>Ga0209581_1000207_pt1 | contig 181459 bp, 141 predicted proteins | sample Coa_R2_FD_187160 | JGI IMG/M metagenome (GOLD analysis project Ga0209581, IMG submission 187160) | Surface soil microbial communities from Centralia Pennsylvania, which are recovering from an underground coalmine fire - Coalmine... | ecosystem: Environmental > Terrestrial > Soil > Unclassified...
CGGCTCAAGCAGACGCGCTATGCGCAGCCGCTGATGTTTGTGATCGAGTACGCCCTGGCACAGTTGTTGATGCAGTGGGGAGTGCGTCCCCAGGCTATGATCGGTTACAGCCTGGGCGAATACGTCGCCGCCTGCCTCTCCGGCGTGCTTTCCTTAGAAGACGCGCTATCGCTGGTCGCACGTCGCGCCCAACTGATCGACGAGTTGCCTGGAGGAGCGATGCTGGCCGTCGCCCTCGCCGAGCCAGACATCTCGCCCTACCTGGATGAACAGGTCTGCCTGGCCGCCATCAACGCTCCCAACACGTGCGTGCTGGCCGGGCCTGCAGAGGCCATTGCCCAGCTCGAACAGCGCCTTAACCGGCAAGGCATCGCGGCACGCAGAGTGGAGACGAGCCATGCCTTCCATTCCTCGATGCTGGCCCCGATTCAACCTGCTCTGACCCAACTGGTCCAGCAGGTCACGCTGCATCCACCGCAGATCCCGTACCTCTCCAATGTGAGTGGCAGCTGGATTACCGACGAGCAGGCGACCGATGCCGGGTACTGGGCACAGCATATGTGCCAGACTGTGCGCTTCTCCGACGGCATCACCCAATTGCTTCAACAGCACGAGCTGGTGCTGGTTGAAATCGGCGTAGGATCGGCGCTCGGCTCGTTTGTCAAGCAACAGGTCATCTCGGGTGGCAGCGAGCGCATGCCCCAGGTCGTCTCGACCCTGCCTGCTGCTTACGAACGCCCATCCGAGCAGGCGCACCTGCTGACAACGCTCGGCAAACTCTGGCTCTGTGGTGTCACCATCGACTGGCACGGCTTCTATGCCGGTGAGCGCCGGCGCATCGTCAGTCTGCCAGCTTATCCTTTTACAAGACAGAATTACTGGATTGAGACTTCACATGCAGGCAATCAACCGGCAAAAACACAGCAGAAGGCTGCAATGAAAGGGAAGAAACCGGATATTGCCGATTGGTTTTATCTGCCACGCTGGCAACAGGCCGCTCAACCTGCACCAGCATCGCGAGAGCAACTGATACAACGCGCTCCTTACCTGGTCTTCCTGGATAATACCGGTGCTGGTAAGCAGCTTGCAGAACGGTTCGCGCAAGACGATTGCCCGGTAATATGCGTAGAGGCAGGAACTCAATTCGCGAAAACAGGTGCAACACACTTTGCCATTCGACCGCAGGAGCAGGACGATTACCGGGCGCTATTCGATGCGCTGGAACGCGCGAGATTGCTGCCCAGAACCATAGTGCATCTCTGGAGCATCACTTCCGTTAGCGAAAATGCCAGCGGCCCCGATTTTTTCAATAGGATCCAGGAGCGTGGCTTCTACAGCCTGCTCTACCTGGCAAAGGCGCTTGCGGCAAAAGATGTGGATGCGCCAGTTCAGCTTATCGCTATTGCTAACCGGCTGCAGGCAGTCACAACAGAAGAAGATATTTTGCCTGAAAAGGCTACGATGCTGGGAATTTGCAAAGTCATTGCGCAAGAGTGCCCCGATATTGTATGCCGCGCTATTGATATTGCATGCGATGAACCCGTTTCCGCGTCAACGATAAACCTGTTGATTGCCGAATGCACAGCCGCGGTTTCCGAGCCGCTTGTGGCCTATCGCAATACAGATCGTTGGGTGCAGACATTTGAACCCATTCGCCTGGAGCCGGTTGAAGCACTCCCTGGCCGTGTCATTCTGAGCGCAGCGAAGAACCTCAGCGAGCCTGGGCGCAGATTCTTCGCTGCGCTCAGAATGACACGGCCAGATTCGCTCTGTTCGAGTGACGAGGGCGAGGACGGCATTAATGTGGAGGATGAGGACAGCATTAGTGTGGGGGGCGAGGACAAGCCGTCGCCCCTACGGGCAGGGGGTGTCTATCTTATTACGGGCGCCTTCGGTGGCGTGGGTCCTGTCCTGGCCGAGTACCTGGCTAGCAGTGTACAGGCGCGGCTCGTGCTGGTGGGCCGCTCGGCTTTCCCTGCTAGAGAGCAATGGGAAAGCTGGTTGGAACAGCATAATGAGAGCGATGCCACCAGCCGCACGATTCGTCGCTTGCAGCAGATGGAAGCAGCAGGGGCCGAACTCCTGCTGCTGCAAGCCGATGTGGCCGATCCCGCCCAGATGCGGATGGTCATTGACGAAACTTTGCGGCATTTCGGCGCTCTGCATGGCGTTATCCATGCCGCCGGTATCACCTCAGCAAACGCTTTTCCTCCCTTGCAGGTATTGGGAAAGGCCGAGTGTGAATTACACTTCCGGCCCAAAGTGCATGGCCTGTATGCCTTGGCCCAGGTCTTACAGGACATGGAACTGGATTTCTGCCTGCTGTTCTCCTCGATTTCCGCCGTGCTGGGCGGTCTGGGCTTCGCGGGCTATGCGGCGGCCAACCTGTTCATGGATGCCTTCGTGCAGCAGTATAACCGCACGGCCCGCACCCCCTGGATCAGCGTCAACTGGGATACCTGGAAAGTTGGTTCGGAGAAAGAGCAGGGCATGGCGCTGGGAGGCACCATTGCCGAATATGCCATGAGCGCGGAAGAGGGCATAGAGGCCTTGCGGCGCGTTCTGGCAACGAGAGATACCGCGCAGATCGTCAATTCGACCGGCGACCTACAAGCGCGCATTCGCCAGTGGATACGCCTGGAATCGGCGACGGCGAGCAATGAGGCAGCTCCGACAAATACTGCTTCTGCTAAGATGAACGCTCAGCCCGCGCTTTCCCATGCATCCGTTTCGACTGCCAGTGAGTACGAGCGCGTGATTAGTGAGATCTGGCAGCAGGCACTGGGCGTCGAGCAGGTAGGGCTGTACGACAACTTCTTCGACCTGGGTGGCAATTCCCTCATCGGTTTGCAGGTCGTAGCTAAAATCAAGAAGGCGCTGCATGTCCAGATTCCGGCGGTAGCCCTGTTCGAGGCGCCCACTATCAGCGCCCTGGTCAAATACCTGCTTCCACAGGTCCCATCTACGGCGAATACATCTATTCAACGATTGGAACAGAGACGCAACCAGGCGCGGCAGGTGGTGGGCCAGCAGGATATCGCCATCATCGGCATGAGCGGGCGCTTCCCCGGCGCTGCCAACATTGAGCAGTTCTGGTACAATCTGCGCGACGGCATTGAGTCCATTCGCTTCTTTACCGATGAAGAGCTAGAGGCAGCGGGCATCGACCCGGATATGCTGAAGAAACCCAACTACGTGAAGGCGCGCCCGGTGCTGGATGACATCGAACACTTTGACGCAGCCTTCTTCGGCTACAGCCCGCGTGAGGCAGCCCTAACCGACCCGCAACATCGTCTCTTCCTCGAATGCTGCTGGCAAGCCCTCGAACAGGCCGCCTACGACCCCTACACCTACGACGGTCTCATCGGCGTCTTCGGTGGCACCAATATCAGCACCTACCTGCTCTCGCTGGCATCCGATCCTGATATGTTGCAATCGATTGATGACTATCAGCTGGTCATCAGCAACGATAAGGATTCGCTGACGACCAGCGTCTCCTACAAGTTCAACCTGAAGGGACCCAGCTTCGCCGTACAAACCTTCTGCTCCACCTCACTGGTAGCCGTTCACCTGGCCTGCCAGAGCCTGCTGCATGGCGAATGCGACCTCGCTCTCGCTGGCGGCGTCTCCATCCGCGTGCCATCCATCACCGGCTACCTCTACCAGGAAGGGGGCATGGAGTCACCCGATGGCCACTGCCGCACCTTCGATGCGCAGGCGCGTGGGAGTCTCTTCGGCGATGGCGTCGGTGTCGTCGTCCTCAAACGCCTCGCCGATGCTATCGCCGATGGCGACCCCATCCGCGCCATCATCAAAGGCTCGGCCATCAACAACGATGGCTCCCTTAAAGTCAGCTATACCGCGCCCAGCGTCGTGGGACAGGCCGAGGTCGTTTCGACCGCGCTGCAAGTGGCAGGAGTGCCAGCCGAGAGCATCAGCTACATCGAGGCGCATGGCACCGCTACCGAACTGGGCGACCCCATCGAAGTCGCATCCCTGACCAAAGCATTCGCCAGCCAGACCAACAAGACCGGCTTCTGTGCCATCGGCTCGGTCAAGACCAATCTGGGCCACCTGGATCGCGCCGCCGGGGTCACCGGGTTGATCAAAACCGTGCTGTCTTTAGAGCATGGCCAGCTTCCGGCCAGCCTGCATTTCCAGTCGCCCAATCCAGAGATCGACTTCGCACATAGTCCATTTTATGTCAACACGGCACTCGCTCCCTGGCCTCGTCAGAGCAGCGCACCTCGCCGCGCCGGAATCAACTCTTTGGGGCTGGGCGGAACGAACGTCCACGTGATCGTGGAGGAGGCGCCGACACGAACGCCTTCCGGCCCTTCGCGTCCCTGGCAACTCCTGCTCCTCTCGGCCCGCACAGCCACAGCTCTCGATACAGCAACAGCTAACCTGAAGCAATACCTGCAAGAACACGAAGACAGCGCGCTGGCAGATATCGCCTACACTTTGCAGGTGGGACGCAGCCGTTTCGAGCAGCGACGCATGCTGCTATGCCGCAGCCGCGAGGAAGCTATTGATCTACTGGAGACCAACAAAAATAATGCGCTGATGAGCCATGTGGAGCAGCGCAGTGACCGTCCGGTGGCCTTCCTGTTCGCGGGAGTAGGCGAGCAATATCCTGGACTGACCCAGGAACTCTACGAACAGGAGCCAGTCTTCCGTGAGAGTGTTGATCGCTGCGCCGCCATCCTCAAACCCTTGCTGGAACTGGATATACGCGAACTGCTTTACCCAAAGCCTGAAGGCCACCAGTCCGAACACCAAAACGGGCATGCCAGCGCAGCAGGAATGGATTTGCGAGTTTTGATGGGACGCAATGGACATGCTCCCAGAAATAACTCGCCTGTTCTCGAGCCGTTCAAACAGACCCGCTATGCGCAGCCACTGATGTTTGTGATCGAGTACGCGCTGGCCCAACTCTTAATGCAATGGGGAGTGCATCCCCAGGCCATGCTTGGCTATAGCCAGGGCGAATACGTTGCCGCCTGCATTGCGGGAGTGCTTTCGCTCCAGGATGCCTTACTGCTGGTAGCTCGCCGCGCGCAGATGATTCAGAACCTGCCCGAAGGAGCGATGCTGGCGGTGGCCCTCTCCGAGCAAGACATCCAGCCCTACCTGGATGAACAGGTCTGCCTGGCCGTCATCAATGCCCCCAACACGTGCGTGCTGGCCGGGCCTGCAGAGGCTCTCACCCAGGTCGAGCAGCGTCTCAACTGGCAGGGCATCGCGGCACGCAGAGTGGAGACGAGCCATGCTTTCCATTCCTCGATGCTGGAACCACTTCAGGAAGAGTTGACCCGGCTGGCACGACAGGCACACCTGCACGAGCCACAGATTCCCTATGTGTCCAACGTCACCGGCACCTGGATCACAGCCGAGCAGGCGACCGATCCCGGCTACTGGAGGCAGCACATGTGCCAGACTGTGCGCTTCTCCGACGGCATCGCACATCTCCTCCAACAGCACGAGCTGGTACTGGTCGAAATTGGCGTGGGGGCGGTGCTCGGTTCCTTTGTCAAGCAGCAGGTGGTTGCCGGCAGCAGCGAGCGTATGCCGGTCGTGGTCTCGACTCTGCCAGCCCTCTACGAGCGCCAATCCGAACAGGCGCTGCTGCTCACCACACTGGGCAAGCTCTGGTTAACAGGTGTCACGATTGATTGGAAAGGCTTCTATGCCGGCGAATCGCGCCATCGGCTGGCCCTGCCCACCTATCCCTTTGAGCGACAACGCTACTGGATCGAGCCGCGCAGGCGTTTAGGACAGGCTCGCAATGAGCATATCGATTCAGACGATCCGCGAGCAATGCTCAGTAATTTGAAAATGGAAGAACTGCAGGACTGGTTCTACCTGCCGGGATGGAAATATGCTCCCCCGCCCGAAAGCGCGGACTTGAGCAAGGAAAACAACTGCTGGTTGCTGTTCCTCGATGACCATGGCGCCGGCAGGCGTATTATGCACCAGCTTCAAGAACACGAGCAGCAAGTCATCACGGTTATACCCGGCGAGGGATTCCGCCGGCTGGACGAGCAGGCATATATGGTACACCCGGCGACAAAAGGCGATTACGAGGCGCTGCTGAAAGCCCTGCGCGCCGAAGGGAAATTACCGCGGCGAATCGTGCATCTATGGACTGTCTTCACAGAGACACAAACCGGAGTACCCTCGCAAAAACAGCAAAAGGAAGATGAGCGATTCGCAACCATCCTGGAGCGCGGCTTCTATAGCCTGCTGGCCCTGGCACAGGCCCTGGGAGAACAGGACATAGAGGGTTGCCAGATCAACGTGATCTCCAATGATATGCAGGATGTGACCGGAAACGAACAACTGTGCGAGGAGAAGGCCACAGTAATCGGCCCTTGCAAGGTCATTCCCCAGGAATACCCGCATATCAGCTGCCGCAGTATCGATATTACACTGCCAGAGCCGGGAAGCTGGCAGGAAGAAGAGTTGCTGCAATTATTGACGACAGAACTGCTGGCCGCGCCAGAACAAACGGTCGTTGCGCTACGTGGCAACCGGCGCTGGATACAGAGCTTCGAGCCCGTGCGACTGGCCGAGCAGCAGATACAACCTGGCAGACTGCGGGAGGCCGGCGTGTACCTCATCACGGGTGGGCTGGGCGGCATCGGGCTTGCAATGGCCGAATACCTGGCGCGTACCGTGCGGGCAAGGCTGATTTTAACGGCGCGCAAAGGGCTGCCGCCGCGCAGCGAATGGGCCAGCATCCTTGAAACACGGGGAGACACAGAGGGAGTTGGGCGACAGATACGCAAGGTGCAGGAACTTGAAGCACTCGGGGCCGAGGTGCTGGTCATGCAGGCTGATGTCACAGACGAGGCGCAGATGCAGGCCGTGATCCGGCAGGCAATCAGCTGCTTCGGTGCCATTCATGGCGTCCTGCATGCCGCCGGAGTACCAGGCGTGGGCCTGATGCAGCTCAAGACGGCAGCACAGGCAGCACAGGTGTTGGCTCCCAAAATACAGGGTACAAGAGTATTGGAGCACGTGCTGCAAGGACTCTCGCTTGATTTCCTGGTGCTGTTCTCTTCGATTACCTCAATCACAGGCGGTGGGCCTGGACAGGTGGATTACTGCGCCGCCAATGCCTTCCTCGATACCTACGCGCATCGTCATTTCGCGTGGCATGGTATGACGGTTGCCATCAACTGGGGCGAGTGGCAATGGAATGCCTGGGAAGCCGGCCTGAGTGGCTATGATCCTGAAGCACAGGCGTTCTTCCGTGAGAATCGCAGGCGCTTCGGCATCGATTTCGAGCGCGGAACCGAGGCATTACGACGTGTGCTATCGCGGCGCTTCCCGCAGGTGATCGTCTCAACGCAGGACTTCCGCGCGCTGGTCGAACTGAGTCGTTCGTATACGGCGGCAACGATGTTGCAGAACACGCGCAGGAGCCAGGAAACCCGAGAACTCCATCCACGACCGGCCCTGGCAAGCGAGTACGCGGCGCCAAGGAACGATCTCGAACGGCGCATCGCCAGCGTCTGGATGGAACTGCTGGGAGTCGCCGAGATCGGCATTGATGATAATTTCTTCGAACTGGGTGGCAACTCGCTGGTGGGTATCGACTTGATCGGACGCCTCAGAAAAGCGCTGCAGATCGAATCGCTGCCGTCCTATGTCCTCTACGAGGCGCCCACCGTCGGCGCGATGGCGCAATACGTGGAGCAGAACAAAACAGGCGAGGTCGTTGAAGAGCGTTACGAGCGCGGGGAACGCCGCCGGGAAAACCTCAAGCAGCGTATGATGACCGGCGCAAGAAGAGCAAGGTAAAGGGGGAGTAGATGAGCATACATGAAATGGATACGACAAACAACACGCCAGCATTCGCGGGTATCGCCATCATCGGCATGTCGGGCCGTTTTCCTGGAGCGCGTGATATCGAGCAATTCTGGCACAATGTGGCTTCCGGCGTGAAGTCCATTCGCTCCTTCTCTGATGACGAGCTGCTGGCAGCCGGTGTAGACCCCGAACTGCTCAAGCTGCCGAACTATGTCAAAGCGGGGGCAGTGCTGGAAGACATTGACCTGTTCGACGCAGCCTTTTTCGGCTACGCGCCGCGCGAGGCACAGATCACCGACCCCCAGCAGCGTTTCTTCCTTGAATGCGCCTGGGAAGCCCTGGAACGCGCCGGATACGACCCTGAACGCTATCGTGGATTGGTGGGGGTATTCGCCGGCTCCGGTTTCAGCACCTACATGTTGAACAACCTGTACGGCAACCCCGAATTATTGGATATCATCGACCCCTTGCAGGTAGCGATTGGCAACGATAGGGACGCGCTGGCCTCGACGGTTTCCTACAAATTCAATCTCAAAGGCCCCAGCATCAGCGTGCAAACGTTCTGTTCTACCTCGCTGGTGGCCGTGCATCTAGCCTGCCAGAGCCTGCTGAATTATGAATGCGATATGGCGCTGGCCGGGGGTGTTGCCATCCAGGTGCCGCATGTCAGCGGCTATATCTATAAGGAAGGCGGCATCGTTTCACCCGACGGCGAGTGTCGCACATTCGATGCGAAGGCGCAGGGCAGCGTGATGGGTAACGGAGCCGGTGTCGTCGTACTCAAACGCCTGGATGAGGCGATAGAGGATGGCGACTACATCTATGCCGTGATTCGCGGTTCGGCGGTCAATAATGATGGCAGCGTGCGCGTCAGTTATACGGCGCCGGGACTTGACGGGCAGACCGAGGTTATCGCGGAAGCAATCGGCAATGCAGGCGTACCGGCAGAAACCATCAGCTACATCGAGGCACACGGGACGGCAACCATGCTGGGCGATGCCGTGGAACTGGCGGCCATGCAGAAAGCCTTCGCGCTGAACACGCAGAAAAAAGGCTTCTGCGCCATCGGCTCCGTCAAACCCAACGTTGGACACCTCGACCGCGCTTCCGGCGTTACCGGACTGATCAAAACCAGCCTGGCCCTGCACCATAAGCAGCTCCCACCCAGCCTGAACTTCGAGCGCACCAGTCCCGATATCGACCTGGCAAACAGCCCGTTTTATGTCAATACGCAGCTCGCGCAATGGCCTGCTCATGGCGCTCCCAGGCGTGCCGGAGTCAGTTCCTTTGGACTTGGTGGCACCAACGCGCACGTGGTGCTGGAAGAGGCTCCGGCCCTCGCGCCGGTCAGCCAGTCGCGACCATGGCAACTGCTGCTGCTCTCCGCAAAAACGGCGCCGGCACTCAAAACGGCCGCTGGCAATCTCCAGCACTACTTAGAGCAGCACCCGGAGGCGAATCTGGCGGATATCGCCTACACGCTACAGGTGGGTCGCAGCGCCTTTAATTACCGGCAGATAGCCGTATGCCAGGATTCCGCCGGGGCGATAAAAGCCCTGCAAAGCACTCAATCAACCTATCAGGCATTCAAAGATCGCGGCGTCATGTTCATGTTCGCGGGGTTAGGCGAGCAATACGCAGGCATGGCACACGAACTCTATTTAAACGAAAAAACCTTTCGTGAAGCGGTGGATCGCTGCTCGGATATTCTTAAGCCCTTGATGGGTATTGATTTGCGAGAGGTGATCTACCCGGCAGGATGGGAAGCAGAGCGATCAAATGGCTCACTAGCGCAAAGACAACACGCACCTGATTTGCGGTCGCTGCTGGGGCGCAACGGGCGGCATACTGGATCGGCATCCTCGCAAGCAATGACGGGTAAGCCCCACCCGGGACGCGAGAGGATTGAAAGTTGGCCTCGCCCAGGTCGCGAACAATCTAGCCCCTACACCTCCTATAGCCGGAAGCAGCGGGCCGAAAATGCTGTTGATGCTTCCGAACGGCTCAAGTCAACGGCCCTGGCGCAACCTGCCATATTCGTGATCGAGTACGCGCTGGCCCAGCTATTGATGCAATGGGGCATCCAACCCAGGGCGATGATCGGTTATAGCCTGGGTGAGTACGTGGCGGCGTGCCTCTCAGGCGTCCTTTCGCTTGAGGATGCGCTGCTGCTAGTAGCGCGGCGGGCACAGCTTATCCAGGAAATGCCGGCTGGGGCGATGCTGGCGGTTGCGATGTCAAAGGAGACGGTGCAACTCTTCCTGGATGAGCAGATCTGCCTGGCCGCCATCAACGCCCCCAATACCTGCGTGCTTGCCGGGCCGCTAGAAGCTATCGAGATGTTAACAGAGCGCCTGGAGGAACAGGAAATCGCTTTCCGCCACGTGGAGACGACGCACGCCTTTCATTCCACAATGCTGCAATCGCTCAAGCAGCCCCTGACAGAGATCGCGCGCAGCATACGACTGCACGCGCCTCAGATTCCGTATATCTCCAATGTGACAGGGACATGGATCACGGACGAGCAGGCAACCAGTCCCTTATACTGGGCCGAGCATATGTGTGGCACCGTCCAGTTTGCAGAGGGCATCGCACACTTACTCGAGGAAACAGAACACGCGCTGCTGGAAATCGGCCCCGGTCAATCGCTGGCTTCGTTTGCCAGGCAGCAATGCAACAACGAACGCATAGCCCTGGTGCATGCCACGCTGCCATCGATTTACGAGCGGCAGTCCGACCAGGCATACTTGCTGCACACGCTCGGCAAGCTCTGGATGGCAGGAGTGAACATCGACTGGACGGGCTATTATGCCGGTGAGCGCCGCCAGCGCCTGTCCCTGCCCACCTATCCTTTCGAACGCCAGCGATACTGGATCGAACCAACTCCCAGGCGCGCCTTCGATGTCATTCTGAGTGAAGCGAAGAATCCCGCGCGCTCATCGCCGATTGATCGGCCCTCCGAGCCTGCAAAAGGCAAAAAGCCCGACATCGCTGACTGGTTCTATAAGCCCTATTGGAAACAGGCGCCCTTGTCCGGAACACACACCGGGGAAATACGCGACCCATGGCTGATATTTCTCGACAATACCCGGCTTGCCGAGGAAATAGCCTGGCGGTTAGAACAAGATGGACACACGGTCGTGCGCGTGCAGGCAGGGATGCAATTCCGGCAGCTTGGTAGCGCCCTCTTCTCAATCCGGCCCCAGCACAAGGCCGACTACATCACCCTCTGCAAAACATTGCAGGCCAGCGGGCGCATGCCGAAAACCGTTTTGCATTGCTGGAGCATCACACGCGAAAATCAGGCGTTGGATACACCGCCGGCCTATGCCCGTTCAGAACAGTTTCAGGCCAGGCAGGAGGAGGGCTTTTATAGCCTGATATATCTTGCGCAAGCCCTTTCTGCGCAGGTCTACGACGAATCAATGCAAATCATCGTCCTCTCCAACCATATGCAATCAGTAACGGGCCAGGAGGCTTTGCAGCCGGAAAAGGCCACCATCCTGGGAGCATGCAAGGTCATCCCACAGGAAAACCTGAATATGCTCTGCCGCAGCATCGACCTGGCAGTTACCGATTACCAGCATTTACTAGACTCACAGCTCGTCGATCAGTTGATGGCCGAATGCGCGGCCCCGGCTACCGATCTCATCGTCGCCTATCGCGATGGCGAACGTTGGGTGCAGGCATTTGAGCCGGTACGCCTGGAAGCCGCTGAAGCAGCGTTCTGTAGGGACAGGGACAGGCCGCTGTCCCTGCGAGTGGGGGGAGCGTATCTGATTACCGGCGGTCTGGGCGGCATTGGATTAGTACTGGCGGAATACCTGGCAAAGCAGGTGCAGGCCAGACTGGTGCTGGTGGGGCGTTCCGATTTCCCGGCAAGAGATACGTGGGACGCATGGTTAGCCGGCCATGCAGCAGAGGATATTACCAGTCGCAAGATCCGGCACCTGCAAGCACTAGAAGCTATGGGAGCTGAAATACTGGTACGGCAGGCAGATGTGGCGGATAGCGCGCAGATGCGGGCAGTCATTGATGCCACAATTACGCGCTTTGGGATGCTGCACGGCGTGATTCATGCCGCCGGTATCTCGGCAGAATCGGCCTTCAAGACGGTTTCCGAGATCAGCTCTACCGAGTGCGAGATGCACTTCCGGCCTAAAGTGCATGGTCTTTTCGCCCTTGAGGAGGCGCTTGACGGCCTGGAACTCGACTTCTGCCTGCTCTTCTCCTCGCTTTCGGCAGTGCTGGGTGGCCTGGGCTTCGTAGCATACACGGCAGCAAACATCTTTATGGATGCATTCGTACACAGGCACAACCGCCTATCGACAACGCCATGGATCAGCATGAACTGGGATACGTGGCAGGTCAAGGAAGACGCGCACGGCATGTTAGGCGCTACAGTCGCGCTCTATGCTATGACACCTGAGGAGGGGGTGGAGGCCTTCACGCGCGTCATTGCAAGCGGCATGAGTCACCTGGTCAACTCCACCGGAGACTTGCAGGAGCGCATCCGGCAATGGATACGCATGGAGGGCCAGCACGATGCAAACCAGGCAGGCAGCGCGGGCAGACCATCAGGGGCGGCCAGGCCGCATCTTTCGACAGAATACGTGCCGCCGAACGACGAATTTGAACAGCAGATTCTCGAGGTCTGGCAGCAGGTACTTGGTATCGAGCAGGTCGGCATCCAGGACAATTTCTTTGAGCTAGGGGGGCACTCGTTGATGGGTACGCAATTGATCTCGCGCCTGCGTTCGGCCTTCCAGGTCGATTTACCGCTGGCAATGCTTTTCGAGTCGCCAACCGTTGCCGAACTGGCCCTCGCCATCAAGCTCAAACTCATAGAAGAAATCGAACAGTTGGATGAAAACGAGGTACAGAGCCTTGTATAGTTTCAGTACCCTCGAATGGGTTGTGAAAGGACAAGCTACCTGTTGCCCGTTGATCCGCCCTATGAATTGCCGCGATAGGAGGCAGGAGCAAATGGCTATAAGAAGATGTATAGTAGTTCACTATTGGAAGGAGGTCTGAAGTTGGATATACGCATCGTAGGTGTGGTGGGAAGCGGGGTGATGGGCGTGGGTGTCGCACAGAACCTGGCCCAGTCCGGTTATAAGGTGATTCTCCTGGATGTTTCGGACGAAATCCTGAAACATGCACGCGATGAAATCACCAAGAATGTGCGCTTCTCGCGGCTCTTCAATAAAGGCGCGGGCCAGGAGAGCATCGATACCATCCTTGAGCGCATCACCTATACTCACGATTACGCGCCGTTCGCCGACGCGGATTTCGTGATCGAGAATGTGACGGAAAAATGGGAGATCAAGCAGCAAGTACACCGGCAACTCGACGCGGTATGCCCGGCTCACTGCGTATTTGCCGCTAACACTTCCGCCATCTCCATCACGCGCATCGCCTCTGTAACGCATCGCCCGTCACAGGTCATTGGCATGCACTTCATGAACCCCGTCCCGATGAAGTCGATGGTCGAAGTCATTCGCGGCTACCACACTTCGGAAGAGACGATTGCGACCGCGCGCAATCTGCTGGCAGGCATGGGCAAAGAGTGCGTAATCGTCAATGATATGCCAGGTTTCGTCTCGAACCGCGTGCTGATGCTCACGGTCAACGAAGCCATTTTCCTCGTACAGGACCAGGTGGCCCCGGCAGAGGACGTGGATAAGATTTTCAAATCGTGTTTCGGCCACAAAATGGGGCCGCTGGAAACAGCAGACCTGATCGGCCTCGACACCATCCTCTACTCCATCGAAGTGCTGTACGAAAGCTACAACGATAGCAAATATCGTCCATGCCCCCTGCTCAAAAAGATGGTAGATGCGGGGCTTTATGGTCGCAAAAGCGGCAAGGGCTTTTACAGCTACTCATAGAAAAGAAAGGCAACACAATGGAAGACATTCGCAGCAAAACAAAGGCATTCCTGGCACGCTTTTTTCAAAACATTGACCTGGGAGATGACCAGGACATCTTCGCGATGGGCTTTGTCAACTCCTTGTTCGCCATGCAACTGGTGCTGTTCGTAGAAAACGAGTTCGGCATCAGCGTTGAAAACGAAGACCTGGATATCGAGAATTTCCGCACCATCAACGCTATCGTACACCTGGTTGAGCGCAAGACGACAACACAAATGACGGTATAAGGCCAAACGATCATGAAAATCGAACTCACACCCGAACAGAAGCAGGCACAGGCGACATTTCGCGCCTTCGTGGAAGAAGAGATCATCCCTATTGCCGATCAAAACGACCGGGAGGAATATACTCCGCCTGGCTTGATTGAGAAGATAGCGCAGAAAGGATTTCTGGGGGCGCTCACTCCACCGGAGTATGGTGGCAGCGGCATGGATATGATTACCTTCGGCCTGCTCAATGAAGAACTGGGGCGCGGGTGTTCTTCCATCCGCAGCCTGCTGACCGTGCATAGCATGGTATCACACGCGATACTGCGCTGGGGCAACAAGCAACAGAAAGCACGCTGGCTACCGGACCTGGCCAGTGGCGTAATGCTTGGAGCTTTTGGCCTGAGCGAGCCCAATGCCGGCAGCGATGCCAAAAGTATCGAGACAACAGCGCGGCTCGACGGCGATTACTATGTTCTCAACGGCACAAAGAAATGGACAACCTATGGGCAAATCGCCGACCTCTTCCTGATTTTCGCGCAATGCGATGGCAGAGTTTCCGCGTTTCTGGTAGATAAGAACGCACCGGGATTCTCAAGAAGGCCTATTAAGGGCATGCTGGGTACAAGGGCGTCGATGCTGGCAGAACTTCGCCTGAATGATTGCCGCATACCGCGTGAGAATCTCCTTGGTGGCAAGGGGTTCGGCCTGGCGTCGGTCGCGACCTCGGCCCTTGATATAGGCAGGTATAGTGTGGCGTGGGGATGCGTCGGAATTGCTCAAGCCTGCCTGGAGGCATCGCTCAAGTACACAAGCACTCGCAGGCAGTTCGATGCCTACCTCAAGGAACACCAGCTCATCCAGCAAATGATTACGGATATGATTACGAATGTGAAAGCTGCCCGCCTGCTGTGCTGTAAGGCCGGGTATCTAAAGGAGAGCGGCGACCCGGAAACCATCATGGAGACGTGGATTGCCAAGTACTTCGCCTCTACCATCGCTGCCAGGGCCGCCAACGACGCGGTACAGATTCATGGCGCCAACGGCTGCAGCGAAGAATACTCCGTGCAGAGATACCTGCGCGACTCGCGGGTCATGGAGATTATCGAGGGCAGTACGCAAATCCAGCAGATCACCATCGCCAGATATGGCTACCAGGAAACAGGCCTCACAGGCAACTCAGTCATGCTCAAATTAAATGCATAGCGACTGATCAACTAAGAAAGGAGCGAGAACGATGGCGGGCAACGCGGTTCAGAACCTTGCCGCGGCAGATTCAATCGAGAGCAGCGAGCAAATGCCGGGCAAGGCTTCTAGCCAGGCAAAGAAACAATCGATCAAGTGCGTGGTATGGGACCTCGATAACACGCTCTGGGATGGGACATTGTTAGAGGATGAACAGGTCTTATTGCGAGACGAGGTCATACATGTCATCAAGACCCTGGACGAACGGGGCATTTTGAACTCCATCGCCAGTAAAAACGAATATGACATAGCTATGTGCAAGCTCGAGGGACTTGGCATCCGCGAGTATTTTCTCTACCCGCAAATCCATTGGAATTCCAAGGCCGATTCGCTCAAATCGATTGCGCAGTCGATTAATATCGGCATCGATACGCTCGCATTTGTTGACGATTCGGATTTCGAACTGGCAGAGATAGCTTTTACGCTGCCCCAGGTATTATGCATCAATGCGCGGGACATTGGTACGATACTGGCTATGCCTGAAATGAATCCGCGCTTTATCACTGAAGACTCGCGCAAGCGGCGGTTGATGTACCTGAGCGATATCGAACGGGACAGGGCCGAAAAAGCCTTCAACGGTCCCAACGAGGCGTTCCTTGCCACGCTGGACATGGTTTTTACTCTCGCCGAAGCACGAGAAGAGGACCTGCGGCGCGCGGAAGAACTGACCGTGCGCACGCACCAGTTGAACACGACCGGCTACACCTACTCCTACGAGGAACTGAACGCCTTCCGGCAATCGGACACGCACAAACTGTTCATAGCCGGCCTCGATGACCGATTCGGCACATATGGCAAGATCGGGCTGGCTCTGCTGGAATGCATGCCGGAGGTATGGACCATCAAATTGTTGCTGATGTCGTGCCGCGTCATGTCGCGTGGCGTCGGAACCATCCTGATCAACTACCTGTTGCACCAGGCAAAGGACGCGGGCGTGCGACTGCGCGCCGAATTCGTACCAACCGACCGCAACCGCATGATGTACATCACCTACAAATTTGGTGGGTTCAAAGAGGTAGAGCAGAACGGCAACCTGGTGATTTTCGAAAATGATCTGAGCCATATCCAGCCATTTCCACCCTACGTGCGGGTGATTGTTGAATAGACAAACATCAGTCCACGCTGTCCAGTCGTGTATGGGCCGATTCATCGGCCAGCCAAGGTAGGGGCCGATTCATCGCGCCCATCGCCGATTGATCGGCCAGCGTTTGAAAAGAGAAGAGAGCAGCTATGAATACAGAGGATACCTTCTTGAAACGACGCGCCGAGCTTTCCGCCGCGAAGCAGGCGCTGCTGGAAAAACGCCTGCGCTATATGCGCGTTCCGGCATCTCCCGCAGGCAGGACAGCAACCCTTGAACCGCCTGAAATCGAGCCATCACAGGAAAAAGAGCGCGGCCCGGCACCATTATCGTTCGCGCAGCAGCGACTCTGGTTCTTACAGCGGTTGGAGCCAGAAAGTTCCGCCTACAATGAGCCAATAGCCGTCTATATGCGCGGCAAGTTGAACGTCGAGGCGCTCACGCAGACCGCAAGAGAGATCACGCGCCGGCACGAAATCCTGCGCAGCACCTTTCCGATGATCGATGGGCAGGCCGTGCAGGTCATCGATCCCACCTTTCACCTGAATCTGACATTGCCTTTCATCGACCTGCGCGGCATACCGGCGGCAGAACGCGAGGCCGCTGTACAGAGGAAGGTGAAAGAAGAGCTGGAGCGCCCATTCCATCTCGAAAGAGAGATGCCCTGGCGCACCGTCCTCTTGCAACTCGACGAGCAGGAACACGTCTCGCTCACCATCATGCACCATATCATCACCGATGGCTGGTCGGCAGAGGTCTTCGTCAAAGAAATCGGTGTCCTCTATTCATCGTTTGCTGCCGGGCAGACACCACCCCTGCCAGAGTTGAAGCTGCAATACGCCGACTACGCGCGCTGGCAAAGACGCGAACTGGAATCTGGCCGCCTCGACCGGCAATTGGCCTACTGGAAACGGCAACTGAGTGGCGATCTTCCCATCCTGGAATTGCCCGCCGATCATCCCCGGCCCGCCGTCTCAACCTACCGGGGCAAACGCCTGCCCTTGCGACTGCCTTTATCTTTGAGTCAGGAATTATCGGCCCTGAGCCGGCAGGAAGGCGTCACGCTGTTCATGACGCTGCTGGCTGCCTTCCAGGTATTGCTCTATCGCTATTCGGGCCAGGAAGACCTGCTCATCGGCACGCCTATTGCCGGGCGTACCCGTCCCGAATTTGAGGGATTGCTTGGTTGTTTTGTCAACACACTGGTGCTGCGTACCAGCCTGGCCGGTCATCCCAGCTTCCGTGCGCTGCTCAAACGTGTGCGCCAGGTCACGCTGGGCGCCTACGATTCCCAGGACCTGCCTTTCGAGAAGCTGGTCGAGGATTTGCAGCCTGAACGTAGCTTGAGCCATAATCCCTTATTCCAGGTCATGTTCATCCTGCAAAATATGCCCCTGGCCGACCAGGAACTGGCCGGACTCACCATCAGCCAGGTCGCGCTAGAAAACAACACCGCCAAGTTCGATCTCTCATTGTGTCTGCAAGAAACACCAGAGGGATTGACCGGTTTCATCGAATACAGTACCGACCTGTTTGAAGCGTCCACGATAGAGCGCATGGCCGGGCACTTCCAGCGCGTGCTGGAAATGATAGTCGCCAATCCCGAGCAGAAAATTACTGCCTTTCCACTGCTTTCTGAAAGTGAACTGGAACAACAGCTCAACGAGTGGAACGCAACTGAAAAGGCCTATCCCATCGCGCAATGTTTCCCTGCCCTTTTCGAGGCCCAGGTCGAGCGCACCCCAAACGCTATAGCTGTCGTCTGCCAGCAGGAGGCTCTTACCTACCGGCAATTGAACCGCTGTGCCAACGGGCTTGCTCACGAGTTGCGCGCGCTGGGAGTCGGCCCGGATACGCTCGTTGGCCTGCTTGCCGAGCGCGGCATCGACTTGCTGACTGCTATCCTGGCCGTCTTTAAAGCAGGCGGCGCCTATCTCCCACTTGATCCACATCACCCGCCTGCTCGCATGCGCCACATTATAGAACATAGCCACACGGCCCTTGTGCTTACCTCTCAGTCATTTGTTGCTCAAATCAACGCTACCGTAACGGAACTCGCTGAACGCCCCCAGATACTTACGCTTGAAGATATGCTGGATCGGCATTGGCAAGGTATGGAGAATTTGCAGCCAGTGGCAGAGCCGCACCACCTGGCTTACGTCATCTACACGTCCGGTTCCACCGGCACGCCCAAGGGTGTCATGATCGAGCAGCGCGGCATGCTGAACCACCTGTTTGCCAAAATCGACGCGCTGCAACTGACTGATGCAGACGATGTGGCGCAAACGGCCTCGCAATGCTTCGATATCTCCGTCTGGCAAATGCTGGCCGCCCTGCTGGTCGGTGGGCAGGTACACATCTTGCCTGATGAGATCGCGCATGACCCCGCGCGCCTGCTCTCCGAGGTGGAATCATGGCAGATCAGCATTCTGGAAACCGTCCCCTCGCTGCTGCGCGCTATGCTGGACGCACCGGAAGCTGATGCAACCGGCAAACCCGCGCTCTCGTCCCTGCGCTGGCTCATTCCAACAGGCGAAGCACTGCCGGTAGACCTCTGCCACCGCTGGCTGGAACGCTATCCTCACTGCCCGCTCATGAATGCCTATGGGCCGACCGAGTGTTCCGACGATGTGACGCATCACGCCATCTCCCGGCCACCCGCCGAAACGGAGAGAACGATACCCATCGGACGCGCCATTCCCAATATGCGCACTTATGTGCTGGATGCGATGTTACAGCCGGTGCCGGTCGGAGTCAGCGGGGAGCTGTATGTTGGCGGCGCAGGCGTTGGACGTGGCTACCTGGGAGAGGCAGCGCGCACAGCAGAGGCCTTTATTCCCGATCCATTCAGCAATGAATCAGGCGCGCGCCTGTATAAAACCGGTGACCTGGTTCGTTACCGCAGCGATGGCACACTGGAATTCCTTGGGCGCATCGATCACCAGGTCAAACTGCGCGGCTACCGCATCGAGTTAGGAGAAATCGAGGCCGTGTTGAGTCGGCACGTTGCCATTCGCGAGTGCGCCGTACTGGTACGCGAGGACACTCCTGGCAACCAGCGCCTCATCGCCTACATCGTTCCACAGCCGGGACAGAATCTTCAGAGTGACGAGTTATCTGGCTATATGAAAGATATACTGCCGGAGTATATGGTTCCCTCGGCCTTCGTCATGATGCACGCCCTACCGCTGACGGCGAATGGCAAATTGGATCGCAAGGCACTACCCGCGCCGGATCAGGTCGATGCGCTTTCACAGGCAGCATTTGTAGCGCCGCGCACGCCTACCGAGGAGGAGCTAGCGAAAATATGGCGCGACGTGCTTGAAGTCGAGCGCATCGGCATTCACGATAACTTCTTTGAGGCCGGGGGGCATTCGCTGCTCATCACCCAGGTCGTCGCGCGCATCCGCGATGCCTTCGAGGTAGAATTGCCCTTGCGCGTCCTCTTTAAGACACCCACCATTGCAGGAGTCGCGGAAGCCATCGAAAAGATGAAGACTCGCACTGATGAATTGCGCAAGCCCTCGCTTGTAGCGGTTGCCAGGGAAGCGCATCGTATCCAGCGATCACCTTTAGAAGAAGAGGGCCAGTAAGAGATGAACACGACCATCTGGATGCTGTACTGTCGAAAGGATGAATATGATGGAATCTTTCACTGATACAACAGCCACAAACAGCACCTATAATGGTGACAGCAGGCAGCACGAATCTGAAGTACGGGAAGAGGAACTCTCCTTTTTCCCCGCGTCGTTTGCCCAGAGCAGGCTGTGGTTTCTGAATGAATGGGAACCAGGCGTCTATAACATTCCCATGACGGTACGCCTGACCGGGCAAATGAATGTGGCGGCAATGGAGAACGGACTGCGCGAGATCATCCGCCGCCACGAGGTGCTGCGTACAACATTCAGAGTGGTGGGAGGCATCCTCGTACAGGCCATTGCTCCCCGCATATCCTTCAGCATGCCGCTACTGGACTTGCAGGGATTTTCACAGGACGTGCAGAAGATCAAGCTGCGCCGCCTGATTAAAGAGGAAATTCGCAAGCCTTTTGACCTGCGCCGCGGTCCCTTGCTGCGCGCAACGATGCTGAAGCTGGCTCCAGACGATCACGCCATGATGATCACCATGCACCATATCGTCTCCGATGCCTGGTCGATGGAGATTCTGTTTCACGAACTATGCGAACTCTATACCGCCAATGTCTACGGGCAACCATCGCCGCTGCCGGAATTGCCCATCCAATATGTCGATTATGCCATCTGGCAGCAGAACTGGCTCCAGGGCGAAGTGCTGGAAGAACAGTTGAATTACTGGAAATCGCAACTGACCGGTCTTCCTGTTCTGCAACTTCCCACCGACAGGCCGCGTCCCGCCGTACAAACATTTCGTGGCGCGGCCCAACTGGTCGTTTTGCCGGCAGAATTAACCGAGGCATTGAGAGCGTTCAGCCGCCGCGAGGGAGTCACGCTCTTCATGACCCTGCTCGCCGCCTTCAAAACTCTGCTCTATCGCTACACGGAACAGGAGCGCATCGTCGTTGGCATCCCTATCGCCGGGCGCACCGATAGGAAACTTGAGGGCCTGATCGGCTGCTTTATCAACACCCTGGCACTTTGTACCGACCTCTCCGGCAATCCAACCTTCCGTGAAGTATTGCAACGGGTACGCGAAGTCACCCTCGGCGCCTACGATCACCAGGACCTGCCTTTTGAAAAGCTGGTGGAAGAACTCCAGCCGGAACGCGATTTGAGCCGCAATCCGCTGACGCAGGTGATGTTCGCGCTGCAAAACGTCCCGCGTGGCCAGGTAAGCCTGCCGGGACTGACCTTGAGCGCCTTAAAACTTGATAGCGAAACAGCGGGCTTGAGGAAAGGGGATGCAATCGCAGCGAGCAAGCAGCAGAATTTAGTTCTGGACGACGAGCCTGCAATGTTCGACCTGGACCTGACGATGTGGGAAAGAGGCGATGAGCTTATCGGCGAACTGCGCTACAACACGGACCTGTTCGATACTCCAACCATCCAGCGCATGCAGCAGCATTATCTGACGCTGCTACAAGAAATCATAAGCGATGCCGGAAAGCGCATCACAGACTTCTCCTTCCTGCCACAGCAAGAGCTACAGCAATTGCTGGTCGAGTGGAACGATACCGCGGTCGATTACCCTTCACAGTACTGCTTCGCTGAATTGTTCGAGGCGCAGGTCGAACAAACACCAGGAGCGCTAGCCGTGACGTGCGGGCAAGAGCAGCTGACCTACGCCGAATTGAACCGGCGAGCCAACGCGGTAGCTCATGTCATGCTGAGCGCAGCGAAGAATCTCGGCCTACCCCAACCCAGATTCTTCGCTGCGCTCAGCATGACACGTACTTTTGGGCCGGACACACTTGTCGCTCTACTTGCCCCACGCGGCATCCCTCTGCTGACCGCCATCCTGGCCGTTTTCAAAGCGGGAGGCGCTTACCTGCCACTTGATCCGCATCATCCACCGGCCCGCCTGCGTCACGTCCTCGAACATAGCAGGTGTGGCATCATCCTTTCTACACGCGAATTCGCCCCCACGCTTTCAGAAGTCATAGAGCAGATGGAGCCGGAGACGCGCCCGGAAATCGTCTACCTTGACGATTTCCGCGAAGAAGGGCAGATGACGGAAAACTTGCCGGTTCGCAATACCCCTGGCCACCTGGCCTATGTCATCTACACCTCAGGTTCGACCGGGTCGCCAAAGGGCGTGATGGTCGAGCAGCGCGGCATGATCAATCACCTCTACGCGAAAATCGACGCGCTAGAATTGACCGATACCGACATTGTGGCCCAGACAGCCTCGCAGTGCTTCGATATCTCCGTCTGGCAAATGCTGGCCGCTCTGCTGGTCGGCGGCAGCGTGCGCATTTACCCCGACGAGATCGCGCACGACCCCACGCGGCTGCTCATCGAAGTCGAGCGAGATAGTGTGAGCATTCTGGAAACCGTTCCCTCGCTGCTGCGCGCCATGCTGGAGATCTACGAAGGCAGTGCGGAAACTCGCCCGAATTTGCGTGAATTACGCTGGCTCGTTCCTACCGGCGAGGCGCTGCCCACCGACCTGTGCCGCCGCTGGCTGGCCCTTTATCCCCATTGCCCGCTCATGAATGCCTACGGCCCGACCGAGTGTTCCGACGACGTGACGCACCATTCGATTTATGAAGTTCCTGCTGAGTCCGAGGGCTACATGCCGATTGGACGAGCCGTGAACAATACGCGGCTGTATGTGCTGGATCGCCGCTTGAGGCCGGTGCCAATTGGCGTGGTGGGCGAATTGTATGTTGGCGGCGCGGGAGTCGGTCGCGGCTACCTGGCAGACCCCCGGCGCACGGCTGAAACGTTCATACCCAATCCTTTCGATGCAAACGATTTCACTGCATCCCAATCTCAGGGTGGTACGCGGCTCTATAAGACGGGAGACCTGGCTCGCTACCGGCCTGACGGCACGTTAGAATTCCTGGGTCGCGTCGACCACCAGGTCAAACTGCGTGGCTACCGCATCGAGCTGGGGGAGATCGAAACCGTACTGGGCCAGCATCCAGCGGTGCGCGATGTGGTCGTGGTGGCGCGCGAAGATGTCGAGGGAGATAAGCGCCTGGTAGCCTACGTCGTGCTGCACGCCGAAGAGTCCATCTCCTTTGAGGAATTGCAGCACTTCGTGCGAGAGAAATTGCCCGATTATATGGTGCCATCCGCGGGGGTATTCATGCACTCTCTTCCCCTGACGCCCAATGGCAAGCTGGATCGTAAAGCCCTACCCGTTCCCGATGAATCCAGGCCGGTACTGGCGGTAGCATACGTGGCCCCACGCACACCTATCGAACAGGAACTGGCAGCCATCTGGAGCGAGATACTGGGTGTGGAGCGTATCGGAGTGCATGACGATTTCTTTGACCTCGGCGGTCACTCCCTCTTGACGGTGCGCCTGGTATCTCAGATCGAAAAGCAGTTCGGGAAACGCCTGCCGCTGGCGGCCATCTTCCAGGGCAGGACAATTGAGGCGCTGGCCGAGATGTTGAGCCGCCAACAACATGAAGCCTCTCTCTGGTCGCCGGCAGCGGAGACGCAGTTGCCCACCTTCGATATGCACAGCGAAGCCGCGCTCGATCTCGCGGTCTGCCCTGAAGTCTGGCCGGGCGAACTGACTGCCACTCCCGCGCACATCCTGCTGACGGGCGCCACCGGCTTCCTGGGAGCCTTTTTACTGGCGGAACTTCTGAGCCAGACATCCGCGGATATCTATTGTCTTGTGCGTGCCGCCAATACCGAGGAGGGCATGAAGAAACTGGAACGCAGCCTTACCGGCTTATTGCTCTGGCAACCGGCCTATCGCGAGCGCATCAAACCGATACCCGGCGATCTGGCTCAACCATTGTTGGGCCTTTCGAGGCACGCATTCGAGGAGCTCGCGAATCGGCTGGATGTCATTTATCACAATGGCGCGCTGGTGAACATGCTCTACCCGTACTCGGAGCTAAAGGCGTCAAATGTGCTTGGCACGCAGGAAGTAATACGGCTGGCAGCGCACGGTAAGATCAAGCCGCTGCACTACGTCTCGACCCTCAGCGTCTACTCTCATATGGATTCTCCAACCGTGCGGCGCGTTAAAGAGCAGGAGCCTATCGACGAGCATGGCGCCCATATGCGCGGGGGCTACGCGCAGAGCAAATGGGTGGCCGAAAAGATGGTGACAACGGCGCGTTCGCGTGGATTGCCCGTCGCCATTTACCGTCCCGGTCGTATTACGGGCCACAGCAAGACGGGAGCATGGAGAACGGACGATGTGCTGTGCCGCATGATTATGGGATGTATCCAGCTTGGCAGCGTTCCCATGTTCGTCGCGGACGAAACGCTGGAAATGACCCCGGTGGACTACGTCAGCCAGGCCATCGTCGCACTTTCGAAGCGCAAAGCCTCGCTGGGCCAGGCCTTCCACCTCTTCAATACTTCTACAACCAGGGTCAGCGACCTGATTAAGTGGATCAATGACTCTGGCTACGAAGTTCGGCAGCTTGAATACGAGGCCTGGCTCGCGGAACTGGAACGTGCCACACAAGGTTCGACCGATAACGCGCTGGCTCCCCTGGCCCCACTTTTCCCGAAGCGAGCGCCAACCGAGCAGGCCCCGGTTCCCAAACTGGAATTCGACAACCGCAATACGCAGCTCGGCCTATCTGGCACGTCGATCACCTGCCCGCCCGGCGATGCCAGCCTGATACAGACGTATCTCTCGTTTATGGTGAAGAGGGGATTCTTGCAGGCTGCGGGGGTGAGGAGCGGGGTGTGATTCACCAGGAGCATACAATAGGCTCATCTGAACAGTAGCTTAGATGAGCCTATTGTATGCTCCCCACCATTAACATTGCAAAAGTGAACGTACCCTTTTAGAAAACAAGTACGTACTATCGTTCCAACTCCACGCCCATACCCATTTTCCGCGCCTTCCGGTACACTTCTATGGCCAGAGCGACATCCTCGATGGCGAGTCCGAAGGGATTGACCAGGATGATCTCATTTTCGTTGGTTCTACCTGCTTTCGCACCGGTGACAATCTCGCCTAACTGCGCATCGATGCGACGTCTGCCACTTGCTGTGGCTTCAATGGAATCGTCAGGCCCGATGACCTTCCCTTGCCGGTACATGCGTCCGACCAGGCGACGAGGATCGTTTTTCACCAGGTTCCAGTCATCCACGATTACCTTATCGGCGCGAAGTACCACTTCCGGCAAGGGGTCATCAAGCGAGATGTTGACGAGCAGCGAGCCGGGTTGCAGCCAGTCATATGAGATGTAGCCCTGGGTCGTCGTGGTTACGGGGACGATCAATTGCGCCGGGCGAATGGCCTCTTCAGCAGTTTTCGTTGCCTGCATCTCTACGCCTCTCGATTTCAGTATGAAAGCCACTTGTTGCTGTAGCGTCTCGATTCGCTGCTCTTCCAGGTCGAATAGTCGTATGTGCCGCAAGCCGGGAAGTCGCATGACGAGCAGTTCGATGTGCGCGCGAGCCAGCACGCCTGCTCCAATGATGGCCAGGGTCTGTATCTCCCTGCCTTTCAGCAGGTCTGCTGAGAGAGCAGTGACGCTGGCAGTACGCAGGCTGGAGATATAGGCGCCTTCCATCATACAAACGACGCGCACCGTGACCGGATCGAAAAGCAGCGTCAATCCGCTCGCACGCGGTAGGCCGCGCGCAGGATTGGCGATATTGCCGTTGATGATCTTGGTTCCGGCCATGCCAAATGGGCCGCCTACATAGGCCGGCATGTTCAGGCTTCGGACGCTCTCGCCTTTTGCGTTTGTCCAGCCCAGGTAGGCCTCGTCGGGAAGGATTGTCTGGCCAGAACCATGCAGCTTGAACACCTCGCGTATCACAGCCACGCTATCGATTTCCTTACAGACCTCTTGCACATCTCTGCTTGCCAGGTAGAGAATCCGGTCATCTTGATGCTTTATCATAGCTCGCTCCCTTGAGAATAGCGTCCATACAGTGTGTTTTAAGCGCGAAGTATATCCTGGATGGGCCAGGGGCAATCAGATGAAACATACAATCCATGCGTCCGCAGCCATTCATCGTTAAAAATCGAGGCGGCGTAGTTGTTGCCATCGTCCGCACAGAGGCAGACTACGTCCTGTATTTCTGGATGAAGCTGTAGATAGCGCGCGCAGGCTGCGAGTACCGCCCCACTTGAGCCACCTGCTCGAATGCCTGTTCTGGTAGCTAAGGCGCGACAGCAGGCAAAAGCCTCTTCGTCTCCCACAAGTATATGCACATCATACAGGTCGCGCGTGAGAAAGCTGGAAGGACGCGAGGAACCAATGCCGGTCAGCCTGCGTGGAGCGGGTGGCGTGCCGAAGACGACCGACCCCTTAGCATCCACTCCTACAACTGCGGTCGATGGACTGCATTCACGAAAATAGCGCCCGACACCGGCAAGCGTGCCACCTGTGGAGACAGGTACGAAGACCGCGTCTACTTTTCCGTTCATCTGACGATACATCTCAGGCCCTGTGGTCGTATAGTGAATGAATGGGTTTGCCGGATTGGAGTACTGGTCTGTCCAGACATAATGCGAGAAGCACCGGCATAGAAGACGTATGCGTTCCAGGCGCGAGAGCAGGTAGCCGCCATTCGCATCAGGAGTGCTTACCATATCGATCTGCGCGCCAAGCGACTGCATTTTGGTAATGTTCTCCTGTGTAGTCTTGGGATCGACGACGGCGATGAAATCATAGCCCCTGGCCTTACATTGCATGGACAGCGCCACACCCAGATTACCTGAGGTGGATTCAATCACGACCGAGCCTTTTTTGAGCAGGCCGCGCTCTTCCAGGTCTCTTACCAGGGCAGAGCCTGTCCTATCCTTGACCGAACCGGTTGGATTCGCGCCCTCAAGTTTGAGATAGACCTTGCGCGCTCTGCCCTCGATTACAAGTATTACTGGCTTTAAAGGAGTGCCGCCGATTTGATCTACCAGTTGCCGGAGTTCGACTGTAGTAAGATCGGCAACATCCGAGGGAGCCATCAATATGGGATTCATAGATTGCTCCTCTCATTGACTCTTTGACAGAACATCCTCGAATCCAGGTACAGCGGGTAATTCCATAGACAAACCAATGACTTTGAGTTTTTTCCGCAGCGATTCCAGGCCGTACCGTTGCGTCGTCCAGGGGTCGAGATTCATGGCCAGCATCGATGGAATCACGTCATCGGGTGGTCGCAACGCAGCCAGGGCCGGGGGAGCATATTTTTCGAGAGCGGCGCGTACTACGTGTGCATGTTCAGGGTCGCGTTTGAGCATATCGCGCAGGAACTTCACGCCGAATATGACGTGCCGCGATTCGTCACGCGCGACGGCGGTGAAGCCGCTGCGAAAGGCCGGGAAGAGGTTATCCTGGCGATAGGTCTCCAAAAGGTTACGCTGGCCCGCCAGAGCCATGGTGCCTTCGATAATCACGTGGTACAGGGTAACGCCCTCGATCAATTGATGGAGATTGCCAGGCTGGCAGCGGATACGGTCGGCCATCTCCATAAGCGCGTCGATCAAAATATAGCGCATCTGCACATTCATATATTGGCGCGCGAAGGCCAGGGATTCTTCTAGAAGCCCTTCGTCAATGCCAAGCACCTCGCTGAAAAAACGCGCGAAGAAGATGGTGTGCCGCGATTCGTCAACCAGCTGCGTTGTGACATAGATGCGCATCTCTTCTTCGGGCATGGCGATCACGTAGGGTGCAAGCGCATCTGTGACGCTCGCCTCGCCCTGGAAGAAGGAAGCGATGCTATAGAGGTGTTCCTCTTGCTCCTCATCCGGCATCAGTTCCCACTGAATGCGATCAGGCACAAAGTCGATATCCTGCGCGCGCCACTGCTGGCGTTCCCAGCGATAATATAATTCGCGGTACGAGGGTAGATGCACCAGCCCCTGGTCGATGATGTTCAGCACCGTATCAATCGGAGTGTGCTGCAACTCGGCCAGCGAGGCATTTTCTTCCGCAGATATGTGTATCGACATGGTTTCTCCTTTATCAGGATATCAGGTATGCATTCAGTTCCTGTCGTATGATTTGCAGCAGTGAGGCCCTGGCACTCTGCAAGAAAAAGTGGTCGCCGGGGAGCATGCGCTGCGAGAAACGGCTGCAGGTCTGCTCGCGCCATAAAGCCAGTTCAAAACGACTGACCCTTGTATCCTGCAAGCCGCCGAAGACAGTGATCGGGCAGGCGAGCGGTTCTTGAGGTTCATAATGGTAGGTTTCACACACGGCAAAATCCGCGCGCAGGATGGGCAGCAGGAATTGCCGCAGCTCATCGTTCTCCAGAACCTCGCGGCTCGTGCCATTGAGTTGCAACAATTTTTGAACTAAGGCAGGCTCCGGCAGCGTGTGCAGCAGCGGCCCTACAATCGGTGTTTGCGGGGCGCGATAGGCCGAGGCAAAAAGATGCACCGGAAGGAGACTATACTGCCTGCGCAACCAGCGCGCCAGTTCAAAACTGACCAGCGCCCCCATGCTATGCCCGAAAAACGCAAAAGGAACGGTACAAAATGGATGCAGCGCCTCGACAAGGGCCTCCAGCAAGGACTCAAACCGGTCAAAAGGCGACTCTTTCAGGCGATTCTCACGTCCAGGAAGCTGAACCGGCAGGACTTCGACTTCGGCCTGCAATCCATTCAGCCATGTGCGATAAATCGACGCGCCGCCCCCAGCATAGGGGAAACAGAACAGGCGAAAGCGGGCCTGCGGATTGGGCCTTGCTCCAAAAATCCAGGCGGTTGTAGCTGTTGTCGATAGAGATGGCATGGCGTTACTCCATATTTTTAACCCAAATTATGGGGCAAATGAGTTCTGTTACCTTTCAGAGCCGATGAATCGGCGGTGGGCGCGATCAATCGGCCCCTACAGTTAGCGCAGACTGAGCGGGCGCATATCAGTCCATACCTCTTTGATGTAGTCCAGGCATTCGCTCCTGGAGCCGGTTTTGCCCGCGTCCCGCCAGCCGCGTGGATTCTCACGGTCGGCAGGCCAGATTGAATATTGTTCCTCGGCATTGACGACCACTTTATAGATGGTGGTATCTTCCTTCTCGTCCCTGTTCATGATGCGTAGCTCCTTTTTTTCTCATTCACTCGTAACGCAAGGTCTGGGCGATTTTCACGCGAGCGGCGCTGAATACGGGGCCGATACTCGCAAGCGAGGCGATCAGCAGAATGATGACCAGCATCCATACCAGGTTCAGAAAGTTGAACGAGAATGGTACGGGGGCCAGGTAATGCGCCTGTACCTGCACGAAGCCGTAGGCGGCGGGTATGCCGATAATCAGCGCCAATAGCCAGGAAAGGGTACCTAGCGCCGTCCCTTCTGTCCAGAACACCTGCGCAACCTTCCTGCCGGTCGCTCCCATGGAACGCAAGATGCCGATCTCGCGTCTGCGCTCCAGCACGCTCATCGCCAGCGTATTGGCGAGTCCGATGGCCCCAACAATGGCGACAATGAGCGCCACGAGATCAAGCAAGGTGTAGATAATCTGAAACGTACTCTTGCTCTGCTGCACAAACTGGTTGGATGTAGTGACATTCGGCTGCAGGCCGGCGGCGCTCATGGTGGTATTGACACGATTTGCCAGCGCATCGACGGCAGTTGTCGAGTGATTCGAGGACGCTATCATGGCAAATTCGCTGTAGTCCGACGGCAGGTGCATGAAGTCGTCGATTTGCGCGATGGGAGCGATCACCACGCCAAGATTGCCCGGCCCGATGCCGCTGTAGTCGGTGGCGATGCCGATGATGCGCCAGGTCGCGCTGGCCGAGTTGATACTGATGGTGATCGAATCGCCGACCTTGAGGCCCGATTTAGCGGCAGCATCCTGGCTGATGATGGCGACGTTTTGATCGCTACTGTTAAACCAGCGACCGGCGACCAGTTGCTTTTGATAGAGCCGGGTATCGATTTGCAGACCAGTCAACGCGGCATTGCCCCATTGCGTCGAAACCTGGTCCTGGGTCAACGGTTCAATCTGGGTGATGCCGGGTATGGTACTCAGGACGTGCTGGAACGTGCTGAACGGATGCGGGTCGGCGGTGGCAGCCAGCACATCGAAATGATAGGTGCTGGATATCTGATCCAGGAACGTATTAAAGGAGTAGCTGGCCGTTTGCACGGCGAGAAATGCTGCTGCTGAGATGATCAGGATCAGCAGTGTGAGGACGGTACGAATACGCTTGCGAAAGAGGCCGCGCGCGCCAAACTGCATCGTCTGTGGCAACATGCCCAACGCACGACGTGAGAGAGCCGCCCACCAGCCGCCGGTTTGCCCGGCGCCATTCTCCACTCCGTAACCGCTCAAGGCCTGGCGAACCGAGATGCGCGTACCAATGTAAGCAGGAATAGCTGCTGCCAGTAGCGGAATACCTATACCGATCAATACGCTTTCGATAATCAGCGAAGGAGTAATTTGCAGCGGCCCCATATCCAGGCCGACCAGTCCACCGAGGTAGTTGGCAAGCGCATAGCCACCAAATGTGCCAATGGCCAGGCCGATGAGCGTGCCGATGCCGCTATAGATGGCAACCAGGCTCAGATAATGACGCATCACCTTGCCGCTCGTCGCCCCAATAGCCTTCATGGTGCCGATATACGGAATCTGCTCCGTGACCAGCGTCATGACCGTACCCAGCAGCAGGCAGATGCTGAGCAAGATGGCGATAATCGAGAGGACGTTCATGATGGCAAACAAACCGTCGGCGACACTTGAGACGCTGGTATCGCGGCCAACATAGGTGGCGAATACCAGCACGTGCTGGTCATTCAAGACCTGCGCAAGCTGCTTCGCGGTAGCGTCCCGCTGGTCGTAGTTATTCAGCCGGATGAGAAACGAGGTGACGCCCGGTGTTGAGAAGAGCGTTTCAACGTCACTTTCGTTCATATATCCCTGCGCGCGCTGCACGATGGATGCAGACGCCAGCCCCATTGTGCGGGCAAAGCCGGAAACGGTCAGGTTGCGATACGAACCACCAATCTGCACCGCTATTTGCGAGCCGACGCCGACGTTGCTTAGCGCCTTATCACTATATTCGAGCAAAATCTGATTCGGGCCGGGAAGACTCCCCTCGACCAGCTCGAACTTGTTGATCTGCACATGCTGGAAATCGACCACGCCGATGATGCGCAAAGGCAGTTGCAGTGAGTTGGTATACCAGGAAGTATTGATGTACCCCTGGGCCTGCGCTATTTTGACGTTGGGCTGCTGTTGTAGTGTTTGCGCCAACGACGCGCTGGTCGGAGAGGTATAGAAGATGATATCGGGCTGCGTCGTGATGTTGGTGCTATAGTCGAAGCTGCTGCGAAACTGGTTCGAGGCGATATTGATTGCCGAGAGGCCCAGGATGCCGATGGCAATGCCCAGGATGGTCAGGATGGTGCGCAGCTTGCGATGCCCAATATCCTTAAAGACTTTTTTCGTCAGCGCCGTCATGAGTTTTCCCTCCCAGGCCGATGAACCGGCGATGCCCACGATAAATCGGGGCCTACAGGCGTGACGATGCGGCCGTCGAGCAGGTCGATGCGATGCCGGGCGCGAGCCGCTAAGTCGCGATCATGAGTGACGTAGATGACCGTTTTTTCGCGTTGGGTCATTGATTCAAGGATTTCAAACACCTGCAAGGCAGACTTTGAGTCCAGGTTGCCGGTCGGCTCATCGGCGACCAGTACGGGCGGGTCATTGGCCAGCGCGCGCGCTATGGCAACACGCTGCTGCTGGCCGCCGGAGAGTTCGCCCGGCAGGCGTCGCGCGAACTCTTTCAAACCGACCAGTTCCAGGCATGCTAATGATCGCTCGCTCCATTGACGCCGCGGCAGCAGACCACCGAGTTCCAGCGCCAGCAGGACGTTTTCTTGAGCCGTCAGCGTTGGCAGGAGTTGGAAGAACTGGAAGACAATGCCAACGTTGCGCCCACGCCACTTCGCCAGCTTATTCTCGCTCATATTGCGCAGTTCCTGGCCCGCGAACACGACGCGCCCCGAAGTTGGACGGTCGATGCCGGTCAGGATATTGAGCAGCGTGGACTTACCGCTTCCCGATGGGCCGTTGATGGCAAAGAGGCTGCCAGGCGGAATCGAAAACGAGATCGAGTCCAGAATAACGGCCCGAGCCGCTTTGTTCGCAATCACTTTAGAGATGTTCTCGACGCGCACCTGTGCTTCTGTCTGCGTGCGCGGCGGCGAAATTTCTGAACTGAGCATAGACACGTTCCTTTCTTCCTTATTTAATTTAATACTGACTCAAAGAGCCTTGCCGTTTGGCAATCCGTTCGCACCATTTGAAGATGATCCAGCCGGTACTCAGGTAGATGGCGGAATGCACGATGAGCCAGAGCAGACTGCCGTTGGCCCAGGTGGTGGCCAGGGATTGACCATTCAATTCTATGTTGCGCAATACGATGATGCCCTGCGTGATCGGCAGCGTCTTCGCGATATCCGCCAACCAGTTCGGAAAGTGACTGACGGGAAGCAGCGAGCCGGTCAGGAATAGCAACGCATTTTGCATCAGGTCCGCCAGTGCATCGACCTGTTTGAATACCAGCGCCGCTCCCCCAAGGATGAGCGTGAAACCCAGCAGTCCGGCCAGGGTGAGCAACAGGACGAGCAATCCATCCCAGCGTAAGGGGAAATGGATGCCCAGGATGAAGATCAGGGCGAGGGCGGTGAGCAAAACCATGATCGAGGTCGAAATCAGGGTGGCCAGCATCCTGCCCAGTACGAGGAGTTCGGTTCTGGTAGGGGTCATGTACATCTGCTCGAGCGTGCCGCCCTCTGCTTCGTTTATCAGGTCGGCGCTGGTATTCATGATGACGATGCGGGCGTAGAACCAGACGATATATCCCAGGAATATGGAAGTTACCTGTGATGGATTGAACTGGCCACCACCAATGAAGTAGGTAGCGCCGATGAAGATCAATCCTATGGTGACGAGCTGGGTCAAAACGTTGAACTTGTAATCCCACATAACCAGCAGACGTTTGTACGTCTCATTAAATATGGCTAAGAGCGCGATCCTCACTGGCTTCTCCTTTCGCTCTATCATCTATGAGGCGCAGAAACACATCTTCTAAATTCGGCTCAACCTGCGTTACCGAAAGCAGGGGCAGGCCTAAATCGCGCACGCGAGCCAGGTATGCGTGCAAGGTGGCCTGATCGCTAATAGCGCCTGAAAGAATGGTATCGCCATTTTCCATCTCGCGGGTCAGTCCATCGAACCAGTCGGAATATTCTTCATCCAGCGTACCTTTGAGGCGAATCTGGTAGTATTCTTGCTGGAAGAGGTGCAGCAGTTCGGCGAGTGGCTGGTTAGTGAGCAGGCGCCCCTTGCGCATAATGGCGATTTGATCGCAGAGGTCCTGGGCCATATCTAACTGGTGAGTGGTTAGAATCACGGTCTTGCCCTGTTCGCGCGCCAGTTTTGCTATCCATTCTTTGACTGTGCGCGTAGCCTGGATGTCAAGGCCTAAAGTTGGTTCATCGAGCAGCACGATGGATGGATTGGCAATCAGGGCGCAGGCGATGGCGACTTTTTGCTGCATGCCGCGCGAGTAGAGACGTACAGGGTCGTTGCGGCGCTCCCAAAGATCAAGTTCGCGCAACAGTTGTTCTGCACGCACGCGCATTTCCTTACCGGTATGTCCCTTGAGGTGGCTGAAATAGACCAGGTTCTGCCAGGCGGAGAGTCGCCAGTAGACGTTGCGAGTTCCCTCCAACACCGCACCAATCTGGCGCATCGCCGCACTATGCTCGCGGAACACATCGTATCCATTGACACGGATGCGCCCTGAAGTTGGAGTGACGAGGCCGCAGATCATTTTGATAGTGGTTGTTTTCCCGGCGCCGTTCGCACCAAGAAAGCCGAATACCTGCCCTGCCGGTACGCGCAGATTTACATCCTCTACCGCCTTGATCGCCGTCTTCTTGCGTTTAACGTATGTTTTACTTAAAGAGTCGATCTCAATGGCAGCAGGCTGAGATACACTTCCCATTTCGCGTTACTCCTTCCTCGAGTTCTGCCTTCTCAAGAGAAGAGTACTTGAGAAAGCAGGCGCTGTCATGCGCTCATCACGGTATTTTTTCTACTTTCACCAGGGCAAGCAGCCTATATGCACTTTCGAATGCAAGAAAAATACTGTTTGCCCGGCATGACGAACGAGGGGTTCTTCTGTATGCTTAAAGCGGAGTACTGTATTCAAGTTGCCCATTTCTGTGATTCAATAGCGAAATTGCGCGTAAGGAGGGTGTTCCATGGACGAATTCCGGCACATCTCGCGCATTGTACAGCATCCGGCAGGAAGATGCGGCCTTGTTATAGGATTCTTGATCGGATTTATGACTGTAATAATGAACGGGGTCGGTAAAACGCTTTTCTCTGTTGGCATGCTTGTTTCCTGGCAATATATCTGGCGCTTCTGTGGCTTTTTTTTGAAACACGAGAGATCAGGCCTATGAGCAAAGAATTTTCTCCAATGGTTGAGGAGGAACGTGAGGGCCGATTTATCGCGCACACCGCCGATGTATCGGCCCTGGATGATACTCCTCTACCGGACCATCTCACCGGCCTGATCGATCCTGAATGGGCCTTGTGGCGCTGCGTCTGCCTGCGCGGGGCAGGATTTCCGGTGACGCAGGTACTCGAACTGGCCGCGCCAGGGTGCGCAGCTGCCGCCGATGCGTTGATTTCCGCTGAAGCAGAAGCGGTAAGGGCGAAAAACGAGCTATTGCAGGCGATCAACAGCAAACTGAGCCTGGTCAATGATGCACAACGTATCGCACTCCTCAAGCTCAAGCGAGCGATCAAAAAGAATCAGGTTCCTGATGCCTCGCTCAGTACAGCCCCTGTTTGCGCGGAACTGGAAGCCTATCTTCTAGCCCAGGAGCATGTTCGGAGAATGCAGTCAGACTTTGAACATGCTTATCAATGCGAAGCCTCTCACATATCGCAGGCCATTCGCACAATTGCGCACGATGAACGTTTTCGTGAGGCGATTACCTGGCAAAATCGCCACGCCATGCAAACGGGAATCGCATCATTAATGCAACCGCTGTCAGAAAGCGCGCCACCAACTTCTAACCGGCGCAAGCACGAAGCGCTGGCAGCAAACTATCTACAACGATACTGCACGAAGAATGATACGATTGGTTTTTTTGGTCCTTTTGGTCTGGCCGCGCTTACCTCTACCGGGGAGGCGATGACGGTTCGTGTAGGGAAAGACTTGCTGGCGAAGCGCAGCGTGTATTTTGAAACATGGTGCATCGATGCCTTTGCTGAGAAGCTCATGCAAGAAAAGCAGCTGAGACCATGGGTAGCGCCGCGTCGCCTGCCGCAAATACATGTGGAGGGAACGACGCTTTCGCTGCCATTTTCCAGGCCAGTTCAATTGAGTCGAGATGAGGCGGCTGTGCTTTCGGCTTGCGATGGCACGCGCACAGCAAAGGAACTGGCGCTTGACCTGGTCGGAAAGCCTTCCAACAGTTTGAACAGCGAACAAGAAGTCTACTCTGTTCTTGAGCAACTGCAGGCCATGAAACGAATTGCGTGGTCGCTTGAAATGCCCGCGGATGGAGCGCATCCCGAAAAGGTACTCCGGCAGGTTCTTGAAGGCATAGATGATGCACAGGTACGAGAAGAGTGCCTGGCGATGCTCAATATGCTGGAGGCGGCCAGAGATGGCGTGGCCCATGCAGCTCATAACGCTGAGAAGTTAGATGCAGCGCTGGCCCATTTAGAAGCGACTTTTAGCGAACTGACCGGGAGGGATGCTTCGCGTTCGGCAGGCAAGGCTTACGCGGCCAGGACGCTGGTGTATGAGGATTGCCTGCGTGCTATTGATGTAGAGCTGGGGCCGGATTTTCTGCTGGCTTTTAGCGAACCGCTGACGCTCTTGCTGATCAGCGCGCGCTGGTTTACCTACCAGACGGCCTCAATCTACCGGCAGGCTTTGCGGGATGCCTTTGACGAGATGGTTGAACACACAGGTTCGCGCACGGTGGATTTCGCCAGTTTCTGGCTCTGGGTGCAACCGCTGCTGATCGATGAAGAGGTGATGCCGGTGAAGGCGCTCATTGCCGACTTCCAGCAACGGTGGTTACACATTCTCAATATTTCCGAAGAGCAACATTCCAGGGTATTCACCAGTGACGAGCTACTGCTGGATGTGCTGACGACCTTCGACGCGCCCGGGCCGGGATGGAGAGCTGCCTGCTATCACTCACCAGACGTGTTAATCCAGGCATCAGGACCTGAAGCTATTCGCGCAGGTGACTATCAAATCATCCTGGGCGAACTGCATATCGCCATGAATACACTGCAAGCTTCGGCTTTTTTGGAACAATATCCCGACCGCGATGCTCTTCTACGCGATGCCGCAATTGATATACCTGAGCCGCGCGTGCTACCTGTGATGTCGCGCCGCTCCTTTCCAATCTCGCGCGGGCGGCCCGCGCTCATCACGCCTAAAGATTACCGCCTGATATACGCGCCTGATGCATATAGTGCTTCCGATGCGCGGACATTGCCGATCAGCGCCCTGGTCGTTGAGCAATGGGAAGAGGAACTGGTGGTACGCACACGCGATGGAGCGTTGTGCTTTGATATCATCGAGGTATTTGCGGAATTCCTTTCGTGGATGGTAAGCAGTTGCTTCAAGATTGTTTGTCCGGGCAGGCATACGCCACGTGTCACGATTGATCGCCTGGTGATGATACGTGAAAGCTGGCGCTTTGCGCCGGTCGAGATACCATTCGCCGATGAGAAGGATGCCGCGGAACGTTTCATGGCTGCCCGGCGCTGGATGCAGCTACATCAACTGCCCCGCTTTGTCTTCGTCAAGGTGCCGGACGAACCCAAACCTTGCTTCATTGATTTTGATAGCCCCATCTATGTCGATAGTTTCGCGAAACTGGTACGCCAGACGATGCGCGCGAATCCGTCAGAAGCGACGATCCTGATGTCGGAAATGCTGCCTGCTCCCGGTGAGGTATGGTTGCCTGATGCAGAGAAGCGGCGCTATACAAGCGAATTGCGCTTCGTAGCCGTTGATTTGCTACGACCCGCTCAGGACTAAGCAAACACAAGACTGCTTGTTTGAGGACAGCAAGCTTGTTGTGGTATACTGGCAACGGCGTTGCCTGATTGTGTTGGCCTCCTTTTTAACAGCGGAACAACGCAGCGGGAAAGCCGGGCTGCCTTTCGTTCTTGTTCACAACCGGCAAGAAGTGCTCTAGCTGTCGTTGCACCACCACCGGCATGGATTGGTGGTCCTATCAATTGCATGGCAGGTCTGCCATGGATGAAATTTGTAGCGCTGTCTCCACCTATCGTTCGTTCGCAAACATCCAGAAAAGAGAGGCTACTCATGATCAGTGGACAGAACCTGTCTGGTTTGAAAGTTGACAACGGATTCATTGTACAAGACGGAGATTCACTTTCTGAGGCACTTAACGAGATCATCAATGAGCTCAAGATGCGTCATAAACTGCTGGAGAACCTGGGGCAGAGTAACCAGATCGATCTCGATCTCCTGCTGTTGCAAGGAACAGGAGATGCCAATACCGCCCTGGGAGCAGTTGGTGAACAGCGCCTGAATGAGTTAATTGGCGAGAAACAAGACATGGCACAAGTAGCAGAGCTTGTCAAGAACTTGTTGGGGCAAGGAAACCCGCATATCTGGCTGCAAATTTATCCGCAGGTAGGATGGCCGATGGCCCGTCTGGAGTCGGCCCTGTACCATGAGATTTTCCTGCATGTCCGTCCAATGGTGAACGCGCTCACACAAATACGGACTGGCGCTATCAATTCTCAAAATGTTACGCAGGTACTTGCTAGCCAGGTGCTATTTGGTGAAGCGGCTCAGCATGCTGACCTTGATGCATGGATTTACGCGTTGCAAGCAGCTGCGAATCGTGCTGCATTTCTTCGAAACAATGGACGAGAGCAGGACGCCATGATGCTCATGGTGTACATGGGACAGGACTTTCTCGCCCATTTGGGAAGTTTCCCTGAGAATCTAAGAACTCAGGCAAAGCAGGCCTGCAATGGGGTCTTTCAAAAAGCGGGATTTGGAGAGATTGCCCCGTTTCAAGTCTAAGGGTAACCAGCCGCCAGCAGGTTCTTGTCTTGCATCTCCCACGCATGATCCAGCGTGTGAAAAGCAGTGTGCCGGATCAGATACCGCAGTGGCCAGGTGCGGGCCAGTTTGCCCTGGGCATGGAATGCCCGAATGGCCTGACAATAGGCCTCACGGTGCGCTCTCAGGCCCTCGTCGGTCAGAATCGTAGTGTCAGGGGTGCGCACCCCGAGCTTCGCAGCCCAATCCTGCTCCGCTCTCAATGTATGCAGGACGATGCGGTCCCGATCGCGCCCGCCTCCACGCGGGCCTTTCCGCATCTCTGCCGACACATGCGAACGAACCTCGTCGAAAAACGCCCAGCACGCCTGCAGCAGCGTCAGTTCGCGTTCCAATTCTGCGCTCGACATGACTTGCCGGTCGATGTCCGAGAACGCGAACGAGATACCCCAGAAGTCTGTGGACCCTGTGCCCTGATAGCGCTCGACCTCCTCAATAGTAGCGCAGGCCTCGAACTGCGCACCCATCCCCGCCAGATTCGCCACCGGTGCGTAGCGTGGCAGGTAGGCTTGCAATCGTGCAATCGCAGCCTCCGCGGTCCTGGCGCCACGCTCGAGGCCGGGCCAATCTGGCGCTACCGCCGCCACCTGCTTGCCTTTTGGGCCGATTTCGAGCGTCACCCGAAGTGTGTCAGTCATCGATTCCTCCAGCACTGAATATCTTGTGGTCGCTGATCTCGCGTTGTCATGATTCCATTGTAACATGCAATGTGGACATTTTACGTCCGCATTTGCACATTGTCAGATGTTGGGGCGTGAGCTATCCTTCTTCGCGCTGATCAATGCCATAAGATTGACTGGAGCATGATTCGCCTATCATCCATTCAGCAGCTTCTGCTTTTGTACCTCAAACTCGGTGTCGGTCAGAATCCCTGACTCGCGTAACTGCCCCAGCTGCTTCAACTGGTCAATCTTCTCCTGGGTCATACCACTTGCTGCCGGCGCAGCACTCTGAGGCGGCGCATCAGTCGCTTGCTGGTACACCTGTGCTGGTTGCTGGTAAGCAGGCGGCGTATAAGCCTCTTGCGCTTGCTGTTGCTGCAACGCTTCAAGCTGGGCATTCTGCTGCTCATCCATATATTCCTGCTCGGACGATTTCTTTGCCATATGATGGCCGGCTGCGTAGGCCACTCCGCCTACAGCGGCGGTTCGCACTACCGCCCGGCCCACGGTGCGCCTTGCCACCATGCGTCTTGCTACCATTGTCGTTCCTCTCCTTCTACCAGGCAGCTTTGGCAGCTGCCCGGTTCTTTTCCGTCGCTTGCGCCGCCATTTCCGCTTCTATCGACTGTACCACTTCTGGAGCCAGCATTCCACCAGTACGGGCGACAGCGCCTGCGTTCAAGAGGGCTTCTTTTAAAGGAATCGCCCATGTATCCTCAATCAACAGCAGACCGGCTGCGCTATTGTCTGGCATCTGGTCGGCTATTACCTCGACATCATCTGGCTCGAAAACCTTCAGCAACTTGCCGGCCAGAAAGCCGAATGGACGCCCTTCTTCCTCGGCAAGGTCGGTTAATTCCTGTGCCGTCACATTACCCTGCTGGTCTTTTTTGATCACCAGCAGGTCGATTATCCTGATGATGCTTTTTTCCTGCGCGGCACGCAGTTCAGCAAGAATTTGTCCCGAAAATCGGTTGCCCTCAAAGGCAATCATAATGTATTCTAACGGGCCGATGGCCATAAGCTTTCTCCTTTACCATGCAGTATACCCATTCCATTGAAGTGTAGAATGGAATGCCTGAACATACATCTTCAGAACACGCTATTTTGCGCGACACCTGCGCGATCAGACATAGGTACCAAAGGCGCTCCTGACCCCTGGCAACATACAATAGATCAGAACAGCGGCATTAAAAAGGAAGGAGACGGCAACATCCTCCCATCTCGCTGCGCCAATCATCACCACAAAGTCGAGTATGAGATTGAAGGTGGTGATGATTACCAGGAATAACCAGGCTTCTCGCTCGACTCGCCAGAGCATCCGTACCAGCCAGACATAGACCCAGACCATCAGACCCCACATCAGGGCATACCAGAAGTTGAACGATCGGATGGCAACAGGGCCGATGAAGAAAGGAATGATCCCCAGAAACTGAAGCGTATGGAATGCGGCCAGAACGGCAGCAATACCGGCCAGGATCGCGAGAATAGTGACTCCCAGGGGACGTTCTTTCGCTTGAACAAACCCATTCATTTGCAGTGACTCCTTTCGATATGCTGAAAACGATAAACACAGCGGTGTGTCGTATCCTTCTGGAAAAAATGTCGTTGAAACGATCTCAACAACTGCCACAAGAAACTTCACCACTCCTCTTAAGTCTACAAGCCCAAGGCTACATACACATCGCGAGAACACACTGTTTTTTATCGAATCCCGTAGGGGCCTGGCACGTACTGGATGAATCGGCACTCTACGGTTGCCCGCCTTTCGCCGTTCATATGAACGAAAACAGTGTATTCTAAGCATGTCTTTGTCAGCTTCAGACCTTATACTTGGTTGAGCGATAGGAAGGGCTACGTAACTTATGAAGCGCATTCTCTATCAGCTACTGGTCCAGAGGACATGCCTTCTGGATTTCACCTACTTGTCTAGTAACAACTCGAAAGGAGTGAGTGAGCATGGCAACGTTAACGGTACTGGAGTTTCCAACGGCTGAGGGAGCCACGACGATGCTCTCTACGCTACAAAATCTGCAAAAGCAGCAGTTGATCCAGATTGAAGATGGTGCGATTGTGACCTGGCCCGAGGGAGCCAGGCGACCCAAAACCAAACAACTCAGTCAGGGATTGGCCACCGGAACCGGTGCCCTGGGCGGCGCGTTCTGGGGTCTGCTCTTTGGCCTGCTTTTCTTCGTCCCGTTCTTCGGCATGGCGGTAGGAGCCGCGGCAGGCGCGCTCGCCGGACATTTTGCGCACTATGGCATTGATGAGAACTTCATCAACTCGGTGCGTTCCAAGGTGACGCCTGGCACCTCGGCGCTTTTCCTCTTGACGAGCGGAGCCGTTGTTGACAAGCTGATTGAAGCTGTCAGGGGCCAGAAATTCCAGATCGTGCAGACCAACCTGTCCAAAGAGCAGGAAAATGAGCTGCGCGAAATGTTTGGTGAGGAAGCGGTCGCACAGAGATAGCCGGTTGGCAGCTTCTGGATACCCGGAAGCTGCCTGCTGATATGAATGGAACTATGATGAGTTTTAACAAATTATTCCGTTCATCGTAAGGGCCGATCAATCGGCCCTTACGCCTGGGCCAAGGAGGGCCAGGCGCCGTCGAGGGCTGGATCCAAAGCATGGCAGGCTCGAATCAAAGCAAGATGAGTAAAGGCCTGCGGAATGCGCGCCGGGCGGCTCTGGGTACTCAAGCGATCGCGCATGTGTGCTTCTCCTTTACTCCGATGCAGTGACCCCGCTGACAGGTTAGTGGGCCATCTGGTCGATGCAGGCGGCGACTGCCAGAATGAGGGCATCATTCTGCCCCGGCTCGATCTCCACACCGTAGGTATCGCGCATGCGGAACCACTTTTTGGAGACCTCGGCTACTTTTTCGCGGCCCTCGCCAATGCTGTACTCGTGGTCGACAATATTGCCCTTTACCTCGAGGTCGGGTCCGCCTCTGATCTTGACGGTCCAGCGATCGCGCAGGGGAGTAATTAAGGCCTTCTTGACCGTCGCCATTTGATGGCCGGCAGCATCCTCGATTTCCATACTGTCCTTGACGCGAAGCATACGTTCCTGAATCTTAGCCAGTTCCCGCCCGCTACGATCCTCGAAAATCAGCGTCTGGCGGACGCGCAAGGCTTTGCCGTCCACTTTGAAGACCCGTTCGCCGCGATCGTTCTCGATCCAGTAATCATCGCCCATGGATACCAGCTTCTCCCGCATCTGATAGTGGGCCTTATCCAGGCCACCACCAAACGGTCCATCACGCCTCTCCTGGCGAGCTTCTCGCCGTTGTTCCCTTCTATCACGCATATCTACATCTCCTTTGCTTTTGCATACCGCTTTCGTTCATCGAGTCGTTCATAGTTCTCCAGGGCATCATGGTATTGCAACCATGGTTCTAGTTTACCTGCCTGACCACCGCTATACATCCTTAGAATGCACTGTCTTTAGCTATTGCGTTCACCGCTAGCGCCACATCAATAGCGCCCGGCATTATGGTGTGTTTATCCTGATGGACTCGTTGCCCAAAGAAATCATGCGCAATAAAATAGCGCGTTCTAAGATGTCATCTCGAATGCAAAAAGAGTATGTTAAAAACAGCGGTCGGGGTCTTAAATAATGTGGATAGAGATCGCCTCGACGATCCGATCTTCACAGTAGATAGGCAGGAGGGTGGATTGTGCCTCTGGGAGGATTTCTCAGCATCGTTCTCCACCACCTGCCTACTGGACAGCACTTTTGTAAGGCGGATGCTCCTCGTCAATCCGCTGTTGATACAGCTTCAGCCACATGCGTAGATCCTTCACTTTTCTCAGCTCGATCTCGACTTCGCGCTTTTGCTTCTCCAGCCAGGCGTGCTGCTCCTGGAGCCACTCGTGTTGGGGATCTGGCGCTCGCTCCTTGATCTCCAACCAGACTTGTCTCTCTTCCAGCCACGCTCGCCTCTGCTCCAACCATTCCTGCCGCTGATCCAACCAGCGATGACGGACCGCGATGCGACTCCGTTCCCCTGCCACCAGCTGTTCATAATCGTCCATTATGGCGACATAGCGCTCTGCCGTGCCTGGACTCAGCTGTTCAAAGATGGGATTGGGCATTCCGGCAAAGGTCTCTGTGAGCCGGCCAAGCGCCAGGAAGAAGTGATGCATGGAATGATTCTCTGGCAGCAGCAGCACCTTCTCAAAGGTCAGCCAGGTGCGCAGCTGCCAGCTACCGGCATTGCTGATTAGTAGGATGGGAACAGGCCTGGACCCTTGCAGATGCACCAGCGCTAAGAGTACCGCCGGATCGATGAGCGTCTCCACCTCTGCTGCCCCAACAATCAGTGCATCATAGGCAGAGGAGGGCTCCTGGCGCAGCTCGTCAAGGATAGTCTGCAAGTAGACTGCCAGGGAGTGCTCACCTGGACGATCCAGTAGGCAGTGATGCCCAGCCTGGGAGAGCATGGTCTGGACCAGGGACTGAATATCTGGTTGCTCGATATGAACGCTAATACGTAAGCTAACCGGAGTCTGCATCTTTTTCACCTTCGTTTTTATCCGCCCTGAGATAGAGCTCCTTTCACCCCGACGGCGCCTCTATTGACATAGCCTTTCAATTCGAACTGAGAACGAGAGGGAAACCATTCACAAGTATACCAAATACCGCATCCTTTCTACAATGTCATAGCGTTACCTATGTAAAGATTTGTAAAAGATGTGATCAATTTGTGATATGATCTCGCTTCACCTCATCTAGCTCGCCGTTTCAATATTACCATAGCGCCTGCTTGCAAAATTGATGCAGATGCACGTGACATGAATCGAGTGGAGGAGAGGACTCGCTATACCAGTTGGTACTTCAGCGCATAGCGAGTTACCGCACTGCGCGAATTGACCCCCAACTTGCCATAGATCGATTGCACATGGCCATTCACAGTATGCGGGCTTACCACCAGGCGCTCGGCAATCTCGGCATTCCTGAGCCCCAGCGCCAGCAGGTGCATCACCTCCACTTCACGTGCCGTCAACATTTCATAACAGGGGGGAGCACCTGCATCCTGTGACCTGCTCGCCAACCCGTCGCGCGCCGGTACTGCGCAGATCGGTCGCTGCCCCTCCAGGTTCCCACCGCGCGCGCGCTCTTGAGCTCGACTTTTCAGTCGCAGGGGCGTCCTTGCCTGGGCGGCTCCCTCGACCAGCCCTGGCGCTGGCCTCTCGCCATGCTGCTGATCTTGCAGGCGTTCACGCACCCGCATGGCCCTGGCTTTGAGCGGCGCCGAGATCGGCCCCGCACCTGTCGCCGGGGTCTCCAACGCCTGTACCAGCAAACGGAGCCCCTCGTTCCCCTGGTCTGTTCGCAGCCAGAACTGCTCCAGCGCGACCATCAGTCGCAAGGCCTCCTCACGCTGGCCCCGCTGGAGCAACCACCGCAGCGCCGCCCGCAGATTCCCAGACTGCCACTCCCACTGCTCCAGCCAGCGTTCCGGCTCATCCCCTGACAGCGCGGACTCCGCCTGCTCTGCCAGCGCCAGGTAGTACTGCGCATGCGCATCACGCGCCCCTTCCAGTTCTCCTGCAGCTGCCAGGCGCTCCAACCCATACGCTCGCAGCGGCCCCAACAGGCTCAGCGCGCAGTCACATCTTGCTTGTTCTCCCTGTCTGAGTACGTTCTTATCTATCAGCGAAGTCACTACATCTAAAATGGGCAGCGTTATGCCACCCAGTGCCAGGCCGATGGCCTCTGCCGCACCGAGGCTGAACGGTCCTTCAAAGACCGCCAGTCGCCGGAAAAATTTTTGCTCCTCACTTGAGAGCAAATCATAGCTCCAGGTGATCGAACTGCGCAGGTTTTGCTGGTGCGCCGCGACATTTTGTTGACAACTCGTCAAAACCTCTAAGCCATACTCCAGGCGTGCTAGTAGGGCAGGCAAAGATAGTACTTTGCTGCGTCTCGCTGCCAGTTCAATTGCAAGAGGTAAGCCTTCGAGCCGGTTGCATATCTCAGCAATAATAGCAGCGTTATCCTGAGTCAGCTTAAACTTGTGGTTGCGTGCCTCCGCGCATCGCAGAAAGAGGGCTACAGCTTCAACTTGAGCGAGTTCCTCTACATCCGATAACTGGTGCAGGTCAGGTAAGGCCAGCGGGGGTACGGCAAACTCGAATTCTCCTTGCAGGTGCAGTGTTGCGCGGCTGGTTACAATGATCTTGAGATGCGGGCAGGCGGCGAGTAACGCCAGGAGCTGTGGCGCTGCCGGCAACAGGTGCTCAAAGTTATCCAGCAACAGCAGGAATGGCTTCTCACCGAGAACACTGGTGAGTTGTTCGAAAGGAGAGCTTTTTTTGCTCTCAGACAGACCAAGGGCCTGCAAGATGCTGGGTATGACCAGGTCAGGATCGTTCAGAGGAGCTAGCCATACAGCACAGGCATTTTGCGCAAAGTCCGGCAACATCTCGATACTGAGGGCTGTAGCAAAACGCGTCTTTCCGATTCCTCCTGGACCTGTTAGCGTCAGCAACCGCACCTCAGGACGCAACAGCCAGGCACGCGCCTCCTTAAGCTCCTGTTCGCGTCCGATCATTGGCGTAAGGGAGGCCGGCACATTCTGCATGGACTCATAGAAGCCATGTAAACCTACTCCCACTTCACTTGCTTCAGTCAGGACCACACGTGAGCTGAGAAATTGCGATAACGAGGAGTCAGTCTGGCAGGCTTCTTCAAAAGCCCCAGCAAAGCTGAGTACATCTATGTAGCGCTGCGATGGTTCTTTCGAGAGCGCTTTGGAAAGCACCCATTCCACAGCAAGGGGTATCTCGGGACTCCGCTCGCGTAGAGGAGGTATGGAATCCAGGTGCTGGATGGAGAGATAAGCATGCGATCCCTGGAAAGGAAGCCGACCGGTAAGCCACTTATAGACCATTACGGCAAGCGAATATTGATCGCTTGCGGGACCGGGCCTGCCACCAAGTTGCTCGGGGGCCATGTAAGCCAGGGTACCAACATGTTCTTTGACCTGCAAAATCTCGTTACCTGAAGTGAGCAAGGCCAGACCAAAATCACTCAGGAGAACCTCGTGTTTGGGACCCAACAGCACATTCTCCGGCTTGAGATCTCTATGGATGATGTGCTGGTCATGAGCATGTTGTAATGCTGAGGCGAGCGCCTGGACGTAGGAGACGATGGTCGACAAAGGCACCACGCTGCCGGAGGGATATAGATCTCCCAGGTTCCCATAAGGAGCGTAGTCCATGACCAGGAAAGGAACTTCACCCTCCATATCGAAGTCAAACACACGAATGATATGTGGATGGATCAAGTGACTTATGTGACGCGCTTCGGTAAGAAACTCATTCAACGTGGGGGAATCCACTTGCACGCGCAAAACTTTGATAGCAACCGGAGTACTCAGATAGATATGCTCTCCAAAGTACACATCGGAAAAGGCACCTCTACCCAAAAGTCGAAGCAGACGGTAGTTCCCCAGCCGTTGTTCTGTTCGTTCTATCATACACACCATCTTTGTACACCCCTTTCCTTTTACCGGTGCTCTGATGGCATCGATGCAAATAAAGTAACCGCTCTGTACAAGCATCATACTGGAGCCAGGTCGGCGATCTACTACAAGATCCAACAACCGGCCTGAGAAGCCTGAATTAGCAACAAGCATTACTGTAGCAGATGATACACAAGAAAACAATTTCCCATAGGGTATAGAAAGGGTATAGTTCCGGGTATACTCACGGCTACAAAGTAGCGCGAATAGATTATGCAAGCCATTTCCGCCCGGCGAGGAAACCCATTAAAAAATAGCGTGTTCTAAGGATGTAGCCTCGTTCCCCAGTAAGTACTTTAGAGGCAGATGGAATGAGGACAGGGACCAACTGTCCCTACAGGACGATTGCATATCCAGGGCGGGGACAGGGACAAGCCACTATCCCTACAGGAGCCGGTGAAAGGAAACCAATGGGGGCGAAGGAAAATGGGCCACCGACGAATAAAGATACTCCTCTATCAACACAGGCCCCTGGCGGGAGATTCAAATCCTTGCTGGAATTGTGGACCAAATTTAATAACGATTGGGTCATGAACTTCGCATCGGGGCTTGCATTTAACCTGATTGTCACGCTTATCCCTATTACCATTGCTCTGATTGCGCTCAGCGGGTTCATCTATGGGCGCCTGGACCTCTCAATTCAGCAAGAAATTATTTCCTTTATTCAACATTCCTTCCCACCACCTATACCTTCTACGGAAATCGTGAGGCTTGCCCTGAACACGCTTAACAGCAATGCAGGATTATTAGGAATAATTGCCACCGGCATCGCGATAATTGCAGGCTCCGGACTCTTCCTCGCCATAGAGGACTATTTTGCGATCATCTACCAGACGCGTACACGAGATCTACTACAGCGCTATATCATGGCAATAGGGATGATTTTTCTATTCGTCGTTCTCACGCCACTGGTGTTACTGGCAGATACACTCTCTACACTGATAAGCTCTTTGCTGCAAACAACTCCTATCAGCTCGGGCTTCTTCAATACCCTGTTGGGCATCCTTACCGGCATCGTGGCCGGGTGGGTCTTGTTAGTAATCATTTACATAGTCGTGCCTCACCGCTCTATCCGTTTCCGACACTGCTGGCTCGGAGCGCTCCTGGCGTCCGTAGCCATCCAGGCCTACCTGTTACTCTTCCCTTTCTACGTGACGCGCTTTTTAAGCGATTACACGGGTGTGCTCGGTTTCGCGGTCATTTTCTTATTTTTCTTTTACTACTTTGCGCTGATCCTCCTCATCGGGGCAGAGATCAATGCCTATTTTGGGGAAGGTATTCCGGCTACGACAGACAATCTATCAGTCAGGTTAAAAGATCAAGTCAATCAAGAAAGGTAATCAGGCTTGCTCATTGCAATGCAGCAGCCAGGCGGGCAATATTCTCAAAGAACTTCTCACGAAGCGCGCGGGCTTCCCATTCAGCAGGGTTCACGGACCTGGCTTTGAGCAGATTGTTCGCTTCGACTTGACGCAATGCTGCGACGACACGAGTATCATAGCAGATCAGGGTGACCTCAAGATTGAGCTGAAACGAGCGCATGTCGAGATTGCTCGAACCAATAACGGCGATATCATTATCAACGGTAATATGCTTGGCATGCAGCAAGATTGGCGCCCTGTACTGGTAGATCTTCACGCCTGCATTGAGTAGTTCCTCGTAGTACGACCGCTCGGCATGACTGACAAAAAACTGGTCTGAGGCTTCTGAGTTCATGAGCGTCACTCGCACCCCACGCTGGGCCGCGCTGGTGATGGCCGTGGTCAGCGCGTCATCAGGCACAAAGTAGGGATTGGTAATCACGAGCGTGTGCCGGGCAGCGTGGATAAGCGAGGTAAATAGTTTCAGGTTATTTTCGTTCTGAAAAGCTGATCCACTGGGCAACACCTGACAAAGCATATCGCCGCACGCCATGAGTTCGATAGCAGTTTCTGGCGCACTCTGCCTGTCGAGCAAAACACCGGTTTCGGAATACCAGTCGGTCAGAAAGGCGGCTTCGAGTTCGGCAACGACCGGGCCTCTGACGCGTGCTACCAACTCATCGTAGTAGATGTCATCTTTGCGAAAATAGTTGCGCTGAATCAGATTTTGCGACCCCGTATAGCCCGTCTGTCCATCAATCACCACAATCTTACGGTGGTTGCGCAAGTCCGGGCGTGTATAAGTAGCCCCGGGTAAGCGTAATGGCAGCATCACGTGATGTTCAATTCCGGCATCCGTCAGCCGCCTCCACAACTCCTTGAAGTGGGGATATTCACGCGAACCCAGGTGATCCATCAATATACGTACCTTGACGCCTCGATTCACGGCACGCTCCATCGCAGCAAAGACGCCCTCGGTCTCATCATCCCTACTCACCGTATAGTATTCCATGTGGACAAATTTTTGAGCAGCGTCGATGTCTGCCGCAATGCGCTCAAAGATACGTTGATACACCGGCAGCAATTCGACATCATTGCCGGCAAGCGCAGGCAAATACCCCAGGTTGGTATTGAGTTTTACGAAAGGGTCATAGCGCGCGGGGATAGTGGGATCAACTAGATCGCTCAACTCCGGCCTCGAACTCGCTTCCATGACGGTTTTGCTTATAAAATCATTCATAGTGTGCTGTTCCGCGCGGCGGCGCCTGGAGAGCCTGGGACTACCCAATAGCAGAAAGATGAGTACGCCGATATATGGGAGCAGGAAGGCAAGCATCAGCCAGGCAGTCGCCGAGGAAGGCTTGCGATTCACCGGCACGATGAACAACATGACGAACGGGATGAGCCAGCCAACGATAACAATAATGGTGGTGACAACAGACCAGTTGCTCATACCTAAGCCTCCCTATTAAGGCGAATCCGTTCGTGTCATTCTGAGCGCAGCGAAGAATCTCAGGCTCGCTAGACATGGATTCCGTTCGTGTCATTCTGAGCGCAGCGAAGAATCTCAGGCTCGCTAGACACGGGTTCCGTTTGTGTCATTCTGAGCGCAGCGAAGAATCTGCATCGGGGGATGCCGTGATTCTTCGCTGCGCTCAGAATGACACGGCCAGAGACTGCTTGCCCATTCGGTTGTCAAAATCCATCAAGCATATAGTCAGGTTATCACTATACCGGGTTGGAAATGAATGTATATGCTTAGAACGCGCTATTTTTTATTTGAAATGGGCACATCGTCGTCTTGATTATGGTGCTGAGCCGTCGCCTCCCTGATGCAAGGATACAGGGCGCCAGGCCGAAATTCGATATCATCGGGACGATCCTTGTCATCTCCGTCTACCTGCAAGAAGTACATCACTACAACGCCATTTCGGCTGGCCTGGCGCTCACCCCCACCACCATCGGTATCCTGATCGCAGGTGCTCTCGCGGGCAGGCTTGCGGAAAGACGCACGCAAAAAAGACTCATCTGGGCACGAATTCAATCTTTACGTACACTGCTCTAGTGTGTTTACACTGCTTGACGCGGTGCGTCCGCGACAGAAAGATAGTGTGTTCGAGGGATGTAGTAGCGGCTTACGGCCAGTACACTGAGTGAGTGAGTTCAACGTTGCAGCTGCTCCGCTCGACTTGCCTGAACGCGCGAGCGCGAGCTGCCCATGACTTACGAGGGAAGAGCCATGCTAACACGACCACCGGAAACAACGCCTACAACATCGATCCACTACCCAACGAGCAGCGATAGCCAGCTGGTGCAACAGGCCCTGGCCGGCGATCAAGCCGCCTTCGAAGCGCTGGTGCATCGCTACGAGGCCCCACTCTTACGCCTGATCGCTTTCTATGTCCACCAGTACGACGAAGCCCATGATATTTTACAGCAAGTCTGGCTGCAACTGTATCTCTCCTTGAGCACCCTGCATACCAGCGGCAGCTTAAAGCCCTGGCTGGTCAAAGTCGCCCGCAATCGCTGCATCGACGTGTTGCGTAGTAAACGCGTGCTCTCCTTTTCGGAGTTGGAAGTCCACGAGGACGACGAAAGCGCGCTCTTGCTCACGCCCATGCTGGCGAGCCACCTCACCTTAGAAGACCTGGCCGAGCGGCATGATCTGCAACACTGCATTCAACGCGCCATTGCCATGATCCCGGCCCAATATCGCTCGGTGGTCTGGCAGTATTACCGGGCCGAGATGACCTTTCCAGAGATCGGACGCACGTTGCACATGACCGAATCGACGGCCAAGACGCGCTTCCAGCGGGCCAAACCCTTTCTGCGGGCAGCATTACTGATGCTGCTCGATCTGCCTGCTGAAACCGGCTCCCCAGCCAACTCACCACCCTGATGCAGCAGAGGCGCAAGCTACGATGTGGCGTAGGGACAATGGCTGGTCCTTGTCCTCGTCCCTATCTGGCATCGCACCAGGACAGGCAGGTGAGAGTGCATGTTGTAATGCAATGGATGATCCTATGAAAGGCATAGCTAAAAGAGAGAGAAAATGCAGATCGTCAAGCGAGTTCAAGGCTATCTTTGATGCGCTGCCGGATGGGGTAATTGTCTGCGATAGCAAGGGGTCGATCTTACAGATAGATCCGGCAGCCCTCAAGCTCTTTGAAGTGGCTTCAGAAAGCCTTTGTCTAGGAATATCTTATCAGCAGTTTCTTCACGCACATAAGGGAGAAAGTGCTCCTCCTTCACTGGAGCCATGGCTCTTAAGCCTGGTGAAGAATGGAGAAATGTCAACCGGGCAGCGAGAAGAGTTGCTTGTGCTACAGCTTCCTTCCAGGCGGCAGATCTATGCCAGCATGCGCAGCTACCCTTTTGTTGCCGCACAGAAGCATGTAAAAGGCACACTTTATGTGTTACAAGATATCACGCACCGCTATCAGCAAGCTCTCCATCTCCAACGTGTCCACCGGGCAGTAATGGCGCTGAAAGAAGCGATTATGCGCCTTCCTGAGCATGTTGGTTGCGATTTCGAAGGTGGCATCTTCCTCTTATCGTTCCCTGTCTTGCTCGTCGCGCAACAGCTCGTTACAGTGATCCATGAAGTCCTGGATTGCGAGCGTGTTAGAATAGTGGCAATTGGGCCGCAAACAGGTAGCCTGTATTACGCGGTAGGTAGTGGTTTCACTCCTGAGCAAGAACAGTATCGTCTCAAAGTAAGAGGATGTTTCTTGCCCTCAGATTTTGTGGACGAGACGGTGATTGCTCGTCTCAATGCTAATCAGGAGGCAATCGTGCCTGGCGCGAACCTGCATCTACCTGAGGGGATGCGAAAAGATTTTGTTTCAAGGATGTGCCTGCTGATTCCCTTGTTTCTTGAAAATCGACTGGCCGGAGCACTGGTGATTGAGAAGGCGGGTGCCGATAGCCTCTACACAGATGATGAGATTGAGTTAGTGAAAGTGGTTGCATCAGAGGCTTTGCTGGTGATTGATTCCCTGCGCTGCTTTGCTATGCTGGCCGAGAGCACGCTCAAAGCACGCGTGCAACAAGAAATGCAAGACTTCATCGATGACTTTTTGAACCTGGCCAGCCACGAGCTAAGAACGCCTCTAACGATAATCAAAGGAAACATTCAATTGGCAGAGCACCGCCTTGCGAGGCTCAAACAAGAACTTGCTATGCAATCTGAACAGGTGAGTAGCTCTCTTAAGAGAGTGCAGACACCTTTAGGAGCGGCGGAGACGGCGGTTTCCGCGCAAGAACGGGCAATAAATGATTTGATCGATGTTTTTCGCATCCAGTCCAATACCCTCGAGCTACAACTACAACGCTATGATCTCGTCGCGCTGCTTCAAGAAGCAGTGATCGCTCAGCAGCGCTTAGCACCGGAGCGGCGCATCATTCTACAGATTCCATCTGAAGAGCATGAGGTTCCTATTCTGGTCGATGCAAAGCGCATTCGCCAGGTCATTTCCAACTACCTGGCGAATGCGCTCAACTATTCACCTGTTGATGAGCCGGTAACCGTGGAGTTGACGGTGGAAGATGGGGTAGCTCGGGTGTCGGTCCAGGACAGGGGGCCGGGTATCCCGGTTGAAGAACAGGGCCGCATCTGGGAACGCTTCTATTACGTCAAAAAGGGGACAGGAGAATATTCACCTGCCCCGGGCGTAGGATCAGGCTTATATCTTAGTAAAGTGTTGATCGAACGCCAGCATGGCAGCGTTGGGATGCAGAGTTCTCCTGGTCATGGCGCCACTTTCTGGTTTACGCTGCCGGTTGCATCTTCTGCCAGGTAAAAGGTGTTCTTCTTGCGTTTTTTCGCACTCTCCCTTATGATACGGGCCGGTACGTACTCTCAGACATCGGGGATAGGGGCCAGATGATGTTGTTGAACAAAAGAGTTCAGCAATCCCGCGAGGCCGATGAATCGGCGGTGGGCGCGATCAATCGGCCCCTACCCACAAAGGAGGGAGACGCATGCAAATTCGACGTTTCAGCCCCGATCTCAAAACCAAGATTTCTGGCAACCATCCCGGCCTCTACGGTGTGCCTATCCAATTTCAGAGAGGGCAGATTCCCGCTGAAAAGCTCGAAGATTTTGCCAGGCGCACTAATGGTATGCCACTGTTGCTGGATGCTGAACTGCAAGTGGAGGCAATGTACTTTGATCCGCATGCCTCTATTGAGGAACACGCGGCAGATCATTCGATTCTCTTCCTGGTCATTCACGGTCAGGGAACGGTACGTATCGGCGGCCCCACGGGTGAAACACGCGAGATCCGGGCCGGCGATGCTGTTCTCTGGCCTGCTCACGTCGATCATACTGTCTGGACAGAGGATGAGGAACTGCATGCGATTGTGATCAATGTATTTCAAGATCATAGTTCGTCCTGAGAGCCAAATGGTGGAAGCCCTGACCATTTGGAGCTAACCGGATAGGGAGAGAAGTTCGTCAATGGTCGGGAGCGCTGTCCTGTTCGAACTCCTTTTTGGCCATGGCGAAAGCGGTGTTGGCCGCAGGAACGCCGGCATAGACGGCCACGTGAAGGAGTACCTCGGCAATTTCGTGCGGGTCGACGCCAATGTTGCGGCTGGCCCGCAAATGCAAGGCTAATTCTTCACGGCCCAGGGCGGCAAGGATCGCAATCGTGACCAGACTTCTTGTGCGCCGGTCCAGGTCGGGCCTGGCCCAGACGGAACCCCAGGCGGTTTCGGTGATGAAGCGCTGGAAATCGACATCAAATTCGGTGGTACGAGCCAGCGCCCGTTCGACATGCTCGCTTCCAAGTACTTCTTTTCGCACCTGGATGCCGGTATCATAGCGTGATTCTGCCATTTTGCTTCCTTTCTTATTGTCCTCTAGTGTACCAGGTGCCGCCGTCGGCATAGACGTTGGCTCCTTCGCCCCATATCACAAAGTTGACGCCGGCGGAATTTACAGCCAGACCCATGTAATCGCCAAATGGGAATTTGTAGCCCCGGGGTGTTTTGTAGCTGGCGCCACTGCCGCGGTTCGAGAGCCTCACGGCCTTGCTCCAGGTAATGCCGCCGTCGGTTGAGCGGGCATACCAGGTATTCCAGGCGCCAGGGCCGTTGCGGTTATCTTGCCAGGCGATACGGAAATCACCGGGAGTTGGGCCCGTGCCAAGCTCAGGCGAGGTATTATTGCCCAGGGCATTGAGTATCACGGGGTGCGTCCAGGTTGCTCCGCCATCGGTTGAGCGCGAGATGTAGAGGCGGTTGTTGCCATACCTGATGTCGTTTTTAGTATAGGTGAACAGGAGATCGCCGTGTTTGCCGGCTGTGATGGTGTCCTGGGGGTCGTAGAAATCCGGGTAGCAGTTCTTGACTTTGCAGGGGGCGCCTTCCTGGCCGGTGGCAAAGTAGTGGTCTTTCCAGGTGTTTCCGCCGTTGGAGGAGCTGAGTAGCTCTACCCGTGTAGGACCGGTCGGTTTGCCATGGATGATTGTTTCTCCGGCCACGGCAAAGTATGCCGTGCCATTGGGGGCGACGATCCCGCCATAGGAGTAGTACCAGAGCGATTCTGTGGTGGCGAGTACGGGCTGGGCGAAGCTCTTGCCATAGTTGTGGGAAATGGCGACATAGAACGCGAGCTTGCCATTGAAGCCGATATAGACATCTTTTCCGTTGCCGGAAACAATCAAGATCGGCTTGTCACCGTAGTTCAGAATACCCTGGATGGGGAGAGAGGTAGTCCAGGTCGCGCCGTGGTCGTGGGATTTGGTAAAGACGATGCCGGGTTTTCTGAAGCCATTCAGGCAGGCGACATAGATGGTGCCGTCGTTGCTGACTTTGATCTGGGGATCATATTGCCAGGGAGTACCGGGCAGCGGACAGATATGGCTGGAGGGACCCCAGTTGGTGCCGCCATCGTTGGAGGCACGGAACAGGATATGGTAGTTTACCTGATCGCTGGTGAGCTGGTAGACCCAGTTTGAGCCGGGGTCCGCGGCGACCGTTGGTTCCCAATAAATGTCTTTGTTTGATCCCCAGCGTTGCTCTGTGTCGAATTGCCTCATTGTTTGAGCGTGGGTGCCGGAGACGAGCAAGAGGTTCAATAGCAGGCCAAGGATCGCGGCGATGGGAAGCAGGGAGCGGGCGATGGAACGAGACATGCTGGTTATTCTCCTTTTCTGTTGTTGATCCTTTTGAGTAATCGATGAAGATGAACTGCTGAAGCCAGGGTTGCTCAAGGAATTGAAGGCTGAAAGGATTAAAGCGTTTTTTCGCACCGTTTCCTTGGGAGCCTCACACGTCTACCGAACTTACACCACCCTGATGGCTGGTGTCCGCTTGCTTTGGTTTGGACGTGGCGCTGAAAAAGGCGGGTGGCGTTGGGTCGATTTTTTTCAATGTTCCCTGGAGAGCGGCCTGTACGGTCGCCCAGACCTTTTCGGGGCGCAATGGCATGTCAATGGATTCGATGCCGAGGGGTGCAAGGGCATCAAGGACGGCGTTTACGATAGTAGGAGGGCCACCGATGCAGCCTGCTTCACCGGCGCCTTTCGCTCCCAGTGGATTGATGGGTGAGGGTGTCTCGACGGCGTCGACCATAAAGTGTGGTACCTGCTTTGCATTGGGCAGCGTGTAGTCCATGAGGGTGCCGGCAAGGGGTTGTCCATTCTCATCATAAGTTGCCTCTTCATAGAGCGCCTGCCCGATGCCCAGGGCAAGACCGCCATGAATCTGTGCCTCAGTGAGATAGGAGTTGAGGATACGCCCGCAGTCGTCTACTGCTACGTAATTGAGGACGTGTACTTCGCCGGTTTCGGTTTCGACCTCTACGATGGCGACATGTGCGCCTGAGGAAAATGTGGGGGCTGATGGGGAGAACTCGCGCAAGGCAGCCAGGCCTTCAACGGGTGCGCCGTTGGCGAGGTTGGGAGGGTCGTGCTCGATCAGTTCAGGATGCTCTTCCACCTGATGTGCGAGTTCGCCCAGGCTAATGGCTCGCCCTGGCACTCCGCGCACTCGAACCTGACCGTGGCTCATTTCAAGGTCCGCCGGAGCCGCTTCTAACAGCTTTGCCGCGGCCTGGAGAGCTTTTTCTTTCGCGGCCTGCGCCGCCAGGGCAACGGCAGCGCCTCCAATTTGCGTGGTGCGGCTGCCAAAGGTGCCAATGCTATAAGCGGGCAAGGCGGTATTGTTCATCTGTACCTCTACCTGTGAGCCTGGCAGGTCGAAGGTCTGGGCGGCGATCTGCGCGAAGGCGGTGAAGTGCCCCTGGCCGTTATGCGCCACGCCGCTCTCCACGAGGATTTTTCCGTCGCGGCGAATGCGCACAGTGGCGGCATCTTGCGGTATGCCAGGGCCGCTGGGGCCGAATGGGCCACCGGATATTTCTACAAAGGTAGAGACTCCGATGCCCAACAGCGAACTACTCCGAGCTTTGTGGCGTTCTTGCTGTTTTTCGCGCCAGCCGGTGTAGTCGGCAAGTTCTAGCGCTCGCTCGAGGGCGGCCTGGTAGTTGCCGCTGTCGTAGGTTGCTCCATGTACGGTGTGGTAGGGGAAAGCGTCCGGGGCAATCAGGTTGCGACGACGCACCTCAGCGGGATCGATGTGGAGATGGCGGGCAATAGCGTCTATGGTTCGTTCTAGCAGGTAGGTCGCCTCGGGTCTGCCCGCTCCGCGATAGGCCGCGGTCGGCACGGTATTGGTAAAGACGCCCACTGCCTGGAAATCGAGAGCCTGTATCTGGTAGGGGCCATTGAGCATGCGCGCGGTAGTATTGGGAGAGATAGGAGTGGTATAGGCCAGGAAAGCGCCGAAGTCGGCCACGGTACGCACTTTCAGGCCGAGAAGCCGCCCATCTTTCTGTACGGCTGCCTCGATATAATTCACCTGGCCACGTCCATGCGTCTGGGCCTGGAGATTTTCGCTACGGGTTTCAATCCATTTTACCGGACGGCCATATTTGACTGTGAGCATGGCAGCGATGATCTCTTCTCCACTGATGCCCACTTTGGCGCCGAAGGCTCCGCCAACCTGGGCAGCGTAAACATGAATTTTGTCCTGGTTGAGGCCTAAAGCGGCGGCCAGAGCACGCCGGGCCTGGTAGATGGTCTGAGAGGAGAGCCAGGCAGAGAGTTGGCCCGTGGCAGTATCGTAATCGAAGAGGCAGGCGCGTGCTTCAAGCGAACTGGGGGACACGCGCTGGTTAACAACGCGCAGGCGAACGATATCATCTGCTTGAGCGAAGGCGGCGTCGATATCGCCACCTCCGCTGGGTATCTGGATGGCAACATTTGAGCCGAGTTCCTGGTAGAGCAGAGGAGCGTCGGGAGCAAGCGCGGCCTCTGGATCGATCACAGTGGGCAACACTTCATAGTCGACCTCAACGAGATCAAGCGCATCTTCAGCAATATAGCGGTCTTCGGCCAGTATGACAGCTACCGGGTCGCCGACGTAGCGCACGCGATCAAGCGCTAATGGCTGCCGCCGGGGTACTTTGAGGCCGGGTAACGTGGTAATCAGTTCTAGCGTGGGCATGCTGCTTACTAGCTCGTCCCCACTTAAAGCGGCAACGACGTCTGGGAGGGCGCGGACGGTGTCGAGGTCGATGTTTTTGATTTGCGCATGGGCATAGGGGCTGCGAACCAGGGCCATGTGCAGCGGGGAGGAGCGATGCTGGGGTGATTTCAGATCATCCACAAAGCGGTCATGGCCGGTAATGAGTCCGATATCTTCTTTGCGGCGTTCGAGTCCTGCCGGTACGGGCGTTTCTTTCATGCGGTCCTCCTCCTGGATAGTTGCTCTGTGGTTGTTGATGGTTTGAAACTTAGTTGATTTTCCGATAAATGTCAAGTGTTGGTTTTGGGACATTTGGGACGTTTGGGACGGTGGTTGATTCCTGGGAAGAAATCTGGTCGGGGGAGCAAGAGGATATGCTTCAGTATGCTAATGAAGACAACGCGGTTGCCAGCACACTCGCTCCACGAGCTGCATCGTCGATGGTTGTGCATTCGGCGGGGCTGTGGGAACGCCCTTCTAGGCTGGGGACGAAGAGCATGGCGGTCGGCAGGTGGCGTGCCATGATCTGACTATCGTGGCCGGCACCGCTTGGCAGCGATTTCCAGGTTGCTCCGCACGCTTCAGCTGCTTTGACGAGTGTCGCTTGCAATCCGGGGTCCATTTTCTGAGGTGCGCTCTTGCCGGTGAGTTCGATGGAGATGGAAAGGTGACGTTCTTGTGCGATTGCTTCGCATTGCGTTTGGATGGCAGCGGAGAGTTGTTGCAAGGTTTCTTCTTCGGGATGGCGCAGATCAATAGAAAAGCCGACCTCGCCAGGAACAACATTGACCGCTCCTGGTTTGACCTCCCATTTCCCTATTGTGACGACCGCGGGCCTTCCAGCTTGTTCGACGAGGCGCGTGATCTCTAGAGCCATATGGGCTGCTCCTTGCAGCGCATCAAGTCGCAAATCCATCGGCGTGGTGCCTGCATGGTCAGCCCGGCCCTTGACCGTGATCCAGAAGTGTTGCAAGCCTGTAATGGCAGTGACGATGCCAAGATTTATCCCTTCATCAAAGAGGATGCGACCCTGCTCAATGTGCAATTCCAAGAATGCCGCTACATCGGTGCGGATAGCTTCTCGGTATCGCTCAGGAGCCAGACCGATAGCCTGCATGGCTTCGGCAATCGTGATGCCTTGTGTATCGCGTACCTGCTCAAGCTCAACAGGATCAATGCGTCCCAGGATCGCTTTTGTCCCCCAACAATGTGCCGGGAAACGGCTGCCTTCCTCTTCACATAAGGCAACTACTTCAAGGGAGCGCCGGGGTGTTCCGAGATGCTCACAGAGCGCTTGTAGGGCAACAATTCCTGCCAGGATGCCGAGCGCACCATCGAACTTGCCGCCGAGAGGGACGGTGTCGAAGTGAGAACCGGTGAGAATGGTATGGCCCTCATCACTGCCAGCGAGGCGTCCGAAAAGATTGCCCACCGCGTCTTCGCGTACATCGAGACCGGCGGCGCGCATGAGGGTTGCGAGTTGCCTGCGAGCCTCTACCCAGGCAGGGCTATAGACGGGGCGCACAATTCCTCCCCCGGGCTGTTGACCAATAGCTCCTAAGACCTCGATAGAGTGTTGGAGCGTTGAGGCATCTACCTTTATGCACTGGAGTGGTTGGGTCATGAGTTTATTCCTCTGGTTCCTATATCCCCATCCAAAATCACCCTTAGCCTCTACGATCTTCTATTTCCCAGATGTGGTCGACGACGTGCCAGGCTATACGGCGTACAGCATAGCTGGCGTTCCATCCGCCAGGAACGAGAGGTTCTCCGGTGGAGGGCTGGCTCAGTACCGATGCGATTTCGTCACGCATGGCTGTCAGGGCGAGATTGTCGCTCATTGCGAAGGGTTTATGGCGCACGCCGATTTTGCGGGCGTAGGTGCGCTCGGCTTCGATGACGTGCTGGCGGACTTCGTCGCGGTCGCGACCACCGCCGCGTGGGCCTTTGCGTAGTTCGGCAGGCGAGGTGGCGACGACTTCTTCGAGCATGTCCCAGGCGGCGCGCAGTAGGGCGACGTTGCGTTGCGCGGTGGCGGCGTCGATGGGGCTGGTTTCGGCAGGGGCGAGAACGGAAGGTACGCCCCAGGCAGTGTTGCTATCGCCCTGGAGTCGTTCGACGACGACGAGGTCGCCAGGAGTAAATTCCAATCCTGCCCGTTCCGTGATTCGCCGGTAGCGCGGTTCGGTATCGATTAAGGCCTGTATGGCGGCATTCTCGTTCGGGCGAATGCGGCACCAACCGGGCCATTCGAGCGACCAGGCGATGACTTTTTTGGGGGTGAGTTCGAGATAGATAGCGGTCATATTGCTTTTCTCCGGTTTGTGGATGGGCTGACCATATTTGGTAGAAGGGGTAATAAGGTTCCATCCCTTCACAGAAAATTCAACTGAACACGATATTACATGCCCGATATACCGGCATGGCTCAGGAGGAAGATGGTGGCTGGGATGCCGCCCAATCGGTGGCAAAAGTGCTGCTGAGGGTGGTGAGGGCGTTGGGGTATTGCTGGGCGGTTAGAATTACGCCGAATTCGCGGTTGTGTTTGAGGGAACCGGCGCTGAGATTCTGGGAGCCGATGTATGCGGTATGGCCGTCGATGAGCATCATTTTGGCGTGCATGTAGAGGGTGGGGTCGTGTACGCGCACCTGGAGGACTTTTAGAAGCGCGGGCGAGAGGTTGCCGGCGGTGTCCTGGGGCACAATTAGCTGCACCGGGACACGCGATGCGAGGCTGAGCAGGGCCTGTTCAATGTCTGAGGGGCCGGTCTCCTGGCTTGAATCGCTGACCTCTTCGCATTCGATTTGCAGGGTGTGTTGGGCGCTCTGGATGAGGCTGAGCAGGACGTTGTGCGCGTTGTAGGGGCTGACGACCAGGTTGGTTGGGAGCAGTTGCCCAACAGATGCCGGTTGCTGCTGCGAGTTCCAATTTTGTCCCGCCCAGTCGGCGGTGAAGATGGTTTTGAGGGTCTGAACGTCGTGGGGGTCCTGATCCATGACGATGTAGTCACGGTCGCCGTGAAATGTGCCCCAGTTCACGATATTGCCGGTTCCTGACTTGCTGAGGTTCGAGGACATGACGTAGGCGACATCATCGATTATGGCTAACTTGGCGTGGTTATAAAAATGGGTTTGCGGAGCCCATTTCAAGGGTAGGAAAGCCGATGAGGGGCTGGGACGAACCTGGACGTTGGGGGTGCCGAAGGTCGCAAGCGGATTGATAAGAGCCGGGGAGGGAGGGAGACCATATGGCTGTGACTCCAGGATTACTCTGACGTCGATGTTAGCCTGTGCGCCGGCTGGCTGGGCTGCGCGGCGCTGAGAGGCGGCGGCAAGGGCGGTGATGATTTCGGGGTCGGTGAGCATATACATCTCGAGCCAGACGTACTGCTGGGCCTGGTTGATGACGTTGGCGATAACGTTTGGGTACTGCGCGTCGGGTACCACATATACCTGCAATAAAGGGGGTACAGAAGAGGTTTGTGCGGCGGGGTTGGGTGAAGCGGATGAAGACATGTGGGCCTCCTTGCTTTGAGTGGCTAATGGGCGAAACATTACGGTTGTGTTTCTGGTTCAGTATAGCACTTCGGCGCTGGAAAGGAAAGGATTCTGATTTCTGGTCGCTTGATGGAGTCGGCGCGCTTCGGCATGATTTGTTTCCTGCTAAACGGCGTGGTTATTATAGCGAAAATTGGCTCTGTGAACAAATCCATTATTATGGTATGTTTGTGTATGTAAACGTATGTTTAAATACAAAGGAAGGAGCTTTATACGATGGAAGAACGTTTGAAATATGCGAGGGTTGCGCCAGAGGGCTACAGGGCTATGGCTGGACTGCAAAACTATGTCGATAACTGCGGGCTGGAACCCTTGCTGCTGGAACTGGTCAAGATGCGCGCCTCACAGATCAATGGGTGCGCGTACTGCATCGATATGCATAGTAAGGATGCTCGCGCGATGGGTGAGAGCGAACAGCGGCTCTATGAGCTGAATGCATGGCGCGAGACGCCGTTTTATAGCGAACGCGAGCGTGCTGCGCTGCTGTGGACGGAGGAGCTTACGCTGATCAGCCAGGGCCACGCGTCCGATGCCGTTTATGATGAGGTGCGCAAGCACTTCAGCGAGGAGGAACTGGTGAATCTGACGCTGGCGATTGTAGCGATCAATGGCTGGAACCGCCTTGCGATTGGTTTCCGCTCGCAGCCGGGAACCTACCAGTCAAATAAGAAACCGCTTTCTTAAAGGGAACGTTTGCCCTTGATGATTTGATGAGTGCAGAGTGATAATGGAATATAATTGTCCCATAACAGTGAGAAAGGATCGGGTTATGGCTGCACGCATCGATCAGAATTCGCATATAGACACGACATCGAGGGCCAGGCGGCCGCTCTGGCTCTCTATTCTGGCTTGTTTTTCGCTACTGCTGGGAATCATTACCGCTATTCCCCAGTTCTATTATGTGCTTTTCGCGCTTCATAAGGTGACTATCGGGCCTGATAGCAATTTTTTGGGGCAGATCTGGTATGACTACATTTTGAACGGGGATAACAGCTACTATAAGGTGGACCCGGGGATACTGGCCGGGGCTGTTGAGGATGCCTTTTTGCTAGGGCCGCTTTATTTTATTACGGGATTGGGTCTGTGGATGAGGCGAGCGTGGGTGATTCCGGTGGGGCTGATGACGGGTGCGATGATTTTCTATGCGATTGTGGGTTTCTTTCTGGGCGATATCTTTGCCGGTTTGCCCAGCGTCACTAATGATATCTCCTATTGGGCCTCTAATTTGCCATACTTGATTTATCCGCTGTGGCTGATACCGGTGCTGCTTTTGCGGCGCTCAATGTTTGTGCGGAAAAAGCCAGACGTGTCTATTGCCCCTGCACCTGAGCAGTGATATTGTCTGCAATCTACAAGTTTTTCAACCTTCTCATACGGAATCATCTATGGATTATGATAGTAACAAGCTGCAAGGATGATACGGTCGTTAATCTTATAGTCAGTTTTCACAAAATAGTGCGGGTAGCCTGAGAGCCGATGATCGTGTTTGACAACATAATCCGGCAACGGACGCGGGGCCGATCAATCGGCGCTGGGCGCGATGAATCGGCCCCTACGGCAAGGGGGCATGGCACAGGAGCGGGTATGAGCATAGAATCAGCACTTTCCTTCATGCCGGAGTTCGACCAATCTTTGTTCCGCTACGTGATATAAACGTGAGAAAGAATTCTGGAATTGTCATTGCGAGTGAAAGGGTCGAAGCGCTGAGCGGAGCGCACAGGGAAGAATCGCGGTCAGGCGAGCGGGATTCTTCGTTTCACTCAGAATGACAACGAGCCTATACATTTATCAGTATCGGGGCGACCGGTTGTTAGAGGGGTGGGGTATGTTTGTGTCAGATACGGGATGATATGCTATATTAGATGATGCTAGATAGGAAGAGGTAAGGATGGAGAGGAAGGATGGAGGAGGGGATAAAGAAAGAGATAGAGGCAAGGGGAAAAAGCGGGTATCAATTCCGCAAGAACTGGCCATTAACATCCTGTGGTTGCCGGTAAATGCACTGAACGCTGCATTGCTGCCGGTGGTGGTTCCCACAGTGATTCTGATCTTTTTGCCCGCTACGCATGTAGGTGATGCGATACAGGGGACATTTCTGGGGTGGCTTACAACGATAGCTTCTGTTGTATCGCTATTGATGCCGCCGCTGGTGGGTTCGCTCTCGGATAACACGGCGAGCAGGTTTGGACGACGCCATCCCTATATTGTAGCGGGTGGAGTACTGCTGATTGCCAGCTTGCCGCTGTTGGTGATAAACAACACCCTGATCGTGTTTCTTGTAGGACTTTCGCTGCTGCATATAGGGAATAATACGTTGATGCCTGCGTATCAAAGCCTGGTGCCGGATCGGGTGCCGGAACGGCAGCGAGGAGAGGCGTCGGCATTCGTGGGGGCGCTAACTATTCTGGGCAACCTGGTGAGCCTGGGGCTGGCGGCCTACCTGCTGGGTGGAGTCAGTCAACATACTCATAACTCTGATATAATACGCTACAATGCAGGTATTTTCTTCATTGTGACGATTGGCTTGATGGTCGTGGGTATCCTGGTGACGATCTTTGGCGTGCCTGAGGCGGCTGTTCAAGCGAAGCCAAAATCAGCGACCAGGACGAGCGAGCCGAAAGGAGAGCAGTTTAAGCAATGGTTCGTGCATAGCTGGATCGACCCCTGGCGCAAGCACAATTTCACGGTGGTGTTCTTGACACGCGCATCCATTATGCTGGCACTGGCGATGTTTATGACCTTTGTGGAGTATTACTTCGCGCATGTGCAGCATGTAGGAAATTTTGTGACAACGACGGCCCTGGTTGCGGTCTTTGCGCTGGGTGGAGGTGTGGTGAGCGGCATTGTATTTGGGATACTTTCGGATCACCTGAGGCGACGCGCGCCGATTGTGTCGGTTGCGACGATCTTTATGAGTTTTGCCTCGATGGCGTTCGTCTTTCTTCCGGCGAATGGGATAGGGAGCCTGGAGATAGTACTGTGGCCGCTGGGAGTATGCTTCGGGTTGGGATATGGGGCATTTTCAAGCGTGGACTGGGCCTTATCGATTGACGCTTTGCCATCGTTAAAGGAAGCGGGGAAAGACCTGGGCTTGTGGAGCGCTTCTGCGACGATACCGGCTATTTTGGCCCCTTTGTTTGGCGGCATCATTCTCACGATTGCGAACCATTTCAACGCGCTGGACATAGGATATCGCACAATCTTTTTCATTGCTGCGTTATTCCTGATTGTCGCTGCAATATGCGTTCTTTTTGTGCGTGAGAATCGCAAGCCTAAAGGGAACGAACAAGATCAAGATGCGGATGAACAGCAAAGTGAGGCTGAAAAAAATGAGGCTGAAAATGTCTGAACGTTTGACATCATCAATAAAGAAACACGATACAGATAACGACCAGGAGGTGAAAGAGCATGTGAAGGTGGCACGACTTTCACATAAGAAACAACTGCTACTGAATATATTATGGTTTCCGCTTAATACTGAAATCTCGGCGCTGCTGCCGATTGTCATTCCGACGCAAATCCTGCTATTTTTTCCATCGAACCAGGTGGGAAGTGCTGAGCAAGCAACGGTGCTGAGCTGGCTGGTGATGGCGGCGTCGGTGATATCGCTGCTGATGCCGCCGCTGATTGGAACGTTCTCCGACCGTACAGGGGGCAAGTTTGGGCGCCGTCGTCCTTATCTGATTGCCGGTGGGCTGCTGGTGATTGCCAGTACGCCCTTGCTGGTGAATGGGAGTACGCTGGCCTACTTTCTGGCAGGGCTGGCCCTGCTGCATGTAGGTATGAATACGATAAACCCGGCTTATCAAAGCCTTGTACCGGACCAGGTACCGGAGGAGCAGCGAGGAATGGCCTCGGGCTACGTAGGGGGATTGTCTATTCTGGGAAGCGTGGCGAGCCTGGGGCTGGCCGCTTATCTGCTTGGTGGGGTGAACCAGCATGCCTTTAACCCTTTTCTGGTACGCCAGAACGCGGGTATCTATTATATGGTGACAGCGGCGCTGATGACGGTTGGTATCGTGATTACGGTACTGAGCGTGCGGGAAACTCCTTACCGGCATACAGTTCCCCCCATTATGAGCGAAAAAACGTTCCTTGGATTCTGCTGGCGGATGATACATCACTGGGTAGAGCCGTGGAAGAAGTATAATTTCACGGTAGTCTTTCTGACGCGCACAGCGATAATGCTGGGAATTACGCTGTTCATGACCTATGTGGAGTATTACTTCGCGCGAGTGCAAAACGTGGGGAACTTTGTGGCGACGACCGCGTTGATCGCGGTGCTGGCGCTGGGCGGCGGCGTAGTCAGCGGGATTCTGTCCGGGGTACTCTCGGATAGAATGAAGAGGCGCGCGCCGGTTGTGTGTATCGCGACGATGTTCATGGCGGCGACGGCTTTCATCTTCGTGGTGGCTTCGGGCAACCTTGGCATCTGGCTGTGGCCGATAGGCATACTGTTTGGATTGGGTTACGGGGCGTTTTCGAGTGTGGATTGGGCACTGACGATTGACGCGTTGCCATCGCTGAAAGAGGCCGGGAAACACCTGGGGTTATGGAACGCCTCGACGACCATACCGGCGATTATCGCTCCGCTGCTTGGCAGCGCGATGATCAACATTGCCGGGGGTCAGGGCAATTTACAATTTGGGTATCGCCTGGTGTTCGCCTGTGCGACGTTTTTCCTGGTCGTGGCGGCAGTAGGTATCCTGTTCGTGCGCGAACAGCACAAGTAATCGTGGGGCTTAGCGAGCGGGGGGCGGGCGACCACAAGGGCGGCCCTTGCGGTTTCCGCCGATTGTGGCTTGACGGAATATCAGGCGTTGCGGCGATCCAGCGCGATCACGGGAATCTTACGTGTTGTTTTCTTCTGGTATTCGCCGAACTGTGGATACATTTGCGCCCATTGAGCATAGATGCGGTCGCGCTCCTCGCCTGTGATAGGAGTGGCGATGGCATCGTAGGTCTCACCGTCGACTTCGACGGTGACTTCGGGGTGAACGAGCAGGTTGTGATACCAGTCGGGGTTGGTTGGCGCGCCGCCTTTGGAGGCGAAGACAAACAGGCGGTCGCCGTCGCGCATATACATTACCGGTCTGGTACGGGGCTGGCCGCTCTTTGCGCCGGTGGTTGTGAGCAAAAGCAAGGGTCTACCTTCCCATATACCACCAACCTTCCCCTTATTGGCGCGGAATTCTTCAATTACCTGACGGTTCCAGTCATTTCTGTCACGCATACGTACTCCTCTAGAACATGTAATAAAATTTGATGTTGATCTGGTCCACACCCCCTGTTTCGTGCGAGGCTGGTTGCAGTGTCACTTCATGCTAGCATATTGGTTTGAATAGTGTCAAACTTTGAGCAGGCGGCCCCATCCTGGACGCGATAAATCCGGTCCCTATACCCCACCCTGTAGGACCAGGAGCAATGAGTTGAGGCAGGTAGGCTCAACTCATTGCTCTAGAGGGTTGGCAGCTAGTTGACGGGTGAGGCTTCCGGCGTTCGTCGATGAGCTGTTTTCGCCAGTTGTTTTGCCATGGTGCGGTTGGCGGAGACCAGGGCACGCGCGAAGAGCCAGAGTGCAACTACGGCGACACCGGCCAGGGAGATCCACATGATCCAGAGGGCAGCGGGCGGATTGCTGTTGCTGGTGAAGACCTGGCCGAAACCCGCGAGATAGGCCTGGCTGGTGGCTTCGACGGCGAAGACCTGCGGTCCATAATAGAGGGTCGCGCCCAGTACCAGGAAGATGGTGGCGAGCCGGTAGGCGTTGACATCATCATCGACGCGCCTCGAGAGTTTGACACCGAGCGCCAGCAGCAATAGCAAGGCGGCTAATGGTCCGGTGATGGGCAGCGCGGCATTGACGACGATATTGGGCAGGAAGAAGATCCAGCTCATAGCAAAGGTGATCAATAAGACGGCATCACGCATGAGCAGGTAGGACATCCACCACACATCGGCGCCTAAGCGCAGGCCGCAGCGACGCAGCGTGCGCAGGACGTAGGGCCGGCCAAGATGTAAGATCAGGGCCAGAGTCCACATGGCGGGCAGAAAGGCGACCACAGTACTGATAAGCCATTGGGCGCCGCCTGTGATGAGGGCCTGGGTGATGGCATTGGCGACATCATCGGGTTTCATTGATTTGCTCCTTTTCTTTGTTTGTCTTTTCTCATGACGCTCAACAAGCACCTGGCCGTCTTATTGGCCCGCAGCGCTGTCTTGCGATGCTTCGGGGACTTCAGCACGGCCTCCGGTGAGGAGGGTATAGCCAGTGGCGATTGCGCCCATGATAGCCAGCAAGGCAATCGAGACGTAGCCAATGCCCACCGCCCAGTTGGGATTAGAATTTGTGACCAGGAAATTGCTGATACTGGCCATCTGACCGGCGGCAATGGCATTGGCCTGCACACCCAGCAGGTAGGGTACGAAGTAGAAGACGGCTCCCAGACCGAGCAGGCCCGTGACGAACTGGAAATCGCGCAGGTTGTGATCGGGGTCGCCCATCAGTTTGACCAGCAAAATGCCGAAGAGGCAGCAGGCGGCCAGACCACCTGTGAGCGGCAACTGGTCGGTGACCACTACATCGGGGAAGAAGAACATGAAGCTCATGACCACGCCTGAGACGATCAGGAAGTCGCGCAGGCCGATATAGATGAGCCAGAGCAGATCGGCACCCAGGCGCAGGGTAAAGCGATCGATCATATCGAGGATATAGGGACGACCCAGGTGCAAGCCTAGAATGGCTAACCACATGATGGGCAGCATGGCGGCAAGCGTCCCTTCCAGGAACTGTTCGCCGCCGGCGTTGATACCTTGAACAATAGCATTGGTCAGATCTTGTACTGACACAGCAGCACCTCCTTTGTTATGAGAGGGGTGAGATGTCTTTGCCCCTCTCGATTATAGAAGTAGACAATTTCATTGACGCCTGGTGGTTGAGACGACTGTATCAACCGAGATGACGTGAATAGATGGACAGAGGTAGGCGAGGTCGCAGCGCAAGCAACGACTTGCCTCACGCCGCGCCTGTTCTTCCATAAAGCCCGTGGCAAATTCGATGGAGCGGTCGCGAGAGGCATCGCCGTTACGCAATGGCATGATTTCGCGCGCCATCGGGCGGAGGTCCAGTGTGATTCTGCCATCCGGCGGAAGCATTGATTCCGTCTCGAATTCATCATCCGGCATCTCATGCACCCTATGTGGTGGGATTTTGGCCAGGTAGGCATGGATCGATCTGGCAGCCTTGCGACCATGGGCGGCGGCGTGAATGATGGATTTTGGCCCATAGGTGACGTCGCCGGCAGCGAAGACGCCAGGAGCGCCGGTAGCGAGCGTTGCTTGATTGATGAGCAGACCACCCCAGGGAGCGACGCCGACGCTGGTTCCCTCCGGTAAGAAGGACGGGTCGGGCGCTTCGCCGATGGCGACCAGGACGATGTCGACGGGCAGATCAAATTCGGTGCCCAGGACCGGAACGGGCCTGCGGCGTCCTTTTTCGTCGGGGTCGGAGAGCGCCATGCGCTGACAGCGAACGGCATGTACGTGGCCATCGAAACTGAGAATCTGAACGGGGGTCACGAGTTCGTGGAGCGCAATGCCTTCTGCCAGGGCTGCGCGGACCTCTTCGGTCTGAGCAGGCATTTCGACACGACTGCGACGATAGAGGATGTGAACCTTGCTGGCGCCTGCCCGGAGCGCTGATCGGGCGGCATCCATGGCAGTGCTGCCACCGCCAACCACGGCGACTTCGCCCTCCAACCGGGTATTGGGGTCGAGGTTAAAATCCTTCAGGAAGGTGGTGGCTGGGATGACTCCTTTTAGCTCTCCTTCGCCGGGAATACCTAAGCGCTGGCTGCGCTGTGCGCCGACTGCAATCAAGACAGCGTCATAGTCGCGCTGCAGGTCATCCAGGCCGATATCGCGGCCAATGGCGGTATTGAGGCGCATTTCGACACCCAGTTCGCGGATGGCGTCGATGTCACGATTCAGTTCGGTGCGTGGCAGGCGATAGTCGGGGATGCCGATGGCCATCATGCCTCCGGCAACGGGCATGGCATCGAAGACGGTGACGCTATAGCCACGCCGCGCCAGGTAGTAGGCCGCGCTCAGTCCGGTAGGGCCGGCGCCGATGATGGCGACGCGTTCGAGATACTTGTGCTTCGGGGGTGCAATGCGGCGCTTCATGGTTGTACCGTGATCGGTGGCGAAGCGCTTGAGATCGCGAATGGCGATGGGAAGATCGAACTCGCCACGACGGCAGGCATCCTCGCAAGGGGCTGTGCAGACACGTCCACAGATGGCCGGGAACGGATTCGGCTCGGATGCGACGCGCAATGCTTCGTCATAGCGCCCCTCGGCGATGAGGCTGACATAGAGGCCGGCGTTGGTGCCGACGGGACAGGCAGCCTGGCAGGGGGCGCGCAGGTCTTCTTTGCGCTCACCCAACCAGGTGCGCCAGCTCTGCCATGTGGCCTTGCGCTCGGCGACGCGCCAGGCATGATTTTCGCCCCAGGGCGTCTCGCCAGGCTCTTCGGGGTTCGCGCGCGTGTAGGCGTCAAGGGGCTGCCAGCCATGTTCGGGAGGCATATAGGCAACAGGGCCGCGTTTTGCGTAGGACAGTTCCTTGATACTGCTCTCAATGGTGATGGCGTTGGTGGGGCATTCCTGGACACATACCTGGCATCCCACACATTGCGCGACCTGCACCGGGACGAGCATCATCCAGGGGCGCTCAGCAAAAGGACCGGGGATGGGGCTGCGGAGATCTTGCTCAGCGCCGATTTCGCCCTCTCCAGAGGGCCGCGTCATGTCGAGACAACGTACAGGACATAAGTCCATACAGATACCACAATTAATACATGTTTGTCGATTGACCTGAAAACGATAGGCCATGTCGACCTCCTCTCAGCAATGTCGTCGGACGCTTTCCTCATCTATGCCAGAAGAGGGAGTGCCCTGGCTCCTGCTAGATACAATTACCTAATGACAGAAGCATAAGGCGGGCCACTCACAAACTCATCACGGCCACGCCGCGCTATATCACAAACGGCGCACAGTAGCTCTAGGCTCTTTAGAGAGCGATAAACCGGGTAATCTCGGGCGGGCCGTTCATGGGTTGCAACATCATCCGGCATGGGGCGCGAGGCCGATAAATCGGCCCCTACGGGCTGTACATGAAACGGCTCCTGGTACTATACTTATAGGCAGGAGGCTAACATATCTTTCTGGCAGCCGAAATGTTCTGGCTATTATTTTTCAGATGTAAGGAGTTTAGAGTATGTGCTATGACAACGATGCGCGTCCTCCGGTGCCACCGGTAAGCGGGTCTGCTCGTGGTGAGGATATTATTTTGACGGCAGCGGATGGTAATCGTTTTGCGGCGTATGTAGGCCATCCTGAGAAACCAACGGGGGCGCAGATAGTGATCTTTCCAGATGTGCGAGGGCTGCACCAGTTCTACAAGGAGCTGGCGATTCGCTTCGGGGAGACGGGAACCACTGCTATCGCGATCGATTATTTTGGCCGGACGGCGGGTACGGGGCCGCGCGACGACTCGTTCGAATTCTGGCCGCATGTGCAGCAGATGCAAGCGGCAGGTCTTGAAGCGGATGCGAACGCGGCGTTCGATTACTTGCGCCAGGGCGAGGGCGCGAACAACCCGACGTTCACGGTTGGCTTTTGCATGGGTGGAACCTTGTCGCTGCTGACGGCTACACGCCCGGTGGGTTTGGCCGGGGCAATTGGATTTTATGCCGGACTTACCAGGGCTTTGCCGGCATTTGGCGGTGCTACGCTACTTGAGCAGGCCAAAAATATTAAATACCCGGTGCTGGGTCTTTTTGGTGGAGCGGACCAGGGCATTCCTGTGAGCGATGTAGAGAAGTTTAACCAGGAACTGCACAAGGCGGGGATTGAGCACTCGATTACTATCTATCCAGAGGCGCCGCACAGTTTCTTTGATCGCCGTGCCGACCAGTATGCCGAGGCATCGGCGGATGCGTGGCAGCGCGTGCTTGCGTTTATCGCGGATCATTCACGGAAATAGAGGGCATAGCGGTACAAAGCCGGGATAACCCGAGTACTCAATATGCTTCGTCATGCTGAAATTCGACAAGCGAATCGGGCAATGCGGTAGGAACAGCATCTGGTACCTGTCCTCATTCCTGGCAGCTTTTGCCATCCGCTTGTCGAATTTCAGCAGGATACCAGACCTGACAGGCAAGAAGCTGGGTCTGACGTTGGTTAACGCAGGTCTCGATTTTGCCAGAAAACAGTTTGCCCCTGATTACTTCCGCCTTTTCGTCCTCACGTTCAATCAGCGTGCGATCAAGGTATATGAGCGCGCAGGTTTCGAGCACGTAGGAATCTATGTTCAAAAGAACAGCAATGGAGAGCGCGAATTTCAGGAGATGAGAAGGACAGCGTAGGATTTTTCTGCCCCTGCGATGGCAGGGGATGATAATGAGTTTGAGCAAATTGATCCGACCATCCGGAGGGCTGATGATGCAGTTAAGACGTGGTTCAAATGCATGTGACACGCGTGCTGTGTCGTTCTGAACGGAGCGAAGAATCTCGGTGCCGGGCGAGACAGATTCTTCGCTGCGCTCAGAATGACATGGCCCCAGACACCGATTCTTCCCCATTCGCTCCACTTAGAATGACATGGCTCCAGACAGCGATTCTTCGCTCCACTCAGAAGAACATGGTCCCAGACAGCGATTCTTCCCTATTCGCTCCGCTCAGGGCTTGCGGCTTCTTGCGCTCAGCATGACACGACGTAGAGGAGCTTGCCGATTTTGCTGGTAAATATTCATCACCGTGGTGGTTATGATGAATCGGCCACGGCTGGACCGGGGGCCGATTCATCGTTAGCTAGCTCAAAACTTCGGCGGTATAACGGGTTGTAATCGAGGGGTCTTCTTGCTGGCGCGCAGGGCCGCCGTGATGCTGGCGGAAGAGGTCGTGTTGCAGGTATTCGTCTACTGCCTCTTTTGATTCCCAACGGGAGACGCCGAGAATGGTGCCATCTTCGGCGGTCCACAATTCGAATCCGAGGAAGCCGCTGAAGCGCTTCATGCTGGGAAGGGCGTGCTTAAAACCTTCGAGCGCCCGCTGGCGGTGTTCTGGCGGTACAGCTATCTTGTTGACTACGATATACATTGTTATGTTTCTCCTTGTATGAATTTTGCGCGAACTTTTTTTGCTGGCCGCATAGTCGTTTCGGACTAAATGGCTCCAATTGGATTATAGCAAAGGATTGCTGGGAATAGCTCTTGACAGCGACGGAACTGCGGCGTAATTTGAGAATGAGCACGAGTATTCGTTTACCTGGCTGAATTATGTGATTTGCGCTATCTTTTTGCCTTGAAAGAAGAAGCTTTATGAGTTTGTGGCTCTTTCTCTTGCTGATGTGTGTACTGCTGATTGCGGTCGTCCTGGCCCTTTTCTGGCATCCCCAGCGCTTCCCGACAAAGGCAAATACGTTCGCTGATCGCAGGAGTAGCGATGTCATTTTTCGTGATGATGACCGGTACTGGTACGCGGAGGTCTTTTACAACAATCCCGACGATCCTGCTCTGTTTGTTCCGAAGCGCTTCGGTTGGGGATGGACGATGAATTTTGGCCACCCGCAGGCCAGGTTCGTGCTGATTGGGATGGTCCTGATAGTGCTGGTGTTTGGGATTCTCTTGCCTGTGCTCGCCTCTGGTCTGGCACCCACCGGATGTCATACGTTTGGATGCTCGCCATAGTCATAAACAATGAATTAGAAAGGTGATAGGATGCGCTACCATTTCTTGATTGATGCCGATGATACGCTTTGGGAGAATAATATTTACTTTGAACGGGCCATTCATGAATTTATTGAGTTTCTCAATCATTCTCGCCTGACGCCGGACGAGGTACGAGCGGTGATCGACGAGTTTGAACGAGCCAACGGCATCGGGTCGGCAAATTTCACTAAAAGCCTGGAGGAGACGTACCGGCACCTGGCGGAAAATGAGTTCCGCGAAGAGGACTTGCAGCACGTGCGAAAGTTTGGAGAGCAGATTCGGGCACACCCGTTAGAATTCCTTGAGGGCGTTGAGGAGACGCTGGAGTATTTATCCGCGCGCCATGATCTGATTCTGCTGACGAAAGGCGACCGCGAGGAGCAACTGTTTAAGGTCGAGCAGTCGGGCGTCGAGCGGTTTTTCCGAGAGGTGGTCGTGGCGCATGAGAAAAATGTGGCGACGTATGAGGAGATTGTACGACGCCTGGGGCTTGATGCAAATATGACCTGGATGATTGGCAATTCTCCGCGTTCTGATATTAACCCCGCGCTGGCAGCCGGATTGCGCGCGGTGTTTGTGCCGCACCCTCATACGTGGCACATGGAGCATGAAGAGGTGACGCCTGTGGACGATGGAAGACTGCTGACGCTCTCACGTTTCGCGGAACTGCGGAATTATTTTTAGATTTCAAGGAAGAAGATATTTTATATGAAAGCAGGAGAGGACGGGTTTGTGAATATCACAACGTACAAGCAGGCCGGCGATTTTCTTGCGCGGGCACAAGCTGAACTGGAACGCAACGAGGTACTGAACAACCTGCTCCTTGGTATCGCGCTACGCCTGCAGCAGTTTCCTGAGCATATTGAGATTCCGCCTTACCTGGCAACGGTCGAAGATGAGGGAGAACTGATTATGGCGGCGTTGATGACGCCCCTTTTCAGGCTGGTGGTAACCAGCAACCTGGTCGATGCTTTTGGCGAGGCGCCTTCGCTGATCATTTATAATCTGCGCGAGGATGGATGGAGGGTTCCGGGCGTGATAGGACCGTCTTACCTCTCAGATCTCTTCGCTCAGACATGGACCAGTTTGACAGGCGAAAAGGCTCATGTGCGTACACGCGAGCGGCTCTTTGAGTTGACGCACGTTATCGCACCGCGGCCAGGACCTGGCCGATTGCGAGTCGCGACTCCAGATGATACAGTTCTGGTAGCTCGCTGGGTGAAAGCCTTTATGCAAGAGGCGCTACGAGAGTCTATCAGTGACGAGGAGGCGGATTCTCTGGCGCGAAGGCGAATCGGTAACCATGAATTCTACCTGTGGGAGTTGCCGGATGGGGCTATTGTTTCGATGCTAAACACAACACGCCCGGTTGGGCACATTATCAGCATCAGTTTTGTTTACACGCCACCGGAATTGCGGGGACAGGGATACGCTTCGCGCAGCGTTGCCGCTCTTAGCCAGCACTTGCTTGATAGCGGTTGGGAACGATGCAGCCTCTTTACCGATCTTTCCAATCCGACCTCGAATAGCATTTACCAGCGCATAGGCTACCGGGCGGTGTGCGATTTTAATGAATATGATTTTTCGCAGGAATAGTCCGATTTGCACAACAGGCAAAACGGCATCATAATCAAATCGGTACGACATAAAGCGTCTATAGAAAAGGAGCTAAGAGTATGCCAAAGAGAAAAAAGAGGGGCAAATTTCTGAGTCCGGGTAACATTCTTTGGATTGCGGTGCTTTTGGCGCTATTCGGGTTAGCGATCAACCAGCAACTGAATCGGTCGCCAGAAGAACGCACCTGGCATGGGTCAGTCCTGGGCATTCCATATGACTTGCGCGTGCCGACTATTGACAAGCTGCAGGCTACTTTCTGGAACAAGGATAATCCGCAGCTACTGGTGCCAACAGCATTTGGGATGGGTTGGACGATCAATTTTTATCCGCTGTTTCATCCAAGGAATGATGGCCAGGGAGCCAGGACTGGATTGTAAACATTCTCCCTAAAAGCTGGCAATATGCACTGTTCGTTGTCGTGGCCCATCCAGTTCGATTAGAATGACGCGTTGCCAGGTGCCGAGAAGGAGTCGTCGGTTTTGAAAGGGGATGGCAAGCGATGGGCCGATGATGGATGAGATGAGGTGATCGGGCGCGTGTGTGGGGTCGTGTGGGTGACGATAGGACATCTGCGGCAAAAGATGGCGCAGCGCGGCCAGGAGGTCAAGGTCGGTTCCAGGGTCGAGGTCTGCGGTGGTCAGCGCGCAGGTTGTATGGGCCGCGAAGACGACGCAGACGCCGCTTTCTGCCTGCGCCTCTCGCAAGCAGGTTTCCGCTGTTTCCGTTATGTCAACTACTTGATCTTTTTTGTTTGTTTTGATGGTGACGGTCTTCATAGGCTATCCTCGACAAAGGTTCTCGCGGCGTTTAGCGCCTGGTTTATTCAGTGCTTCTCTGCGCATATTATACGAAATGCAGGCAATGATTGACATGTTGAACGAGGAAGTTCTTTAGTTTGCGAGTACCAGCTTCACAAAATAGCTGGCCTCATTCCACAAGGCATGGGCCATTGTACTGCTCTCTTCTACCTGGAAGATATTCTCAGCAACTACGAATATCTCTACTGTGAGTCCGGTTCCTTCGAGCAACAACAGAAAATCTGTGGGGGCGTAGCAACGAACGGTTTGAGTAATCAACTGTCCTTTTTCTCCAATTGGCCACCATTGATCAAGAAAGCGGCTCCCAATGGGATCGAAGTCATAGCCTCGCATGAGTCCACGGCGGTCATCTCGTTCCTCTGTTCCTGCCTGTTGTATCCACCACGACGGGTTGAAGATATCCATTAGCACGCATCCATCAGGGGCTAACCAGTCTTCTGCCATACGCCGGAGCAGCCGTCGATTGTCTGAATCTGAACCCATGCCAAAGCTATCCCAGTGGCAGATCAGATCAAATTGCATGGGGAAATTCAGCGTATAGTAATCGCCTTCGATGATAGTAAGTTGTCCCTGTCGTGGTTCCTGAGCCAACTCTCGCGCAAAGGCGGCACGAAGTGGACTTAACTCTACGGCGATCACGCTATGCCCAAGATCAGCCATTGCTGCTGCTGTGCCTCCAGCGCCCGCGCCCAATTCCAGGATGCGTTTTTTGCCTGGCCCGCTGTAACGTTCGAGGGATGCTGCTCGCGCACGATGGTGATCAAAAATACCTGTGGGTCCCATCCATTGGCTGCGCTTTGTATAAAATGGTTCAATCCAATCCATTGTTGTTCCTCTGATGTTCTTTCTACCCGGTGCTTTCCAGTCTATACCAGTGATTATATCAAATGCTGGATGCTCTGGTGGGTTTTCAAAACATAGTCCGGTAATGGACGCGGGGCCGATGAATCGGCGGTGGGCACGATGAATCGGCCCTACGGCTCCGCCGTGGCGCCAATTCATCGCCCTGTTGCCGGGTCATTTCGTGAAAATTCATAAGAGCAACAATGGTATTAGCAGTAGGGGCGGGGATTGCGGTGGATGAGTGGTGGGAAGGATTACCCCACCCATTCGCCCCGGCTGCCGGCAGGATATGCCTTTGCCTGTCTTGCGTTTAAGATAGTACAATGGAAAGTGCAGGGCTAATTATGAAGCATTATATATGATACAAGAGAGCGAGGAGATGATATGACGGGTTACATTCTTTTAGAAGGTGGGGCCGAATTTGGCGGGAAGATGGCCGAGCCGGATATGCGAGCAATTGAACTGGCCGGAGGAGCAGATGCGCTGATTAGCATTATTCCCGCCGCAGCTGCTCCCGATAATAATTGGCAGCGCGCGGGTAGCAACGGTGTCACGTGGTTTCAGAGCCTGGGGGCAACGCGAGTTGAGCTTGTTCCTCTCATCGATAAGACTACGGCCAATGATCCGGCTATCGCGGATGTGATTCGCCAGTCGCGTTTGATTTATATGCTGGGCGGTTTTGCCGGCTACCTGGGGGAGACGCTGTCCAATAGTCTCAGCTTGCAGGCTATGCTCCAGGCTTACGAGGCCGGAGCGGTGATCGCGGGCAGCAGCGCGGGCGCGATGGTGCTATGCCAGTATTACTATGATCCTGCCAGGTCTCAGGCTATTCAAGGATTGGGGCTTGTGCCGAATAGCTGTGTGTTGCCGCATCACAATACTTTTGGCAAGGGTTGGGCCAAACTTTTAACCCGGTATCTGCCTGGTGCTGTGTTGTTGGGTATCGATGAGCGGACGGGGATGATCGATGATGGCGGTGATGGCAGGAAGACGGGCTGGCATGTTTATGGCGAGGGCATGGTAACCATATATCGTGGTGGGGAAGCGACTGAGTATGAAGCTGGCAAGAGCTTCAGAGATGATTTTGCATCCTGATAGAAAGGGTTGGGTACAGCGCGGGCGCTATACTCAACCCTCTTTAGTCAGATGCTAGCCTATTTTCCGACGAGGGCGTGAATGAGTTGCGCGGCGTCGAGTGTGCCCCAGCCGGTGACAAAGTCCCAACCGGGTCCGGCGTTGTAGCCCTGAATGCCGTGGCTGCTATTGTTGCCCGTCAAAATGTCGTGATAGAGGGTGTTGTACTGCGAACCGGCTCCCAGAGCATAGAGTTGTGGATTCAGGAAGCCGAGCGGATGGCCGGCAAACTGATTGGCATCGGCAATGATGCCGGCCCATTGTGGCGATCCCTCGCTGGTGCCACCGATGAAGTACCAGGTTCCGGTTCCGAGGAAACTGCCGTAAATCACGATGGACGTACTGGGGTCAGCATTATAGGAGATGTCGGGTAAGCCACGATGGTTGTTCAACTGGCTCTGAATGGATGGTGGCAAGTAGCTCACCTCGTAGTCAGGTTCGGCGAAGTACTGGCTGATACCGCCGCCGGAGCCGCTCCAGCCAACCTCAGACTGGTAGTTTCCTTGCGTATCGGCGGTGAGGTCGGTACCCCCAACAGCCGTTACGTATGGGGAAGAGGCAGGATAGTTGACGGTGGGGAATGGATAGATCTGGCCATGCGTATCGGGATTACCCACACCGGAATCGCCGGACGAAGAGAAGATGGTGACGTTCTGCTTTACAGCGCTGGCATAAAAGTTCTCGAAGTCACTGAGCACCTTTAAGCCCTTTTTATTGGCGAAGAGGGTATTTTCCGTGGTGGCCCAGCTCTGCGAGATGATGTTGCCGAGCTTATGCTTGAGAGCGTACTTTTCCAGCTTCAAGAATTGCGGCATACCAGGGACGCCTTGCGTCTCGGCGACAGGGCTGGTCATGAGGACGATATTGGCGCCAGGAGCCATGGCATGCGCCCATTCGACATCCAGCGAGGTCTCGTATGCCCAGGAGACCATGGTTTGATCGTGTGGATCCCATGGTTTTGTGCCAAGTGGGTGAAGCACCTGGAAGGATGGCGGATCTGGCAGACCATAACCGGCATCGAAGGTCTTCAGGTCGCTCTGGATAGTAGGGCTGCCATAGGAGTCGATGATGATGATGGTCTGGCCGGAGCCGTTATATCCGGCATTGAGAATCGGGTTGAGGTCGTAGGCAGTGCGCATTTCCTGCGGACTGTAGCAGGGATGGTGATACTGCGAATGACACTGAGAGTCCGTGGGCGGAGTGGACGAATTTGGTCCGGCAGTGACCAGCGGAGGCAGCTTCGGGTTGAAAGAGATGTTTCTCGCCGTACTGCTGGCGGCCCAGGCGGTGCTGGTAGCAGCAAAAATAGACAAAAGGCTGATGGTAATGGCTACGACGAAAGACACGATGGAAACGTGTTCGCGAGCCGTGGCGCGGGTTGAGTGAATCAAAATTTTCCCCCTGTGAATGGCTCTTCTGGCAACGGAAGAGCTGAAATAAAAGGATACAAGAAGCATACCCTTCAAACTCAGGAATTGTCAAGGGAAAAAGGCGGGAAATGGGCGGGCGTGGATATTCCTTTTATGGGCGTCCTGGTATGCTATCCATAATACTCGATTAAAGTATCATAGGCGTATTCCGAAGTATTGAAATATTCGCCGACGGCCCAGAGATTGCCTGAAACCGCAATGACTGCGGAGAGGCCGTTGTATGTTTTGCTGACGTTGGGGCTTTTGACAATGCTCCATTTTGTGCCATTCCAGTGTTCGGCCAGGGTAAACACTGGGGGAACACGTGTATCGACTCCCACTGCCCAGATATTACGCGCTGAAATAGCTGCGACGCCGTAGAGCTGGCAAAAGTCCGTACCCACGTTCGGGCTGGGGATAATGCTCCATTGCGTGCCGTCCCAGTGTTCGATGAGCGTCTTATCGGTATTTGAATTGTTGTCGTAGTAGAAACCGGCAGCCCAGATGTTATTGGCGGCAACAACCGTCAGCCCTTCCAGAGAGCTGTTGCTGTTACCGGGATTGGGGCTGGCGATGATACTCCACCGCGTGCCATCCCAATGTTCGACCAGGGTGATGTATCCTGGGGTTTCGCCATAGCCAACAGCCCAGATGTTATTTTTGGAAACGGCGGTGACCGCGGTAAGAACATTGATGCTCTCGCCGGTATTGGGGCTGGAAACCAGTTTCCATTTTGAGCCATTCCAATGTTCGACCAGAGTGAGGTTGCTGTTTTTGGAAATATCGAAGTATGTTCCTACGGCCCAGATATCGTTCTGGGAGAGTGCCCAGATGCCTTCGAGCTGGTTGTCTGAGTTTCCGGCATTGGGACTGGGGATAATGCTCCATTGCGTGCCATCCCAGTGTTCAATGAGCGTTCGTAGAACTCCATTTTTGTAGTATCCAACGGCCCAGACATTGGTGCTGGAAATGGCGGCCACTCCATTTAACTGGTTTTCGTCCTGGCCATTATTCGGGCTGGGGACAACCTGCCAGGCTGTGCCGTTCCAATGTTCAACCAGGGTTTGAGGCGTGTACTGTGGAGTATAGAAGACGCCAACCGACCAGATATCGCCGGTAGAGATCGAGGAGATGGCGAGAAGATCACTACCGGTACTACCAACATTCGGGCTGGGGATCACCTGCCAGTGCTTGTGATTTTTAGAGATGCCGGAATGCGCGCGGGAAGAAGTCAGGCCTGCAGAGCTAGCTGCCAGTATATGGGCTGGCGGAAGAGCGAGTAGCAAGACAAGGGCGAGACCAGGCAGAGCGATCAGTGAGATGAGACGGTTCATGGAAGTTACCTCCTGCTATCGCATGCGACATTACCTACGTATGCCTGCAATCTCATTTGAGGCAATGAAATCGCAGGCACGTATAAGGATGGATACAGGCTACGAACAGACTATTTTCCGACGAGGGCATGAATAAGCTGCGCGGCATCGAGGGTTCCCCAGCCGGTAACAAAGTCCCAACCGGGGCCACAGTTGTAGCCCTGAATGCCATCGTTACTATTATTACCTACCAGAATGTCGTGGTAGAGAGTATTGTACTGCGAACCGGCTCCCAGGGCATATAACTTCGGATTCAAGAAGCCGAGGGGATATCCGGCAAAGTCGTTGGCATCGGCAATGATGCCGGCCCACTGGGGTGAGCCTTCGCTGGTGCCACCGACGAAGTAGTAGCCGGACTGACCCGGTATGAAACTGGCGTAATACAAAATGGAGGTGCTGGGGTCGGCGTTGTAGGAGATGTCGGGCAGGCCGCGATGGTTGTTCAACTGGCTTTGGATGGATGGGGGCAGGTAGTTCACCTCGTAGTCAGGTTCGGCGAAGTACTGGCTGATGCCCCCGCCGGAGCCGCTCCAGCCATTTTCGGACTGGTAGTTGCCCTGTGTGTCGGCATAGAGGCTGGTGCCGCCGACGGCTGTGACATAGGGAGATGACGCGGGAAAATTGACGGTAGGGAAAGGGTAAATCTGCCCGTTGACATCGGGATTAGCCACACCGGTATCGCCGGAGGAGGCAAAAACGGTGACGTTGTCCTGCGCGGCCTGCTGGTAGAAGGCCTCGAAGTCCTTCAGCACTATTTTACCGGCCTTATTCGCGAAGAGGGTGTTTTCAGTCGTAGCCCAGCTTTGCGAGATAATATTGCCCAGGTGATGATCGAGGGCATATTTTTCCAGGTGCAAGAATTTGGGCATACCCATTACACCCTGCGTCTCCGCTACGGGGCTGGTCATGAGTACAATGTTGGCGCCAGGAGCCATGGCATGGGCCCATTCGACATCGAGCGAAGTCTCAACGGCCCAGGAGACCATCGTGCCATCATTGGGATTGAAAGGTACTGAGCCAACCGGATGAAGTATTTTGAATGAGGGAGGGTCTGGCAGGCCATAGCCGGCATCAAAGGTCTTCAAATCACTCTTTATGGTGGGGCTACCGAAGGAGTCGATGATGATAATGGTCTGGCCGGTCCCATCATAGCCCGCGTTCAGGATGGGATTCAGGTCGTATGCCGTGCGCATTTCCTGCGGACTGTAGCAAGGTATACCGTATTGCTGGCGGCACTGGGCATCGGTAGGCGGGGTTGTCGAATTCGGTTCATAGAGTCTGGCCGGGTGTCCATGATAGTTGATCGAGAACGATTTGTGTTTCGGCGGGCTGCTGGATGCCGACACGGGGCCAGTACCGGCAAAGACAGAGATGAGGCTGAGGGCGATAGCCAGAGCAAATGATACTCTTACAAAGTGGCCTTGTGGCTGGCTGCTAGTAATGTGTTTCAAATGTTTACTCCCCCTTGAGAATGGCTCTTCCAGAGGCGGAAGAGAAGAAATACAACAGTTTAAAGGTATCTCTCAGATTACATGATTGTCAAGAAGAAGGATCGTTCTATCGTTCTTTTCCCCTTGAATTTTGGAAAATTCCCTGGTATACTTGGCATTAATCAGTTAGTGTACAGAAAACACTTTTTTCTTTTGTCCGCGGACAAAGTGTTTTTTTTACACTTATGTAAGTGTACTAAATACACTTATTGAAGGAGAAAGAAATGATCGCGGATAGCCAATCATACGATGTGGCGATAATCGGAGGTGGCATTGCAGGACTCTCGGTCGCTTTGCGCCTGCCGGAGCAGATGCGGGTTGCGCTTTTCACCAAGGGGCAACTTGGGGAGAGCAATACACGCTATGCACAGGGCGGGCTGGCAGTGGCATTGGGAGACGATGATAGCCCCGAATTGCATTTCCAGGATACAATTGCGGCAGGCGCCGGGCTTTGTGATGAGCAGGCGGTGCGCATCCTGGTAGAAGAGGCTCCGGCAGCGGTGCGGTGGCTGATCGCGATGGGTGTGCGGTTTGATCGAGCGCACTCCGGCGATGAACATACCACGGATGATGGATTGTTGCTGGGGCGAGAGGCGGCGCATAGCCGCTGGCGCGTTTTGCACGCGGGCGGAGATGCTACAGGCGCAGAAATTGAACGCGCGTTGATGAAGGAGCTACTCAAGCGTTCCTCGATTGTGCTATATGAAGAAACTTTTGTAAACCGTCTGATCGTTGAAGAGGGAGTATGTACCGGGCTGGAGGCAATCGACCGCGAGGGAAACGTATTCAGCGTGAAGTCGGACGCGATAGTCCTGGCGAGCGGGGGCGCGGGAAGCTTATGGCAGCATACCTCGAATCCGGCTGGTGCGACGGCGGATGGGCTGGCGCTGGCATGGAGGGCGGGTGCTGCTGTGACCGACCTGGAGTTTATGCAGTTCCATCCGACGGTGCTGGTAGCCGGTGGTGGTTCGCATCTGATATCAGAGGCGGTACGCGGCGAAGGAGCTTACCTGCGCAATCACGCGGGCGAGCGATTCATGCTTCGCTATTCTCCATTGGCGGAGCTTGCGCCTCGCGATGTGGTTGCCCGCTCGATACTGAGCGAGATGCTATCCGAGGGAACCGATTGCCAGTACCTTGACCTGCGCCACCTGCCTGCGCAACGCATGCACGAGCGTTTCCCCACCATTTCTGCCATCTGTCGCGGCTATGGACTCGATCTTGCCACAGACCTGTTGCCTGTTGCTCCAGCGGCCCATTACTGCATGGGCGGAGTGATGGTTGATAGCTATGGCCGCACGACGGTTGATGGCCTGTATGCGGTGGGAGAGGTTTCCTGCACGGGCGTGCATGGCGCGAACCGGCTGGCGAGTAATTCGTTGCTTGAGGGACTGGTCTTTGGGCTGCGATTGGCCGATGGGTTGGTAGAGAAGCATGAAGCGCTGGCAGGAGAAATGCAATTCCGAAGGCAGGCAACCACAATTACGCTTGCGCTTGATGAGATGGAACAGCAACGAGCGGCCACAAGGGTTCGCATATCACACTGCACCATCCCTACAGTGACAGACACACGGAGCGAGTTGAAGAAGATCATGTGGAAGCATGTTTCGCTGCGTCGCGACGAGGCTGGGTTGATGGAGGCGAAACGGGCGATTGATGCGCTACGCAGGAGTATGGCCGAGAGGCCGGAAGAAGAACAGGCGCTTCCCCGTTGGCTTGAGACGAGGAATATGCTTATCGTGGCCGGGCTGGTGGTTGAGGCAGCTTTGCAACGACGCGAGAGTCGAGGGAGCCACTGGCGCGACGATTTTCCGGCTATGGATGAGGAACTGGCAGGACATCACTATGTGTTCCAGGCGGCACAAGAGGAGGGCGACGAAACATTGCTGAGCGGCAATATTCAGGGTCGCCGGGTGCCGGGAGATGGGACTCCCGGCACCTCTACAAAGGAGATGGCGTACCATGCCTAAACCACCTATTGATAGTATTCGGCAGGCGCTGGCCGAAGATGGAGCGGAATTCGATATTACGACTTTGAGTACGGTTCCAGAGGGACGACAGGCGCAGGCGCATATCCTGGCCCGCCAGGACGGCGTTATTGCCGGACTCGAAGTGGCTATTGCGACTTTCCAAGAACTTGACGCGCGGATCGCGGTCGAGCAGATGGTAAAGGATGGAGCGCCTGTGCATGCCGGGCAGGTTCTGGCGCGATTGAGCGGCCCGGCGCGTTCAATTTTGAGCGCCGAGCGTGTGGCGATGAACTTCCTGGGGCATCTTTCCGGCATTGCTAGCCTGACCGCGCAATGCGTAGATGCGATTGAGGGCACCGGGGTACGTATTCTGGACACTCGTAAGACGACGCCTGGGCTGCGCGCTCTGGAGAAGGAGGCTGTGCGCCTGGGTGGAGGTCAGAATCATCGCTCTGGTCTGAACGATGGCGTGCTGATTAAAGACAACCATATCAAGGCAGCGGGAGGAATCGCCGAGGCTGTTACGGCAGCGCGCAAGGCGGCTCCTCACCTGCTGAAGATCGAGGTAGAGTGCGAGACGCTGGCGGAGGTGCGGGAGGCGCTGGAAGCGGGGGCAGATGTGGTGCTGCTGGATAATATGAGTATTGAGGTGATGAGTGAAGCGGTCAGGCTGGTACGCCGTATGAACCCGGGAGTATTGATCGAGGCCTCGGGAAATATTGGCACGAATCCCGCGCGCCTGGCAGCGGTGGCAGCAACGGGTGTGGATTTCATCTCGCTGGGCGCGCTGACGCATTCGGCTCCGAATTTTGATGTTTCGCTGGAGTTTGTAGAATAAGCAATCGAGCAGGGCAATCACAAGGATCGCCCTTGTTACATACGAAGCGTTTATGGTTGCCAGACGCTAACAAAGGAGATTTTCTATGGCAATTCAAGCAGTTTGTGCGGAAAGCAAGGAAGAGCGCATTCTGCCGCTTTTGTCTCCTCGCACGCGGGGGGAGCATAGCCATGGAGTGCGCATTGATCATGTGCCGTTGAAGTACGCGGAGATGTCAGGGGAGGAGCTGGATCAGCGCATCGCGGCTGCAAAAGCTACATTGGGAGAGCGGCTTGTGATCCTGGGGCATCACTACCAGCGCGATGAGATCATCAAATACGCCGATTATCGCGGCGATTCGTTCAAGCTGGCGCAGCTGGCGGCAGCTCGCCCGCAGGCGGATTATATCGTGTTCTGCGGGGTGCATTTCATGGCCGAGAGCGCGGATATCCTCAGCGCGCCACACCAGAAGGTGATTTTGCCTAACCCTGCCGCCGGTTGCTCGATGGCCGATATGGCGAATATTGCCGAGGTCGAAGAGTGCTGGGCGATGCTTGAAGAAATATTGGGGGAGGATGCGGGGATTATTCCGGTCACGTATATGAACTCGGCTGCCAATCTGAAGGCATTTTGCGGGCGCAACGGGGGTATTGTCTGCACCTCGTCGAATGCTCCTGCGGTGATAAAGTGGGCATTTACTCAGGGCAAGCGCGTACTATTCTTCCCGGATGAGCATCTTGGACGCAATACGGCGCTGAAGTATGGCATTCCGGAGGAGCAGATGGCGGTGTGGAATCCAAAAGACCCGCTGGCCTCGATAGATGCTGAGGAGGAGATCGAGCGGGCCAGGATCATCCTGTGGAAGGGCTATTGTACGACGCATATGCGTTTCAATGTGCAGCAGGTCGCGAAGGCACGTGCTGAATATCCTGGCATCAAGGTGCTGGTACATCCCGAGTGCCGCCGCGAGGTGGTAGAAGCGGCTGATCTGTACGGTTCGACCGAGTATATCATCCAGCAGATCGAGCAGGCTCCGGCGGGCAGTCAGTGGGCGGTGGGAACCGAGATCAACCTGGTGCATCGACTGGCGAAAGAGCACCCGGAGCAGCTGATTTTCTGTCTTGACCCGGTTGTGTGTCCGTGTTCTACGATGTACCGCATACACCCGGCCTATCTTGCCTGGGTGCTTGAGGGACTGGTTGAGGGCAAGGTGATTAACCAGGTGAGCGTGGACGAGGAGACGGCGCACTGGGCGAGGGTAGCATTGCAGAGAATGCTGTCGCTGTAAGCAATGCTGGACAGAATAAAACAGGTACATGGGCAATAAAAGTAGGGGCGATCCTAAAATCGCCCCACCAGGAATGCCGCGGCAGCGCGCCTATACCAGGGAGCAGTTTGAGCGCCTGGCCGCTGAGAGCGCCTCCAGTGGATGCGAAATCGCGGCTCAGGAGATTGGTATGGAAGTACGATTGAAAAAGCCGTAAAGCTAAGAATCGGGTGAATCGGAGGATGCTGCTCTCTGTCCGGGAGCCTCGCTATTGATCCTGCCCACCATCTTGCTGATGAAGGTGGGGAGATAATCGGGGATTGGCCGTACTCCCTGGATCATGGCATTGATCTCTGCGCCGAGCAAAAGAATCACAGCAAAAAAGTAGAAAAAGAGCAGCAGAATGATGGCAAAACCTACCGGTCCGCTGATGCCGACGAGGAAATGCGTGGCATAGAATGGAAAGAGCAAGAAGTAGATTTCTACTCCGAAGGCGGCCAGCAAAGCTCCTTGCCAGCTATAGCGAAAGCTGATGTGCTGATTTGGCACGATCAAATAGATGGCTTCAAAGAGAATAAAGGAGACGATGAAACTGGTCACGTACCCACCGATGGTGACGATAGCATTACCGACAGCGCCTGCATAGAGAAATTGATTGTTGATGAGGGTGAATATAAACCTGGATGCGATCGAGGTAAAAACCATCAGGGGGATGAGAACAATAAATAGCAGCAGCATGCCTATGGCCATGAGATTCTGGGGAATAAATGAGCGATTTTGCACGCCGTAGATGATGGCAAAGCACTCATCGAGTACGACAAAGAGGCGAGAACCTAAGAAAAAGGCGACGACCAGGGCAATCACGAGCAGAATTCCTGTTTCGTTAGCGACCTCATGTAAAGCAATGGTCAGAGCGTTTTCCTTAGAGATTATGCCTGGGAACACACCGGAGACTGCTTTTGTGATGGATGCTTGCACACCCGGCAATCTGAGGATCTGGCCGGTGATAGCGATAATGGCTACCGCGATAGGTATCATGGCCATAAGCAGATTGTAAGCCAGCAGGCCGGCGAGATTCATCGACCAGTCATTGTTGAACTTGATGATAAAATTCTTCAGGGGATTCAAGGGGTGAAAGACAGCCTGGATGCGCTTGTTGAATCTCCATCTCTTCTGGTTGTGTGATTGCTTCACATGAGATGGCATTATTGACCCTCCTTCGTGGATTCTGGGCGCTAGAGCTTCCCTGCAGCCAGGCGCACAATTTCGGAGATGGTGGGGTAGGGAAGAATGGTGGAGGCAAGGGCCTGGACAGGTAATGAGGCGTGCATGGCCAGGACGATGGGGGCCAGCAGATCGCCGGCCCTGGTGCCGAGGATATGGCCGCCGAGGATATTTCCCCTGCTGTCTACGAGCAGCTTTATCAGGCCGTCGGTTTTTCCGTCGATGAGGGCGCGTTCATTTTCGCTGAAAGGGACACAGGTCGAGCGATATTCTACATGTTCCTGTTGAAGTTGCTGTTCGGTTTTTCCGACATGAGCAAGGGATGGGTAGGTGAAGATGCCCCAGGGTATGACGCGATCATCAAATGCATAGGGATTGCTGCTGAAGGCGTTATGAGCTGCCAGTTTGCCCTGTTCGGAGGCGACATGGGTGAATTGATAGGGGCTGGCGACATCGCCCGCGGCCCAGATATGAGGCACAGAGGTACGTAAGTGTTCATCGACGATGATGCCTTTTTTGGAGGTTTGCACGCCGGCAGCTTCAAGGTTGAGTGAAGTGAAGGAGGCACGACGGCCGACCGCGATTAGCAGTTCGTCGACCTCAAGTTCTTCCTGATCTTGCTCGCCGCATTGAACGGTGAGGAGCTTGCAAGCACCTTTCTTCTGAACTCGTTTGAGTTCGGCACCAGTTTTCAGATGGATGCCTTCTTTCGTGAGCAATTCGCAGAGCTTACCGGCCAGTTCGCGATCTTCGGTATCGAGGATGTCGGGACTGCGTTCCAGGACGGTGACTTCGACGCCGAAGCGGCGGAACATCTGGGCAAATTCGATGCCGATGGCGCCGCCCCCCGCGATTGCCATGCGACGCGGCAGAGAGGGCAGTGATACCGCCTGGACGTTGGTGATATAGCCGGCTTCATCGAGGCCTTCAATCGGTGGGATCAGCGTTTCACTGCCGGTAGCGATGATGATGCGCTCGGCGGAAAAGGTATCATCGTAACCTGATACGCTTATTTCGTGAGGTGAGAGAAATTTGGCCTCGCCTTCGAGGGTGTCAATGCCCTGTTGAGCAAATCTGGCGCGTGCCTCTTCGGGCGTTCCCCCGCGCAGGCGAATGATAATGTCTTGCACGCGTTGCTGAACGGCGGGCCAATCGACCTGGGATTCGGGGATGTCGAGGCCATATTGAGAGGCATGACGTGTTTCGTAGAGCAGGTTCGCGGTGTAGAGCAGCGTTTTGGTCGGGTCGCAGCCATAGTTGAGGCAGGTGCCGCCGAGTTTGCCTCGCTCGACAAGCGCGATGCGCAGGCCTTTTTTGTCTATAGAAGTGACGGCGGAGCTACCCGCGGCGCCGGAGCCGATGACCAACAGATCGTACTGTTTTTTTGCCATAGTTGTTATTCCTCCTGCACAGGCTCAAGCAGACCTTTTTCGATCACAATATCGACCGCGAGGGTTTTGTAGCCGACTTCATCGAAGAGGATGACCATTTTGCCATTCTCGTATCGCAACACAAGACCTTCGCCCCAGGTTCTATGTATGACACGGCTGTTGAGCGGAAATGGTTCATTCTCCGTGTTTTCTGCTTCGGAAATGCCTGCATCGCAGTTATCGCAGAAGCCACAGCGTCCCTCAAAAGGTTCGCCGAAGTAGTTGAGCAGGTATCCGCGGCGGCAGTCCGTCGTCTCGGCATAGCCGCGCATCATGTCGATGCGTGATTGGTCGAACTGGCGGCGGGATTGCTGCATCTGCATCGCGGAATCTTTCACTTCGCTGAGGTCTGGAGGATGGTCGGCAGGAGCGACATCGCCGTTGGGGAGCATTTCGACGACGCCGATTTCTTCGAGGCTGGTAAGTATCTGCATCAATTTCGTTTCTGAAAGATGCAGTTCTTCGCGCAATTCGCCTGGACTGACCGGTTCTCCATGTTCCTGGATGACGGTGGTTACCAGCTCAACCTGGTCGGCGTCGATTTTACCGCTGCCGGTGAGGAATTGCTGGAGGCCGAGGTCTTTGGGGTCGTAAAAGAGGATGGCCCCGGCATCGATGCCATCGCGCCCGGCGCGCCCAATTTCTTGATAGTAGGAGTCAACGGAATCGCTGATATCGTAGTGGTAGACGAAACGGACGTTTTCTTTGTTGACGCCCATGCCAAAGGCGGTGGTGGCAACGATTACGTCGACTTCGCCATCCATGAAGGCCTGCTGTACGGCATGGCGTTCCTTCGTCTTCATGCCAGCGTGATAAAAGAGGGCTTTTTCGTTATGCGCTTGCAAAGCATGAGCGACTTCTTCCGCATGTTTGCGTGTGGCGACGTAGACGATGCCAGGTTTTTCAGCGCTGGCGACTCTCTCGACCAGTGCTTGCATTTTCTGAGTTTCATCGTGGAACATTTCGACGCCGAGCCAGATGTTGGGGCGGTCAAAGCCCTGCACGACAACGCGAGGGTCGCGCATATTCAGGCGCTCCAGTATCTCGGTGCGGACGGGCAGGGCGGCAGTGGCGGTGAGGGCAAGCACTCTGGGATGACCGAGTTCTTCGATGACGCTGCCCAGGCGCAGGTATTCGGGGCGAAAATCGTGGCCCCATTCACTGATACAGTGGGCTTCATCGACGACGAAAAGCGTGGGATGAGCGGCTTTCAGTTGGGCAAGCGTTTCCTCGTTATTGAACTGTTCGGGGGCGAGGAAGAGAAACTGGAGATTGCCGTGGTTGAACGATTCTATTACCTCACGCCATTCACCTGCGTGGATAGTGGAGTTCAATAGGGCAGCGCTGCCCACTTGCTGCTCTTCAATGGATTCGACCTGGTCGCGTTGCAGGGCGATGAGGGGGGAGACGATGATGGTTGGCCCATGCATAAGCAAGCCGGCGGCCTGGTAAATCATGGATTTGCCCGAGCCGGTGGGCATGACGGCAAGCGTATCATGTCCATCGATGACGGCCTGAATTGCCGGTTCCTGCCCCGGACGGAGGTTTTCGTACCCGAATTTTTCGTGAGCGATGCGGCGCAATTGGCGCCTGGCTTTATGCTGTTGTGTCATTATCATCTGTTCATCTAGTTGGGCCGAGCATGGGGTTTTCCTAACGTATTCCGGCAATTCCGCACGGGCCGATAAATCGGCGATGTGTACGGTAAACCGGCCCCTACGGGGTTGCGGGTATTGGTTACAGAGCGCGGTGCTACGTTATTGTTTCTCTGATTCTTGTTGTAAAAATGCCAGTACCAGAGATTCTTCTGGGCGTAAACTCTCCTGTTCATCAGAGGAGGGCGGTGCAAGCACCTCCTCCCCGCCTCCACCACCACTCCCGCCCCTACTGTGTTGTTCGTGATATTGTTTGATGTAGTTGAGCAGGGAGCCGTTCATGTAGGAGTCGATGATGGCGGGATGGACGTAGCATTTGCGGCAGATGGCGGGAGTATTACCAAGCTCCTGGGCGGCTACTTTTATGGCCTGGACGACGTTTTTTTTGGCCTGAGTCTGGGTGTCAAAACCGCCTATGGATTGCAGGGCTTCGGTCGCGGCAACTGTGCCGCCCCAGGTGCGAAAATCTTTGGCGGTGATGTCCTGGCCGGATATCTCTTGCAAGTAATCATTTACGTCGCTTGATTCAACTGTGCGCAGGTCTCCATTTTCGTTGATGTATTCAAAAAGTACGTGGCCAGGCAGGTCTTTAGAGCGCTTGACGATTCTGGCAAGCTGGCGGTCGCGGATATCGATGACGTGCTCTTTGCCGCTCTTGCCACGAAAATGGAATTCGACCTTCGAGCCTGAGACTTCGACATGCTCATTGCGCAGTGTGGTCAGGCCGTAGGAATTGTTCTCGCGGGCATACTCTTCGTTGCCGACGCGAATAAGGGTGGTATCGAGCAACCTGACGATGGTGGCAAGTAGCTTGTCGCGGGGCATACCGGAGAGAGATAGGTCATGGGCGACCCGCGCGCGCAGCCTGGGCAGCATCTGGGCAAACGAAATCATGTGATCATATTTGGTTTCGTCGCGTACCTGGCGCCAGCGCGGATGATAGCGGTATTGCTTGCGTCCTTTGGCGTCTCTGCCGGTGGCCTGGATATGGCCGTTAGGCTTTGGGCAGATCCAGACGTTGGTCCAGGCGGGTGGAATGCCAAGCGACTTGATGCGCTGTAGTTCAGCGGGGTCGCGAATGGGTTTGCCATCGAGCCCTATGTAGCTGAAGTGCTTGCCGACACGCTTGCGGCGGATGCCGGGCATGGCATCGGTGACGTAACGCAAACCTGCGGCTTTCGCCGTTTCAATAGGGTCTTTGGCATCACAATTTTCCACATCGCCCAGGGTCGGGGGCTGCTGCGGCATGGGTTCAGCTATTGACACTTCCTACCTCCTCCTCAATACGTGTATGTTATAGAAACAGTCCCTTTATAATATAGGGAATACGTCCAATGAAAGCCTGCCTGTGTGTATCACGTTTGTTGGGGAAAGGATGTGACAGGGGCGGAGCGGAGCGATTGCCAGATTTCATGCTACAATAAGGTTGGAGGGAGATGAAAGATGATTATGAGTAGAACAACAGATGTTGCCATTATTGGCGGGGGAGTGAGCGGCTGTTCGATTGCTTACCAGTTGAGTAAGGCTGGGGTGCAGGTCACTGTTCTAGAACGAGAAGAGGTCGCGGCTGAGGCTTCGAGCGCGGCGGCAGGATTACTTGCTCCGGCAGGGGTACTTACCGGTCCTGAGGAGGGGGCAAAGCTGTTTCTGGCAAGCTGGTCAATTACAGGGGAGGTGATTGTTGAGATCGAGGCTGTGAGTGGCGTGCTGGTCGAGTATTTTCGTACAGGTGCGCTGCACCTGGTAGAGGATGCAGATGAAGAGGCTGAAGCGGAGAAGTATGCGGAGGTGTGGAAAAAGCATGCGCCCGATGTCGCGTGGATAACAGGCGATGAGCTACACCGGTTTGAGCCATTGCTGCATCCGGCGTTCAAGCGCGCGCTGTACATTCCCCACGCGGCGAGTATTCGACCGAGTTTGATGACGATGGCGTATGCCGAGGCAGCGCGCAAGAATGGGGTTCAAATTTTAGAGCATACCGAAGTAATCGGCCTGGAGCAGAATTCAGAGAGGGTTACGGGGATTGAAATAGCAACTGGAGAGATGATTGAATGCAAACAAGTTGTGATCGCGGCAGGAGCATGGTCTGAGCATATTGGGCGATGGTTGGGGTTGAGCATTCCTGTTTTTCCGGCGCGCGGCCAGATTCTTTCGCTGAGACAGCCGGCTACGCCGCTCAACCATACGATCTTTGGCAATGGCGTGTACCTGGTGCCCAAGGTCGATAATACGATCTATGTTGGTGCCACGGTTGAGAGTGTTGGGTTTGATAAAAGGAATACCGCCGGTGGTCTGTACTGGCTGCTTTCGTCTGCTATCCGGTTGATCCCCGAACTTGAAGGAGCAGCGCTGGTGAACATGTGGGCGGGTTTGCGTCCGATGTCGCGGGATACGTATCCTATTCTTGGTAAAGCGCCTGGCTGGGAGAATGTTATCCTGGCGACCGGGCATGGCGCGGGTGGCTTCGAGTTGAGCGCAATCACGGGCAAGGCGATTGCTGAGTTGATAACGACAGGAAAGACGCCGGATGTGATCCTGCCATTCGGGCTTGAACGGTTTCAAGAGGGATCAGCGATATAGGTAGCAGAGAAACTTTGTTGGCCGTTTTGCTCGTATAATGATTGGTTTTAGATGCAAAATGAAGGGAGGACGACATGACGCAGAACGCTGCTGGCAACCGGGTAATTTATCCTGAAAATGTGCCGGAGTTGCGGCTGGACTGGACTTATGCTACAGGGGGGGCGATCAGTTCCTCGCCGGTTGTGGCCAATGGAACGATCTATTTCGGCTCAAGCGACCATAACTTGTACGCGCTGGATGCCGGCAGCAGGCAGTTAGGCTGGAGGTATTTGATGGGCAATACTGTCGAAACTGCTCCGGCAGTGGCTGACGATGTGGTGTATGCCGGCTCATTTGATGGCACGCTGGTGGCGCTTGAGGCCAGATCAGGTGGTCTATTGTGGAGCTACACCACGAAGGATGCTATCGACGCTGCTCCGATTGTCGCAGATGGGTTGGTGTATGCAGGTTCGACCGATCATTCGCTGTACGCGCTGGATGCCAGCACGGGCGACCTGCGCTGGCGTTTTGAGGCAGAGGGAGGTATTCAGTCTACGCCTGCAATCGCTGATGGGATGGTTTACTTCGGGTGCTGGGATGGGACGCTGTACGCGCTGGATGCTTCTACCGGCGCGAAGGTATGGACTTTTACGACGGGTGGGAGGATCAGTTCTTCACCGGCGGTAGCCAATGGGGTTGTGTACTTCGGCTCGCAAGATCATAGCATCTACGCGCTGGATGCTGGTACGGGCGCGGAGTTATGGAGCTATGAGACGGGAGATATTATTCTTTCTTCGCCGGTAGTGAGCAATGGAGTCGTCTATATTGGGTCGCACGACAGCAGGTTGCACGCGCTGGATGCGGTTCGCGGCGAGTCACTGTGGAATTTCCTGGCCGGGGGTGCCATCGATGCTGCTCCTGTCATTGCCGATGAGGTGCTTTATGTTGGCTCCTGGGATACGAACCTGTACGCGCTCTCTACCATAACAGGCGAAAGGCTGTGGAGCTATGCTACCGGAGATGCCATCGAGGCAGCGGCGGCCGTCGCAAACGGGGTAGTGTATGTGGGTTCGCGCGATGGCAAGCTTTATGCATTTACCAGCGACAGGCTGTGGAGCTATACGACGGCAGGAAGCGTGCAGTCGTCGCCGGCGGTGGCAAATGGGCTGGTCTACGTTGGCTCGCACGACCATAGAGTCTATGCATTAGATGCGATGAGTGGTGATGAGCAGTGGAATTACGTGACGGGAGGTAGCATCTATTCTTCACCGGCAGTTGTGGATGAAGTGGTCTATATCGGCTCGAATGATAACCTGGTCTATGCCCTGGCAGGTAGTACGGGAGCCAGGTTGTGGAGCGCGGCAACCGGCGGGAACGTTACGGCTTCGCCTGTAATTGCGCAAGGGATGGTGCTGATTGGTTCGCACGATCATACCTTTTACGCGTTTGATGTGAATACAGGTGAGAGGTTGTGGAGTTATACGACCGGTGGGCCTATTTACTCCTCGGCCGCGGTAGACAATGGAAAGGTCTACTTCGGCTCATATGATTATAAGCTATACACGCTGGATATGATGACGGGCAAAGAGATATGGAGCTATGAAACGGAAGGTGCTGTGCTATCTTCACCGGCAATTGCGGAGGGCAGAGTCTACTTTGGTTCGCGCGATCACAACTTTTATGCGCTGGATGCTGCTAGCGGCATGGAAGTATGGAAGTATGAAGCTGGCGATATGATTCATTCGTCGCCGGCAGTCGCTAATGGGATCGTGTATTTCGGCTCGCACGATCATAGATTATACGCGCTCGATACCGACTCGGGCGAGGAATGGTGGAGCTTCAGGAGCGGAGGAATTATTGATTCGTCGCCGGCACTGGCAGATGGCGTAGTATATGTTGGGTCGCAGGATCATACGTTGTATGCGCTTAATGCGGAGAGCGGTGAGCGGCTCTGGAGCTATACAACGGGCGGAATGATTGTTTCGTCTCCACGAGTAGCTGATGGGGTGGTGTATATGGGTTCGGATGATCGCAACCTGTACGCTTTTAACCACAGGCAAATCCTGGGGAAGCCTGCCGCTAAATAATGAGTTTGAACAAATGAATAGGGCCATTGTTTGTGGCGTCTGCCGGTCCTGTCATTCTGAGCGCAGCGAAGAATCTCTGGCGAAGAACACTGAGATTCTTCGCTGCGCTCAGAATGACAGGACCGGCGCCTGACTTGAGATTCTTCGCTGCGCTCAGAATGACAGGATGTGGCTGCTCTTCTTGCCGATCTTGATGGTGAATATTCATCATCATCGACCTGTTACCTGGGCTATCTCAGGACAGCACGATGTCAGTCGGTATTGTTCAATCCTTGCACGATCTCGAAGAGGAACCACTTGCGGCGTTCGCTCTCGTCAATAAGGATTTCTAGTTGACTGGCTGTGGCTACATCGCGACAGCGCTCGCATACCTGATGCGCTTCCCGCTGCTTCTTAGCGAGGTGGGCGTTGTCCTGCATCAAGCGCCTGGCCATTTCGCCAGGAGGGACAAACTCGTTGTTATCGTCCTCAATTGTCTGCAACTGGCTGATATGGCTGATACTGCGAATGGTGGTGCCACCGACACGGCGCACACGTTCTGCCAGGGTATCAACGGCATCGAAGACCTGGTCGGCCTGCTCGTCAAAAAGCAGGTGGTAGTCGCGGAAGTGCGAGCCGGACAGGTGCCAGTGGAAGTTCTTGGTTTTGACATAGAGAGCAAACAGGTCGGCGATGAGAGGATTGAGCGCTTCGGTGATTGCCTGTGACTCCTGGGATGTCAGGTCCGTAGGTGTCGCCAATTGTGCGGGCGCAGGGAATAGCTTGACCTTGCCGTTGGATTGGGTTTTCGTTGCTTGTCTGGTTGTCATGATATGTGTTCTCCTGATGGAAGCTGTAAAAACAGTTTGCTCCTGAAAATGGACAGGTAAGGGAGTTGCGCAGAGCAGTTTCAGGAGCAAGGTTGGAACGTTAAAGCTACGTATATGTACCGGTAAAAGTACCGGTTTGTGGAGTAACCCACGTCCATTCTACGTTTCTACGAGCGGAAAAGTTCCAGGCCCTACGGCTCAGGAGGGCACTTCTTGAGTTCATTTTCTACAAGTTGGAGGGTATTTTGCAGGCTTTTGAGAATGCTGACAGTCTCGATAGGGTTGGCTACGCCGTCGTACTCTTCCATGCTGATGTTTTGTTTCATGGTATTGATTTCTAGCATGAGGTTTGTATGGAGCCGGCGCAATTGGCTGCACCTGTTCTGAGTATTTTGCATGTGTTTGTCTCCTTCTTTTTGTTGCTAGTTTTTCCTTCTTTTCAGATTCTATTACATTGTGTACGAGCAGTCCAGGATAGAGGAAGACATTAATACTCCTGTTCTTTGTCTACGAGGTTGTAGAGGGGCTGGCCGGCGAGGTAGCGGCACAAATTTTCGGCGAAGATCATTGAGACGCGGTTGTCATATTCGGGGGTGAGGCCGGAGATGTGGGGGCTGAGAAAGACGTTGGGAAGATGCCATAAGGGGCTATCGCTTGGGAGCGGTTCCTGTTCGAATACGTCGAGAGCGGCTCCTGCGATCTGTTTCTCTTCCAGGGCTTGAATGAGATCGGCTTGATTGCAGACGTCACCGCGAGCGATGTTGACGAGGAAAGCGCTGTTTTTCATGGACTGGAAAGCGGCTCGATTGAACAGGCCGCGTGTGCTGGAGGTTGATGGAAGGGAGATGACGACGATATCGCATTCACCTAGCATGGCATGGAGTTGATCCGGGACGTAATAGCGCGCGGGCAGCGAGCCGTCGGGGTCGCCAACACCGGGAAATTGAAAGCCATGATCGCGGTGGTCGGCGCCGCGCTGCATGGCGAGGATGCGCATGCCGAAGGCGGCGGCCAGGCGCGCGACCTGGCGACCGATGCTGCCGTAGCCGACGATGCCGATGGTTTTGCCCCATAATTCCTGGGGGAGAAAGACCGAGCGAGATTGTGCCTCGGGCGGCCATACTCCTGTTTGCTGCCATTCAAGCAGGCTGGGGAGACGATGGAACCAGGCCAGGATCATGGTAAAGACGTATTCGGCGATGTTGACGGCATGAATACCGCTGGAAGTGGTGAAGATAACATCAGTTTTGAAAAGGGGCTGATTCACGACCTGGTTTACGCCTGCCGAGTAGAGTTGCACCCAGCGCAGGTTAGGAACCTGGTCAGGGGCAGGCAGATTCCAGCCGAAGGTGTAGAGAATCTGGGTTTCTCGCCACAGGTCTGTGGGGATGGTATTCAAATCGCCGGGCGAGCGCTTTTCAATACGCAGGTTGGGTGAGATTTGCTGTAAACGTTCCAACCAGCCTGCGCCGAGGCGAGCCAGGCTGAGGACTACAATGGGTTTGTCGTTCGTGGCAGTCATAAAAGAGAGTCTCCTATATTAGCTTTGTGAATTGGCGCCGGGGGGCCGATAAATCGGCGGTGTGTACGATAAATCGGCCCCTACGCGGCTTCGCCGCGAGGCGCGTCACTATGACATGCGTCACCGGTGCTTACCGATTTTGCTGAGTGATCTATTAACTGCGGATGAATTCAAGGACTTCGTCACGTTTCTGCTCCATGAGGGATTGTGTGTTTGCTTCGAGATTGAGACGTAGCAAGGGTTCGGTATTGGATGGGCGGACATTGAACCACCAGTCGCCATAGTCGATGGTGATGCCATCCAGGTGATCGAGCGATTGGGCGTCTTTGCCGAAATGCTCTTCGATGGCCTTGAGCTTGCCCTGAACATCGTTGACGTGGGTGTTGATCTCTCCACTGCGAACCCAGGTATCCAGGGGGCGGATGAGCTGGGAGAGCGGCTTGTTTTCGACGGAGAGGAGTTCGAGGATAAGCAGGAAGGCGATGAGGCCGGAGTCTGCGTACCAGTTGTCGCGGAAGTAGAAATGGCCGGAATGCTCACCGCCGAAGATGGCATTCTCTTTACGCATTTCGGCTTTGATAAACGAGTGCCCGACGCGCGTGCGAACTGCCCTGCCACCCTCTCTTTCAATCAAGGCTGGGACGCTCTTCGAGAGGATGAGGTTGTAGAGGATGGTGGAACCGGGATGCTTGCGCAGGATGCTGTCGGAGACGAGTAGCATGACCATGGAGCCATCGACGATGTTGCCATGCTCATCGACGGGGAACATGCGGTCGGCATCGCCATCGAAGGCGGCTCCAAATTCGGCTCCGACCTCGATGACTTTCTTGCGCAGGGCTTCAAGATTTTCCGGCTCAATCGGGCTGGGAGGATGGTTCGGGAACGTGCCATCGAGTTCAAAGTAGAGAGGAACGAGTTGGGCCGACAGGTGCTGGAATACGCGGGGCATAATCATGCCGGCCATGCCGTTGCCGGCATCGACGACGACTTTGAGCGGTCGAATCTTGCTGATGTCGATGTAGGAAAGGGCGTGCTGGATGTAGTCATCGGTGGCATCGCGATGAGTGACCTGGCCCTTGTTTTGTGGTTCAGGAAAGTTGCCCTGTATTGCCAGGTCGCGTATATCAGCGAGGCCGGTATCGAGGCTAATGGGGGCGGCCCCGGCGCGGCAGAATTTCATGCCGTTATATTGCTTGGGGTTGTGCGATGCCGTAATCATGATGCCTGCCGGATAATTATAGTTGCCGACGATGAAATACAGTTCGTCGGTAGTGGTCAGGCCGCAATCGGCAACGTTGATGCCTTGATCGGTGATGCCGCGGATGAGGGCAGCAGCCAGTTGAGGAGATGAGACACGCATATCACGGCTGACTACAATCTCCGGGACATTCAAATAGATGGCGGCGGCCCGCCCGATGCGATAAACGATCTCCTCATTGAGGTCCTGTCCATAAACGCCGCGCACATCGTAGGCTTTAAAGATGCTGGGATCAATGATATTGCCGGTGGTGGTCATTGTATAGTAGCTCCTTTCAAGGCGACCGTAGAGGCCGATTGATCGTACACATCGTTGATGAATTTTAACAGGCAAAATCGGGAAGCACTCTCTAGCCCTGTCATTCTGAGCGCAGCGAAGAATCTCGATGGCCACGATGCAGATTCTTCGCTGCGCTCAGAATGACAGGACAGCGAAGAATGACAGGGCCAGGCTGCTCGGATTACCGATTTTGATTAGTAAACTTCATTATCGGCGCTGGTGGCCGCTCCATACATATTTAAAGGCAGCAACCCGCTTCAGGGCAACCACAAGGGTTCGTAAGGTGAGCCGCTATCCTGTATGGGTATCCTATTCACAAGTGTACCACGTTCTGGGAAAGTGATGTGGAGCGCGGATACCAATGATTGGAAGCGCCTGGGAGTATCAAGCATCGTTAATACTGCGCTGGCGGCTGCTCGCAATGGCAGCATTATTCTGATGCATGACGGCGGAGGGAACCGCTCGGAGACTGTTGCAGCTCTACCCGTTATTATCGAGGCATTACAGCACCATGGTTTTAAACTGGTGACGGTAATACAGCTCATTAACGATACATACAAATTGAAGGCACGGAAAGCAGTGAACTTATCACCGCTAACGCCAACTGGTCACTAGCTCGAGGCCATACTCTATGCAGCCTTCACACAACGTAAACCAGCAAGATCGGAGCGCCGACCAGGAAAGCGGCGATCCATGGATCATACCAGTTTGGCCCCAACCAGGTCAGATTCATTTGTATGGAATAGGGGAATTTAAAGACGGCCAGGAGGGATAAGATTCCACCGAGCATGATGCTGCTGGCAAAGGCGAGTAGAACGCCTTCGAAGGTACTTTTTATGCCCTTTACGCCTCTACCAAGAGCAAAAGCCATCAAAGTCAAGACGATAATCGAGAGCAAGAGGAAGAAAAGGTTGGCCGGCGGAGTCGTGGCAACCGCACCAAGGCCAGAAATCCCAGGGAATGTGAGCGCACCGGCGGCGGCTAAAACGATCAGGACAAACAATACAAAGACCATTTGAAGGACCCATTTGCCGAAATCCATGTTCTACTCCTTTGGCGGATGGCATAATCCAATTCCCGAAAAGCATCACGTTACCCCTCTATAACGGATGCTGTCTTCCTTACTTCAGGTACACCAAAAGCACAATTTGATGTTTTCTCCCTATGGCTTTAGCTCTACTGTTTATGATGTGCAAGAGATATACTTCATAATGAAGTATACACCAAACTAGCTGATTTTTCAGCATTCTGGAGAACCAAATCGGCATTATTTCGGCATTATTAACGAAGAACAGAACTATCTTCGATTTATTATTGAGCGCATAATACGAAACGTAGCGGATAGTGATGTAGCGATTCGATCCCGTCGTGAGTTATCAGCACCAGTTCGCCAACTTGAACGCCCATACGCTCATCTGCTGTGATGACATTGGGTTGGATTACGAGAGTCATGTTTTCCTGAAAGATAAATGGCGCCGGAGGTTGAGGGCTTGTGCGCCTCGTTCGTAAAACGGGCGGGAGGTAACCGCCGCCGAAACCATGCAGTAAGTCATCGTAGATGGTGAATCCGGCGGAATGGATATATTCGGCTGCATCCAGTAGGTCATCAATAGTAGCTCCTGGGCGAATGACGCTTGCGATACGATGAAATGCTTCTGAAGCAACATCATACATATGCCGGTATTGCGGCGTAGGAGGCGTGCCAATGGCGAAAGGCCGGAGTATCTGCCCAGGATAGCTATGATAATGGGCGCTGATTTCGGTCAGGAGAACATCGCCATTTTCGATAACGCGATCTGATTGGTGCTGAGCGGGCACGCATACTGCAGGGTTGCGCATGGAGGTGGTTGCCATGTAGTGAATATGGGTTCTACCCCCCAGTCCAAGATAGGCTTTTTCGACGATGGCTGTCAATTGATGTTCTGTAATTCCGGGACGCGCTTCGTTTTCGAGGGCTTGCATGGCCAGGTCGCTGAATTGAGCGCCTTTGCGCAAAAATTCAATCTCTTCGTCGCTCTTGATAAGACGGAGTTGTATAAACTGGGGCATAAAGTCGACGAGCGCTGCGCCTGGGAGTAAGCGCCTGAGTGTTTCATATTGCTTGTAGGAGATGGCTCCAACCAGTCCAATACGGCTCTCGCCAAATCCTCTTTCCAGCACGTTTCCGGCGGCTGTCACTGATGTATCCGGCCCGCCCCAGCGTACATCGCTTATGCAGGCCATCTGGCGAGCGGTGGGGACATGATTGTACATTTGCACGAAAAGGGCAGGATCACCTTCAAGCGGAAAGACAAGCATAGCCTCGCGAGTTACCAGGAAGTTGGAGAGATAGGCTATTTCGTTGTAGGAACTCACTGTACCGGAAACGATGAGCGCGGAGAGGCCGGCTTTTTGCATTGTGGCACGAAGAGCTGCATAACGACGGGCAAACTCGACAGCAGAGAAACGAGGATACACATTGTTGTCGGGCATTGAAGACCTTTCAGTTTCTATGAGAACAGGGCAACTGGAGGGCGACCACAGTAGAATGCGGATTGGTAGAGCGCACTCGTCAGTGGTACCCGCAACTGGAGGGTGACCGCAAGGGTCGCCCTTATATTATTTTACTCCTTCGCCCCGTTGTTGTCGCCTGGTTGGATAGCGGGTATGGTAGGGGCAACGGCAATGCCAACGGGGGCTTGCGGCGTCTCCTCTTCCACAACTGGAAATTCTTCGCGGTGTGTCCTGCGATAGTTGATCCAGAGGGCAACGGCGAGGGCCTGGAGCAGACCGGCGATGGGGGAGGCGAAGATGGCGCCCCACGGTCCGAAGAGTTCGGCGCCGATGCTGAGGGCCAGTAAGGAGATGGCGGGGTTCAATCCTACCGCCTTGCCAACGAGACGCGGGGCCAGGATATAGCCCTCGAAGATGTGTACGAGTACGAAATAGGCCAGGACGAGGATGGCGGTCAGCCAGCCCTGTGTGAGCGCCAGGAGGACGGCGACGGTGCCGCAGATGATGGTACCGAGTACCGGAATAAATTCGGTGACGAAAGAGAGAACGCCGAGGAGAACGGCATAAGAACGCAGCCCCAGAATAGCCATACCTATGCCGACGATTATTCCGATGACGATGGACAGGGTAAACTGGCCGCGGATATAATTGCCAACAACATGCTGGAAGACGGTAATAAGCGTTTCAACACGCCCTCTCTGTGATAATGGCGTCCGGGTACGCAACCATTCATTGATACGCTTGCCATCTACTAACAGGTAAATGCTGATGACGAGGGTAAGCAGGATGTTGAGGATACCGCTGGCGATCCCTTGAATGACCGGCAAAATTCCACCGGCAACGCTGCCCGCAATACTGGTGAGCTGGGATCCGAGCTGCTGCGCGATGGACTGAATCTGATTGGCGGTCAGGCCTAAGCGTAGCAAGATGCCGACGAGGGGGGAATTTCCGCCATTACTGGTGGGTGTCAACCAGATACTGACATTATTTGCCAGGGCAGAGAGTTGGGCAATCATGGTTGTGATGATCAAGTAGAAAACTAAGCCGAGAATGATCAGAACGATGAGATAGGAGGCAAGAATGGCAAGCGGGCGCGGTATGAAGCGTCTGAAAAGGGCTACCAGTGGTGTGATGGCATAGGCGATGAGGGCGGCTACTGCGATGATGAGCAGCGATGTGGTAATATGGCTGGCGGCCCAGAGTATGACGAGGGCCAGGGCAAGAGCGGCGAGGATGGTGAGCAGGACGATCAGGCGCCTTGTCCACGCGGATGTCGATGTGTTGCTATGCTGCACAGGCTGGTGCGAATCGGGCATTGAGAGCATTGTGCCAGCTCCTTTCGGTTGCAATCGACCAATTATGAACTCAACTCTACCATACATTAGGAATGCATGCAAGGGTAAAAATATGGAAGCAGAACAATTGAATGCTACAGGCTCTTCAACGGGATTTGAACGGCGCAAAGAGGATTATCCGCTGATAACCGGTCACGGGCGGTACGTTGACGATTTGAGACCGGCAGAGGGTCGGCCTGCTGCGCTTTATATGGCGGTAGTTCGTAGCCCCTATGGACACGCGGAGATCAAAAATATGCGTCTTGATGCTGCCAGAGCTGTGCCGGGGGTAGTTGGTGTCTTCGAGGGCGCGGAACTGGTAAAAGACATGCCTGTCCTCGATACCATTCCTGTGCCCGGCCTCAAGAAACCGGAGCGGCGTCCTATGGCTATAGGAAAAGCGCGTTACGCAGGCGATGCGGTGGCTGTTGTGGTGGCAGAAAGCCTGTATGCCGCGATGGATGCGCGCGACCTGGTGGAGGTTGAGTATGAGCCTCTAGAGGCAGTGACGGACGCGGAGCAAGCGCTGCAAGGGGATGCGCCTTTGCTGTATGAGGAAACAGGCTCAAATGTTGCTTTCACTTCGCAGATGAGGGGCGGCGATATCGCGAGCGCTTTCGAGCAGGCGGATCAGATTGTGCGGCTGCGAGTAGTCAACCAGCGGCTGGCGCCGAGCTCAATTGAGCCGCGAGCTTGCATGTTTGACTTTGACCCGGCCAGTGGCGAGCTTGCGGCCTGGCTGTCTTGTCAATCCATTTTCAGGGCGCGAGATACGCTGGCTACTTTTTTGCACCTGGACCGGCGCCATATTCGAGTGCGAAATGCGGATGTAGGCGGTGCTTTTGGCGCTAAAAACGCGCTTTTAGGGGAGGAAATCGTGGCGGCAGCGCTGGCAGTGAGATTGGGGAGGGCGGTGAAATGGATTGAGGGGCGTAGCGAGAATTTGCAGGCTCAGACGCATGGGCGCGGCCAGGTAAACTATATCGAGGCGGCAGTCAAAGCTGATGGGCGGGTTCTTGGCTTAAGAGTACGCACGATTGCCGATCTTGGCGCGTTTCTAGCCGGGGCAACTGCCATGGTTCCTAATCGCACTCCGTCTTTTCTGTGCGGCCCATATCGAATACAGGCGGTGGAGAGCGAGGTGGTGGGAGTGCTCACCAACAAGGTGCCGACCGCTCCTTACAGGGGCGCGGGACGGCCCGAAGCGACATATATTGTGGAACGGACTATGGATCGCATCGCGCGCGAACTGAAGATCGATGCTGCCGAACTGCGACGGCGCAACTTTATTTCAGTGGATGCTTTCCCTTACACGACTGTGACGGGTGTCAGATACGATAGTGGCAATTACGCTGCCGCACTGGATAGGGCCTTAGAATTATCCGAGTACACGAGTTTGCGCAAAGAACAATTGCGAAGGCGGAAGTCAGGAGATCCCAGGTTGCTCGGCATCGGGATATCCAGCTTTATTGAACTGACGGGCGATAACGCGGCTCCGCCCGGCATGCTCCGCGAAGCAGCAACGGTACGCATTCGCAGGGATGGAACTATTCTGGTTCAAAGCGGCGTAGCACATAACGGCCAGGGACATTTTACGGCTTTTGCCCGGATCGCGGCAAGTGTATTTGGCCTACCGGGTTCAAAAGTGGAAGTGCAGATGAACGATTCGAGCTTGCCGGGTTTTAGCATTGGCACATTTGGCAGCCGTGTCACCCAGGTCGCCGGTTCTGCTGTGCAGCTGGCAGCCGAGGCTGTGCGCGAAAAGGCTATGCGAGTGGCGGCAAGCAGATTGGAAGCGGCCCCGGCAGACCTGGCGATGGAGAATGGCAGTGTGATGGTACGAGGGGTGCCTGCGCGGTCTATTGCCTTAGGAGAACTTGCCCGGCTGGTGGAGGAACAGCCCGATTTGATTGAACGTGAGGCTGCCAATCCGTCAAATGACGTTCCTATCGAGGGGCTGGCGGCATGGCGAGATTTCAGTCCGCAGGGCGCGACCTATGCTTCTGGCACGCATGTAGCGGTGGTGGAGATAGAAACTGAAACCGGCGAGGTGCATATTCTTAAATATGTAGCGGTTGACGATTGCGGGCGCGTACTCAATCACTACCTTGCCGAATCGCAGATACACGGTAGCATCGCCCAGGGCATTGGGCAGGCGCTCTATGAGGAGGTGCAGTATGACGAGGACGGGCAGCTTCTCACGGGCACATTGATGGATTACGCGCTGCCGATTGCCACGCAGATACCTGAGTTCCTGACGGATTTTGTCGAGACGCCTTCGCCTTTCAATCCAACCGGGGCAAAGGGTGTGGGCGAAGCAGGCTGCATTGGCGCTCCGCCCGCGATAGTGAATGCGGTACTGGACGCGCTTGAGCCACTGGGGATCAAGGAGATCGACATGCCACTGAAGCCGGAAAAGGTTTGGAGGCTATTACGTCATGCTGAGTGAAGTAAGCCGAAGCCCTGAGGAACGAAGGGGAAGAATCTCAAAATCGATATGTCACATTGTGATATTCTATCCCCCGAATGTGATTGCTCCGTGATTTCAGCGCGCTATCCTCTGAGCAGAGGGATAAGGGCGAGCCGGTGAAGAAGGTACCCGCCCTCGGTTTCTCAACCGCAGGAGAGAAACACTGGTGATGAATGATCACCGGCGATGCTGAAAGGAGTTCGTTTATGTATCAGAATATACTGGTTCCTCTCGATGGGTCGCGGCGCGCGGAAGAGGCGGTCGCGGTTGCTGCACGTCTCGCGCGTGCTTCCGGGAGCACAATCTTTTTGTTGCGGGTTGTGAGTATGTCCAACCAGTTTGCCTCATATACGGCGCTTGAACCACTCGTGACGCAGCAGGCCATCGATAGCCAGCTTGAAGAGGCAAAGAACTACCTGGATCGCCTGGCGAAAGAGGAAAGCCTGGCGAATATACAAACCAGAACACTGGTGTTTTTCGGCCAACCCGCTGTGAATATACTCTCGGCTGCCGAATCATATGGTATGGATCTGATCATTCTGTCGAGCCATGGCTACACGGGCATGACGCGCTGGATCATGGGAAGTGTCGCGGAGAAAGTGTCTCATGCTTCGCCGGTTCCGGTACTCATCCTGCGCGAAGGGAAGCCGCCGCTGGCCGGTTTGCACCCGGATGGCAGCGGCTCTTTGAAAGCGCTGGTTCCACTGGACGGTTCTGCTCACGCTGAGGCAGCAATCGCGCCAGCCGCGCAATTGATTGCAGGGCTGGCGGCTCCTGGGCGGGGCGCGCTCCATCTTACGCAGGTGGTGGTAATGCCGGCACTAGAGCAGTTGAGCTATAGCGAGCGCGCAATGATCTTGCAAAAGGCCAAAGAAAATCTGAGCGCTACTGTGCAAGAGATCCGTAAAGGGCTGATCGCGAATTATGGAGATGATCTTCATCTCTCGATCACCTGGTCGGTCACTGTTGATGACGATATTGCCGGGGGTATTGTGCGCATGGCGGAAAATGGTGAAGATGCGGAAGGTGCGGGGACGTTTGGCAGGTGCGATATGATCGCTATGGCCACACATGGATATAGTGGCCTGCAGCGGTGGACGCTTGGTAGCATAACGGAGCGTGTCCTGCATACTACCAGATTGCCGCTGTTGATAGTGCGACCAACACGCCTGGCGCCGAAGGAACAGAGCACTTCGGGCTCATCGCCTATGGCGAGGGTGTCAGATTGAGGCGGGGCAACAGGGTGATTGCAAGAGCGCTCATAACTCTAGCACTCGTGCTGGTACAGGGCAATTGAAAAGGCGAGCGAACACGACTAGCTCCTGATGAATTTTTCCAATCGAATGGGGAAATCATCATCATCGTGTCCAATAGGGACAATGGCTTGTCCCTGTCCCTACTGGATTTATAAATGATCCTGGTGCTGGTAGGTCTTCTGTTCCGATTCGGTGCGAATGTGGTATGCTTTTTTCATGAAATGGAGAGGAATGCTTTGCCGATGTCAGATTCTCATCTTAGCTTACGTGCCGTAAGCCCCCTGGCCTTCAGGCAGGGGGAGAGAAGGCCCTCCACAGAGCAATAGATACACTTGCAAGTGTATCTATTGCTCTGTGGTATCCTATCTTGTATGAAATATGAACTGAAGACAAACAACAACATAGCGTACATCTGCCATTATCATGTGGTGTTTTGTCCTAAGTACCGACGTAAGGTACTTGTGCCACCTGTAGATGAACGGCTCAAAACTATCATCATGGAAACAGTAGAGAAGTGGGGACAAGAACTGATTGAAATGGAAGTCATGCCCGATCATGTCCATTTGCTTCTCGGTTGTGACCCACAATTCGGTATCCATCGGCTTGTGAAGTATATCAAGGGAACAAGTAGCCGCTACTTGAGGCAAGAGTTTCCACCGTTAAAACGCCGCTTGCCCTCTTTGTGGACGAATACCTATTTTTGTGCCACGGTAGGGGGCGTGACACTGGAAACCCTGAAACGCTATGTGGAAGGACAAAAGAACCGATGAGAAAGGCATTTAAGTACCGGCTCTACCCCAACAAAGAGCAAGAGCGTACTCTGTTCTGGACACTGGCACGGTGTCGAGAAGTGTATAATGCTGCCCTCTCCGAACGCCGTGATGCCTACAAAATGGCTGGCAAATCGATCAGCTACTACCACCAGAAGCGCGATCTGCCTGAAATCAAAGGCATCTTGCGAGAAGAGTACCAGCAGATACACTCTCAGGTGTTGCAAGATGTGCTTTTGCGTCTGGATAGGGCCTTCAAAGCCTTCTTCCGGCGGGTTGCTACTGGGGAAAAGCCAGGCTCCCCACGCTTTCAGGGACGCAACCGCTACAACAGTTTCACCTATCCACAAGGAGGCTATAGTCTTTCCGAGAAGCGTGTCACGCTCTCGAAAATCGGCTCCATCAAGATCAAGCTGCATCGGCCCATTGAGGGCACCATCAAAACCTGTACCATCAAGTACGAGGCCGGACAATGGTACGCCGTCTTTTCTTGCGAGTGTGAAGCTCCCGAACCATTGCCCATGTCAAGCGAGGAAGTGGGCATTGATCTTGGGCTACTCCACTTTGCGGCTCTTTCTGATGGAACCGTTATCGACAATCCGAGGCACTACCGGAAGGCAGAGCAATCCCTTGCACGGCGGCAACAGGTCAAAGACAGGCGCAAGCGGGGTTCTCACCGCCGTGAAAAAGCCCGTAGGTTGGTAGCAAAGGCCCAAAGGAAGAGAGCCAACCAACGCCGTGATTTCCTGCATAAGCAAGCAAAGAGGCTTGTCGAGCGTCATCAAACGATTGTCTTTGAAGACTTGCACACAGACAATCTGGTGAAACGCCCGAAGGCAAAACAGGACGAACAGGGGAAATATCTTCCCAACGGGGCTAGTGCAAAGGCCGGACTCAACAAGTCAATTCTTGATGCTGGATGGGGAATGTTTCAGCACATGGTTGCGTACAAGGCAGCATGCGCCGGTCGTACCATGCTCAAAGTCAACCCCTACAAAACCAGCCAGATCTGCAGCAGTTGTTTGCAAGAATGCCCCCATAAAGAACTGGATGAACGGGTACACATCTGTGTCCATTGTGGGGTAGTTCTCGATAGAGATACCAACGCTGCCATAAATATACTCCGGCTTGGAAGAAGCCAACAGGGAGCAATTCCTATAGAAGCCCCTGCCTTCTAGGCAAGGGGTCCTTCACCAAATGACGATGAGCAGGCAGTAGAAATAGAACAAGAAGCGAGGACTTAGATGCCAGGACAATTATCCAGACCTGTACGCGCGCTCGGTGTATTGACCGGCGGTGGCGACGTACCGGGGTTGAATGCGGCTATCAAAGCGCTTGTCTATAGCACAGAACCATTGGGCATTCGTATTACAGGTATTCGTGAGGGGTGGGAAGGAATTACTTTTCTTGACCGCGCGCGTGGTCTGAACAACCTTATTTTCGACGCGGATGACCCCAAGACCTGGGACAGCAATTATATCTTGCCATTAAACCGGCTCAATACGCGTACCATTGATCGCCAGGGAGGTACGATTCTGCAATCGACACGCACGAATCCAGCACGGGTGCGTGTTGGTGATCTTCCGCCATATCTCGCGGCATACGGTGCCGGACACGCTCCCGATGATCGCGTTGATCTGACGAATGAGGTGCTGGAGAATTTGAAGTTTCTTGAACTCGATGGACTGGTTGTCATAGGCGGCGACGATACCTTGAGTTATGGAGCAATACTGGCGGCGAAGGGCGTGCCTGTCTGGGGTATTCCCAAGACGATGGACAATGATGTGCATGGTACGGATTATTGCATCGGATTTCAGACGGCCATCAGCCGGGCGGCGGAGTTTATTACGCGCATCCGCTCCACGGCAGGCTCGCATAGTGAGACTGTGCTATTCCGCATGTTTGGGCGTGACGCGGGGTTTACCGCGCTGGAAACGGCCATAGCCACATGGGCGGATCGTGTGTTGATCCCTGAAGCGCCTGCTAATATCGACAGGCTGGCGGAGCTTATTCTGCAGGACCGGCATAATCCGCGCCATTACTCGACCGTCATCCTTTCGGAGGGGGCTAACCTGGGGGTTCCGGTGCCAGAAACTGGCCCGGCCGATGCTTATGGACACCGCAAAAAGGCCAATGTAGCCGAATTTCTTGCCGACGAGCTTGCGAAGCGCCTTCCCAATATTCGTTTTCTGCCCATCGATTTGACCTATTTCTTGCGCAGCGGCGAGCCGGAGGTGTACGATAAGCATATGGCGGTCTTTTATGCTAACGTGGTTACGAGCCTGGTGCGGCAGGGTATCCACGGAGTCATGGCGGCACACCGGGATGGACAGTTTATCTCAACCGATATTCCAGGTAAGAACTTGCCCGCGCGCCGGGTAAGCCTGGAGGATTACCATACGACGCGTTATCGCCCCAATTTCGAGCATATTACCGGCCCGTACCGGCCACAGGTGTAAAAAAAATATGAGGATATTAGTCGCGGAAGATGATACTCATTTAGGCCCCAGTCTGAAGAAAGGGCTGGAGGGCAATCATTATGCTGTTGATCTTGTTGAGGAGGGTGAGGAGGCGCTCTCCTATAGCTTTGCTGCACCATATGATTTGATCATCCTGGATGTGCTGTTACCAGGCCTCAGTGGGTTTGAGGTCTGCCGGCGGCTGCGAGACGCGGGGAAGAAAACGCCAATCCTGTTTTTGACAGCACTGGATGGTATCGATGAACGGGTGAATGGGCTGGACCTGGGGGCCGATGATTACCTGACGAAGCCTTTTGCCTTTCGCGAACTGGAGGCACGCGTGCGCGCTTTGTTGCGGCGAGAAAGTACGTCGAAGACGACGGAATTACGATTTATGGACATTACTCTCAATATAGGGACTCACGAGGTATACCGGGGAGATCGAGCTATTACACTTACAAGCAAGGAATATATGCTGCTGGAATTGCTGATGCGCAACCCACGACAGGTGTTGAGTCGCATGATGATCGCGGAACATTTATGGAATGTTGAGGCGGAACATCTTTCGAACGTTATCGATGTCTATATTCGCTATCTAAGGCGTAAGTTGTGTGAGAATGGAGAGCCTAACGTGATTCAGACCATCAGGGGATTTGGTTACCAGTTAAAGGAGCCGTGAGATGATGCGGCGAATCGGTCGCGTAAGGAATCCAGGGATACGCGCGCAGTTGACGCTGTGGTATATTGCGGTCTTTACGATACTGATTCTGATCTTCGGGGCCATCTTCTATGTGAATGTGAGAGCATCACTGTCGACGAGCTTCGATAGCAGTCTCCAAGAGCGCACAGAACAAATCGCGGCAGGTATTAGCGACCGGAATGGGAAGATTGTGATTTCGGATGTTTCCGGCGAACTGCCAGGGCTGATTGACAATGATGATGCTGCTCACACAAACGTAACACCACAGGCAACTTCCACAACACAACAAGAAACAGACCAGGAACCGGGGCCGAATGTTGATATCGGTGTGCTGGTACGTGTTTTGAACAGCGATGGACAGATTGTTTATGTCTCACCTGCATTCCGGTTCCTGGATGTCCCTTCTGCAAGTATTGTAGAGCCATTGCATGGCACATCATGGCAAGGAACGGTTAGCGCGCGGAATGGTCACCCGGTCAGACTTTATAGTATGGCGCTGGAGGAAAATGGAAAAGTTTTCGGCGTTGTACAGGTTGGGGAACCGCTTGCGTCGTTAGATAAGACGCTGCGCAGCATTTTGTTTGAATTTTTGCTGATTGTGCCTTTCGTGCTTTTATTCGGTGCGTTGGGAAGCTACTGGTTGGCGGCACGTGCGTTCGCGCCAATTCATCGTTTAACGCGCACCGCGCAGCAGATCGAGGCGGAGGACCTGCACCAGCGCGTGCCGGTACCGCGCGCCAGGGATGAAGTGCAGGACCTGGCGCTGACGTTCAATGAAATGATCGAGCGGCTTGATAAGGCATTTACGCAGCAGCGTCGCTTCGTGGCCGATGCCTCACACGAACTACGCACTCCGGTTGCTGCCATCCGCAGTATGACAGATGTGGTACTCGCGCAAGGCGCCGGAGAGGAAGAATATGTGCATGTACTGTCCGAGGTTAATAGTGTATCTGAACGGCTGGCTCAACTACTCAATGATCTGCTGACCCTGGCACGCGCTGACGAGGGACAGGTGCTGCTGGAACGCAAGCCGGTGCGATTGGACCTGCTGGCGACGGATGTCGCGGCGTCAACGGAGTTACTGGCAAGCGACCGGAATATAGTGGTCGAAGTCGATACGCGGGAGCCTGTGCTGGTGCTGGGCGATGAAGTGCGGCTGATCCAGGTTATTTTGAACCTGCTACAAAACGCGCTTGTTTATACCAACCCGGGTGGAAAGGTTTCACTGGTTGTCAAAGCCAGCGGGGATAAGGCATTGCTCATTGTTCGCGATACGGGTATTGGGATAGCACCTGAGCACATGGAGCATATCTTCGAGCGTTTTTACCGGGCAGATGCCGCTCGTTCGCGGGCGGCAGGTGGCAGTGGACTTGGGCTGGCTATCGTCGATTGGATAGTGCAGGCTCATAAAGGAACTGTTTCCGTTGAGAGCGAGGTCGGGAACGGCACAACGTTTACGGTAGCTCTTCCTTTAGAAAAGCAGGTTACATAGACGATCTGATCTGGTCTAGATAAATTGATAAAATCTTCATCACTCCTTCATAATTCCTTTGTATACTCAGAAAGCGAAAGCTGTCGAAGTGGAGGGCCTCGTCCTGAACGCGATAACGCAAATAGCCCTTTTTATGATGTTATCAACAGAGGTACAAAGCATTTATGAAACAAATGAATAAACCGAAATCCTCTAGCCAGCAGCAGGGAGGGCCTGACGCGCCCCCTGTTCCGAATAGTTCACAAGCGGATAGTCCTGGCGATAAGATGAGGCGGCTGGCGGAGTGGATTCTGCTGCCGCTTAGATTGTTTCTGGGTGTGACGTTCGTGTATGCTGGAATTCAGAAATTGACCGATCCACAATATTTCAATCATTCGGCGCCGGGATACATCGGCAAGCAAATCCTGGGCTTCGCGTTCGGATCGCCGATTCATAACTTTCTGGTCTATGCTGTGGTTCCACACGCTACTTTCTTTGGGGCGCTGGTGGCGTTTGGCGAGCTGGCTATAGGTCTTGGAACATTGTTGGGGTTGCTCCTGCGTCCCGCGGCTTTCTTCGGACTCTTATTGAGCCTGATGTTCTTTCTTTCTGCCAGCTGGCGCGTGTATCCGTACTTTTATGGAGCTGATATCGTCTTTGTGTTCTGCTGGATCACGATGCTGATTGCGGGGCCTGAGATGTGCTGGCTGCCCGCCCTCGATACATGGCTCGTGGCGCGATTACTTGAGAAGGCTTCACCGGCAAGGCGACTGCGGATGGCGCGGGTATACTATATCCTGCTGGGAGTTCGCGAGCAACCGCAGCTTGCTACCAATTCAGGAGCGCAGCAGGCGCAGGGAAGAGTTGCACCAGGCGGTAAACAAGTGGCGCCTAAGGCACGATTGGCGGCGTTAAGGCAGCAACAGCAGAGCCGGCGCAATTTCTTGTGGGGGTTGGTAACTGGCGGGGCGAGTATGCTGGGGATTGTGGCAGTCTGGCAGGTGCTGAACCGCATCGATAGCTCTAACGAAGGGGCACTTCCCCCACCCACTAGCGGCTCCGGCTCGGGTGGCACTTCTGGGACAGCGACCGCAAGTGGTACGCCTGGCACGATTGCGCAGATAAGCGCAGTGCCGGCGAATAGCTCTGTGAGCTTCACGATTCCGTCGAATGGCGATCCCGGTGTGCTTGTCCATCTCAACAATGGCCAGTTTGTGGCTTTCGACGCCACCTGCACGCACGCCGGGTGCCCGGTGTCATACGATCCGAGCAGCCAGCTCCTGCTCTGCCCATGTCACGGCGCGCAATTTGATCCGGCCAGGGGAGCGGCCGTCGTTAGCGGTCCGGCTCCTACGCCACTGACATCCGTGCCGATTAATGTAAATAACGCGACCGGGACGATTAGTATCAGCGGACAGTGAGGATAAGGAAGACAGGCACCAGGTACTGTCCCTTCAGTATAGCCTCGTCCAGTTGGAAAAATCCACCAGGCTCAAGAATGGTTATACTTAACGGTGGCTCCCATCTAGCCATCCTGGTAGGACGGGCAGACCGGCAAGTGTCATATGATGATCGAAAGCAAAAACCGCGTCGATGTCGGGTCGAGACTGGATCAAGGCAATGGAAAAAGCATCCACATAGGAGAGTTTTTGATCATGGTAGCGCTCAATTACCGTTCTCCAATACTTAGACTTTTACGGACAAGCCATAAAGATGATTGGTTCCTGCTTCCACCAGAACAGTTTCACGCATTCCGTTGAATGCGCCAGTGCTCTTCTGTCCACAGGCGTTTCGTGTGTCGATAGAACTTACCGCCACAATCTTTAAATTGATAGCCGCGTTCAAGTCACGATCAATGGCAAGCCCACATTGCTCACAGATGAAGGTACGATCTGCCAGCGTTAGCTTTTCATTCACCCATCCACAGCTTGAACAGGTCTTGCTTGATGGATAGAAGCGGTCTACAGTGACCAGATGTGTGCCATGCCAGAGGGACTTGTATTCCAGTTGCCGCCTGATCTCGCCAAAGTTGCTATCACTCACGGCTTGCGCAAGCTTGTGATTTTTAAGCATGCCAGCCACATGTACATCTTCAATCGCTATCAGAGCGTGGTTTTTGACCAGATAGCTCGTGAGTTGATGCGCCGCGTCTTTGCGGATATGTGCAATGCGAGCATGAACTTTCGCGAGGTGCTTGACTGTCTTCTCGCGGTTCTGGCTTCCTTTTGTGCGTCGTGACTTTTGCCGCTCTAAACGCCGGAGTTTCTTCTGCGCGTGCTTCAAGGCACGTGGGTTGTGGAACGTGGTTCCATCGGAAAGCGTGGCAAGTGTCTTAATGCCAAGATCAACGCCGATAGCAGGCATGGCTGTACGGTCCGATTCGTCCTGTTCTTCCTCTATCTGCACACTGACAAACCAGCGTCCTGCCTCCTCTGAGACGGTAGCGGAAAGCACTTTTGCTGACGTGGCGAGGTAGTCCTGCTCATGCAAGCGCAAGCGGCCTAAACGTGGCAACTGGATGCTATCGGCAAAGACATGAATGCTTCCGGTCAAACGGAAGGAGCCGATGCCTTTGCTCTTCTTCTTGAAAGTGGGAAAGCCGAGTTTGCCCTTCCACTTGCCTTCCTTCTTGAGTTGCACACGTCTGAAGAAGTTCTTATACGCTTTCTCCAGGTCTCTGAGCGCTTCTTGCGGCGCGCACTTGGACACCTCATACATCCAGGGATACTCGGTCTGTTTCAGGGCCTGCGAACTCCAACCTCCATCTGAGAGTCAGGATAGACCACCTGGAGGAAGCCTTGATTTTCAATCGTATCCTTTACCGAGAGCCATCTTGAAGCTTCCCTGGCACAAGATTTCCTTAAATAAGACCCCTGCTTACGCACAATTCCGCGTTCAGAATCGACCCTCCTGCGGCACCGCGAATGGTGTTGTGACCGAGCAGCACGAATTTGTGGCTGAGGATGGGGCAGGGGCGCAGCCTGCCGATGGTGATGGACATACCATGACCGGCATCGCGGTCGCGCAGTGTCTGGGGGCGGTCTGGTTCGGTACGGTAGATTAAGGCACGCGTGGGCGCGCTGGGCAACCGAAGTTGCTGCGGTTCGGCCTGGTAGTTTTGCCAGGCGGCGATGATATCCTCTTCACGGGCATGGGTGTCCAGTTCGACGCTGACGCATTCCAGGTGACCCTCACGGGTGGCGACGCGGTTGCATTGGGCGCTGACGATGGTGGAAGCGTCGATAAAGCCGTAACCTTCTTGCCAGGTACCGAGCATTTTGCGGGTTTCGTGCTCGACCTTCTCTTCTTCGCCGTCGATAAAAGGGATGGCATTGTCGAGGATATCATAGGAGGGCAGGCCAGGATAGCCGGCGCCGGAGATGGACTGCAGGGTGGTTACCAGGACTTTGCGGACGCCGAATGCCTGCTGCAAGGGTTTGAGCGCCATGACCAGGGGCGTTGCCGAACAGTTGGCGTTGGTAACGATGGAACCTGACCAGCCGCGGGTTTTGCGCTGCGATATAATAGATGCCGCGTGATCAGCGTTGACCTCTGGTACGACCAATGGTACATCGGGGGCCATGCGATAATTCTTCGCGTTGCTGAAGACGGCCATGCCTGCGCGTGCAAAGTCGGCTTCGATTTCGCCGGCTACTTCACCGGGCAGCGCGGAAAAGACGATCTTCACATCTGGCAATGCTGTGGGGCGACAGGGTAAGATGGGCAGCGAGGCGGCAGCGGCTGGCATTTCGCTGCCTGGAAGCCGCCAGCGTACAGCCTCGCCATAGGGACGGCCGCTATGGGCTTGTGAGGCGGCCAGCGCAACGAGGTCAAACCAGGGATGCGCGGAGAGCAGTTCAATGAAACGCTGGCCGACCATGCCGGTGGCGCCTAAAACCGCTACGGGAATAGGGGATTGAAGAGGCATTGAATTTCTCCTTAGATGACTTCGCGGTGTTTCTCCTCTGTGTGGCTGCGCACCAGGGGAATGACGGGGGCGATCAAATCACGGTGCAGGCTGCGCAAGGCTGGCTCGGTGTCTTCATCTTCAATAATCAATATGATGCTGCCTTCGGAGACGCCCTGCGCAACAACGGGGATGCGTTCGTGGGCGAGAGCAGAGATTGCACGAGCAGGACTCATCGGGCTGACCGTGAAGCCGGAACCGATACAGGCGCAGGCAGCCAGTCCACGCCGGCATAGGACGCGCCAGTTACCCGTATCATGCTGCAAGAGGGCCACAACGGAATCGCCAGCCTGCTCCTCCACGAGAAACGAAAGATGATAGCCGGATGATGAACATATAGCAACGGGCGCGGCACCGGCACGAGCCGCAAGGGCAAAAACTTGCGCGGCGTTTTCGGGTATGCCGAACATTGCTGTGCTTTCTACGGTGATCAATGCCAGGTGGCGGCGAATGGCAATTGCTCTGGCCGCGCTCGACGACCTGCCCTCCGGGCCAACGATGGTGCCGCGGCGATGCGGGTGAAAAGTGTTGCGCACATGCACAGGTATGTTGCGATGCGCTAATGGCATCAGCGTGCGGGGGTGAAGCACTTTGGCGCCAAACCAGGATAAACGGGCGGCTTCAGAGTACGAGAGTTCCGGGAGCAGGCGTGCATTGGGAACGATACGTGGGTCGGCGGTCAGAATACCATCGACATCGGTGTAAATCGAAACGGCGCTACAATCCAGGGCTGCTCCAATGACCGAGGCGGAATAATCCGAGCCATTACGCCCCAATGTGGTAACGATGCCTGACTTCGTGCGGCCGATAAAGCCTGCCGCGATTGGTACGGTGCGATGCTCAAGAAATGGGGAAAGCAGCGCCTGCGCATTGGCTCGCGTCTCTTCAGATAGAGGTTCGGCTCCAACTACTGACGCGGGTGAGGTTGGCGCTTGACCTTTCGGATGGCCGGTAATGATGATCTCCCGCCGCACCGGTGCTGCCTGGACATTTATGTCACATACAGCGGCCGCCAGCAACAGAACTGAAAGGCGCTCACCCCAGGCAGCGATGACTGAACCGCCGTATAGCGCGGTGTTGAGTTTGCCTGTTTCACTTTCCTGGAGATTGCGTGATGCTACCTTAGCTATGTCTTGCTCCAGGGATGTGAAGGTGGCTTCGAGATCGTGAAGCAAAGCGCGTTGTTTTTCAGGGTTATGAACGGCTTTGCAGGCGGCTTCGAGATGCCTCTGTTTTAAGGCGTGCAGTTCTTGTTCGCGTGCGTCGTGTTCATGCGTCCAGGCGTGATGAGCGATGCGCAGCAACTGGTCGGTCACGCCAGACATAGCGGAGACGACGACGACGGGAAAATTTTCTTCACGATCATGCAGTTGTTTCTCAATGATATGGGCGACATGGCGAATGCGCTCGCCAGTGCCTACTGAGGTGCCTCCAAATTTCAAGATGCTTACAGGATTATCCATAATGACTCCAGAATAATAGCTGCGTTTACACACTGGCCGGCTCGCTGGCCTTCGTTGTCGCGGCCTTCAGGGCCTGATCCAGGTCGTCGATCAGGTCGTCAATGGTTTCGAGGCCGACGGATAGGCGCACGAAATCGGGTGTGACACCGGTTTCATATTGCTCTTCGGGCGTCAGCTGCGAGTGAGTGGTGCTGGCGGGATGGATAATGAGTGATTTCGCGTCGCCGACGTTCGCCAGGTGGGAGAATAGTTCGACGTGGCGAATGAGCTGTTTGCCTGCCTCCAGTCCGCCCTTGATACCAAAGCCGATAATCGCGCCATAGCCATGGGTATGGTATTTCGCGGCGATCTCGTGCTGGGGATGGCTCTTGAGGCCGGGATAGCTGACCCAATCGACGAATTCATGTTCCTCTAAAAATTCCGCGATGCGCTGGGCATTCTGGCTATGGCGCTCCATGCGCAGGGGCAGCGTTTCCAGTCCTTGCAGGAAGAGCCAGGAGTTCAGAGGGGAGATGGCCGGGCCAATATCGCGCATCAATTGAACACGTGCCTTGATGATGTAAGCAAGCGGGCCAAGGGCGTCGACGAAGCGAAGTCCATGATAGGAGGGATCAGGCTCGACCAGGCCGGGGAAACGCCCATTCGTCCAGTCGAACTTACCGCCATCGACGATCACGCCACCAATGGATGTGCCATGCCCGCCGATGAACTTGGTAGCCGAGTGAATGACGATATCGGCGCCATGTTTCAAGGGCTGCACCAGGTATGGCGTGGGCAGCGTGTTATCGATGATCAGGGGCACACCGTGTTCGTGAGCGATGCTGGCTACTTTTTGAATATCGAGCGTATCGAGGCGTGGATTGCCTACCGTCTCGGCAAAAACGGCTTTCGTGCGTTCGTTGAAGGCAGAGCTGAAGTTTTCCGGGTCGCGGCTATCGACGAAACGGACGTTGATGCCCAATTTGGGCAGCGTATAATGGAAGAGGTTATAGGTTCCACCGTACAGGCTGGCCGAACTGATGATCTCATCGCCGGCCTGGGCAATATTGAGAATGGCCAATGTTTCAGCTGATTGACCGGACGCGGTTGCCAGGGCGCCCACACCGCCTTCGAGCGCGGCAATACGACGCTCAAAAGCATCCTGGGTTGGATTCATAATGCGGGTATAGATATTGCCAAATTGCTTCAATCCAAAAAGATTCGCGGCATGTTCCGGGCTATCGAAGACATAGGAGGATGTTTGATAGATGGGGACAGCCCTGGCATTTGTGGCGCTATCCGCCGTCTCCTGGCCCGCATGCAAAGATAACGTTTCAAAACCGTAGTGGCGATTACTATTCAAAGCCATTTATGTTCTCCTTTAGACTAGATGATTGTGGAAAGTGCGGCGGCCATTTGTTGCCATTCCTTGAGGAAGGCGTCATGGCCGTGCGGTGAGTCAAGTTCGATATAGTTCGCGTTACCATCCAGGGCGCGAACCTGCTCCGCCAGGCGGCGCACATGTGCTGCCGGGAAGAGAAAATCTGAGCGAATACCGATAAACAGGAGCTTGCTGCGCAGGCGGCGCAGCGCGGCTTCCATCGATGGATAGCCGGCGCTCACGTCATACAAATCCATGGCACGGCTGATGTAGATGTAACTATTGGCATCGAAACGCCGTACCAGCGCATCTCCCTGGTAGTACAGGTAGTCCTCTACATCGAAACGGGTACCCAGGTCAGCCGCGCCGCTGGGCGAGGAAACGCTCATGCGGGTGGCAGGCTTGCGGGCGAAACGCATCTCCATGGCTTCCTCGCTCTGGTAGGTAATCATGGCGAGCATACGGGCGATGGCGAGGCCGGCAGATGGGCCTGCGCCCGGCAAGTAGTTGCCACACTGCCAGAGAGGGTCCGTCATGATTGCCTGTCGCTGCACCTCGCTGAAGGCGATGGCCTGCGCGGTCAGCCGGGCCGTCGCCGCTACCACCGCGGCGCTTTGCACCAGTTCAGGGTAGGTGATGGCCCATTCCAGCGCTTGCTGGCCGCCAATTGAGCCACCGGCAACCATTGCCAGCTGATTGATACCAAGGTATTCGATCAGCCTCTTTTGGGCGTTGACCATGTCACGAATGGTGACAACAGGAAAATCCATGTTGTAGCGGCGGCCTGTGTGTGGATTGAGCGAAGAAGGGCCGGTGCTGCCATAACACCCTCCCAGGATATTCGAGCAGATCACGAAGTAGCGCGACGTATCGAAAGGGCGTCCCTCTCCGATCAATGGATTCCACCACGCGGCCTTTGGATCGCCGGGATGTTCAGGATCATGAGCGTGCGAACTGCCCGTAAGGGCGTGCGTGATCAAGATAGCATTGTCTCGCGTGGCACTCAGAGTACCCCACGTTTCATATGCCAATGTGATTGGCCCCAGTTGACCACCCAACTGTAGGGGGAGTGAATCGAAGGTATGCGTGGTATATGCGGGCAGTACCTGCGCCGGCGCTGCTTCTACCTTGACCGGAACGCCATTGCGGTCAATCTGGGCCACCATGACTTCTCCTTTCTTTACCTGCTGGTTGCTAAAAATTGAGACAAAAAAACCTTCACCCCAAGAGCGAAGGTTTAAGCAATAAAAAACCCCTGTAGTTCAGGGGTAGCTTTCATAGCTTTTTCCCCTCATCTTGCGGACAATTCCGCCGGAATTGGCACCCTTTCTACTACTTTGTAGATGGGTTGCCGGGCTTCACCGGGCCGTTTCCCTCCACCTCTCTTGATGAGAACAAATGCTGTGTATGTTCAATTGTAAGGTGCTTGCTGTATTGTTAGTAAGTATAACGGAGAAGCGGGGTAAGTGTCAAGGGCTTATTGTTGAGAAAGTTGATAATGTTTGTACCCAACAAAGGATTGCGGTTCCACGGAGTCGCCCTGGCATCCGATACCATGACGAAAGTTGTGTAAGAAAACAAGCAGGAGAAAAACAAAGCAGTGCATGTTTTGGGCAGACAATCTCAGAAAGACTTCTGAAGGAGTTGTCTGTAGTGCCCTGTCTTCGTTCTCTGGGCTTCTCATCCGCACCCGGGTCCCTCTGTCTTCTGACGAGCTCTCGTCTTCAGGCCTGCACAGGATGATAGGATCGCGCAAGCGTTGCAGCGAGAGCCGTCCCGATCCCCTCACGACTCCTGAGCCGACCCAGTGTCAAAGGGAGAAGCGTCCTTGGGAGGTGCCTGCATCCTGCCACGTGAGCGCAAAAGCTCCACGAGCGGGCGAATGGCGACAATGACGGCAACCATTGGAATTGCAGGCAGGAAGATCATCTGCGTATTGCCTCCACCCTGCATGAACAAGAGGTTCCAGACGAGTCCACCGAGCAGCACAAGCGCCACTCCAGCCACCAGACCGAAGCCGAGCTTGCGCTGAGTGGGGTCGTTCTCTCCAAGAACACGCGCCTCGTGGGTCACCCACCCAAGCAAGAGAGCAATGATGATAGGTTGGGCAAGAAGCACCAGAAGCAACGGAGCCGCGAGAAGTATCTTCACAAAAAATGGGCCAAATTGTTCCATGGCGGCGACAAGAGGGAGGAGCAACAACAGCCACAACGGGCGAAGCAGACCCAGACGCCCACGCGGACTTGCTCGCCAGGCCTGAGAGAGAAGTGAGCCAACGGCCCACCAGGCCAGGACGAGGCCGGCAACAACAAGGAGGCAACTACTCACCCACACCACATTCTCCCAGGCGGCCAGAGGTGGGCCGTCTCCTGCTGTTGCCACTGCGAAGAGGAAAATCCCAACAGGCATCACCGTCGCCGCGAGCAGAGCGGCGAAGATTCTTCTGAGATGGATCGCGTTGGGATGGCTGGCACGCTCCTGCCGCGCCCGGAACGTCAAGTTCAAATGCAGGTGCAGATGGATGTGCCTGTCCTGCTGCTCTGGTGCTTCAAAACGCTGGCGCTGGCCTTGCGGCTCGTAGCGTAACGCATGGATCATCGCCGATCTCCTTCCCCGGCGCGTGCCGAGACCCTTTTCTGGCTATTGTACTCCAGAGCAAGGCCGGTGACAAGAGCAAGCGCCCTGAGCTGTTCGTTTTCCTGATTCGAGATGGCATCCGATAGCAAGAGCATGTTAAAATGGCTACCAACGATCTGTTCTATTTCTAACCAAAGGAAGCGTTCCGCTATATGAAACATGTGCGACTCGTCTTGATAGGTTTTGGCGTTGTGGGCCAGGGATTTGCCCGTTTGCTCTCCGACAAACAATATCTGCTGAGGCAGCAATATGATCTTGATATTACTCTTGTGGGTGTGGCAAATGCTCGTCACGGCTTTATGTATCGGGAAGATGGGCTGGATTTAGAAACGTTGCTGGCACTTGCAGCCTCGAAGCAACCATTGATGAGCTATCCAGGAATCGTGCAGTGGACGAACCCATTAGAGGGACTGCGTGCCATAGATGCGGATGTGCTGGTGGAGGCAACGCCTACTAATTTGCGGGACGCGGAACCGGGCATGAGCCATATACGGGCCGCGCTATCACAGGGGATGCATGTGGTGACCGCGAACAAGGGGCCTGCTGCGCTCGCTGGCCTTGAACTGCTTGAATTGGCACGCCAGCATGCCGTGCAACTGCGTATGGAAGCGTCGGTGATGGCGGGTACACCGGTTCTGAGTACGATATGTGAAGGTATGGCAGGCGCACGGGTGCAATCCATTCGGGGTATCCTCAATGGCACGACGAACTATATTTTGAGCGCGATGGCAACGGGCCGGGATTACGCCGAGGTTCTGGCGGACGCGCAGGCACGGGGATACGCTGAGACAGACCCTACTGCCGATGTCGAGGGGTATGATGCCGCGGCCAAGACGCTTATTCTGGCGGCGCTTGTATTCGGGCGCTCGCTCAAGCCCGGTGAGGTCGCGCGGCAGGGCATTACCACGATTACGCACGAGCAGGTGCGGCATGCCACGGAACAGGGACAAAGAATTAAGCTGGTGGCTTCGTTACGCCTGCTTACTAATGAGAATGGCAAGGCAAATTCCCTGGAGGCCTGCGTTGAGCCGGTTGCTTTGCCTTTGAGCGATCCGCTTGCCCGCGTTGATGGTGTGATGAATGCGATCTCGATCCAGACCGATACGCTTTCAGAGGTGACGATTATTGGACCGGGCGCAGGGGCTATGCAGACGGGACAGGGATTGCTGGCGGATGTGATTGCGTGCGCAAGAGCGTAATTTATTTTAGGAAATGGCGTCCCACGCTTTTCGTGATTGAGTGGTTTTTGTTCGTCGAGGGTAGGGTCGCACATGGCCAGGATGATGACAATAGGCCTAATCCTCGCTCAGTCGCAATGCCTGGCCAACGGATGAACGTGAGACGACGCGCACCATTATACCAAGGGCAATTACACATATAACTAGAAGAATTCCCAGGGCTATACTTATTAGCGAGATGGGTAGCACCACTTGTACCGGTGGCACATCCTGCATGATGTAAAACTGTCCTGCGCTGAGCGGACCGCTACCGCTGGTGGTAACAACACTCGTGAAAACTAAGGCGGGCAAGGCTATTATAGAAAAGAGTACACCAAAAGCAACACCTGGTACGATGGCTGTGGCATAGACGATGCTTTGCTCCCAAATCAGTACGCCTGTTACCTGGCGTGGTGTACTGCCCAGGGCACGCATGATGGCAAAGTTCCCCAGGCGGCTGCGCGCACTCAGCCATGAAAGCACCAGATTGCCTACAACAGCCAATAGTAATGCTGTTGTTGCTGCTATGATCAGCACACCTATGAGCGCTAAATAGAGCGGGTCGGTATTCAGATTTTCGATGATGGCGCGGCGGTCGTTGATGCTCTCCAATTGCATCATTCCCTTACTCAGAGCTGCTCGTACACTTGCCAGCGATGCAGCGTCATTACGTGTCCGCAGCCATATGTTGGTTGCTGTGATACCCACGCTATTGACTTTCTTTGAATAGCTGTCATAGCTCGCGTAGTCCACCAGCACGCCGCCAAAGGAGGCAGTATCGCTCGTTCCGCCGACTTCGGTGGTATCATTTACTGTTGGAATATGGTCAACCTCGGCAATCACTACCATGTTGACCGGGTCATTCACGTTGTTTATGGTGAAATGCGAACCAATCGATAGGCGCAACAGGTTCTGCATCGCGGCATCAATAATGGCCGGAACTGCGTTGCCTGAATTTGCCATAGCTCGATGCGCTATCAGTTGCGCCATGAGTGATGTAACGGATTGCGGCGAGTCGTGGGCCATCCAGATTGTAGTCTGGGCATAGGTAGCAGCATCCACTGCTCGCAGGTCCACATTTATCGTATTCTGCGAGGCTGGTATAAAGTTGACATAGCCGATGGTAGCCGAGGTGACTCCTGGAATGTGACGGTACACAGCCTCCTGTTGTATCCAGGAATCAAAGCTGGCGAAGCTGTCTAACTGGAACGCTCCGCTGAAATCAGACCCTACCTCGTAGGCCGCCAGGTCAGGAATGCGCTGCGCCTGCGAAGCGGTGAACGATAGGGTAAAGATGCTGAAAGCGATGGCGAGTGCTAGCAGCATAGTTATGCGCAGCATTTGGCGCGGCGTACGGGCCATCTGTGCCAGTGCCAGCATGGATGTGGCACCGCGGCAGCGCGAGGCTAACCATGAAGCAAGGTGCAAGACGAGTGGGAAAAGCCGCGACATGAGCAGCACACCCCCCAATAACAAGAAGAGCGCCCCCTCTACAGTTACTGCTGGCAATACCAGCACACTCACGCGCGTATCAAGCACGCCCGCATCTGTCACATACAACGAGAAGCCATAGGCAACCAGCGCGATTATAGCTGCCATGACATCCAGGCGCATGCGCTGCCAGAGAGGTCGATACGTCGAGCGAGCAGACTCGCGGCGCAGAGCCAGCGCACCCACGCGAATAGCCTGCCCAATCGAAATGATCATGGCGAGTACACCAGCTCCTACCGTCACCAGGGCCGACCAGCGCAGTCCCCACGCTACCTGTGCCACATTATTCGTAACCAGGTTGATCGCGCCTTGATCGGGCAAGGTCAGTGTACCCAACGCCAGGAATCGGGTGGAAGCAATTGCCAGCAGAGGCCCCACAATGAGTGCAATCAAGCCCACAGCTATGCACTGCATCATTAATGAGGCGAAGATTTGGCTACGGCTGGCTCCGCGACTGCGTAGCAACGCAATGGCCTCCGACTGGCAATCTACTAGCAGGCCAGTCATCAAGCTGACAAAGAACAACACCAGGGCACCAATCAGATAGGCAAGACTCATCAGGGGTATGCGCACTACTGCAATGCGGTTACGGTAGTTTGTTATTACATCGAGAGGGCCAATGGCCGAGGTCCTGCCTACAAAAGGAGGATCGACCGACCTGCTCGAGAGGTTATCCAGCGCAATAATGAGGCTATTGGCCAGGTCATTTAGCTTATTGACATCAAAGCGTGAGGCGTCGAGCGGATAATACCAAAATAATTCGAGTGGTGTATTGAGGATCGCCGGGAATGCGATCGCATTCGCCGGTATATTTGTACTCAACGTGCGATCCAGCACAGAGAGGTAATTATCGTTGGAGACGAGTACCGGATAGCGTGTTGGAGGCTCCCCTGATCCCGATGGCAGCGAAAGCGGCCCGGCTTGAAAGGTTTCACCATGCCAGAACGGGTCATTCCTCTCTGGAAGAGTGAAGAGACCAACGATGTATAAGGGCAGGTTGATCAGGATCCTTTGCCCGGTTGTGGCTTGTGGTAGATATATGTAAAAGCCGAGCTGCACGTAAATAGTTGATCCCAGTGTGGCATGCAGGATGGAAGCGGTCTGCGGCGTGACAGCGACCTCGATGCGTTGAGAAAGCGCCTGAGGAAGATGCCCCTGCACAATTTTTACATGAGATGCAGCTTGCGGCATTGAAGAGCCTATCAGCGCTACCTGGTCATGTGAGGGAGTCAATAGAATCTTCCCTCCCAGGCCGGTCGTCCGCACGAGATGCACAAGGGAATTCTGGACGGAAAATTGTTGGGGAGCATCGATATATTGCTCCAGGTATTTGTGTATGACCTGGTCGAGTTGCTGTCCAACGTTCTGGATCGATTGCCGGGAGAGCGTTCCGGCAGTACCATGTACAATGACATACGGCCCGGTTGATGATGAGCCGAGTGTGTTGCGTAGACCCGCACTCATAGCAACTTGTGCATAAAGTGGCACCGCACAGACAAGCACGACTGCGACGATGATACCTGCCCCGGTGACGAGGAGTAAGCGCCATGTCTGACGCAACTGCCAGAGCGCCAATGTCAGAATCGGGAGTGGTGCGGTTAAGCCACCACGGCGCAGCAACCGGTTAGTTGGACGTGCCATTACAAACTCTTTTCTTAGAGCAATGGTCCTGGATGAAGTGACTTTACGAAAAAAGTAGTAGTACTTGAGAGCCTTGTAGGCTAGAGGAATCGTGACTACATAACTAATGAGAAGTTCCTAAAAGCAGGATTGCAATTAAGAGTACACCCACTACCACCACTGTAAAGAGGATAACAAGTACGGTTATCTTCCAGCTTCCGCGGCGTTTATCTGGCGCAAGATCAAGCATCAACCGTTCCCGATGCCGCTCTATCAAGATCTGTTGGTCGAAGGAGTTTGGGTTTTGCATTGGGTTTAGCATAGTGATTTCCCTCTTTCTATCTTTTTGCCAAGGCAGAGATAGAACTACAGCAATATTCAAGTTAATATATTGCGCTATTTTTAATGCTAACAAGTATCAATTTTCAACAAAGCTCAATGGTATAAAGCGAACCGGCAAGCTATGTGGCTGGCATCCCGGCGTCATCAATGACTCTACGAGCCTATTTGATCGCATTGGTAGTGGGTACTCCCCACTCATTACATTTTGCAATAAAAATATAACACATCGTTAACAATTTGTCAATGGTGTATTTATTTTTGATCAAAAATAAATACACCATTGACAGATTGATAGAGCAGTAATGATAAACTTCTGATGAAGAAGAGTTAGCACATCTGAATCACCCAATTCCTCTTCTTTCGACAGATGCGGCTCCAGTGCTTCGTCAAGGGCGAGGTTTCCTCTCGTCAGGGTCTGCTTAAGACAAGCCTTAAAATTGGCATTGACCGCGTTCCCACTTGCCACCCCTCTTGAGTCCCGACTTGCTGATTATGGGCGAAACAACGGTACCTTTCACCAATTAAAACAGTTAAACTGATCAGATAGATGTTTCAAGCAAGGACAGACAACAGGCAGGCAGTAATCGACTTACCTCACTTCGTCTCGCTCATTGTATGCCGGAAGCCCATGGCGTATAAGGAAGCGTACATGCCGTCGAGTTGTAGCAGCTCTGCGTGCGTGCCCTGCTCAACGATGCGACCATTTTGGAGTACGACGATATTGTCCGCGCCTTTGATGGTCGAGAGGCGGTGCGCGATTACCAGGGCGGTGCGGCCATGGAGGAGACGGCGCAGGCCCTGCTGCACCAGCACCTCGGTAAAGGTGTCGATGTTGGCGGTGGCTTCATCCAGGATCAGGATGCGCGGGTCGGCGAGTAGGGCGCGCGCGAATGAAATCAGCTGGCGCTGGCCTACACTGAGATTGCGCCCGCGCTCGCGAATAATGGTATCGTATCCTTCTGGAAGCTGGATGATAAGATCGTGTACGCCGACGGCTTGAGCGGCTTCCATGACCTCCTGGTCGGTGGCTTCGAGGCGACCATAGCGGATGTTGTCGCGAATGGTGCCGGTGAAGAGGAATGGCTCCTGCAATACTACGCCGATCTGGCTGCGGAGGGAACGCTGCGTTACGTCGCGAATGTCGTGACCATCGATCAAGATGGCACCGGATTGTATGTCGTAGAAACGGGCTATGAGTCCGGCGATGGTGCTTTTGCCAGCGCCCGTAGGTCCTACAATAGCGACGGTCTGGCCGGCCTTGATGTGCAGGTTCAGATCATGCAGTACAGGCAAATCACGAATATAGCCAAATTTGACGTGGCGGAACTCGACATCGCCTTTTATCTGTGGCAGGTCTTGCGCACCGGGCCTATCTACAATTTCGACGGGCATATCCAGAATCTGGAAAATGCGCTCTGCCGCGACACCGGCACGCTGCAACTGAGTGTACTGCTGGCTGATATCACGAATGGGATCAAAGAAACGGTTGATGTAGAGCGTGAAAGCGACGAGCGTACCGACGGTGAGCGCTCCATGCGCTATTTGTATGCCACCGTAGACGACGGTGAGGGCGATTGCCAGAGCTGCTACGACTTCGACGAGCGGCAACACGAGCGCGGCAACACGGCTGGCTTCGAGATTGGTATCGCGGTTATAGGAGTTGAGTTCGTCGAATTCCGCGCGGTTGCGGTCTTCGCGCACCAGGCTCTGGATCACGCGCATACCGGAGATGTTCTCCTGCAAGGTAGCGTTGACCATGGAGATGGCAGCGCGCGTGCGGCGGAAGGAACGTTGGGCAAAACGCTGCCAGAAGGCGGCGATACCGATCATGACGGGCAATACTGTAAAGGCGAGCAATGCCATGAGGGCGTTCATCGCCAGCATTGCCGCGATGATGCCGACCAACGCTACCAACGAGCCAAGCATGGAGAGCAATCCCGAACTCAGCATCGACTCCAGCACATCGATGTCGCTTTGCAGGCGCGACATGACACGCCCGACCTGCGTGCGATCATAGAAGCCCAGCGAGAGTTTTTGCAGATGCACGAACATATCGGAGCTGAGACGATAGAGTACCTGCTGCCCGGCCCATGACATAAACCAGACCTGCCAGTATTGCGCCTGCCACATGGCAACATTGACCAGCAGCAGAACAATGCCGATGATGGCCAGGCCCCTTAAATCGTTGTGGCCAATGAATTTGTCGATAGCCACGCCGATCAGGTAGGGATTTGCCAGGTTGAGCGCCGTGTACACCAGCATTAAGAGGACGCTGGCGATTGTTGCGCGTTTGTGGCGCGCAACGTATGGGGCGAAGCGCGCGATGAGATTCCACTCGAAGTTGCCTGAGATGTTCTCGTCTGACCTTTCGAGCGTATTCTCCTGCCAGAATTTGCTTTGACGGTAAGAAGTGTAGGTTTTGAGCTTCATCGCGTGACCTCCCTTCGCTCCTCAGTTGGGGGTATGAGATCGCCGGGTTCAAATGCACCCTGATCTTCCTCCTCGCGCTGTTCCTCATCCTCTGAGGAGGCTAACAAGCGTGCTTCAAACTCTTCCTGCTCGCGCAGCTGCAAGTCGTATAATCTGGCATAAGCTCCACCTTGCGCTAACAGGGTCTCGTGGGTGCCGCGTTCAATGATTCTGCCTGCTTCGAGCACGATGATCTGGTCGGCATGCTTGATGGTGCGCACGCGAGAGGCGACGACAAACGAGGTGCGCCCGCGCATGACGGCATCCAGGGCCTGCTGGATCAGATACTCGGTCTCCATATCGACGCTGGAGGTCGAATCGTCGAGGACGAGGATACGAGGGTTCAGGAGAATGGTACGGGCGATGGCGACGCGCTGCTTCTGGCCGCCTGAAAGCGTGACGCCGCGCTCGCCGACCCAGGTGTCGTAGCCATCGGGCAGGCTGGCGGCGAAATCGTGGATGCGGGCAATCTTTGCCGCCGCGATGATCTCCTCGTCCGTGGCATCGAAACGGCCAAAGGCGATGTTGTCGCGCAGGGTGGCGTTGAAAAGGAAGACGTCCTGCAAGACCAGGCCGATATTGCGGCGCAGGGAGGCCTGCGTTACCTCGCGCACATCGTGTCCATCGACCAGGATACGGCCGGCGGTTACGTCATAAAAGCGGGGCAGCAGGTGCAGAATCGTACTTTTCCCAGAGCCTGTGGCACCCAGAATAGCGATGATCTGACCGGGCTGCGCATCAATATTGATATCGTGCAGCACTTCTCGACCGTTGCCATAGGCGAAAGAGACATGCTCAAATTGTACGTGACCCTGTATATCTTGTAGTTCCAGCGCGCCTGGAGCATCAACAATGGCGGGTTCAGTATCCATGACGCTGAAGATGCGCGTGCCGCCGGAGAGGCCGCGCATGAACCAGGTGACCATGAAGCCGAAGGTGCGTACAGGCGTGTTCAACAGAAAAATGTATTGTGTGACGGCTACCAGCGTGCCGAGGCTGAGTTGATGGCCGATGGTAGCAACGCCGCCGATCCAGACAATCAATACAGTGATGACATTGAGTGCGAGCACCATTAATGGCTGATTCCAGGCCGAGAGCCGCATAGCGCTCAAATTAAGTTCGCGTAGTTCAAGATTTTTCTTTTCATATTTCGCTATTTCGAAATTTTCACGCGCGAAGGCTTTGACGACTCGCACACCGCTGAGGCTTTCCTGCATGACAGTACCTAACGCGCCGGTTTCGTTTTGCACATCCAGCCAGATTGGTCGCAGGCGGCGGGCAACCTGGAAGGAGAGAAACGCCAGGACTGGTACGCAGAGCATTGTGACCAGGGCCAGGCGCCAGTCAAGCCGGAACAGGATGATGCTGACGGCGCCGAAGGTCACTATTGCCAGCAGACCGCGCAGCAAACCGAGCGGGATAAAGTTACGCACGGCCTCGATATCAACGGTGAGGCGCGACATCAACTGTCCTGTTTCTGACTCGTCATGGAACGAGAAACTGAGCCTTTGCAGGTGGTCATACAACTGGTCACGCAGGTCATAGCCTACGAGACTTGATACGGCCTGCGAGAGGTAGCCCTGGCCATAGGCGAAGAGGCCACGCAAGGCGCTGGTTCCCAGTATGGCGCCAGCGGCCAGCAGCAAGGGGCCGATTTGTCCATCCGCGAAGCCTCTATCGATGATCCACGCGAGTAACCAGGGGACGATCAATCCAAAGCCGGTTGCAAGGCCCAGGCAGACAACAGAACCTGTTGAGTAGAGCCAGTGGGGTCGCAGCAGGGCGATGATACGCATATAAATGCGCAAGTTGGCTTTCCAAGAATTAGTAGACATAGATGTAGTAGGATTGTCCTTAGTTGAAGGAGTCACACCGTTTTCCTTTCGGGAGATTCTATGGCTAAGAATATCTGTAGGTGATGGCAGTATATAGTATAATGAGTGACAACTGGTTGTCAGTCTTTTCTGGGTTTTCCTGGCCTCGCTAAGAAATTGCGTGTAGGGTCATTTTTGTAATTACAAGGCTAATGTGCATATGCAAAAGTCTGAACGGTTGATGGCTATTACCTTGCTACTCCATGCGCGGGGCAAAATGACTGCCAGGCGCCTCGCCGAAATTCTGGGGGTCTCAACCCGCACCATTTATCGCGATGTAGATACGCTATCGCTAGCGCATGTGCCGGTGTCGATGGACTATGGGCCGGGCGGCGGCTACTATCTGCCCGACGACTACCATTTCGAGTCGGCAATTTTCACGCGTGAAGAGGCGGTTTCACTGGTACTGAGCGCAGATATGGCCGGAAATTACAGCCTCTTTGCTGATGATGACGGATTGCAACGCGCGCTTTTAAAATTGGAGGCGGCGCTGCCTGAAGAGTATCGTGTCGATGTAAAGGCGGCCAGGGAACGGATTCTGTTTGATACGTCCGCCTGGTATGAGAGTTCGACATCTTCTGCCGTCTATCTCGAGGAGATACGCCTGGCGATACTTGGTTCTTGCCGGCTGCAGGTGCTCTATCCGCAGCCGTGCCAACCTTCATCATTGGAATGGATGCGAGTCGATCCTTATGGGCTGGTTTACAAGGGGTTGTCGCGCCGACACGCGCGCACGGGCATCTGGTATTTTGTGGGCTTTTGTCATGGCTGCCAGGATTTTCATACGTACCGCGTGAGTTTCATCGAAGACTTGAAAGTGTGCGAGGAGAAGATGGAGCGACGGGCGGATTTCGACCTGCGAATTTACTGGCAGGAGGCCCGCAGGCATATTGAAGAGCAGATGCAGCCGGTTGTTTTAAAGCTGCGCGTTCAAGCCCCTGCGCGTTCCGCTTTGCGTGGTGACTACAGCGTATTGGATGAAGAGCCAGATGGAAGTGTGGTGGTGCATGTGAATATGGAATCGCTGGAAGAGGCGGTTTCATATGCGCTTTCATTGGGATCGGATGCCAGGGTGCTTAGTCCCAGGCAGGTGCGCGAAAAAATAGCCGCTACTGCGCAGGCAATAGCGGCTTTGTATGATTGACGCTATTTTTGAGCAACTGCTGGTTCTTTTTGCACAGTTATGCTCTGGTTGATCCGCTTCTTTTGCCTGGCTGTTTGCCTACCAAAGGCGACCATGAAGAGGATGAAGCCAAAGATCAGGATGCTGAAGAGGCTAATTGAGCGATCAAGCAGTATGGCCGCGGCGGCAAGGCTCAAGGTGTTGGGATGGAAGAGGGCGATCATGGCAAGCATGCCGCCTTCGACCAGTCCGACGCCGCCGGCAGTGAAAGGCACGATGGTGAGCAATGACTCACCAAGGGCGATGAAGAGCGAGGCGACAAAGATCTGCCCAATATTGCCATTAAACAGGTGCAGTGACAGCGCGACAAAGAAGAAACGCAGCGCTTCGAACGACCATACAGTGATGGTCAATCCTGTCAGGGCGGGTACGCGTTTAAATGAGCCGAGCGTCCCCTCCTGGAAGTGGTTGTAGTGCCCATGGAAGCGCTCCGGCACGATTCTTCCGATATGGGAACGAAACAGGCGCAGCGCGATCAAACTTACAATGCCGACCATTACCAGCGCCAGCGTGGCATACAATCCAAAGCGCAGTTGTGTGGGTATGTTTTCGTGCAGGCTGATGATGGCCGCCGGGATGAAGAGGAGCAGCAGGACGATAAAATCAAGCAGGCGTTCCGCCAATACGGTGCCAAATGTGCGTGTTGCCGATACTCCGGCCTCTTGCCGTAAGAGATAGGCACGATATAATTCACCCAACCTTGCAGGGACAACTACATTGGCAAAGAAGGATAGATAAATGATCTCTAAAAGCTTGAAGAAGCCGGGTAATTTAATGCCATTTGCACGCGTAAAGCCGGCATTTACCAGCAGCATTCTCCAGCGCACGGTTCTGATGGGAAACGAGAGGTAGTAGACAAAAAAGGCTACTAAGTAGAAGAGAAGGTTGGCCGAGCGTACTGTATCCCAGGTTTGCTGGGGATCAATGTTTTCCTTATGTACAACATACACGAGAGAAGCGATGACGATAACCAGTGGGATGATTGTACGCCAGTTCAACAGTCGCTTCCCCAGCGATAACTGATCGCGTGTGATTTCCGGATCGCCGCCTGCCTCTTGTGACTGGAGAAGTTCGGACTTTTTTTCCTCTATATCTTCGGGCTGATTTTGTTCAGATGCACTACTCTTATCAGACGTAATCAAAAAAAACCTCCATTGCCGCTTAATCCATTGGGGCGGACGTTACTCTCTCTAGACGGATAAGTGCGATGAGTAGTAACGCAATTAAACTTGTTAAACTATGAACATAGAGATCATCAACGATGTTATGTACGCAAACCGTCAGAAGAGCGGCGAAGAGGCCAATAGCTAAGGCTCTATCGTTCGCGAGCTGGCTGACAATTTTAAAACGATTTTGCCGCCGGTAATGTTGCATCATTCTGACGGGATGCAAGAGTAAGACCAGCTTATTACGGGTTCCCAGCGGGGCCTCAATTGCGGGCCGGGCCTCGGGCGCATGAGCTTTTGCCAGGGCGTACTTTCTAGATATATTACGAACTACCCCTCCCGCAGCGATGAAGATCGCGAGCAAGAAAAGGATATAGACGATCAATCCTATTGAACCGGTTTCAGCAGCGATATTGATGTAATAGTTATGAGCATGGCCCAGAGAATTGGTGAAGATAGTAATAAAGTACTGTGGATAGGCATCCGGATAGTTGCCAATGCCGACGCCGAGGATGGGATGAGCAAAGTACATGTGCAGGCCTGCGATCCAATGCGCCAGTCGTTCCGCTGTGGAATAATCCTGAGCAGTTGGCTGCGTCAAAGATATTTGCACGAGTCCGAGGATGTGCAAGATTGGATTGAAGATGGTGAGAGGAATGAAGCCGGCCAGTAATGCTTCTACAAAGGCAAAGATAGCAAGAATTCCAACTCGCATGAGGGTGCGTATCTGAGGCATACCGACCAGTATGATAAAGACGAGGGCGGTGGCAAGCGCCATTTCTCCGCCACGCGATTGCGTCAGGTAGACGACGATGCCCAGCAGGATGGTGGCGGTTCCGGCGAGGATGCGAGTCAGCCGACCACGACCCAGTAATGCCACGGCCAGGACGATGCTCAAGGGCATGTTAATATAGCCCGCGAAAGGGTTGGGCTGATCGAATGTGCCGTAGACACGCAGGCTGGCATCGCGCACAAACGCTTCTGGCCCGATATTGTACAGGTACTGAATATAGCCATAAAAGGCCTGCGAGATGGCTGCAAGGCAGATGAAAATGATCATCGTCCAGAGCTGGCGGCGGGTGCGAATATATTGCGCTCCTATCACCAGGAGTAGGAGAAATTCCAGCCATTTGCTGATCTCTTTCAGACTGTCACTTTTATTTAATGCGACAGTGACAGAAAGAAACATTACGCTGAGCAGGGCCAGGGTTGCCAGCACAAGATACGCCGGAATATGTGAAAGCGTGCGATCCCGCGGCCCTGCCATATATGAGGGGAGTGCATAACTCAGGAGCCAGCCGGCAGCCAGGAATGCAACGAGAATGTCCGCGCTATCGACGCGCAGTCCGGCCAGGGTGATGTAGTCGAGCGAGCCCCAGGGTATGGCTAGCGGTAGAAGGTAGAGCGCTGTTCGCGGGCGCAGGATAGTCCAGCCCAGGACGACAAGATAGAGCGGTAAACGGATATTCCAGGGAGCAGGCGGAGCGAGCAAGAGAAAGATTGCAAGAAGGGCCCCTATCAAACCGATCAGATTTGATGTTGTGATATACTGCCGGAACCCGTCGAATGTTATGCCGGTTCTGGTAGATGCTAAAGGACGAGTGGCTCTATCGATGCCACCGGTACCGGGAATATTCATGGATCTTATTTTCTATTTCATTTTGCACTTGCTCTTACCTTTTCGCATATAATGGCCCCCAGGCGGGCAGGCACTATCCCCACGGACCACCCATAGGGACGCGGCAGCAGCGAGACTCCTCACGTGCAGGGATTGAAACTACAAGACCGTTGTTAAAAAGGTTCGCTGGCTGCTGAACCATTCGATGGTACGACGCAAGCCCTCTTCCATGCCGACTTTGAAATGCCAGCCGAGCACGCGTTCGGCTTTTGAGATATCGGGGCGGCGGCGCTCAGGGTCATCCACGCGCGCAGGTTCGTAGATAATTTCCGACGAGGCTTCGCACAGGCGGATAATCGTCTGGGCATATTCATAGACAGTATGCTCTTCTGTATTGCCAAGGTTAAATAGTTCGCCTGTGGTGTGAGGCTTGAACATGGCCAGTAGAAGGCCCTCGACCAGATCGCTTACATAGCAGATGCTGCGGGTTTTGGTACCGTCGCCATAAATAGTGAGCGGTTTGTCTTGCAATGCCTGGGTGATGAAATTCGGTATCATACGGCCATCATTGGCCTGACTATTAGGGCCATAGGTATTAAAGATACGGACGATGCGAGCATCGACATGATATTGCCTGACATATTCCATGGTCAACGTCTCGCCGAGGCGCTTGCTCTCGTCATAGCAGGCACGCGGCCCAACCGGATTGACATTGCCCCAGTAATCTTCTGTCTGGGGATGTACAAGCGGGTCTCCATATGCTTCAGAGGTTGAGGAGAACAGGAACATGGCGTTTTGCTTGCGGGCCTGTTCCAGCATCTGGTATGTACCCTGACTGTTGACGAGGATGGTGGCAATGGGATTTTCCAGGTAGCCAACCGGGCTGGCCGGACTGGCGAGGTGAAAAATAGCATCGGCTTCAAAGGCAAAGGGTTGGGTCACATCTTGCAACAGAAAACGAAATTGCGGGTTTTCGAGCAAGGGCTGGATATTGGATTTTGAACCGGTGATGAGATTATCAACACAAAGGACGCTATGTCCTTCTTGTAAGAGACGAGTGCAAAGATGGGAGCCAATAAAGCCTGCTCCTCCTGTAACTACAACTTTCAAGAATTGAACCTCCAGATTCGTTAGAATGCCTTCTCTAGTCGCATGCAGGATATCATACTGAACAGGATTAGGGAAGATAGGAATCTTTTGTTGTTACTCTTGCGAGACGGTTTTATTTATCATATTGTTTGTATTGCCAAACGATTCGCGCCTATGATGGTAACGGCTTTAGGAAACAGGGAGCATTCTTATGGCTCTGATACTTTCGCGCGCTGATATGGAACAATGCCTGGATATGACGGAAGTCATCGATGCGATGCGAGTCGCATTTCGCGCATTGAGTACAGGTTCCGCTCAGGCTCCACAACGCCAGGCAATCGACCTTGCGGAAGAAGGTCTGGCGTTGCTGATGCCCTCTTTATTACAAACTGTGCGAGAGCAGGCTTTCGGTCTAAAGATAATTACGGTTATGCCGCGCAATCCGCTTCGGAATTTGCCACGCCTCTGTGCTACAGTCTTGCTGCTGGATGCGGCAACCGGCCAGACGCTGGCGATTATGGAGGGTAACTGGCTGACTGCCATGCGCACCGGGGCAGTCTCCGGGCTGGCAACCGATTTGCTGGCACGGCGGGATGCTAACATTCTGGCGCTTTTTGGCGCGGGCACACAGGCGACCACGCAGGTGATGGCAATTTCCGCGGTGCGTCCTTTGCGCGAGGTGCGCGTTGTTAATCGCAGCGACGAACATTTCTTGCACCTACAAAGCAGGCTACAATCGCTGCTCGGCCCGGCCTGCCCGCCTGTAGTGCGAGCAGGCTCTTCGCGTGAAGCGCTGGAGGGCGCGACCCTGGTAGCATGCGCGACGGCCTCTACTGAGCCACTTTTCCAGCGGCAAGAAGTGGGAAAGGGAACGCACATCAACGCGATAGGCGCGTTTACGCCTGAGATGCGCGAGGTGGATGGCGAGATGCTGGCACAGGCGCGCATCGTGGTTGACCTGCGAGAAGCTGCACTCAGCGAGGCAGGCGATCTACTGCAACCGCTTGCCGCCGGTCTGATTCCTGGGCCGGAGAGCTGGATTGAACTGGGTGATTTAGTGACGGGGAAGCAGGTAGGACGAAGCTCAGAGGATGAGATTACGTTCTTTAAATCCGTGGGGGTGGCTGTGCAGGATGTCGCTACAGCACTCTATGTTTATAGAAAGGCACAAGAGCTGGGCAAGGGGATCGAAGTCGAGGTTTGAAAAGAGGGCTGTTTCAGTGTATGAAAGTGAGCCAAAAAAGAAAGTATGCGGGCCCCCCCGGTCCCGCATAATCTGGAGGTAGTTTTGCTAAGAGCAGTCCATCTCACGTCAAGGACTTGAGTTCAGGAATTGAGAAACGGCGTATAGTGATAGTTATTGCTCACCATATCCTTTTCCCAACCTTCTCTTGATTTTACCTCGTCGTTCCAAGTATACTGTACTCCGGCAGAAATACGAGGGATTTGGTAACGCATCGTCTACTCATTGTCTACTCAGGTATTAAAGGGCATAAAGTAAACTGGCAGGAGCAAAATATGAGTAGCGTAATAGAACCGGGTAGCGTGACTTTCGCCGGAAGAGTACAAGGATATCTCCGGCAGGGCGGCTTTTCGCAAAAAAACCTGGCCCAAGAACTTGGACTGAACCATAAAGTATTGAACCGCAAATTACATGGTACGACCAAAGCCTATTTGACGAAGCAGGAAGTAAAAAAGGTTATCCTCATACTAGCAAAATGGCAGGCAATCGCCACGCGTGAAGAGGCGCTCGAATTACTTCACCTTGTGGGGGCCGAGCCAAACATCTTTAGTGAGAGTGAATGGCGCAGCCACCCTTTAAGCGAACTGACGACTGAAACTGCCAGGCCTGCCCTTTCCAACAACTCGAGTACTTTTATGCGCTCTGCTCGCCATAATTTGGCGACGCAGGTCACGCCGCTCATCGGTCGCGACCAGGCAGTGGAAGAACTCCGGCAGCTCGTGCTACAGGACAGTGTGCGGCTGGTGACAATGATTGGGCCGGGTGGAAGTGGGAAAACGCGGCTGGCACTTTCCGTGGCGAACGCACTGATCGATACATTCGATGATGGTGTCTGGTTTGTGGAACTGGCGGCTGTACACAATCCGGCCCAGGTACCGATGAGCATCCTGCAGGCTTTGAACATCCGGCTTACACCGGATTCTTCTCCTTTAGGGAGCCTGACGAACTATTTGCATAGCAGACGGTTGCTGCTGGTGCTGGACAATTTCGAGCAGCTGGCTGAAGGAGCCACTATCGTCAGTAAGTTGTTGGCAACTGCTCCAGGGCTGAAGATAGTGATTACCAGCCGGGTTATCTTGCAGTTGAGTGGGGAGCATATCTTCAACGTGCCGCCCCTGAATCTCCCTGCCGCTGGGACAACTATGGAAGCGACGTTGCTGGAGAAGTATGGGGCGATCCAGATGTTCGTGGCAAGGGCAAAGGCGAGGGAGCCGAGTTTTACTTTGAGCGCGCAAAATGCCGCTGCTATCGCGCAAATTTGCGCGAGGCTTGATGGTCTGCCATTGGCGCTGGAGCTAGCTGCCGCACATATGAAGGTGTTGGGGCCAACAAAGCTGCTGGAAAAGCTGGGGGAGAAAATGCTTCCTGTGCTCGTAGGCGGGGCCAGGGACTTGCCCGACAGGCATCAAACGATGCGCAACACTATCATCTGGAGTTACAATTTACTTTCGCCGAGCGAGAAGATGTGGTTTTGCCGGTTTGGAGTATTTAATGGCGGCTGGTCGTTGGAGGCGGCTGAGGCTTTGATGCGAGATATACCGGCAGGACATGGATATGCCCTGACCTCAGATTCCGCATTGGTGATGATCGAACAATTGGTAAACAACTGCCTGCTGGTGCAACAGTCAATTGAGCAGGCGCGCTTTACTATGCTGGAAACATTGAGAGAATATGCTGTTGAGCAGCTCATAGAACAGGGGGAGATTGAGCGGCTGCGCGATTGGCACGCTTGCTATTATCTGGGGTTAGCGGAGGCCGGCGAGATTGGCTTGCGAGGCCGGCAACAGTTTGAATGGCTGAAACGGTTGGCGGTCGAGCGCGATAACTTCCAGGCGGCACTGGAATGGTCGCTGCAAAAGGCGAGGGAGGGAAAAAAGATACAGATCTTTTCTCCGGTTAGAGCCCGCACAGGGAGCGCAGGGAAAGAGATTACCGGAGGGGAAAGAAGAGTGCCGGGAGTTTCTTTTGAAATGGAGATGTACGCCGTTGAGCTATGCCTGCGCCTGGCAGCAGCATTACGACCTTTCTGGGAATGGAGGGGCTACCTGGATGAAAGCCGCAGAGAGTTGCAAGATGCGCTGGAAACTGCTGAACGGGGTATGCTCGATCCAAACGTGCTTGCCGCGCGTGCTAAAGCACTGAGCGAGATGTCGCGCTTGACGAGTTTGCAAAACGATCAGCCCCGGGCAGCAGAACTGGCGGAGGAAAGCATTGCTCTGTGGCAGCAACTGGATGATTCGCGGGGCCTGGCGGCAGCCTTGCTTCACCGCGGATGGCCGACTCTGGCTATGGCCGAATACGAGATGGGGCACGAGGTATTCACACAAGGGTTGCAGCTGCTCTCTCCGACAGGAGATAGATGGTGGCGCGGCCAATTCCTCTTTTATTTAGGAACGGTGGCAGCTTTCCTGGGTGACTTTGAGCAAATGCGGTTACTGCATACTCAAGCCCTCGAATTATTCGAGCAGGAGGGTGACAGGAGTGCGATTGCTGACCTGCTGAAGGACCAGGGTGGGCTGGTGCTGCTGGAGTGTAAATACGATGAGTCGATTGACAAACTGATTAAGAGTATCCAGATCAGCCATGAACTGGAGCACAAACAGTTTATTACTACGGCACTTGGGTGGTTAGGTTTCGCGGTTGGATTGCGTGGGCTGCCAGACCCAGAATCGGCCAGCCTGCAAGCCGCGCGGTTATGGGGTGCGGCGGAGGGTCGTCAAAGCAAAACGGGTTTTACGCCCTGGATAAAGAATAACAACTTTATTCAACAGGTGATGCTCTCTATCCAGGATCGGGTGGATGCAGAGCATTGGGATGCGGCTCATAATGCCGGCAAGGACATGAGCGAGGAGGAAGCGGTTGCTTTTGCCAGCTCATTTAAGCTTTCTTCCTGACCATTCTCCAGGGAAGACAAGCGCCTCTGGACCCCTGACGAGCTTGCTCGCAAGCGTCTTGTGACTATCACCCCAAAAGGAATCAGTCATATTCCCGCAGGATTGGGCGGGTAAGGCAAGTTGCTCCGCCTTCGGCTTTCAGGGAAATCTCGTTGCCACGGTAGGTTATTACGTCGCAGCCGGCGTCTTGAAGGCGCTGGCGAGTGATGGGATTCCCTTCCAGCATCAGGCAGCGACCAGGGGCGAGCGCGAGTACGTTGGGAGCCATGGTAGCGAATTCAGCCTCGGGCACTTCTATGAGTTTGAAGCCTCGCCGCTTGAGTTCTTGCCAGAATGGGACGGCGAGCAGCGGGGGATAAACGACGGCCACGTTGTGATCGACGATACTGATGAGCGAGAGCAAGTGCAGGCAGGCTTCTGGCCCGGTGTAGTAAGGGAGTTCGACGGGAAGCACGCGCACGCCTATCGCGTGCAAGGCTTCTCGCAGCTGGTCAAGACCCGCGGCGTTTGTGCGGAATCCCAGGCCGACCGCCAATGTATCATGGTCGAGCCAGAGCAGGTCTCCACCTTCGGCGCGCGCCTCACCGTGCAGGGTATAGAGTACCGGAATACCGAGTTGTTCAAAGCAGTGTGCCATCGCGGCCTCTTCTCCACGACGCTGGGGCTTGCCCATGGAGAGGATGATGGCGCCTTGATCGGTCACCAGAGCGGGATCAAAGACGAAGATGGCGTCGGCGCGACCGGGCTGGGGTTCATCATGGTATATGACCTCGGCGCCGGCCTGTCGCAGCAAAGCAACAAGGTTATCGTGCTCCTGCCTGGCTGCAGATAGGTCTGGACGCGCCGTATAGTGCCAGGCGGCGGGGTCATCCACGGCGAAGGATTCCTCTGGACGCTTTACAAGCACTTTTCGTAAGGGCGCAATCATACTCTGGCTACCGTATTGTTTCATGTTTCAACTCCATTCGTGGCAACTGCCTGTAGTATTCCGTCTTTGATGCCAAGATAGACCTGTTGGAAGCCCAACCCGCGCTCTGAGGGGGATACCTGGAATGTCACAAGCGCGACGGTATTTTGGAAGAGCAGGTCGTGAGATAGGTGTTTTGTTGTTTTGGGATGATAGAGAGGCAGCATACGCACGTGCAATCCGCCATAGATGAAGCGCTTTATCCAGGCCTGACCGGCTACCAGCCGTTTATCGCGGCTTTCTAAGGTGTTGCTGAACGGGCTGGCAACTAACTGGTAGAACGTTGCACGTTTGCGGAAGCGGGAAAATCCGCGATAGGCTGCCATTGAGTAGGAGAAGTGGACATCACCGGATAGAACGATGATATCATGCTGGCGGGTTTGCAGCAGTTTGACGAATTCGCGCCATGTGGCGGCAAAGACCGGCCAGTGGTCAAAGCTCATGCGTAAGGAAATCTTTTGTTGTATGCGGGCAAGATAGCGTCCCAGGCCGCGTATAGTGGCAGAATGAGCGTTATGAAGCGGACGAACGCCCATCAGGTATTCCGCGAAGCCGATGAATGGCGTTAATAATACAGGTACCGAAGAGACCAGCAGGACAGGAGTAGAATCGTGCTGCTGCATCCAGGCGTGAAGTTCTTTCATTTGTTCCTGGCTCATAATATGCGCGGGTTCGCTATGATCGTCTGCCGCACTGAGTGATGCCGGTCGATCTGCACGCACATCGGCGACAAAGATGGGGGGATTTGTTTGAATGGCATAATGCCAGTGGAGATGAATATCTTGATAAAGTGCGCGGCGCATGTATGCTCTCAGGTCTTCAAGCGCATCCTGACCGCTCTGTGTTGCTTTGTGCATAATGGCGAGCAAGGGATAGCTCTCAGGACTTTGCATGCAAACATTACCCCATCCCTGGTAGACCCAATAAGCAACCAGCCCGTCGACAAGCATTTGTTCGAGGCCGTGTTGCAGGGCAAGTGATCGCCATCCGGGCCAGATATTCCAGCCATTGGTAATTTCGTGATCGTCGAAGATCATGTAGATGGGCAATGCGGCGAGTACCTGCCGTATGCCGGCATCACATGTCCATGTTGTTTCATAGAGGTCCGCAAATTCAGCGAACGATTGGGCTCCCGCCCGTCCTGATTTCTCCTGGCCGGCATTTGAGGGAAGAGGTCGCGTGCGTTTGCGCCTGCCTGTGTAGTCATCGGCATAAATCTGATCGCCGATGAGTAGTAAGAGGTGGGGCCATAGAGTTTCTCGTTCGTGGAAGGAACGCGACAACCAGGACCCGAAAGCGCTTAGAGCATCGGGTTCAGACGACGATAGCTTGCGACAGGAACCATAGGCAAGCCGCAGAGCGCTACCAGCTTCGGGAGGGTCAAACGTGCGAAAACATTGAAGTATTGAAGTAGCGGATTCTGGCTCAGGTGGTGAGATTTGTTGCATATCCTGTATCGTGGAGGTAATCTCATACGTGTACCATGTAGCGGCCTGTAGACCGGTTAATCGAGAGATTGCGTAATGTCGCCCGCCAACAGTGATGGTATGCGAACGAACAAAGGGTATTTCCTGGTGTTGGTAGGGGGAATGAGCATCGGGGGTTGCTCGCAAAACAATGCCGGTAGGCTGGGTCCATTCTGTCCAGATTGCAACATGATCCGGGCCGGTAGCACGTACCAGCGGACCAACACGCAGGCGGGTCACATTCACGTCCTTTCGCTAAGCAGAATTTACTAACCTGAGCCTTACTCAAGCATTGTTTCTTTCTACAATGCGCAGTGCTTCTTGTCAAGTGGCGTTCATTTATTGGGGAACGACAAAACGAATATTTTGTGAAGAGTCAGTGCGGTTTAATCAATTCACATGATGATCCCACAAGGGCCGATGAATCGGCGCTGGGCGCGATCAATCGGCCCCTACGGTGCGGGCCGTGAGGAGGTGATTTTCCTGGCAGATCGATATCAACTTCGTCTACTCAAAGAGGGTTTTCAGGCCTGGAATGCGTGGAGAGAAAAGAATCCAGGGCTTGCGGTTAATTTGAGCGGGGCCAATCTTTCGCGGGGCAAGCTGAATGGTTTCAATCTTTCGCGCGCGAACCTGGTAGGCGCAGATCTGCATGCATCAGACTTGAGCAATGCCGATTTGAGCGCAGCTAATCTCTACCAGGTCAATTTGAGCGAGGCCCACCTGTATAAAGCGAATCTGAATGGCGCTAATTTGCTCCAGGCTATTTTCTTTCGAGCAAGCGCCAGCCAGGCAGACTTGCGATTCGCTAATCTGAGTTGGGCAGACTTAAGAGAGGTTGACCTGAGTGGAGCAATCCTTATCGGTGCTATTCTTTATCGAGCGGATTTCTCTCAATGTAATCTGGAGCAGGCCGATCTCAGGGGCTTGAAACTCTTCGGGGCGAACCTTTACGAGGGAAACCTCAGGGGCGCCAATCTTTCGCAGGCTGATTTCAATGTGGCTATACTCAATGGGGCCAATCTTTCGCAGGCTGATCTGAGAGGGGCTTCGCTGCGTGGGGGAAGTTTCATCCAGGCTAATCTTAGCGGGGCGAATCTCCAGCAGGCGATACTGCAAGGAGCCACGCTGCGCGGAGCTTTCATACATGGCGCGGACTTGCGTGGCTGCTATCTTGATGGTGTGATTCTCAGTGGAATGGATTTGAGCGGTGTGGATCTGCGGGGAGCCGATCTGCGGGGAGTTGCCCTGCACGAGTTTCAACTACGAGGCGCTCAACTTAGTGGAGCTAACCTGAGCGGTATGAATCTCAGTGGGATTGATCTCAGCGGGCTAAATTTGGGTGAAACAGTGCTGCGTGACACTATACTTGATTCAGCAAACCTGAGCGGATGTGATCTAAGTAAGGCGAATTTGAGCGGAGCTTTACTTATGAAAGCTGATCTACATGCGGCCATTCTTAAAGACTGCAACCTGAGAGAGGCCAATTTACAAGAGGCGAATTTGAGAGAAGCAGACCTGAGCGGTGCGTGTTTGAGCGGGAGCTACCTTAGAAAAGCAAATCTTAAGGGAGCAAACCTGCACGGTGCAGACCTCTACCTGGCCAATCTGACTGACGCGGACTTGCGAGAGGCCGATCTTAGCGGTGCTGATTTAAGAGGTTCGCTCTATTCCAGGGCCTCTCTTGAGGGGACTACGATTGTGGACGCGGTGTTGGGGAGCGGGGAACTTTCGGAGACAAGTAGCTCCGCGGATAGCGCGGCGATCAACCTGGTTTCCAGGTGAGGGCAGGCAGGACAGGGACGAGCTGCTGGCCCTATAGAATGTTGACGACCATCTCGTATCATGCTAAGCCTTTCGCTTCGCTCGAAGGGAAACTCCGCGAAGAATCTGTTTCGCCACGGTGTCATTCTGAGCGCAGCGAAGAATGACATGGCCTGGGGGTCCTTACCGATTGGGTCGTCAAATTTCAACAGGGAGCGGGGGCCGATACATCGGCGGTGGGCGCAATAAATCGGCCCCTACGGTGCCTCGGCAAGCTGCACGGGTGCGAGAGGCGTAGGATGCGGGCAAGCGCAAACCGTATCAGGTCGCTCCGGCAAGTTGCACATGTGTGAGAGGCGTGTGGTGGCCTTCGGACCAGGCGTGTTGGAAAGCTTCCTGGCCGAGGCGATTGCGGACCGCGGTGACTGCTGCTAAGTAGGTTGCGCGATAGATTGGAGGCATGGGTGCCAGAATCGCTGCGCGTAGTGTGGCGGCGGTTCCCCATAGGCGCGCTGCCAGTTGTGGCCTATCCCGCACCGCAATTTCTCCATATGTTTCCAGGCAGGCGGCGCTCAGTTCTTTCGAATCGATGATCTGAAGCAGGTTCCAACTCTCTGTGCAGCGGGCGAAGGCGGTTTGGGTATCGCCTTGATAAGCCGCCAGGCGAGCAAGATTCAGGAGGACTTCTGCGATACCGGAACGATCACCCATAGTCTTGAGAGCCGCCAGGCTTTCCTCGAACATTGTGCTTGCTGTGGTATCCTCTCCTTCCAGGAGCAGAATCTGCCCTAGCAGATTGCGGGCATATGCCGCAAGCCGCTCATTCCTGACTTCTTCAAAGAGGGAAAGGCTCTCTTGCGCCATGGAGCGGACTCTTGAAAGCTCTCCGCGGGAAAGAAAATTTACGCGTGCCAGTAGATAGAGCTGATAGGCAGCGTTATATTGCTCACCCAGCGCCCTATAGGAAGCGAGATTCTCTTCCAGGAGCGAACGCGCTCTGGCGTAGTCGCCCTGGGCGATAGCGATCTGGGCTAATGAATCGCGAGTAGCGATGGTGCGGTGTACATCGCCGCGTTCTCGAAAGATTGCCAGGGCTTCTTCGAGCAGGCGGCGGGCGACCTTATAATTATTTTTGACGAGGGCAAGCGTTCCTTGCAGTCGCAAGATATTGGCCATGCCAGCTTTATCGCCGGTCTCGCGGAATACGAGCTGGCCCTGGCGCAGGAATGCCTCGGCGCGCGCATTCTCATCGAGCATTAATGCCAGGAAGCCGGCATCGTGCAGGGCCTGCGCGCGTATGGATGGCGCGACATGCTGGCTATGAGCAAGACTGCGCTCGAGAAATGCCAGCCCTTCGCCGATGTGCCCGCGCACTTCCCAGAAAAACATGAGTGCTATACAGAGTCGCAAGGCCTGTTCCGCCCGTACGTTTTCTTGCCCGGAATGCTCCAATAGCCATTCGAGGGCGGTTCGTACATTCTCATAATCACGGTCGAGACGATCCAACCAGTCTGTTTGTTCTGCTCCAAGCAGCAGTGGAGCTATACGTTCTGTCCAGGAGAGATAATATAGGGCGAAGGCATCCTGTGTGGTCTCCAATTCTCCGTTTTGGGCAAGGAGTTCTAAACCATATTCGCGCAATATCTGCAAGAGCCAGAATCGTATTTCATTGCGCTCGAGAACCTGCATGCGCAGCATACTCTGATCCACGAGGGCCTCTAGCGTCTCCAAGATATCCTCATCTATTGGGCCGCTTGCGGTACAAATCTGCGCGGCAGCTTCTAAAGTTATGCCTGAAGCACAAACACTGAGGCGGCGGAATACACGCTGTTGCGAACTTTGTAAAAGATTGTAGCTCCAGGTAATGGCTCCGCGCAGGGTTTGCTGGCGCTCCGGTAAGTCCTGAGAATGCGCCTGCAGGAAGGCGAGGCCTTTTTCCAGATTTGAGAGCAAAGCCTGGGGGGTGAAATAGCGCGAACGGGCCGCGGCGAGTTCGATGGCAAGCGGAATACCATCCAGGTGCCGGCAAATTTCGACGATAGCGGCAGCGTTCTCCTGTGCCAGGCGGAAGTCGGGTTGAACGGCCTGGGAGCGCTGCACAAAGAGTGAGATCGAGGCATTGTGCCGCAGAATGCTGAGATCGGGTAATTGCGCCGGGCTGGGCAGACCCAGGGGGCGCACTTCAAACAGGTGTTCCGCTTGCAAGTGGAGCATGATGCGGCTGGTGACGAGTATCTTTAGCCTGGGGCAGGCGGTTAGCAGGTCAGCGACAACACGACGGGCAGGTATCACGTGTTCAAAGTTATCCAGGATCAGTAACAATGATTGTTTTTGGAGGCTGATTTTTAGCTGCTCAAGGAGTGAAAGGCCCTTTTCCGGTGAGATGTTAAGCGCCTGGGCAATAGCAGGCACGACGCCAGCAGCATCGCTTGCCTGTTCGAGAGGCACAAAGCAGACGCCGTTTGGGAACAGGTCCGCGAGTTGCGTGGCGACCTGAATGGCCAGGCGAGTTTTTCCGACGCCTGCCGTACCCAACAGTGTGATCAGACGGACCTCTGGATGGCGCAAGCGCTCGCAGAGGGTCGCGACCTCGTGTTCTCTACCGACGAAAGATGTAGCCGGGGCCGGCAAATTCTGGATAGGATAGAGTATGCTCAAGGCTGAAGGAGGTGGGAAATCGGAGGGCAAGTCAGGAACGACGACCTGGAAGAGTTCTTGCGGGCCGGCGATGTCTTTGAGATGGTATTGCCCGAGTTCATCCAGGCGCACACCGGGTGGCAAATCAGGCATAACCTGGTCGCGTGTTGACCGGGAAAGCAGCACCTGTCCTCCATGAGCGGCGCTCATGATACGAGCGGCGCAGTGGACATCCAGGCCGATATATCCTTCTTCGGCCAGTTGCGGTTCGCCGGTGTGGATGCCAATACGAACGCGCACCTGCGCCTCGTTCGGCCAGGCGGTAGTGAAGAGGGCGCGCTGGGCGGTAATGGCCGATGTCACGGCATCAATGGCACGTTCAAAGACGACGAAGAAGGCATCGCCCTGGGTATCGACTTCGTAGCCGTTTCCAAGCTGGAATGATGTTCGCAGCAGGCGGCGGCAATCGCGGAGCACTCCGGCGTACCTGTCACCGAGTTGCTGCAATAAGCGCGTTGAGCCTTCGATGTCGGTGAAAAAGAGTGTTAAAATACCGGTTGGCAACTGGCGCATGTGTCACTCCTGTTTTGTCTTCTCGCCAGTTTCAGGTTGAGGGTGAGCGCCGGTCGTAGCTATATAGGCGTTATAATTTGCCAGTGACTCGGCCATACTATCGCCCCCAAATTTTTCTCGCCATGCCTCAGTCAGTGCGATGGCCAGCATTGCCTCGCCGACGACTCCGGCGGCAGGGACGATGCAGACATCACTGCGTTCGTAACGTCCTTTCTCTACATTCTCACGTGAACGTATATCAATCGTGGGCAGGGGATGGGCGAGCGTTGAAATGGGCTTGACCGCCGCTCGTAGGACGATTGGCGCTCCATTGCTGATGCCGCCTTCGATGCCGCCAGCGTTATTTGAAAGGTGCTGCCAGCCCTGCTGGTCGCTCCATTGAACCACGTCATGCACCTGGGAGCCAGGTAGAGCGGCAGATGCAAAGCCTGCGCCTATTTCAACGCCCTTGACGGATGGGATACTCATCAGAGCGGCAGCCAGCCTCGTGCTGAGGCGATGATCCCACTGGCTGTAACTGCCGAGGCCAATTGGTACACCTGTGGCTACCACTTCAAATACGCCGCCACAGGTCTCCCCTAGTGATTTGCACATTTGAATATGACGAATCATCTTGTCTGTCAATTCGCTATCGCCGCAACGCACGGGGGATTGCTCGACCTGCTGCCAATATTCAGGTGAGAAAGAGTTACTGATAGCGCTTCTGGAAGCATCACTATCACCAACGGAACCAATAGAGAGGACATGGCTATGGATTTCGACGCCGAATTGTCTTAAAAAGGTCTGGCAAACGGCGCCGACGGCGACTCTTGCCGCCGTCTCGCGGGCGCTGGAACGCTCGATGACATTACGGATATCTTGATGTCCATATTTTATGGTTCCGGCGAAATCGGCGTGTCCGGGGCGAACGAGCGTTACGGCTTCAACCGGTTCATCCACGGGGGTGGCGCTCATTTTGACCTGCCAGTTCTGCCAGTCGCGATTCTCGATCTCAAGGGTGATGGGTGAGCCGAGTGTGAGGCCGTGGCGCACTCCTGAGCGAAAGATGACCTTATCTTTCTCGATTTTCATCCTTCCACCGCGGCCATATCCTCCTTGCCTGCGTTCGAGGTGTGGATCGATATCTTCGGTCGAAAGCGGCAAACCGGCGGGGATACCTTCGACGATGGCAGTAAGTCCCGGTCCATGAGATTCGCCGGAGGTGAGAAATCTAAACATGAGTAATGACCTCTTTTTTGGAATGGCATCAGCAGTAGAAATAGCATAGCCATGCTTTTCTTTATTGTACCGCCTGCACAGTGTTTATGGCATTCCGAACCGTATCTAATGGAATATCATGATAGATAGCGGCATGCCCTATATGTGTAGGCAGAACCCAGCGCACGCGCCCGGATTGGACCTTCTTGTCTCGCTGCATAGCTATAAGAAGAGCTTCGATGTCCAGGCCAGAACAATGGGTGGGCAAACCGAGCGCTTGCAATAGCCGTCGCTGGCGTAATGCATCTCCGGGTGAGAGCAGCCCTTTTGAGACGGCAATATGAGCGGCGACCTCCATGCCGATGGAAACGGCCTCGCCATGCAGCCAGGCACCGTAGTCTGTAAGTGCTTCAAGCGCGTGGCCAAAGGTATGACCATAATTTAAAATCGTGCGCAATCCGGTTTCCCGTTCATCTGACGAGACCACGTCCATTTTCAATTGGATGCAGCGGCTGATGATTCTGGTCAGCAGCGCGGGGTCACCTTTGCGCGCGTAAAGAGAAGCGGCATGGGTTTCGAGGAGTTCAAATAATTCGGCATCGAGAATCATGCCGTACTTCACGATTTCGGCCCATCCTTCGCGGTAGACGCGGTCGGGAAGGGTCAGGAGACAGGCGGGGTCTACGATGATGAGCCTGGGCTGGTAGATGGCGCCGATGAGATTCTTGCCTTTTGGATGGTTAACGCCGGTTTTGCCGCCTATGGCGGAGTCGACCTGCGCGAGCAGGGTGGTGGGAATCTGGATGAGAGGGATGCCACGGTGATAGCTTGCCGCGGCAAAACCGGTAAGATCGCCGACGACTCCCCCTCCCAGGGCCAGGAGTGGCTCCTGGCGTTCCGCTTTATTTTCTACAAGCCAGTCCAGAATTTGCTGCCAGTAAAGCAGTGATTTGCTCGATTCTCCTGCCGGAATGGTCAGCAGGTTGGGAGCAAAGCTGGCTTGTTGTAGTGTATCCAGGGTTAGCCCTGCATAGAGTTCTCCGACGTTCGCATCGGTGACAATGAATAGCCTGTGGGGCAGTCCAGAGGCATGCAGTATCTCCGGCAGCCGTTGGAGGCCACCCCATGCAATGATTGCTTGAGAAGAGGTTGTGCCGGATTTAAGAGTAAGCGCCCCAGCGGCGTTAACTTCCACGTTTGTTTCCTACTCACTTCGCAAGAATTTCGGGATCAGTTTTGTGATCTTGTGGTGAGTTTAGAGGAATGGGGTGGGGATGTCAAGGTAGTCTGCGAAAAAAACACTTGACAAAAAGCATCAGTTACAGGTACAATTTGCCATCATGAATACTGACTTGCGAACCCAACTGAAACACACATACGCATATTGGTTTTATTTTAGCCCTCCGGCTTGACGAAGGGCCTTTTGGGTTGCGCAAAAAACGACTCCAGAGGCCTGAAGACAGGCCGGAGGGAAGCAGAGGATTTTAGCCTCTGCTTTTTTATTTGCTCACAGTTTTTGTTTGAAAGGTGTTGCCATGAAGAGAATAGCGATATTGGGATTGGGTCTGATCGGCGGTTCGCTGGCACTTGCCATACGGCAGGCGAATCTGGTGGGGCAAATCGCGGGGTATGATGCTTATCCTGATGCTATTCGTGGCGCAATGGAGCGTGGCGCGATCACGCATTGCGCTGCCACGGCTGAGGAGGCTGTCAGGCAGGCCGATGTGGTGATACTGGCGACACCGATCGGGGCGATGCCGGCCCTGTTCGAGCGTATCGCGCCGGCTCTCAAGCCAGGTACATTAGTGACCGATACAGCCAGTACGAAGGCACAGGTCATCGAATGGGCAAGGAGATTGTTGCCCGCGCACGCGGTATTCGTGGGCGGTCATCCGATGGCCGGGCGCGAGTGTTCGGGGATTGAAGCGGCTGATGCAGGACTATTCGAGGGTTGTACGTATTGTTTGACGCCTGCATATGATACGCCTACCGCTGCTGTGATACAGATGAGCGAGCTAGTAAGGGGGCTGGCAGCACAGCCATTGGTACTGGATGCACAGGAACATGATCGCCTGGTGGCAGGCGTCAGTCATCTGCCATTTGTGGTTTCAGCGGCATTGGTGCGGATGTTGGGCCAGGATGAGGAATGGGCGCGAATGTCTCAACTGGCGGCTAGCGGCTACCGGGATATGTCGCGGCTAGCGGCAGGAAGCCCGGTGATGTACCGGGACATCTGCTTAACAAACCGGGAGGCAATCATAGACAGGATTGACGCGCTGGTGATGGAATTGGCGAGCCTACGGTCGCTTATTGCGACCGGTGATGATACGCTTGAGGGCTATTTTGCGCAGTCGAAAGAGATACGGGATGGAGGATCGGGGAGCGCTTTTTAGCTATTATTGGACTTTTAGAAAGGAAAACACTATGATTATTACGCTTCGGGAGCGGGTGAGCAGCGAGGAACGTAGCCAGTTGGCGGCGCTTCTTTGCCAGATCACCGGCAATGGGAGACCAACTCACTCGACGATTATCGACGAACGCGAGCTGATTGTGCTGGATGATGGTCAACTGGATGCGCAGGCATGCATGGCCATTGAGAATCAGAGCGCGGTGGAGGGGATCGTGCAGGTACGCACCCCATATCAACTGGTGAGTTCGGCCTTTAAAGCAGGGAAGAGCGTTGTCCAGGTGGGCGATGCGAGCAGGAGCCAACCGGTCAGCATTGGCGGCGGTGCGGCAGCGATGGTGATTGCGGGACCATGCGCGGTTGAGAGTAGAGAGCAGTTACTGGAGACGGCACAGGCAGTCAAGGAGGCGGGGGCGCAGATTTTACGCGGAGGAGCGTTCAAGCCACGCACGTCTCCCTACCAGTTCCAGGGACTGGGTATCGAAGGGCTGCAACTGCTGGCGGAGGCGCGCGAACTGACGGGGCTGCCGGTGATTACGGAAGTGATGGAGCCGGAGATGGTCGAGGCGGTTGCTGAGTATGCCGACATTTTGCAGATTGGCAGTCGCAATATGCAAAACTTCCCGCTGTTGTTCGCCACGGGTCGCGATAGGCGAAGGCGTCCGGTGCTGCTCAAACGGGGATTCGCGGCCACGATTGATGAATGGCTGCTGGCGGCGGAATACATTGTGGCGGCGGGCAATCCGCATGTGATCCTGTGCGAGCGCGGTATCCGCAGCTTTGATACGCATACCCGCAACCTGCTCGACCTGGCCTGCATTCCGCTCTTACGGACACTGACACATCTGCCGGTGATTGTTGATCCCAGCCATGGCACGGGGCGGCGCGAACTGGTGCCGACGATGTCACGCGCGGGGATCGCCGCGGGCGCGGATGGGCTGATCCTGGAGGTGCATCGCGATCCGAACAGCGCATTGTGCGATGGACGGCAATCGATTACTCCGGAGCAGTTGCAAGCGATTGTGCATGAAACGCGCATCATCAACCAGCTATTGGAGGGGAAGATGCTGGTTGCTTAGGACTCAAGCAATCGTGGCCCCAATGGAGTGGCACGATTTATTGGTTTCCTGGGAGGAGCCGCGAATGAATGGGCGCGAGCGAAGGCATTTCGCTTTTGCCTCTAGCTCTTTCTCAAACTATTTCTAAGGAGATATGATGTATTGCAGGGGTATCCGGGGGGCTACGACGGTCGAACGGAATGAGCGCGAAGAAATTTTACAGGCGACGATGGAGCTTTTACAATTGATGGTGCGACAGAACGACTTGCAGGTGGAAGATATTGCCAGTGCCATTTTTACGGTGACAGAGGACGTGGACGCGGCATTTCCTGCGGAGGCAGCGCGAGCGTTGGGGTGGGATGAGGTCGCACTGATATGCATGCGCGAAATTCCGGTGCCGCAGAGCCTGAAGAAATGCATTCGCGTCCTGCTGCACGTCAATACGACGCGCGGCGCGTCAGAAATGCAGCATGTCTATCTACGCGAGGCGGTTTCGCTGCGACCGGGGCTGGCGGCGAAGATGAAAAATCAATGATAAATTATCCTTTATGTATTTTTGGGAAACGATCCCAATACTTTGCAAAATGTAGTATATGCGGCTAGATCGGCCAGCGCTGCCGACACGTGTGGGTCGTCGCGATGGCCTTCAAAGTCAAGATAGAAGACGTATTCCCAGATGCGATGACGCGAGGGTCGGGATTCCAATTTGAGCAGGTTGATCTGTTTTTCGGCCAGGACGCCGAGGCATGTATAGAGAGAGCCGGGTTGATGGGCAGTAGCCATCACCAGCATGGTTTTCGCCTCACCCTCACGACGACGCGCCGGTTCTCGCCCCAGGGCAATAAAACGGGTATAGTTATCTTTAATGGTCTGGATATCGCGGGCCAGAATCTCCAATTCATACAATTGCGCCGCGCCAGCTCCGGCGATGGCCGCTACCCCCACCAGATTCTCCTGTCGCACCATTTTGGCGCTGCCGGCGGTATCATAGGTCGCGACAATTTCCACGTCGAGTGTGCGCAAAAAAGCATCGCACTGTGCCAGCGCCTGCGGATGCGAGATGACACGGCGAATATCGCTCAACTGTTGACCCGGTAAGCACAGCAAGCAGTGATTGACGGGATGGCTGATTTCCCCGGTGACGAAAAGGTCATACTGGCGCAACAGGTCGTACACTTCGTTGATACTGCCGGCCTGGGAATTTTCTACAGGCACCAGCCCGGCTTCAACCTGGCGCGTGGCAACGGCACGGAACACATCTGCGAAACTGCGACAAGGAACGGGTTGAGCCTCTTTGCCAAAATATGCTCGCACGGCCTCATCGCCGAACGCTCCACGTTCGCCCTGGAACGCGGCGCTGATGGTGCGCTGAGTAGCTGAAAGCGTTTCGGTTGGCGCGTTGAACTGATTCGTCATGTATGAACTTTCCTCGCGTTCTGTGTGGTTTGGGCAATTGTGCCAATTTATCAGGAGATTGTCAAGAAGCAGGCTGGATGACGGAAGCTGGGGCCGCTGCACAACTTCACTTCTGGGGAATCACCAGGAAAGGAAGCGACCTATTGACAAATGGAAAATTTTCGGGAATACTAGATACATATTCCGAAAGTTTTTCAGAAAATTTTTATCATAAGGAGCCGAATATTTTCAGAAAATGAAACAGGAAGCATCTAAACGCAGAACTATCGCAGAGATTGCGGCAAAAGCGGGGGTTTCTGTTCCCACTGTCTCGCGTGTCTTGAATAACCGGCCAGATGTGGCGCCAGGGACGCGGGAGCGTGTGGAGCAGGTGATCAAAGAGAGTGGTTTTATACGCAGCCGGGTGAGAAATGCCTTGAAAGAGAGCAGTGGCATTATCGATATGCTGGTGCCCGACCTGGCGACGCTTTATTCGGTAGAAATCGTGCGCGGCGTTGAAGAGGTGCTGGAGCGCACAGAGCTACGGCTGGCGCTTTCGCTCACGCATGATTCTGTGCAATTTGAGCAGCGATGGCTCGCCAAAGTAATTGATGGCGCGACGGATGGGGCAATTCTGGTGCTGGCTCATGGCCAATCGAATCGCCTGGATATGTTGCTGCGCAACAAAATCCCGTTTGTGGTGGTGGACCACCGTGGAGAACTGGGGGCAGATGTTCCATCGGTCGGGGCGACGAACTGGCTTGGTGGTCGTATGGCAACGGAGTACCTGCTTTCGCTTGGGCACCGGCGCATCGCGATTATCAGTGGTGATTCAGCATTGCGGTGCAGCCGGGATCGCATTGCGGGTTATCGAGCGGCCCTGGAAGATGCCGGGGTAGCTATTGATCCAGAATTAATACGCCCAGGTGCATTTATACAGCAGACAGGATACGAGCAGACCTGCGCGTTGTTGGACTTGCCGGAGCCACCCACGGCGATATTTGCCGGAAGCGATACACAGGCGATGGGCGTCTATAGCGCGTTACGCGCTCGCGGCCTCAGTGTTCCTGAGTCAATGAGCGTTATCGGCTTCGATGATGTGCCCATCGCTTCAATCGTGACGCCGGCGCTGACGACAGTACGACAACCGTTGGTCGAGATGGGCAGGATAGCCACAACGATGCTATTACGCCAGATCGCCGAGGAGCCGCTGGATAGTAAGCGCGTCGAGCTGACGACGACACTGGTCGTTCGCGAATCGTGCGCGCGCTTGCATTAGTCTCTAATCCATTAAGCAGCCATCGGAGTTGCTGCTGCAAGAAAGAAAGGAGGGGCAAAAGAGCATTACTTACTGTACTGCATCTGGGAACATCTAAGGAGGCTGTTCGCAAGACGGGAACTCCCAGGAATACATGGAGCGACTCTTTATCCGAGATCATCATGTTAGATTATCCCGGGCTTGACAAAAAGTCTGGGCGACAAAGATGCCAGGGAGGCAAAAAGATGCAAGAAAAGATATCTCGCCGCACCTTTCTCCAGCTAACGGGCGCGGCGGCGCTCTCGACAACGCTGGCGGGTTGCTTTGGAGTTGGCAGTAGTCAGACAACGGGAGGGGGAAGTGGTAGTGCGACTATCACTATCTGGGATATCCGCACTGGCAGCGAGCAGCAAGTCGTGAAGGATATCACGAATACGTTTAACGCTTCGCATAAGAACATCCACGCGGTCGTCGACTTCTTCCAGAACGATCCCTACAAGCAAAAATTGCAGGTGGCAATGGGAGCACATAATCCGCCCGATATCTTCTTTGGCTGGGGCGGTGGCGTTCTCAAAAGCTATATAGACGCGAACGATGTGTACGACATGACCGCCGATTTGAACGCGGACCCATCCTGGCAGAATCGCTATCTGCCGGCGGTGATGTCGTCCGTTACGTTCAATGGCAAGATTTATGGGGTGCCGAATAGTGGTATGCAGCCGGTGATGTTCTTCTATAACAAGGCGATCTTCGATCAGTACCACCTGACGGTCCCGCAAACCTGGAACGACCTGCTGAATATTATCAGCACGTTGAAGCAGCACAATGTTATTCCGATTGCGCTGGCAGGCGGAAGCAAATGGCCGTACCTGATGTATGAAGAGTATCTTGTCGATAGATTTGGCGGGCCAGGAGCATTTGATGCTGTTTTCGCCAATCAACCGAACGCGTGGTCGCAAGATGCCTTTATGAAAGCCAACGCTGCTATTCAGCAGTTAGTAAGTATGGGGGCGTTTGGTTCGTCTTTTGCCTCGGTAGTCGCGGATACGAACCAGGATGCGGCGCTGGTATACACAGGGAAAGCGGCGATGATGTTACAGGGAAACTGGAACTTCCCTGTTTTTGAGACGAATAGCCCGCAATTTGTGCAAAGTGGCAAGCTTGGCTGGTTCCTCTTCCCGGCTGTTGAAGGTGGCTCGGGCGATCCAAAGGACCTGGCGGGAAATCCCTGCAATTACTATTCCATTGCGTCCGCTTCCAAGTCTCCACAGAGCTGCGTCGCCTATCTCAAGGATGCTGTTCTGGGCAATGATGACATCCAGAAATTGATTGGCCTGGGTGATGTGCCGCCGGTGCAGGGGATACAAACGCAGCTGGCGAACGCGCCAAATAGCGAGTGGCTGCAATTCAATTACAATATTGTGCAGAACGCTCCTCATTACCAGTTATCCTGGGACCAGGCGTTGTCGCCGCAGGCTGCACAGGCGCTGCTCACGAATCTTGATCAGTTGTTCCTGAAACAGATTACGCCGCAGCAATTCTCAGCCAATATGAACCAGACGATTACTACGGCTTGAGCAGAGGGTACAGGTTTCGGGCTGAGGGGCTCTGACTTTCCCGTTTTTCTAACCGGAGAGGAGAGAGCAGGCACAAGGTCTCTTACCTATGGAGATTACGGATACCAATAGGGGCGGGGTTGTGGTGGATGCGGGGGGAGCAAGCTCCCCCTCGCCGCCGCAGCACCACTCCCGCCTCTACTGCACCGAGGAGCCTGTTAAAAATCATTAACGGGACGGTACCTTTGACACGAGGGAACCGGCGGGATAGACGTTTGCGAGCGTGGGCGCCAGATTGGAGGCCATCGTGGATGCATCGATAAAGGTTGCAAGGAAAATGCGACGAGGACAGTGGATAGCAGTACTGTGGACGATGCCGGCGCTGGCGTTTTACGCGCTTTTTGCCCTTTTTCCGATGTTCATTGCGCTCTACCTCAGCTTTACGCAATGGAATGGCCTTTCGCCGGAGGTGTGGGTCGGTATCCAAAACTGGATCGCGCTATTTTCCGATTCTGTTACCGGTCACGCGCTTTTCCTCACGCTTGAATTAATGGCGCTGAGCTGGGTTATTCAAACGCCGGTAAGCCTGCTGCTGGGCGTTTTTATGGCGGGCACGCAGCGTTATCGCTCGGTACTGGGTTTCTTCTATTTCATACCGCTGCTCTTCTCAACGGTTGCTGTCGGTTTGACATGGCTATCAATCCTTGATCCAAACTTTGGCCTGCTCAATACACTGCTCAATGCTATTGGACTGTCGGGCTTGACGAGAGGATGGTTGGGTGACCCGAGCCTGGCATTTTATGTCATCGTTGCCCTGATTGCCTGGCAGTTCATTCCCTTTCACGCGCTGCTCTATATGGGCGGCACGCGTCAAATTCCCAGAGAGCTGTACGAGGCGGCGAATATCGATGGGGCTAATCGTATGCAGCAATTCTTCTCGATTACGCTGCCCCAGCTCAAATACACAATTGTTACTTCTACGACGCTGATCCTTACGGGGTCGCTCACGTACTTTGATCTCATCTGGGTGACAACCGGTGGAGGGCCGGGCTACGCCACACGCACATTGCCGCTCCAGATGTATATTACTGCTTTTCAGAACGAAGCGGTGGGCTATGGGAGCGTACTGGCGGTGCTACTGGCGGTGATCGGCATTCTGCTCTCACTCATCCTCTTGCGCTTCACCGGTTTTGCCAGGATGTCAAGCCAGCGCGAGGGATTATAGAACAACGATGACAAGATAATGAGAAGGTGAGAGAATTCTATGCAGGTAGACACAACTTCTATCGAAGCTGTTCACCGGACTGAGGAGCGAGCCTTGCGCTGGAGCCGATTATGGGGAATGATCCCTGCTCTGCTTGGCATCGCCTGGCTGGTGATAGCCTTCTTTCCTATTCTTTATATGTTTATGACGAGCCTGCGGCCACAAACGGATTTTTTCACCGATATCCCCTGGCTGCCGCCCGCGCATCCGACGCTGGCGAATTACCAGAATGCGCTGGAGAATGATTTTGGCCTTTACTTCGCCAATTCCGTTTTCGTCACGGTTATCAGTGTTGTGCTGATTGTCGCCGTCTCCCTTTTCGCGGCTTATGCCATTTCGCGGATTCGCAATCGCTTCACGCAAGTATTGTTTCGCCTGTTTTTATTAGGGCTGGCGATTCCCTTGCAAGCGACGATTATACCAATCTACGCGCTGATTAGTGACATGCACCTGTACGATACGCTGTTTGCGCTGATACTCCCTTCGGTGGCTTTCGGTATTCCTCTCTCAGTGCTTGTGCTGGTGACGTACATCCGGGATATTCCGAAAGAGCTGTACGAGTCGATGATTCTGGATGGGGCCAGTGATTTTAGAATTTTACGCGGGCTGGTCCTTCCCCTGAGCCGACCGGCATTGATCACAGTCATCATTTATGAGACCATCCAGATCTGGAACGGTTTCCTGTTCCCGCTCGTGTTGACGCAAAGCCCGGATGTGCGAGTGCTGCCACTGGCGCTCTGGAACTTCCAGGGGCAGTTTACCACCGATGTACCGGCAATCCTGGCGGCAGTTTTCCTTTCCGCCGTCCCCATCATCCTGCTGTACATTTTCGGGAGGCGTCAGTTACTCAGCGGCCTGATTGCTGGCTTTAGTAAATAACGAGGAGTTCAAATTTGACTACATTGTCCTATCGCGACGCGAGCGCTTCCGTCGAGGAGCGAGTCGAGAGCTTACTGGCGCTGATGACGCTCGACGAGAAGCTGGCCCAACTCGGCTGCCTGTGGAGTACTGCTTTCGTCAGTACGGGCGTTCTTGATCCCGATACGATCATCGAGAAGATGCCGCATGGCATTGGGCAAGTTACGCGCATTGGAGCCTCGACGGGACTGCGCCCGCGAGAAAGCGCGGCATTCATGAACGCTATTCAACGTGTTGCCGTCGAACAAACGCGGCTTGGCATTCCTGTCATCGTTCATGAGGAGTCCGCGGGCGGATTCTGCCATCGCGATGCGACGACATTTCCGCAGGGGATAGGGCTGGCCGCGACGTGGAACCCCGCCCTTGTGAAGCAAATGGCGGAGGTCATCCGTGCTCAGATGATGGCGGTTGGCGCCCGGCACGCGCTTGCTCCGGTGCTGGACGTGGCACGCGACCCGCGCTGGGGACGAGTAGAGGAATCCTATGGCGAAGACCCGGTACTTTCCGGGATAATAGGGACAGCCTACGTTCAGGGGCTTCAGGGCAATGATCTTGCCAATGGAGTCGCGGCTACGGGGAAACACTTCCTTGGCTATGCTCTATCGGAAGGCGGGCGCAACTGGGGTCCTGTCCAGCTAGGCCCACGCGAGCTGCGGGAGACCTACGCCGAACCTTTCGCCGCTGTGATTCGCAATGCCGGACTTGCTACAGTCATGAACTCCTATACTTCCGTCGACGGCCTTCCCTGCGCGGGAAGCCCTGCGATCCTGAATGACTTGCTACGTGAGGAACTGGGCTTTGATGGCGTCGTCGTCGCGGACTATGGGGCTGTCAGGATGCTGATGGATCACCATCATGTGGCGGCAACGCCTGGAGAGGCGGCTCGCATGGCTCTGCAGGCCGGGCTTGATATGGAACTGCCAACGATGGACTGCTATGGGGCGCCATTGCGGGCTGAGATCGAGGCGGGACGAGTATCGCTTGGGGCTGTTGATACAGCGGTGCGGCGTGTACTGCGCCTCAAATTCCTGCTTGGACTCTTCGAGAATCCCTATGTTGACGAGCAGGCTGCCGGCGCGGTTTTTCAAACTTCCGAACAGCGCGCATTGGCCCGTCAAGGTGCTGCCGAGTCGATCATTTTGCTGAGCAATGATGGAGTGCTGCCAATTGCTCCTACTGTGAAGCGCATCGCGGTTATCGGACCGGGCGCGGACGACGAACGGCTTCTGCAAGGCGATTACCACTATCCTTCGCACCTTGAGATGATTTACCAGGCGCCAGAAAATCTCGAGGCTACGGGGCTGGTCGTTCCAAAAGCGCGCGGGAGTTATGCGCCGGGTCCATATTTCGCGCCACATGTTACGCCGCTGGCCGGCCTGCGGGCAGCATTAGGGGAGGATGTAGAGGTGCGCTACGCTAAGGGTTGTGAGGTGCTGGGCGACGACCTCAGCGGCTTGGTTGAAGCGGTGAAAGTGGCGCGCGATTCGGAACTGGCAATCGTTGTGGTCGCCGGACGAAGCGGTCTGCTGCGTTCAGCGACGGTTGGCGAGGGGAACGACGCAACTCGCCTCGATCTTACCGGTGTGCAGGAGGAACTGGTCGAGGCGATTGCGAGTACGGGGACACCTGTTGTAGTGGTGGTACTCAGCGGGCGCGTCCATACGCTTACAGAGATTGCCGGCAGAGCCAACGCGCTGCTACAGCTATTTCCCCCCGGAGAAGAGGGTGGCAACGGGCTGGCCGATGTATTGACCGGGAGAGTGAATCCCAGCGGTCGCTTGCCGGTGAGCATTCCTCGCTCGGTGGGGCAGATTCCAAACTATGCCGCTACACGCGCCGGAGGCGATCACGTGATGTTCTTCGGCGATTATACCGATTCTCCGGTAACCCCGCTATTTGCCTTCGGGCATGGTTTGAGCTATACCAGCTTTGTCTATAGCAATCTTCGCATACAGGCGAAGACGACGACTGAACCGATCGAGGTCTCGATTCAAGTAGGTAACAGCGGTGAGCGCGCGGGTGAGGAGGTAGTACAATTATATTATCGAGATGTGGTTGCTTCCGTTGCGCGTCCCCAGCGCATGTTGCTCGGTTTCGCGCGCGTTGCTCTCGCACCTGGACAGACGCGGCAAGTAATATTTAGCGTACATCCATCGCGGCTCGCCTTCTATGATGCGTGCATGCGGTTTGTGACTGAGCCTGGAGATTTCACTTTCAGCATTGGAGGCTCTTCCATTGATATACGAGATGAGAAGACTGTAACGCTTGATGGGCCGGTCGCTGAGTACCGGCAGCGCGAGATTGTGGATACGAAAGTGACGATTGAGTGATCTATCAGGGTTCGGGGTCTGAATGAAGGGGGTTATTTGAAGAGAGCATAGCACTATACTCATCCGCAGAGGGATTCTTTTCTTTATGACCCACGTCTCCGAGCATTACAAAGGCGATACACACGGCGGCCATGATGGTAAATATAGCATTGACGTGAAATAAGAGAAAGCCGGCCGCGCTCAGTAGATAAGCACCGGCCAGGACAAGCAGTTCAACCTGCCAGAAGTTCCTGCGCGTAGGATAGATGCCGCTGGCGCTTACGATGATAGCGACCATCAATAGGAAAACGGTCATGACAGTCCAGAGGAGCAATAAATGCTGTGGGTCATAGGGTTCGAATAGCTGATTGATTTGCTCTACAGGAATGTCCATGGTTTTCTTCTCTCCCAATGTATAGACATATTAGTTCCTGTGAAAAGGTTTTCTACTATAGTATGCTATTTTATTGGAGAGGACAAGTCGGTGATTACCGGTGATTATCCATAATGTGCCGACATACATACTGACAGTACAAATCATTGAAAAGGAATGATTCGCATGACTACTAACAAGGACCAGAGAGGCAATTACGCGCCGGTCAACGGTCTGGAACTCTACTACGAGCTTCATGGAAGCGGGGAGCCACTGGTGATGATTCCCGGCTCCTTCGGGACTATTGAGGCGATGGGGGAACTGGTGCCGCAGCTTGCCGCAACGCGGCGCGTCATCGCCGTGGAACTGCAAGGACACGGGCATACCGCCGATATCGGCCGTCCATTGAGCTACGAGTGGCTGGCAGACGACATCGCGGCCCTGATCAGGCATCTCGGCCTGGACAAGGCGGATATTTTCGGCTATTCCCTGGGAGGTGGGGTCGCGCTGCAAACAGCCATCCGGCATCCAGAGGTGGTACGGAAACTGGTGGTTGCTTCGACCGCTTTCAAAAGGGATGGCTGGTACCCTGAAGACCTGGTGGCTATGAGCGCGATAAGCCCTGAAGGGTTTGCCGGAACGCCCATCCACGATGCTTATCTGCGAACCTCGCCGAGGCCTGAGGGCTGGCCAGGCTTCGTTGCGAAGGTGAGGCAGCTGGTGACATCCGACTATGATTGGACAGCAGGTGTGGCAGGGATCAAAGCTCCCACCCTGATCCTGGTGGGGGATGCGGATGGCGTGCGCCTGGCACACGTGCTGGAACTCTTTGCTCTGCTAGGCGGTAGTCAGGGAGACGGCGATCTGGCCGGCCTGCCGCGATCCTCGCTCGCGATCCTTCCGGCCACGACGCATGTGGGCTGGGCACCTCCCTATCATGGAATCATGACGCGGAGCTACCTGTTGCCAATGCTCACTGAATTCCTGGATGCGCCGTTGCAAGACGGTCAGGTCGCCGCGGACCGCGGAATGGAAGCACTATGAACAGGAACGCTGCACAATTCCTTCCTGCCCGATGATTGAGCGAGCTTCCTGGAAGACCAGGAAATCTTGCACATCCGTAGAGGTATACGTGACAACCACCGGCAATATGTGATTTACTTTATTTATTGACGCAAAATATGACCCCAATCATGGACTTGAACCAATTCGTTTGGAATGCCCTGTAGGGACAGGGCCTGGTGCCTGTCCCTTTGCCCCGAGGCGAACAGGGACAAGCCGCTGTCCCTACAGGGCTTTTCCTGAGTCTGGCAAGTCGCCGGTCGATTCGATTTTCACGCTGGCGCTGGTGATGGGGCAGAGCGTCATTGATATTTCGCAGCATGTCTTTGCCAGTGCGGGCAGGGACGAGATTACTATACCAAAGGAGGAAGTAGTATGGCACAACTTAATGGAACACAGATCACGTGGTTAGGACATGCCACATTCAAGGTGACAACACCGCAGAACAAGGTGATTTTGATTGACCCCTGGATTGAGGGGAATCCGAAGAGCCCGGCTGAAGCCAGGCAGCTCGATAAAGTGGATATGATCCTGGTCACGCATGGGCATTCTGATCACATCAATGATGTCGTACCGATCGCGCAGAAGTTTCATGCCCAGGTGCTGGCTATGGTGGAGACCGCGGGCTGGATCAGCTCGCAGGGCGTCGAAAATGTGGTGGGCTTCAATATCGGGGGCAGCGTGAACGTGCAGGGGATTACCGTTTCCATGACTCCGGCATTCCACTCTTCGGGTATCAGCGGCCAGGGAGAGGAGACGGTGTATGGAGGCGAGCCGGTCGGCTATGTGATCGAGTTGGAGAACGGTCTCAAGTTGTACCATGCGGGCGATACCTGCGCTTTTGGAGATATGCAATTGATTCGCGAGCTGTACGCGCCTGATATTGCCATGCTGCCCATCGGCGATTTCTATACGATGGGGCCGAAAGGGGCAGCGCTGGCGGTACGTTTGCTGGGCGTGAAGCATGTCATTCCCATGCACTACGGCACCTTCCCCATTCTGATCGGCACGCCAGCACAATTGAAGGACGAGTTGGGCAAACTGGGCCTGGAAAGCGTCGAGGTGATCGAAATGACGCCGGGGCAGACTATCGCCTAGTTTCAGTCCCGAATTCGCGGCAGAGGCCAGGGCAGAGGGCGCACCCTGGTGGTCGCCCTTACTATGAGACGATCCCTTACAAGAAAGCTTCGCGGTCATAGTAAGGGCGCATCCTGGTGGTCGCCCTCTCCAAGCCCATTCGTCAAAAGCTGGGATGACTCATGTTTGGAGAAGTTTCTCCCCGCACGTGGGTCAGGCAAATATGACAGAAGATGTCATGATGCCAGACTATACTGTTTATAGCAAATGTATTACAGGTTATTCTGCAAGGAGGTTGCTATGCAGTATGGTCTTGCTCTCCCGAATGGCGGAGTATGCGGGGATGCACGAGTGCTGGCCGAGTTAGGGTGCCTGGCGGAAGAAGCGGGATGGGATGGCGTCTTTGTCGAGGATTACATTGTGCATCAGAGCGATGGGGCGGTGCCAACGTGCGATCCATGGATTGCGCTGGCGGCGATGACTGTTGGCACGAAACGAGTGCGCTTAGGCACGTCGGTGACACCGCTGAGCAGGCGAAGGCCATGGAAGGTAGCTCGCGAGGCGGTCGCGCTGGATGAATTGTCGAACGGGCGCTTTATGCTGGGTGTGGGTTCGGGTGATGCTGGTGAGGCCGGTTTCAGTCGCGTCCATGAGGTGAGAGAGGCGAAGGAACGGGCGAAGATGCTGGACGAGGCGCTGGCTATCATTGTGGGATTGTGGAGTGGAGAACCTTTCAGTTATTCGGGGCAATACTTTCAAGTGAATGAGATGACTTTTTTGCCCGCGCCAGTGCAAAAGCCACGTATTCCAATCATTGTAGGCGGGGGCTGGCCGCTGAAAGGGCCATCGCTGCGGGCGGCGCGTTATGATGGGTGTTGTCTCTATAAGCAACACGGGTCAGGCGATTTCAGCGATTGGACGCCTGATGAAGTGCGCGAACTCAAGTCATTCATCGAAAGTCATAGAAGCGAACAGCAGCGGGCAAAATCATATGAGGTTATGTTGGGTGGGCGGAGCCGTGGCGATGATTGGGAACAGGACCGCGCCTTGATCAAGTCGCTGGCCGAGGCGGGAGCTACCTGGTGGGTGGAGTATGTGCCTGCCGGGGAGTTGGATGAGATGCGGGAGGGTGTGAGGCGTGGGCCATTGCGGGTTGAGTAGCTGGCTCAACAAGCTCGCGGAAGTGGAAGAGAACAGATCGCTTGCTCTCTTCCACTTCTGAATCTGGCCCATGAACTTCTAAATGCTGGTTAGCCACGCCTGGGGAGTTGCTGCAAGGACCAGCGATTGCCATCGGGATCGTTAAAGTAGACGAAATGCCCCCAATCCTGCACATCGACCTCGCTCACCTCAGTGCCTCGTTTGAGCAGTTCCTCGCGGATGGCTCTCACGTCCTCCACCACCATTTGCAGACCTTTTTGCGACCCGGGCTGCATATCTGTAATCCCATCCCCAATGGCAATCGAGCAGGCGGAACCGGGAGGAGTTAACTGGACAAAACGTAGGCCCTCGCGGACTTGAAAGTCATAGTCAGCGTTAAAGCCGATCTTTTCGGTATAAAAAGCCTTGGCGCGGTCAACATCGGAAACGGGGACAATAACCAGTTCGAGTTTCATCTGCATGTTGGTCATGATTGTTTTCCTCTTTCTCTGTAGTTGATACTTAACGACGTTTCTGGTTTAAGTATAACCGGGAAAGAGGACAGAATCGACCATCCTTTATGGAAAGCTAAAGGCAATTTTATGATGAACTTCAACAGTCGAGACGGAGAATAAGTGATCCCAATGAGGACAGGCACCTGGCACCTACCCGCCTCGCCAACGCCGCTTGTTCGCGGTTGCCTGCCCCAGGCAGGGCGGCGTGCTATCACACTCAAGCAAGTCGAGCGGAGAAGGCGCTGTCCCTACAGTATCCCATCAATCCAAATGCTTACGCACCGCCTCCACAAACTCCATCGTTCCTGCATTCCCTCGCTGATCGCGCGTCAAGACCTCCCCTTCATGATAGACCTGCTGTATTGCCCGCTCCAGCCGGCGGGCCTCTTCGCTATAGCCGAGATAGTCGAGCAGCATAGCGCCGGATAATAACATGGCGGTGGGATTAATGATGCCTTTGCCGGCGATATCGGGCGCGGAGCCGTGTACAGGCTCGAAGTAGGCGTAGTATTCGCCGCAGCAGGCGCTGGGTGAGAGTCCAAGGCCTCCGATACTGCCACTGGCGGCGTCGGCAAGAATGTCGCCATGCTCGTTGGAGAGGACGACTACGTCGAGCGTTTCGGGTTCGGCAATCATACGCCGGGCCAGGTCGTCGATGAGGAATTCCTGGTAGCTCAGGCCGGGATATGAATGCACGGTTTCGCGCACGATTTCGCGCAGGCGGCCATCGGTGCGCGGCAATATCGAGTATTTGGCGCCCAGGGTTACGCGGCCAGGATAGCCATTGACCTGACGGTACAGGGCTAACTCGCAGGCGGCGACGGCCATGCGATGCATCTGTTCTTCTGTGTAGATGCGGACGGCGTAGCTCCCCCGTTTTTCTAGCGGGGGAGCCTGCCACCATGTAGTGCTGCTGGGTAAGGCCGCAAGCTCCGCAAGATTGCCCTCGCGAGGCGGATACATACCTTCCAGGTTATCGCGCACGATGACGTAATCGATGCGTTCGGGATGGCCCATCGGGCTGTTGTAACCAGGATACCAGCGCACGGGGCGAATATTGACATAGGTTTCTTTACCCCAGCGTAGATACCAGAGAACGGGCCTGCTGGGGCCACCGCTTGCGCCGAAGAGCGTGCAGTCGGCACTATCTATTGCCTCCCGCGTCTCTTTTGGAAATGCATCGCCGAATCGCTCCAGGGCCTCACGACCACTGAGCGCCCCGGTGAAGCATATGCCGGGAGCGAGCAGACGAAGGGTCTCCACAGCAGGATGCATGACTTCGGGCGCGGCATCATCTCCGGCGACGACGCAGACGGTTGGAGGTAATGCGAGCGGCTCCTTCCTGGCGAAGAGCTTCGGGATCATCGCAGGGTTCCTTCCTGGCGGATGTATTCGATGATGCCACCGGCCGCGACGATGCGGGCGACGAAGGGATCTAATGGCTCGGCCTGGAAGATCTGCCCGGTGGTTCGGTTGGAAATGATGCCGCGCGCGAGATCGACCTCCATTTCCTGCTCATCGGCGCTATTTAGCACGGCCTCTTCACAGATCAGGACGGGCAAGCCGATATTGACGGCGTTGCGATAAAAGATACGGGCGAAACTACGGGCTATGACGACCTGCACGCCGCAGGCCTGTATAGCTGCCGGAGCGTGTTCGCGTGATGAGCCGCAACCGAAGTTGTGGCCTGCCATGACTATATCGCCTGCCCGCACCTGTTGGGCAAATTCGGGCAATACTTCGCAGAGACAATAACGCGCCAGCTGCGCGCGGTCGGTTGTGACGTTGTAGCGTCCAGGAATGATGACATCAGTGTTGACGTTGTCGCCAAGCTTCCAGATACGTCCCATGATGGTTGGTTCCTTTCGTTTGATTGAGATAAAGCCCGTGCCTGTCCTCCTCGGATAGCAGCACAGGCACCAGGCCCTGTCCCTACGGGTACAAAAAGATATAATCAACATGTCATATATGGCTATACGAAGTTCCTGGGATCGGTAATGTGGCCGGTCAGGGCGGTGGCGGCGACGGAGGCCGGACTGCCGAGGTAAATTTCGGCGGTGGGGTCGCCCATGCGACCGGTGAAGTTGCGGTTCATGGTGGTTAATGCGCGCTCGCCGGGGGCCAGTACGCCGAAGTGCCGGCCGATGCAGGGGCCGCAACCTGGGGTGCCAATGGAGGCGCCGGCCTGCGCGAATGTTTCCAGGTAGCCGAGGCGCATTGCTTCCAGGTAGACCTCGCGCGAAGCGGGAATGACGACCATGCGGGTTTCTGGATGGATAGTCCTGCCCTGTAAGATACGCGCGGCGATGGCGAGGTCGTCAAGGCGACCATTGGTGCAGGTGCCGAGAAAGACCTGGTCGATTTTGACGTGTTCGACCGATTCAACGGGAACGACATTGTTGACATCCGGCGGGCAGGCGATCATCGGCTGCAAGGTTGAGACATCGATTTCGACGATGCTTTCGTAGCGCGGGTTGCGCGGCCTGAGCATGGGATAATCGCGTTCGGTGCGGCCACGCAGCCATTCACGGGTGGTTTCATCGGCGGCGACGAGGCCAGCCTTGCCGCCCATCTCAATCGCCATGTTGCAGAGGGTCAGGCGCTCGCTTACCGAACAGTTCTCAATGAAGTCGCCCGTGTATTCGATGGCGCGATAGTTAGCCCCGTCGACGCCTATCCTACGCACGATTTCAAATGTGACATCCTTGGTGTAGACGCCATGCGGCAGGGCTCCTGAGAGACGCACGTTGATGGTGGTTGGGATGCGAAACCAGGCGCGCCCGGTGGCATAGGCGACACCGATATCGGTAGAACCCATGCCGGTGGCAAAAGCGCCGAGCGCGCCGTAGGTGCAGGTGTGGCTGTCGGCTCCGACGATGATATCGCCGGGAACGACGTAGCCGCGTTCGGGCATGACCTGGTGGCAGATGCCTTCCTGTAAGATGGCGATATCCTGCTCGCGCGCGAAGGTGCGGACATCGCGATGCAGGGTGGCAGCCTGGATGGTCGCAGCCGGAATGATATGATCAAATACGATGTGCGAGCGACGCGCATCGAAGACGCGCCCGCCATTTTGCTGCGATAATTTACGAAACGCCTGGATTGCCAGGGGCGTCGTGGTATCGTGGCTCATGACGTGGTCAACATCCACGACGACCGTCTCGCCCTGCTCTACGGTACGACCGGCTTTGCGACTGAAGATTTCTTCGGTTAACGTTCCCATGCGACACTTCCTTTCTCTTGATACCATGCATGAATAAATGCATCGACTTCATCTGAATTTAAGCTGCCCTGCTCGGTCCGCTCTTTGAGGGCGTGGGTGAGATGGCAGATTTCGTCATTGCTGAGCTGCAAACCTAATGTCGCGGCGCGATGGCCGACGGCATGGCGACCGGTGATGGGAGAACCGACAACGACCTGGCGCATCAGGCCAAAATCGCCCGGATCAAGCACCTCATAAGCGCGTGGATTCCTCAGTACGGCGCGGGTATGCACACCCGCCTTGTGCGTAAATGCGCCCGGGGCGGTGATGGGTATATTAAAAGGAATGGGAAGCTGGAGGCACTCCGAGACATAGTGGTCAAGCGGGGCCAGTTGCGTAAGATCATAGTTTGCCAGCAGCTCGGGATAGTGAATGTAGAGTTGCGCAATCAGGCCGCTGAGCGGGGCGATGCCGTTGCGCTCGCCGATGCCCAGTACGGTGACATCGAGGCAGTCCGCGCCTCCTTCGAGGGCCGCGACGGTATTGGCGAGGGCGCAGCCGGTGTCGTTGTGGCCGTGAAATTCGATACCGACGTGTGGGTAGCGTTCCGCGCAGAGGCGCACGAGCTGCTCCACCTGGCGCGGGCAAGCAATGCCGACGGTATCGGGCAGGCCGATACGCTGCACGCCGGCATCGACGACGGCATCAAAAACGGTCAGTAGATCGACGAGGTCGCTACGAAAGGCATCTTCGGAGGAGAAGCGCACGTAGCGACCGGCGGCGCGGATGCGCCGGATCAGTGGCACGGCATCGGCGATGATCTGGTCGACGCGGCGGCCATGGCTGAACGTGCGTAACTCCGCCGATGTGCCGTAGAAGAGGTTCAGACCGTAAACGGGTGTTTCCAGCGCGGCCTCGACATCGGCCTCAACACAGCGCACGTGCGCTACGATATGCGCCCGCAGGCCAGGCTTGCAAATCGATTGTATGGCCTGCCGCATGCCAGGCGAGCTGATGGGCGACGGAACCTCTATGAATGACACACCGACGGCATCGAGCATACGCGCGATGTTGAGCCGCTGCTCCAGAGTAAAGAAGGCGCCGGCAAACTGTTCTCCCTCACGCAATGTCGAGTCAAGAATGGCGAGCGATCTCATAACAATGTTTCCTTCCTGAGCGCAAGTTCCCCCAGCACTCTTTGCACGATGTCAATGGCTTGCAGATACTCGGAAATCTGGATATGTTCCTGCGGCGTATGGTCCAGGCGCGAGTCGCCGGAGCCATAGGCGACGATGTTTTGCCCCCAGATGGGGCCGACAACGTTCATGTCCGATGTGCCGGTTTTATGTTTGAAGATGGCTTGACCTCCGGCAGCGCGAATGGCGGAGATGAAGGCACGCGCAAGGGGCGTCGCGCGCGTGGATTGAAAGGCAGCTTCTTCGCCATGGAAGTTGATGCTGGCATCGTCTTCACGTGCCCATTGCTCTAACATTTCACGCAAGCCGGCGATATCGTAATCGGGCGGCAACCGGTAGCCGATCAGCAGTCGTGTGTGTTCCTCTAAGCCGTCCTGGCTGCTATTGATGCTCCTGAGTGAGGGCATGAGGGCGGCGAACGCGGAATGTGAGGAATGCTGCTCATTCCATTCAATAGCATGGTTATGAACGCGGTTCCAGAAGGTGATGGCCGTCTCGCTACTGTTCGACTGCTGGCTCGCGCTGTGATGGACCGGACGCGACAGGCTATATTCGACCAGCAACCTGCCCTTGTAGCCAATCGTGACGGCCTGGCTGCCGCTGGGTTCGCCGATGATGCAGGCGATGGGCTGGTAGCGTTCGAGGACTGCACGCGCGCCCCTTGAGGTCGCGGATTCCTCTTCAACGGCTCCAATTACGATGATTGGATGATGGATGGAATCGCCAGGTATGTCGTTCGCAATGCGGGCGGCTGCACAGATGAAGGCCGCTAAAGGACCCTTGGCATCTACGGCCCCTCGTCCATACAGAACGCCATCCTGTAGTCTGACGGGAATGTAGCCGCGCACGGTATCCATGTGACCGAGCAGGATGATGGGCTGCTGGTGCGTATCGCAGTCAAGAGGGTGCGTGCTGGCGATGAAATTGCCGGTTTCATCGACGGTGGCATGCAGGCCCATCTGCTGCGCCTGTTCGACAAGATAGCGAGCAAGCGCGCTCTCCTGGCCCGAATAGCTGGGGATGGTGAGCATGTTGTGCAGGAGAGAGATTGCGGGGTTGGTAAGCGAGGCATCTAACCCGGCTTCCTCTGTCTCGAGTACAATATGGTGGGAATCGAGCGAGCGATCCCCTAACTCCCCAGAGCGGAGCAAGCTCCCCCGCTCCGCATCCATCACAGCACTCGCCCCTACCGGCTGCGTTGTTACCACTTCCTCTACCACGTCCAGCACGCGATCCAGTTGCTCCAGGGTTATCACAAGGGGTGGCAGCAAGCGAATGACGTTTGGGCCAGCGAGCAGGGCGATGACGCCTCGTTCGGTGAGCTTTTCGAGATATGGCTGCGCGCGGCGTGTGAGTTCGATGCCGATCAAGAGGCCTCTGCCACGCACTTCGCGGATAAGTGGGTTGGGTATGGCTCGAAGCCTTTCCAGCGCGTGTTCGCCGAGGATGGTTGCGCGTTCGGGCAGGGCTTCCTGTTCGATGATGTCGAGGGTAGCAAGCGCGGCTGCGCAGGCCAGGGGGTTGCCGCCGAAGGTGCTGCCGTGGACGCCGCGAGTGATGCGCCCGCTCTCCATTACGCGAGGGCCGAGGCAGATGGCGCCCATGGGGATGCCACCGGCCAGGGATTTCGCGAGACAGAGGATATCGGGCCGCAAATCATAGTGGTCGCAGGCGAAAAGACGACCGGTGCGACCAAAGCCGGTTTGCACCTCGTCGATGATGAGCAGGGCGCCGCGTTCATGACAGAGCGATGCGAGACTGCGTACATACTCGCCGTTCGCGACATGCACGCCACCTTCGCCCTGCACGAGTTCGATGATGACCGCCGCGGTCTGCTCATTGATGGTGGCTTCGGCGGCTGCCAGGTCATTGTAGCGGATATGGGTAATGTCTGGAACGAGGGGCGCGAACGGTTCGCGGTAATGCGGTTCCCATGTGGCCGAAAGCGATCCCATTGTGCGACCATGGAAGCCGCGCAATGTGGCAATAATGCCGGGGCGACCGGTAGCAAGACGAGCGAATTTGAACGCGCCCTCGATGGCCTCGGTTCCGCTGTTACAGAGGAAGATATGATCGAGTCCCCGCGGCGCCAGGTTGGCAAGGCGTTCGAGCAGCCGAGCGCGCATGTCATTGTAGACGATTTCGGGGCAGGTGATGAGGCGATGGGCCTGGGCTGCGAGGGCGGCGGCAATTTCAGGTCGTCCATGTCCAATATTAGCGACGCCATGCCCTGCCGCGCAGTCGATATATTCCCGGCCCTCTTCATCCCATACTACTGCTCCGCTGCCACGCACGATGGCGATGGGACGCTTGCTGTAGACGCCTGTTGTGTAGGTATTTTCGAGTTCGATGGTCGAAATCATACGGTTAGCCTTTCTCTTGAGATGGACGATGCCTCGATTATCGTGCCTGAGCCATGCAGCACGTCGAGTAGCGAGGCGCTACCGATACAGATGCGCGGTACGCCGCCTTGCAATGCTTCCTGCGCGCCCAGCAGTTTCTTGCGCATGCGTCCCCTGGCATAGTGCATGTAGTCGGGCAGGCACCCGGCAGGAATTGTTCTGATGAGCGTCGTGCTATCCTCTGGATTGGAAAGCAGGCCGGGAACGTTGGTCAGGATAACCAGGGTCTCGGCGTGCAGTGCAGCAGCAATGGCAGCTGCCGCTCGATCTCCGTCAACATTCAGGCGTTCTCCCTCGTGACTCAATGCCAGGGGAGCGATGACGGGAGTGTAACCGGCAGCGAGGAGCTGCCGCAGCAGCGCCTCATTTACACGTTCGATTTGCCCGGTGTAGTCGTCGCGCAGGATTTGTACGCGACCATCCGGCATCAGGGAGCGCACGATCGATTTACGCCGTGCCAGCAGCAATCGGCCATCGACGCCTGACAATCCTAGCGCGCTGACTCCTTGCTGCTGCAAACTCGCGACCAGGGCGGTATTGATCTCGCCCACAGTAGCCATAGCGAAGATGCGCAGCGTTTCGGCATCGGTATAGCGGCTGACCAGGCCACCCGGCGAGGTAATCACGCGAGCAGGATGCCCCAGGCGTTCGGAGAGTTCGTTGGTGAGGTCTGAGGCGCCATGCACCACGACTATCTGCTGACCATCCGTAACGCATTGGGCTATCTCGCGCACAATATTCGTGGTGATAACACCCGCTCCCCCGCCAATTTTCACAACAAGCGTCATAGTAACGTTCCTCTCTTGCTACACCGGGTGCAGACCGGGAAAGGTCAGACCCAACGATTCGTCCCAACCATACATGCAGTTGAGCGCCTGTACTGCGTTGCCGGCGGCGCCTTTCACCAGGTTATCGAGGGCGGCCATGACGACCACACGCGGTTGATGCGGATCGAGTTCGAAGCCGATATCGCAGTAATTGCTGCCGGCCAATATCTTCGGTTCTGGATAGCGGTAGACGCCGGTACGTTCTTTGACCAGGCGGATGAACGGTTCGCGCTGGTAGGCTTCACGGTAGAGCCGCCATAGTGTGCGTTCGTCAATCGTTTCGTTGACGAACACATGGGCGGTGATGAGTATTCCGCGCACGAGTTCGATTGCGGTGGCGGAGAAGGCGATGTGTTGAGGCGATTCGTGCTCAAGGGCCGATAATGGACTTGAATAACAAGAATCGGCAAACCAAGCGGCCCTGCCCATGTCATTCTGAGCGGAGCGAAGAATCTCAGCGGAACCTGGCGCAGATTCTTCGCTCCGCTCAGAATGACATGGTGAGAGCGCGCGGACCGGATAGGACTCGCGTGGGCCCCGGTTTAACGCGCCATCAACTCGCCCCAGTTCCTGGATGAGTTCGGCGGTGTGACGGTGGCCGGTGGGTTGGAATGAGCGAACGGCGCCGCTCCTGTCGGGGTGGTGACTGCTGGCGCCTGGTGTTGCGCCCGCGGCCGATGAGCCTACTTTGGCCTCTACGACCAGCGGCATTGTGGTATCCACAAGGCCTGAGCGGTAGAGGGGATAGAGTCCCAGGATAGCCGCCGTTGCCATGCAGCCGGTGCCGCTCACGAGTGTCGCGGATGGTAGTTCCTCACGATGCAGTTCGGACAGGCCGTAGACGGCTCCGGCCAGCAGGTGTGGCGCTGGATGCGGTTCGCCGTACCATTGTTCGTAGAGGGCGGCGGAGCGCAGGCGGAAATCGGCCGAAAGGTCGATTATGCGAGGCGCGAGCCGGCGGTAGCGGTCTATTTCTCGCGATGAGATGCCATGGGGCAGGCAGAGAAACAAGAGGTCGCATGATGACAGGTCATCGGTATGACAGAAGCGCAAGGTACTGATTTTGCGCAGATTTGGATGGACGCTATGCAGGTATTGTCCGGCATGACTGCTTGATGCCACCTGCGTCAATTCGACCTGCGGGTGAAAGAGCAGCAGCCGGGCGAGTTCTCCAGCGGTATAGCCGGAGCCGCCGGCAATCGCAACACGCAATCGACTCATCGTAGAACCTCTTCCTGTATGCCGCTCAGCACGTAGTCAAGCATGGCGTTGGGAATGTCCACGCCGGTTGGCGCGATGCTGTTACGAAACTCCATGGTGGCGTTGATTTCGTTGACCAGCAGGCCGCGCTCAGGGTCTTCAAGTACATCGATGGCCAGGATGCCACCACCGACCGCCTGGGCTGCTTGCACGCAAAGGCTATCGAGTTCGGGTGTGACGGGACAATTGCTCGCTACCGCGCCACGAGCCGTGTTCGTTACCCAATGTTCGCTGGTACGGTAGATGGCGCAGATGGTGCGATCTCCAACGACGAAGGCGCGAATATCGCGCCGGGGCTTCGCGATATGCTCCTGGATGTAGTGAATGTGGTGCTGGTAAGAACCTAGCGTTTCCTGGTGTTCGAGGACTGCCTCTGCCGCGTCGCGATCATTGACGCGGGCCAGCAGACGACCCCATGAACCGGTTGTGGGCTTGAGTACGACCGGGTAGCCGAGCATTTCGATGCCGCGAATTGTCTGGTCAGCATCAAAAGCCAGCAGAGTGCGCGGTGTTGGAATGCTGGCACGCAGCAGGGCGAGCGTGGTGAGCAGCTTATCGTTGCAGGTCGCGGTGACGGCTGCCGAGTTGTATACTCGTATGCCCCAGCTTTCGAGAACGTTGAGAATTGCCAGGCCGCGCGATTGACTGACGGTGCGACAAAGGACTGCATCATACTGCTGCCATCGCTCATCAGGATGCGATAGATCGAACAATAATTCGCCATCGTCGATGATATCGAAAGCAATTGACCGGCGTGTCAGGGCATCGATCAGCAACTTTTCTTCAACGCGGATGCGCGATGTGAGAATAGCGAGGCGCATAGTGCTATTCCCCCCAATCCTCTTCGACTTCAGGCGCCAGTGCCACGGACGGTGGTTCGAGGTGCAACACCTCCAGTTCGGCGTTACAATCCGGGCAGTAGATGATTTCGCCAACGATGAGACCCTGGACGGGAATCTCGGCTTCGCATTCAGGACAGTTTGCCATGTGTGTTTTCCTCCTGTACATTCGATTGCATAACGACGATCAATAAAAATGCTCTACGTCCCCCGCTTGGGGAAGGACGTAGAGCATTGCATTGCGCGTGGCTCTCGTGGTACCACCTTCATTCGTTGATGCCTCACGACATCAACCTTGTGAAGTAAGGGCAGCTTTTATACCCTATACTCCGTGCCTGTTAACGGGGGCATCCGGCAAGGTCTACTTTCGCACGGGGCGATTTCTTCTTGCGCTCCGGGTTTTATTCGCGGTTGGTTGGCATACGGGCTTTCCAGCACGCGCCCGCTCTCTGGATGCAACCGGGGACCGCTACTCGTCCCTTCAAAGCTTTGTCGTTTTGGTTTTTGATTTCTTTTGTTGCGACCTGGATAAAGGGACAAATAAAAACGCCCTTCATCCTTTCATTAAGGACGAAGAGCGATCAAATACGGCTCTCGTGGTACCACCTTCATTCGTTGATGCCTCGCGGCACCAACCTCGTGGAGTATGTTTCATACTCACGCCCGATTACGGGGGCATCCGGCGAAGTTCTACTCTCGCGCGCGGCGATTTCTTCTCGCGGCTCAGGGTCTTTATTCACAGTATGTTGACATATGGGCTTTCCACCAACCGCCCATTCTCTGGACGCAACAGCTACTGTTACTCGTCCCTTCGAGGCCTTTGTTTTATGAAGTTTTCAGTGCGTTAGTGAATGTATAACATATGCGCAGTTGAGTTGTCAAGGATTTTTTGGAGTGTCCAGGCAATTGCTACTCGATAGGAATGCAGGCGGATGATATAGAGGTGATGTGAGGTTTTTCTATCGTCATTACGGTGATACTCTCCAACAAATATGTTACACTTACTAGTAGACGGGGGCCGCTCCCGGCAAGGAAGCGTTAGACTTGAGGAGAGGCGAAGCAATGACAACGACGAATTTTACTTTAGATGGCAAGAACGTATTAATTCGCGATCAGAATGGCAATGTCGCGGTTCTCAATCCGCTTGAGGCCTTAAATTTGTTGCAATGGCTATCCAAGCATAACAATATATTGCTCAGTACGGCCCGGCAGTCCATCAGTGAGGTACAGAATGCGGAGCAGGAACTTGAGATTCATCTTTACCAGGAAAACCTGGATCACCTGGATGAACTGAAAGCGGCTTTGCCCGGCTTGCATGAATACAGGCCGCCGGCCAGGGTGCTAAGCATTCCGCTTGAAGAGGTAACTGAACGGGCTATTGAGATGCTGAAAGAGTTTCAAGTTAAATACTGGATTCATCCGTTGCTGGAAGAGGATGATGATGTGTTCGCGCAGGCATAAATTATGAATTTTAAGGTATTCAGAATGAAATTGTGAAGGCTATGCAGAAAGCCCATTATGACGATATTGCTGAATGGTATGACAGCAGCATCACTCGGAATACGCTGATTCATGATCTTGTTCTACCACCGCTACTTGAGTTAATGGGTGATCCAGGTGGTCAAACGATTTGTGATCTCGCGTGCGGCCAGGGGATGCTCTGCCGTTATCTGGCTCAAAAAGGGGCGAGAGTGACGGGAGTTGATCTCTCGGCAAAATTGTTGGAAATTGCGCGGCGTTATGAGGACGCTCAACCTCTGGGTATTGATTACGTTCTTGATGATGCACAGTTACTGGCAACGCTTGCCGATGCGACATTTGATGGCGTGGTTTGCAATATGTCACTGATGGATATTGAAAACATCCGTGGCACTTTCCTGGCCGTAGCGCGTATTTTGCGCCCGCGTGGATGGTTTATTTTCTCTATCACTCATCCCTGCTTTCAGGGACCTGGCGCAAGCAGGGAAATCGGGCCAGATGGAACTGTTCGTTATACCATAAGCGATTATTTGACCGAGGGATACTGGCGTTCAGACAATCCGCATGGGGTACGGGGGAAAGTTGGAGCATACCATCGAACATTAAGTAGGTATCTAAACAACCTGATGGAAGCAGGTTTTATCCTGGAGAGGTTTATTGAGCCTAAAGCGGGTGGAGAAATGGCCAGGCGTGTCCCTGGAAACCAGAACGTGCCCGCTGTTTTGATTGTTAGATGCAGGAAAGGTTGAAGGAAAACGAGATTTTCAATCTTTCCCGCATGTAAACTGGAGCTACTACATTTCCTAGTCCACTTCCCCAAGTAAGAGGCCCAGGCACTGCTAGTGTATGATGTTAAGGCTTTTCGTCGTCGGCGAAACTAACAGAGTAGTAGTTACTTTCTAAGTAATCCGCCCTAAACCTGCAATTTGCCGAATCAGCAGCAATGCATTATATAATGGCCCTAGAAAATCGGCTCACCCGCACTTTGCGTGAAAAGGCTGAGTTGGTGAGGAAGGTGGCCGATAGAGAACGCGCTGACGCAACAAATCAAATTTGGCGCGGCCGTACATCGTCCGTTTGAGGCATTTGAGTCGATTGACATGCCCTTCGACGACGCCATTGTTCCAACTGAGCGTCAACCCGGCTTGCACGGCCTGCTGGTCTTTGCGTAATTTCCCCACAAAGTTCTGTAGTTCACGAATGTTACTGAGCTGTGCTGTTTCCATCCAAGCCTCTAACTGGTCGCCTTGCAGGGTCCGCAGCAGGGTCAGAAAGCGGGTCACGATGTCCATCACCTGGGCGATCCCTGGTGTGCTTGACGCATCTGCACCAGCGCCTGCTGGTGCTCCTTGGTCAAGGTTTCTGACCGCCGCATGAGCAGGCTCACGGCGGCACGAGGCGTTAAGCCTTGCGCTTGCGCCGAGAAATCCGTGATCCCCGCTTTGAGTTGCTTGCGCAGATGGGCAACCAGGCGAGCCACTTGTTGGCGTTTGCCGACATAGCCCATGGCTACCACCTCGCGGTAGAGCCTGGCACCGTTACGGCATCCCTGCTGCCATCGCTCACGGATATACGCTTCGTAGGGATGGAGCATCCCGGCCTTGACGCGATAGGCAGCCGTTTCGGGATAGGCGTCGGCATAGGCAAATTTCTGGACTGTCATCCGTCCCATGTGGAAACGCCGGGCAATTTCCGATAGACTGCTACCCTGCAGATAGAGCGCTCGCACCGCCTCGTACTGCTGCATTCTCCTGTCGCGTGTCTGTTGTCGACTTGCTTCCCGCTCTGGACGTGGAATGGGGACCGAGACCGGAGCAGGAGAGGAAGCCGGGCGGGCGACCACGATCTGTTGTAAGAGGCGCCGATGGCGGTGGAAGATGCGCTCCACCGCCTCGGAGAGGTTCTTCTGCACATGGAACCGGTCCGCCACCTGAACGGCCTCCGGCGCTCCTTTGCTCGCTCCCGTGGCATAGTCCCCCGAGCGGTCTCGGCTGATGAGCTGCACGCCCGGATGGGACTTGAGCCAGCTTTCCAGGCTCGTCGCGGAGCGATCAGGCAGCAGATCGACGACCTGGTGGTCTTGCAGGTCAACCAGGATCGTCCCATAGGAGACATTGCGACGGAAAGCCCAGTCATCCACGCCTAGATGCGTGGGGTGGGATGACTCGCCAGAGAGGTCTTCCGCACCAGTCGTAGGAAGGTATCGGCGCTACAGGCGATGTTGAGTACCGTGGCAATGTGAGCGCCTGCTTCGCCTCCCAGGGCGAAGCCAAGTTGCCGGAGGAGTTCGGTCAAGCGCACCGTCTTGCGGGCCGAGCGCGCGGCAACCTCGGGAAGCGCTTCAGCAAAGGTCTTGCGCGAACAGGAGGAGTTCTCGCAGAAAAAGCGTCGCACGTTCAGCTTCCACTGCACGGCCAGGCCGCTGGCAGGCAGATCCTTCAACGTCCGTTGATAGTGGCTGTGGACGCGTGAAGAACTGGTCTGGCAAGTGGGACAGCTTCCGTTTTTCGTCGTGCAGTTGGCAACCAGCGTGATGCCTTCCTCCGTGACGATCAGTTGGTCAATTTCAAGTAACGAATCGGGCAGAAAAATCATGGGAATAGACATGGGGCCTTTACTCACTGGGGTTTGGAATTCTCTTACATTATATCACTTCTTTCACGCAAAGTGCGGGTGAGCCCCTTTTCGGGAGTCATTCATTCCCAAAATCAGAGACATTCTCTTCCAAAAAGTCGGTATCAAGGTCACACACTTTTGAGGAAAAATCTGGTAATTTTGTTCTAATCTATTTCAAAGGACGGGATCTGTGCCGGATGAAGGCGCAGGCAGCGTCCTGGTTGTGCCTTTTGCCCGGCTGCATCGGGGCGAGCCGTTCTGCTGGCCGCCTCTCTGTAGCTATCCGAGAGGGATGGCAAAAGATGATGGCACAACGTCATTGTTACAACTAAATAGAAGGGGTGCATCTCATATGCGTTCTCACGCATCGATTTCTTTGACGAGTTCGCTTCCTCCGCTTTCCCTGTTGGAGGAAGTCCTGTATGATCTACCTCCTCTGGAAGGGGTCTTGCTCCACTGGCACATGCATGGAGCGGCAGCGCTAACTCCTGGGATTGTGTCGCTCTTCTCCCGGCGCAGATACCTGCTCGGCCCGACGACTTTGCCGGGGACCAGCATCCAGTTACTCGCGACCTGTGTCGAGGAATACCTTACCAATAGAACGGAGGAGGCAGAGATCAGCCCGTGGGAGGCGCGTCCGTTGCACACCCGGTTGGTGCGGCATTCTCCATCCTACAGCGCCATGGAGACCCAGGCGCTTTTACCTCCTGGGGTACTGGTGCAAAAGACGGTGACACTGGCTGTAGACGAGTTGCTCGTACTCTGCACCGGTGTAGGCACCTGGCAGCTCTCGCGTCAGGACCTGCACGCGATCACCAGGGCGCTTGGGCTGTCGAGCCGGAGGAGCAGGCATACCACCATCAATCCAGCGAGCTTCCAGACGGTCGAGGAATTCGGCATGCTGCCTGGCATGGTCTCACCCTTTCTGCGCCCTATGCGAGCAACCAGGCTCGCGGCGCTGGTGGTTCTTCCCTGGCCCAGGTGTTGGGAGACTCAGAGGCGCGAGGTGGCGATTTCGCTCTCGTTGTGGGAGAGTCTGATACTCCCTCTTAGCTGCCTGCGCTCACTGCTGCGGAGCTACTCTGCCCGTACCTATCCGGAGGTGCGCCTCATCGATCTGCAGGAAACCGGGGAAGACAACGAGCCACCCGGTGACGCAGATGCCAGTTCCCGGGTGGTGTTGACCGCATCTGCTGCTCATGTACTCGTCGGGATAGACCAGGGAGGTGGAAGGCGATGACGATGACCACGGTTTCCGCCCAGCTCCGGCAATTAGAACATCCCCAGTTGCAGGAGCATCAGGTCTGGTACAACGACCAGCAGCACCTGCTCATTATCGATAGCGTCGTCATCGACTGCACGCCCTCGGAGTACGATGTGCTGCTCCTGCTGCTGCGATCGGCCGGCGAACCCGTCTCCTTCGCCCGTCTGGCCTACCGGGACGCCCATCGGACGCTGGCATTGGGTCCGCGCCATCGCCTCTCCCAGCGTATCAGCCGCCTGCGTGCCCGGTTATGGCCGCTTGGCCTGGATATCCTCTGCCTCACCGGCTTTGGCTATATGCTGCTGACTCGTACAGGTGAGCAGGCCGAGGGCGCGTGAGGGCAGCGGGCCAGCATATCGCGTGAACATCTGAGAGCACTGGCCCGCTTTAACCCGGCAGCGCAGCCGAGTTATCCACAGCTTCTCCACAGGCCATCAACAGTGGTGCTGGCCTGTATATCTACTGCCTTCATTCTCAAATGGAAGGAGAACCTGCGATGTCCCTGTATGCTGAACAACCAGCCTCTCCTACTCTGGACCACGTCCTGGCCCAGCTCAAGGGCGTGCGCACTTCGTTGCGCGGCTGGAGAGCCTGCTGCCCTGCACATGCCGATAGCGAACCGAGCCTGAGCATCGGCCTGGGAGAGCAGGGACAGGTCTTGCTCAAGTGTTTTGCCGGCTGTTCCCTCGAACGCATTGTGGAGGCCATAGGACTCACCATCACGGATCTTTTTCCTGATGGGGCTACGACCCTTGAACAGGGTTCGTCCAATAATGGGCATCGCCAGGCTCTCACGCTGCTCGATCTTGCATTAGCGAAGCAGTTGCCCTGGAAATACCTCTTCCATCTGGGAGTGATGGATCATGCCTCTGGCGGAGTGCAGATCCCCTATCATCTGGCTGATGGCCGGGCGGCCCCACGTTACCGCATTCGCACGGCATTGGTGGCCAAAGAGGGGTCGCGCTGGAGTGTTGGCGAGGGCAACATCGTTCCCTACGGTCTGGAGCGGTTGGAGGATGCCAGGAAAGCAGGCTACCTGGTACTCGTCGAGGGCGAATCAGACTGCTGGACGCTCTGGTACCAGGGCATTCCAGCACTGGGCATTCCCGGCGCGGAAATGACCGGCGTTCTGGAGGCGGCCATGCTCTCGGGCATCGACCGACTCTACCTCATGCATGAACCAGATCAGGGGGGTAGCACCTTCGTCTCGCACCTGACGAAACGGCTCACAGAGTGGCGCTGGTCAGGCAATGTCTTCGTGGTGCGACTCTCCAGGGCCAAAGACTCGAGTGATCTCTATACCCAGGACCGCCAGGGATTTCGTGCCGCTTTTCAACACGCCCTCGATCACGCCGAACCGCTTGTACTTGATCGCCCTCAGCCAGTTGCGTCTCCTACCGGGTCACAGCCGAAGATCTTCAGCCTGAAGGAGTTGCTCGCCTGGGAACTCCAACCAGTACGCTGGGCGGTCCCGGAGATCTTGCCGGAAGGGTTGACGTTGCTGGCAGGCAAACCTAAACTTGGCAAAAGCTGGCTCGCGCTCTCGCTGGCACTCTCCATTGCCTCAGGTGGAGTTGCCCTCGGCCAACAACCCGTAGCCCAGGGCGAGGTACTCTACCTGGCGCTTGAAGAGAACGCACGTCGCCTCCAAACACGCGCTCGACAGTTGTTGACCTCCATGACGACAGTCCCAAACGGCCTGGGCTTTGCGTTGGAGTGGCCGCGTCTGGCCGAAGGTGGGCTCTCCTGCCTGGAAGAATATCTCAAGACTCATCTCAACACGTGGCTGGTCGTGGTCGACACCTGGGCCAGGGTGGCACCGCGCACCGATACGCGGCGCTGCACGCAGTACGAGGGCGATTACGACGCGCTGACCCCACTCAAGCAGCTGGCCGAGACCTACCATGTCTCGATCCTGGCGGTTCATCATCTACGTAAGACCGGGGCAAGCGATGTGCTGGACGAGATCACCGGCTCGACGGGGATGACCGGGGCTGTCGACGGCACGCTCATCTTGAAGCGCGAGCGCGGACAACAGGATGCAACCCTTTTTGTGACCGGGCGCGATGTCGAGCGCGAGCAGGAGTTGGCATTGCGCTTCGATGTGACCACCGCTTTGTGGTCGGTCCTCGGCGTTGCCGAGGAAGTTGGCCGCACTCAGGCCCGTCAGGAGATCATCGAGCTGCTCCGCGATCAGCCAGAGGGGATGAGCCCGCGCAAGATCGCCGAAACGCTGGAAAAGAACTATCACACCACGCGCTCAATCCTGCGCAAGATGGAGCAAACCGGTGAGGTCACGCAACTGCATGGCCACTACCTCATCCTTTCAGGAAAGAGGAATCATCAAGGGCAGAGAGAGCCATTGCAAGGGAACGATGTTCGCAAGGAAGACCTTGAGTCTCGCCAAACGATGGATTTTGCATCTACTGGCATGGGTGTGAGTGATGACCATGAGAGCGCACGTCGGAGTGATGAAACTGATTACAGTGATTACGCTGATTACGGCAATGATACTTCGAATGGTGTCGGTAATCTGGTAAAACGACAACCTGATTACACTGATTACGCTGATTACGGCAATGACACTGCTGCCACATCATTTCCCAGGAAGCCTGCCTTTGATGATGCAGGTATTGAGCGGCAAGGAATGAAGTCTAGCAGGCTGTGCAAGCAAGAGGCCCTCTCGTTAGAGGGTTGTCATCAGCAAGAACCTGCCGTAATCAGTGGCATCACTGTAATCAATCGTAATCAGTGTAATCAGTGGCACGTTTCCGCAGTGTTAAATGTCAATAAGAAATTCGGGTGAGCGCGTATTACTGCTGCCGCTGGTGCTTACTCCGCCAGTTCACCTCCTTCTCCTTGCAGCCGAAGCTGTGCCGTTCTGGCTCGGTAGCTCTCCAACTC
>Ga0209581_1000212_pt1 | contig 177373 bp, 173 predicted proteins | sample Coa_R2_FD_187160 | JGI IMG/M metagenome (GOLD analysis project Ga0209581, IMG submission 187160) | Surface soil microbial communities from Centralia Pennsylvania, which are recovering from an underground coalmine fire - Coalmine... | ecosystem: Environmental > Terrestrial > Soil > Unclassified...
CCTCCGGCGCTACCTGCCTTTCTACAATCGCGATAGACTTCACTCATCGCTTAACTACGTGTCGCCCGCGACGTATGAGAAACTGCAGGCATGAAAACCCGGTGTCAACAAAATCGGGGGAAGATTCCGCCCATGTCGTCGCGAAGCGCTGCCATGGGTTCCCTCGCTTCGCTCGGCGCCCTGCTTCAGTGCGGCAATCATCGCGGGCGTGAATTCGAAGCGCAGGAAGTGCACCGAGGAGGTCTTCTCCTCGTCACTTGCGGCTTTTGGGTTGCGTTTTTAGGCCACTTGATGTGACGTACGTTTTCACGTACGCTGCCTTCCATGAGCACACTTACCGTCAGCAAGGCCCGCGCGGGTCTATACCGCCTGATTGACGAGGCGGCAAAAAGCCATCGCCCGATCCGCATCACGGGGAAGCGGAACAGCGCCGTACTTCTATCTGAATCGGACTGGGACGCGGTTCAGGAGACCCTCTACCTTCTGAGTATTCCCGGCATGAGGAAGTCCATTCGCAAGGGGCTAGCCACGCCTGTCAAGAAGTGCGGCAAGGAACTTGATTGGTGAGGTGGACGCTCGTCTACACCAGGCAGGCCGGGAAAGACGCAAAGAAAATCGCATCAGCGGGGCTTAAAGAAAAGGCCCAACGGCTGTTGAACATCGTCGAAAAGAATCCCTATCAGAATCCGCCTCCCTACGAGAAACTGGTTGGAGATCTGGAGGGGGCGTATTCACGCCGCATCAATATCCAGCATCGCCTCGTCTATCAAGTCCTCGAGAAACAGCGTGTAATCAAAATCATCCGCATGTGGACGCATTACGAGTAGAAATGCCGCGTGCCGACAACGAGTTTACAAGCTATGCGGGGCCAAACCCGAGTGTCAGGTGAAATCGCGGATAAGCGAGATGCGGACATTATCGGGGGCTTGAGTGGATAATGTCGCCTGCGGGTGATCGCAGCCGAAACTGAGTGACGCGCCTTTCTTTAGCCCGGCGATCATCGCGGGCGTGAATTCAAAGCGCAGGAAATGCACGGAGGAGGTCTTCTCCTCGCCGCGCGTGCGGTCCATGTCCTCATCAGCGATGGTCCAGACCTTCTCGTGGCCTTCCACCTTCGCCCATACCTTGTGCTCAATGCCGATGAGCCGGGCCAGCGCCTGCCTGCGCTCGTTTTCATCCTCGTATTCGATCATGAAGGTGGCCTTGAGGTTGCTGCCATCCGGAATTAGTGGATTGTAGGCATCCAGTTCCGCCTGAATCTCGGCGGCCTCGAAGATGCGCTCGATGCGCAGCATCTCCTGAACTTGATACTGAATGGTCAGTCGATCCTCGAAATACAGCCTGATGTGATCGCTCAGCGCCAATTGCCGGTTCTTCTTGTGTTCGATGACCCGCTGGCGGAACGCGACGCGTCGCGTGCTGTATTCCTCCAGCGACCACAAATCCGCGCGGGTAAGTTTATTCATGTGATGTAAAACCTAAGATTTCTCGTTGCACTCGAAATGACAATCTCAGACCACCTTAAATGCCGTAGGCCTGCCGAAGCAATGCGAAAGGAGTCTCGACGGATTTGCCGTCGTCGAGGCCGCTTTCGATCTGCACGCCGGCCATGGGGCAGTCGCTGAAATAATGATCGCACTCCGATTGCCGCACCTTGCTCACGACGGGTTTGCAGATTTTCACGGCAAACTCGTGGCACTCGCTCTTGACCGCATAAGTGCCGTCGTGGCCGGAGCAGCGCTCCACCACTTCGATCTCCGTGCCGGGCACAAGCTTCAGCACATCGCGGGTCTTGAGGCCGATGTTCTGCACGCGCTGATGGCAGGGCACGTGATAAACCAACTTGCCCAATGACTTTTTGAAGTCGGTCTTGAATCTCCCCGCCTTGTGGCGCAAGAAGAGGTATTCAAACGGATCAAACATCGCTTCACTGACCTTGCGCACCATGGGTTCGTCGGGAAACAACAGCGGCAGTTCTTTCCTGAACATGAGCACGCAGGACGGCACCGGCGCGACGATGTCGCAGCCCTGATCCACCATCTGCGCCAGCATCGGGATGTTGGCGTTTTTGAGCCGCTCCACGGTGTCGAGATCACCCAGCTCCAGCTTGGGCATGCCACAGCATTTCTCCCGCGGCACGAGGTCAACGACGATGCCGTTGTGCCTGAATACGGCCGCCATGTCCTCGACCATGGATGGCAGATTGCGATTGCCGTAGCAGGTGACGAATACCGCGACCTTGCCGCGCGTTTGGCCCGCCGGTTCGGCCCGGGCGGCGGCTGCTTTGCGCCAGCGCTTGCGCGCGCTTCTGCCGTGAAACTTCGGCAGCGGCGCGTCGGGATGGATGTGCAGCGTTTTGTCGAGCAGCCGGCGCAGCGGCTTCATCCTGTTGGCGGCATTGACCACCTCCGCCACCACGGGAATGCCGGCGAGATTTCCCACCAGATCCGTCGAAGTCAGCAGCCGATCGCGGAAACGACTCTCGCCTTTTTTGAAGCGCTGCGCCTTGGCGCGCAGCATCAAGTGCGGGAAGTCCACGTTCCACTCGTGCGGCGGCACGTAGGGGCATTTGGTCATGTAGCAGAGGTCGCAGAGATAACAGTGATCCACGACCTTGCCGTAATCCGATTTGGCGACGCCGTCGATTTCCATGGTGGAGGAGTTGTCCACCAGATCGAACAGCGTGGGGAAGGCATTGCACAGGCTGACGCAGCGGCGGCAGCCGTGGCAGATGTCGAACACGCGTTCGAGTTCCTTGTAGAGCGCGGGTTCGTTGTTGAACTCCGGCGTTTTCCACGGCACCGGATGGCGGATGGGCGCCGAGAGGCTACCTTCGCGAGTGCCCTCACCGGCCATGCCGGATCCCCTTTCTGCGCGTCTTCATAAACTATGGGGCCGGGATTAACCCGGCCCCATTTTTCATCAACGCCGGCGGTGGCTCAGCCGATGCTGTCCAGCGCCTTCTGGAAGCGGTTGGCGTGCGAGCGCTCGGCCTTGGCCAGCGTCTCGAACCAGTCCGCAATTTCGGCAAACCCTTCCGCGCGCGCCGTCTTGGCCATGCCCGGATACATGTCGGTGTATTCGTGCGTTTCGCCGGCGATCGCGGCTTTGAGGTTGTTGGATGTCGAGCCAATCGGCAGGCCGGTGGCGGGGTCGCCCACTTCTTCCAGGTATTCCAGATGGCCGTGCGCGTGGCCGGTCTCGCCTTCCGCGGTGGAGCGGAACACGGCGGAAACGTCGTTGTAACCCTCGACATCCGCCTTTTGCGCGAAATACAGATAGCGGCGGTTGGCCTGGGATTCGCCCGCGAACGCGTATTTCAGGTTTTCCTCGGTTTTGCTGCCTTTCAATTTTGCCATGGTGCCTCCTTGTAGGATTATTTGGTCAGGTTGGTCGCCCGAAACGATATTAGACTGTGTCTAATCTGGAAACCAGTCTAGTGCGCGACTCAGGCAGTGTCAATAAATCAAGAACAAAAATTGACCCTGCCGGCCGGCTGGGCTAACGTTTGCTCCCACTTTTATTTCCCCGCCCATGCCCATGAATAAAAAGCGCGAAAACATCGACTTTGAAAAATCGCTCAAGGAGCTGGAGGAGGTCGTGGCGCGGCTCGAGGCCGGGGAATCCTCGCTGGAGCAGTCGCTCAAGGATTTCGAGCGCGGCATCGCCCTGACCCGGGCCTGCCAGAAGGCACTGGCGGAGGCCGAGCAAAAGGTCAAAATCCTCACCCAGAAAAACGGCCAGGAGGAATTGCAGCCCTTCGAGCCGGAAGCCGAGTAGCAATGACCGATCTCCAGGAGGCCATGCGGATCTTCCAGGCCCGCAGCGAGGCGGCGTTGGAATCCTGGCTGCCGGCCGCGGACACCCCGCCCCGGCGGTTGCACGAGGCGATGCGCTATTCCGTCCTCGGCGGCGGCAAGCGCGTGCGCCCGCTGCTGGTGTATCTCACCGGCACGGCGTTGGGCGTCGCACCGGAAGTTCTCGATGCGCCCGCCGCCGCGGTCGAACTGATTCACGCCTATTCGCTGGTGCATGACGACCTGCCGGCCATGGACAACGATGATCTGCGCCGCGGGCGTCCCACCTGCCACAAGGTCTATGGCGACGCCATGGCCATACTCGCCGGCGACGCCTTGCAGACGCTGGCCTTTCACGTGCTGGCGCACGGCGGCCATCCCTCACTCAATGCCGCGCAGCGGCTGACCATGCTCGAAACACTGGCGGACGCCAGCGGCTCGCTCGGCATGTGCGGCGGCCAGGCCCTGGACCTCGACGCGGTCGGCCGCCAGTTGAATTTGAACGAACTGGAGAACATGCACCTGCACAAGACCGGCGCGCTCATCCGCGCCAGCGTGCGCCTCGGCGCGCTGTGCCGCGCGAACATCGGCATGGAACAACTCAAGCATCTGGACGGCTACGCCCGCGCCATCGGACTGGCGTTCCAGGTCCAGGATGACATACTCGACGTGGAAGGGGCGACCGAGACCATCGGCAAGCCCCAGGGCTCTGACTCCGCCCGCAACAAGCCCACCTATCCCAATCTGCTCGGCCTTGCGGGCGCGAAGCAGACCGCCGGGCAGTTCCATCAACAGGCCGTGCAGGCGCTGGCAGCGCTGGGCGAAAACGGCGGATTGTTGCGGGAACTGGCGGATTACATCGTGCAGCGTGAAAAATAGGCCATGCAAACGACCGCTGGCCTTATCGAACCAAACTGCCTAAAATCGGGACTAATTCATTCGGCGCTGACATCGGCCCGGAGCCCGCAGCGCCACCCCGATCCCCAAGGAGCCGCTTCATGAACAAGCCGACCGTCGTCTACAAGGAACTGCCCGACACGCAGGCGAGCGCGGACAACCGCCACCTTCCCATCGATCGCGTCGGCATCAAGGACATCCGTCACCCCGTGGTGGTCAGGGACCGCGCCGGGCGCGAGCAGCACACCGTCGCCCGTTTCAACATGTACGTCGGCCTGTGCGAGAAATTCAAGGGCACGCACATGTCGCGCTTCGTGGAAATCCTGAACAAGCACGAATACGAGATTTCCGTGGAATCGTTCATGCGCATGGTGAAGGAGACCGCCGAGGTGCTGGAGGCCCGCAAGGGCCACGTGGAAATGACCTTCCCCTACTTCATCACCAAGTCCGCCCCGGTCTCCGGCGTCAGGAGCCTGCTGGACTACGAAGTCACTTTCTTCGGCGAAATCAGCGACGGCGTCATGAGCACGGGCGTGAAGGTGGTCGTGCCGGTGACCTCGCTGTGCCCGTGCTCCAAGAGCATCTCCGACTACGGCGCGCACAACCAGCGTTCGCACGTGACCGTCAACGTGCGCCTCAATGATTTCGTTTGGATCGAGGAATTGATCGACATGGTCGAGAAGGCCGCCTCCTGCGAGCTGTACGGCCTGCTCAAGCGGCCGGATGAGAAGTACGTCACCGAACGGGCTTACGACAATCCCAAATTCGTGGAGGACATGGTCCGCGACATCGCCATGCAACTGAACGCCGACGACCGCATCGCCGCCTACACCGTGGAGTCGGAGAACTTCGAGTCCATCCACAACCATTCCGCCTACGCCATGATCGCGCGCGACAAGGACGCCGGCAGACAACATCTCCACGCCGGCTAGGCCGGCCCTGCCCGCTCCTCACGCTTGGCCTCCTCCCACAGGGCGTCCATTTCGGACAGACTGGCGTCCATGAGGGCCCTGCCCCGCTCGCGCAGTTTTTCCTCGACGTAGCGGAACCGGCGCTCAAAGCGGCGGTTGGCGCCGCGCAATGCCTGCTCCGGCTCCACGCCCGCGTGTCGCGCCAGGTTGATGCAGGCGAACAGCAGATCGCCGATTTCATCGGCCATGCGCCCGGGCGCATCGTTCAGCGCCTGCTCCACTTCGCCCAATTCCTCCCGGATCTTCGCCAGCACGGGCGCGGATTCGGCCCAGTCGAAACCGACGCGCGCGGCGCGCTTCTGCAGCTTCACGGCGCGGCTCATGGCGGGAAGGGTCGCGGCGATGCCGTCAAGGACGCCGGCATGCTCCGCCGTCCGGCGGCGCTCATGCTCCTTGTGCCGTTCCCATTGCAGGGACAATTCCGCGGCCGTGCCCGCCGGCGCCCCCGCGAACACGTGCGGATGACGCGCCGTCAGCTTGCCGGCGATGCTCCGCGCCACGTCTTCAAAGTCAAACCAGCCACGCTCGGCCGCCAGTTGCGCGTAAAACACCACCTGGAACAGGAGGTCCCCCAGTTCGCCGCACAGGGCGTCAAACCTTTCCTGCTCAACGACATCGGCCACCTCGTAGGCCTCCTCCAGGGTATGCGGCACGATGCTCTTGAAGTCCTGCGCCCGGTCCCAGGGGCAGCCCCGCTCCGGGTCGCGCAGGCGCGCCATGATGTCCAGCAATCGCATCATCGCTTCCATTTTTCCTCCGTCTGTCCCGGATGTAAGACTTGATTTTAGCGTGTTAATCGCATACAAAATGAACGTCGACCGCATTGTTACGGTCAAAAGCAGTGAAAAAACGCGAGAAACCATGTCTTCGCCATTGATATTGCGGCTGGATGTTTCCGGCGTGCCCATCACCTGGATGCCGTGGCAGGACGCCGTGTGCCTCTACAGCCGGGACATGATCGCATGGTCCGCCGGCGAGAGTGTCTTCACCTACCGCGGCGGCATCTCGCGCATCACGGGCAGGCGCTCCACGGTCTCGATCAATTCCATCATCGCCATCAAGCGCTCGGACACCACGCATTACGTTCGTCGCGGCATACCGCCGCTCAGCAACAAGGAATTGTTTCTGCGCGACGGGCACCTGTGCATGTACTGCGGCGATGAATTCCCAGAAGGCCAGCTGACCCGCGACCACGTGATTCCCCTGTCGCGCGGCGGGAGGGATTGCTGGTCGAACGTGGTCGCCGCTTGCAAGGGTTGCAACGCCCGCAAGGGCAACCGCCTGCCGGAGGAGGCCAAAACCACGCTGCTCGCAGTGCCTTACGTGCCCAACTGGGCGGAGTTCCTGGCGCTCAGCAATCGCCGCATCCTTGCCGACCAGATGGAGTTTCTCAAAGCGCAGTTCAAACAGAAGCACCGGCTGTTGAGTTTCCAGTAAATGGATCCCAGGCCTGCCTTGTGGCGGGCTGCTTGAGACTCCACCGAGTCATTCCTCATGAGCCGCGCTTTCGTCAAGGAACCGGACGGCGATGCCGCCGGGGATGTGCCACCGGAGCGTGCGCCCAGCCCGCACCCCAATTACATGACGCCCGGCGGCGCCCAGCGGCTGGCGGAGAAAGTCCAGGACTTGCGTGCCCGCCGGGATGAGCTGGCCAAGAACAAGGACGCCGATCTGAAGTCGACGGATGAATTAAAGCAGATCGAACGCGAATTGCGCTATCTCGATCAGGTCCTGCAACGCGCCATCGTCATCGACTCGCATCAGCAGGCGCACGCCGACGTGCGCTTCGGCGCGGCGGTCACCGTGGTCGATGAGCAAAGTCAAACCCACACCTTCACCATTGTCGGGGAGGAGGAGACCTGCGCGCCCAAGGGATACATCAGCTGGGTGTCGCCGCTGGCCAAGTCGCTGCTCGGACGCCGGGTGGGCGATGTCGTGCTGTGGGAGCGACCCGCGGGCAATGTCCAACTCGAAATCACCGCCATTCACTATCCCGATCTCTCGCAACCTCCCTCGCATGAATGATGTTTCCCGCCTCCAGGGCGGCCGCCGGATGCGGGCGGTGCAGGCGCCCATCGTCGCCGTCGTCGGCGACATGATCGGGCGCGCGGCGAACGTCATCTCGCTGGCCCAGGGCGTCGTGTACTACGAACCTCCCGACGCGGTCCTGCGCGCGGCGCGGGAATTCCTGGACGCGGGCGGGCGGCACCAATACGGGCCGGTGCAGGGCGAGGAGGGATTGATCGAGGCCATCCGCGGGAAGCTGCGGCGCGAAAACGGCATCAACGCCACGCCGGATTCCGATCGACGCGTGGTCGTCACCGCCGGCGCCAACATGGGATTCATCAACGCGCTTTTCGCAGTGACCGATCCGGGCGACGAGATCATCCTGCCGCTGCCCTACTACTTCAATCATGAAATGGCTGTGCGCATGCTGGACTGCGTGCCGATCCCGGTCGCCACCGATGAAAATTACCACCCCCTTCCCGACACGTTGCGGGCCGCCATCAGTCCGCGCACGCGCGCCATCGTCACTGTCTCCCCCAACAATCCCACCGGCGCGGTGTATCCGCGGCACGTGCTTGAGGCGGTGAACCGCCTGTGCCGGGAACACGGGTTGTACCACATCAGCGACGAGGCCTACGAGCATTTCACTTATGACGGAGCGCGGCATTTCTCCCCGGGATCGATCCCGGGCTCCTCGCCCCACACCATTTCGCTGTACTCGTTGTCGAAAAGCTACGGCCTTGCCGGCTGGCGCATCGGCTACATGGTGATCCCCGAACACCTTTACGATTCCGTCTTGAAGGCGCAGGATGCCAATCTCATCTGCGCCACCCGCATCGCCCAGCGCGCCGCGACGGCGGCATTGGAGACGCCGCCGTCGTTTCGCGCGCGGCATCTCGCCACGCTGTCCGAGGTGCGCACCGCCGTCCTGCGGGAGCTGGCGGCGTTGTCGCCGCGATGCCAGGTGTCGGCCTCGCCCGGGGCATTTTACATTTTCCTGCGCCTGGAAACGGACCTGCCGCCCATGACGCTGGTGGAAAAATTGATTCAAGACCACAAGGTGGCGGTGTTGCCGGGGCATGCCTTCGGCTTGAATGGGGGATGCCATTTGCGCGTGTCCTACGGCGCGCTGCGGCCGGAGACCGCCATTGCCGGCATCCGCCGGTTGGTGCACGGCATGCGCGCACTGATTTAGAATCGCCGGCGAACTTCTCCGCCGCCGACGGCTCTGAGATTCTGCACAAGGCTTTCAAGGGAGGAATTGCGGTGACGATCACAACGATGAAGGTGGTATTGCTCGCGCTGATGCTCACTGTTTTCGAAACAGCGGCGGCGGCGGATTCCGAGGAGGCCTACGCCGTATGGGGCGACGGCAACCTTTCTTGCCACAAATACAACAAGGCGCGCGCCGCCTCCGGGCCGGAACTGGAAAAGATAAAATCCTATGTCACGGGTTATTTGACCGCCTACAACGCCTTCACCCCGGACACCTATGACATTGCCGGCGGGACCAAGATCGACGAGATCATCGGCAGCCTGGACGATTATTGCGATACCAAGCAGGTTGAAAGCCTCGAGAGCGCGCTGCACCACTACGTGCAGGGGCACGTTGAAAAACGCGCCCGCACCAGTCCGCGCCAGAGACCGCGCTGGCCGTGAGCCGGGAAACGTGGACGCCGGCATCCTGAAGGCGCACCTGCTGGCCTGCCTGGATCCGCTGGGGTCGGACCCTGGCCGATGCAATGGCGAGACACGGGAGGCGGACATCCCCGCCGCCGTCCTGATCCCGATCCTCATGGCCGAGGAGCCCGGGGTTTTATTCACCCGGCGCGCGAACCATTTGATGCGGCATGGCGGACAGATCAGCTTTCCTGGCGGACAGATCGAAGCGCACGACAACGGCCCGGTGGCCGCGGCCCTGCGCGAGGCGCGCGAGGAAATCGGACTCGATCCCGATCGAGTATCGCCGGTGGGCCGGCTGAGCACGCGCAGCGTCACCAGCGGCTACGCGGTGACGCCCATCGTCGGCCTCCTGCCCGGCGACGCCGCGTTCGCCCCCAATTCGAGCGAAGTGGCGGAGATTTTTCCAGTGCCGCTGGCCTATCTCTTGGATTCGAATCATTATCAAGTCCAGCCCGCCGCCGGCTGCCACGGACGATCCCGACCCACGCTCGCCCTGCAGTACCTGCATCATCGGATCTGGGGCGCGACCGCGGCCATGCTGTCGGAATTGCGCACGCGCTGGCATCGTGCCAACCCGCCCGTAACCCTGTATGCCGGCTAAAAAAATCATTGCGAATTTCAATAAAATGGGTCATCATGTATTTCAAGGTCGGACCGACCTTAAGGGCCCTTAAACTACGGAAATTAGGAGACGACTCATGAAGAAAGTGGTGAAAATCTCTGCTCTGGCTTTCATCATGGCGATGGCTTCCGGCTGCGCGAACATCACGAGGGAAGAGTTCGATGCCGTCAAGAACACCGCCAACAGCGCGCTGAGCGAGGCCCGCGCAGCCAAGTCGGCGGCTGACGCCGCCGCCTCCGCCGCGAGTGCCGCCCAGCTTGCCGCTGATTCAGCCAAGGCGGCGGCCAATGCGGCGCAAGCCTGCTGCGACGCCAACACGGCGCGTGATGAGGAGATGTTCAAGAAGAAGATGCACAAGTAAACGGCCGTTCCGGCCCTGCTTGTTCACAGTACGATCCCCGGCCGCCGCAGGGCGCCGGGGATTTTTTATTTCATGGCGGCGGGATTACCAGACGGCGCCGGTTTGCACGGCCGGAGTGGACGGCGGCGTTTCCGGCCTGCCGGCATTGCGCGATGAAGATGAATCGGGCCCGCCGGCGATCAACCTGCCGACCACCACCGGTATGCCGTTGCGGGTGTCGACGGTGCTGCGCACCTGCATCCAGTTGATCTCCACCCGCTGTGTGCGCGCCAGGGCGGTCAGGGTGTCCACCGCCTGGGCATATTGATCGGCGCGTGCGGCTGGATCCTCCTCCAGCCGCGGATGCGCCTCCAGGTAGAGGCTGCCATCCAGCCATCCCGCCTTGTAGGGCTGATTGACGATCCGCACCGGCGTGCCCCTGTCGACCTGCGCGAAGAGGCTGGCGATGTCCTTCGGATACAGGCGTATGCAGCCGTGCGTCACGCGCATGCCGATGCCCTCCTCCTTGTCCTCATCGGTGCCGTGGATGTAGTAGCCCGGGATCCCGAGCTTGAGCGCGAATTGCCCCATGGGGTTGTCGGGGCCGGGCTTGACCACCGTCGGAAGCACCTCGTCATACTCGCGCAGATGCTCCTCGCGTATGGACTTGGGCGGCACCCACGCCGGGTCCTTGATTTTGGCGACGACCCTGGTCACGCCGTAGGGCGTGGTCCAGTTTTCACGGCCGATGCTGATGGGATGGGTGATCACCACCCGCGGCTCGTTCTTTTTCGCCTTGGGATAAAAGTACAGCCGCATCTCGGCGACGTTGATGACGATGCCTTCATGCGGCGTGTCCGGCAGCACGTACTGGCTGGGGATCAGGAATTCCGTGCCATCCTTGATCATCGCAAAGGGGTTGACCTTCGGGTTGGCCATGCGCATCTCGTCGTAGCCCTGATCGTAGAGCATGTACAGATCGAGAACCGAATCGCTGCTGGACAGGGTGGTCAGATTGACGCTGCCGACGACGTTGTCGCCGTTGCGCGGCAGCCGGAAGGTCTCGGCGTGCGCGGCGGCGGCCAGCACCACGCCCAGCAGCGCGCCGGCGGCGCCTCTTCCAATATATGCAAATTCCGGCAAGCGGATGCCCCTGCATTGACGTCCTGTGGTCATTTGACTCATGAATTTCAAAATTGATTCACCGTCATTGCCGCAATCCCCGCGGGCGGGCGGCGCCCGGACCGGCCAGACGTCACCTCAGTAGGCCTGTCCGGCAGCCGGCGGCGCAGCCGTGCCCGCGCCCTCCAGCCTGCGCAGTTCCGCAAGCAGGCCGTCGAGGCGCCTCAACGCATCCACGGAGATTTCACCGCCGCGCAAGGCGGCCAGCGAGGCGGCGTCCTTGATGTCATCGATCTGGCGCCGCAATTCCCTTATGCGATCCTGACGCTCCGCTTGCGCTTTTTGTTCCGCCAGCCTGGCCCTGGTCTCCTCCTCCGCCGCGGCACGCGCCTCCTTCTCCAGCACGGCGCGGCTGGCGTCGCGCCGCGCCGATTGCCGGCGGCTCTCGCTTTCGTTCAACGCCGCGACCACCCCTGGATCGGCCACCGCGGGAGAAAGTGAACTGCAATGCGGCGAGATGGTCTGACCCCGGAGACAACGGGGAGGGACGTTGCTGATCTGTCTGACGCCATGGACATCACGCCAGACGTAAAATTCGGCCCGCGCATTCATCGCGGCCGACAGCATCATCGCACCCAATACGTATAATGAGCACCGCATGAGTTCAAGCCTAGCATAGCCGCCCACCGACGTTAACCACCGCGCATGATGCCATCGTCCTCCGCCTCGCGCCGGCCCGGTCCGGCAATCCTCCTGTTGGCCGGCATTTTCATGGCGATGCGTTGCGCCGCGGAACCCATCGGCGCGCCCGTGGAATTCTCGCAGAAAATCAAAACCGGCGGCCGTTTCATGCAGGTGCGCCTGCTCGGCATGCTGCGCCTGTCCAACACGCCGGTGGACGGCCTTCCCGCCAATGAATTGTCCGGGCTGGCGTGGGACAGGGACGAACAATTGCTGTATGCCGTCTCCGACAAGGGCCATCTGGTGCATCTGCGGCCGCAGTTCAAGGACGGCATCCTCACCGGCGTGGAGTACCTCCACGCCTATCCGTTGCTCGACGACAAGGGCCTCAGGCTCAAGCGAGGCCTGGCCGACGCCGAGGACCTCGCCATCCGCAACGCCGAAAACGGCCGGCACGGCGACAGCGAGCTGGTGATTTCATTCGAGGGCGTGCCGCGGGTTGAACGCTACCGTCCCGACGGCACCTGGCTCGGCGAGGAGCCGCTGCCCGAGCTGTTGCGCGACAAACGAAATTACGAGGGCAGGAATGCGGAACTGGAGGCGGTGGCGCTCCATCCCGTGTACGGCCTGTTGACCGCTCCGCAGAAGCCGTTGAAAACCGATTCGCCCGGCCTGATGAGCCTGTACGCGCAATCCGGCCTGCAATGGCAGTTTGCCCCCATCGATGCCGGCGACAGCGACATCGTCGGCATGGCCGTCACGCCGAAAAACGAGGTGCTCATCCTGGAGCGCCGCTACAGGAATTTCTTCATGCCCATCATCTTCGCCGTGCGCCGCGTGCGGCTGGAGGAACAGCCGGAGGGTGGATTGCTGACGGTGGAGGACATCGCCCGCTTCACCAACACCGACGGCTTCCAGATCGACAACTTCGAGGGGCTCGCGCATCAGGAAGGCAATCGCTATTTCATGGTGAGCGACGACAACAACAGCGCCATACAGCGGACCCTGCTGCTCTACTTCGAAATCGAGGAGCCGGCGGTCAGCGGAAAATGAAATAGGCCGCGGCCATGATGCACAGGGCCGCCCACAGGTAATCCAGTTTCAGCGGCTGGTGCATGTACAGCAGGGCAAAGGGAACAAACACCGAAAGGGTGATGATCTCCTGGAGAATCTTGAGCTGGGGCAGCGACAGGGTCGTGTAGCCGATGCGGTTGGCGGGCACCTGCAGCAGATATTCGAACAGGGCAATACCCCAGCTTGCCAGCGCCGCCGCCACCCACGACCGATCGGCCAGATTGCGCAGATGCGCATACCAGGCGAAGGTCATGAACAGATTGGACAGAATCAGCAGCGCCGATGTCTTCAGCAGAATGGACACGATTCCTCCTTATTTCTCCCGCAGCCTCGGCATCAGCTCCACCAGATTGCAGGGCCGCTGCCGGTAATCCAGTTGTTCGCCGATGAGCCTGTCCCAGGCCAGGGCACAGGCGCCCGGTGAACCGGGCAGGCAGAAGACATAGGTGCCGTTGGCCACGCCCGCGAGCGCGCGTGATTGCAGCGCGGAGGTCTTGATTTCCGCATATGACAGGGCGCGGAATATTTCGCCGAAACCCTCGATGATCTTGTCGAGCAGCGGGCGCACCGCCTCCGGCGTGCCGTCGCGGCCGGTGAGGCCGGTGCCGCCGGTGATCAACACGACTTCGATCTCCGCCCGCGCGATCCACGCCGACAGCACGGCGCGGATCTGGTACACATCGTCCGGCACGATGCGCCTGTCGCGCAGCTGATGGCCGGCCTTTTGCAAACGCTCCGCGAGCAGCCGTCCGGACTTGTCGGTGTCCTCGGTGCGGGTATCCGACACGGTCAGCACGGCGACGCCCACCGGCGTGAACTGCCGCTCCATTCAGCCTTCCTTCCCCCTCATGTCGAGGTGCCTTGAAATCTCACTGACAGCCCATGATAGAACAAGTTCACGCGGCTGGTGAATGACGGCCGGTCCGGCTTGAATGAAAATCCCCGCGCCGGCGTGGATATTCCTGGCGCGGCAGTCTCACGAGACGTGAATCCCCCGTCCCCACGTCGATTGAAAAAATATTTCCGTCAACGGACGGCGCGCGCGGGGTGCGTATTCGCGCTCCCTCAGCTCGGCGGGAATCGCGTGCTCCGGCAACTGGTAGCCCGCGGCGATCATGGCCATCGGCGTGTAGCGGTCCGGAATCCGGAATTCCCGCCGGGCCCGATCACTGTCGAAGCCCCCCATCTGATGCACCATCAGCCCCTGCGCGGCGGCCTGCAGGGCGAGACTGATCGCCGCCGCGCCGGTGTCATATTGCCCCCAGCGATTCGGCGATCCATCATGCGTCAATACGCTGTCGGCGCAGGCCAGCATCAGCAGGGGCGCCTGCCGCGCCCAGGGCTTGTTGCCCGCGGCGAGACAGTCAAGGGCGCGCCGCCAGCCGGCTTCATCGCGCGCCTTCTCCCAGACGATGAACCGCCACGGCTGATCGCCATAGCAGGACGGCGCCCAGCGCGCCGCCTCCAGCATGGCCGTGAGTTTGCCGCGTTCAACGGGACGCGTCGGATCAAAGGCACGGCCGCTCCAGCGGCTCGCCAATAGATCGTGGATGGGCTGGGCGGTGTCAATGGCTTTTTTAAACATGTGGGCCTCGAAGGAGTACCGGCCTAACATAGCAAAGCCCCCGGTCGAATAGAATTCCGGCTTCTCCAGACAACCCCCGTCATGGCGCTGAGGCCGTCGCGCCGCCGGCTGCCGCAGCTTATTGCGGCGGTTTCAATCATCAGGCTCGCAACTATTTACGGATGACCCGCCAATGGCCGTGGCTCACGCCGGGCGCGGCGTGACTAGCCACGACCATCACCACCGTCAAGCCGATGATTGGCGTGGAATTTATGCGGCCTGTAACCAGTTGGCATGACAATCGCTCTATTCGCAAGGAAGAATTTCATAACGGGATGGCAACAACACCATGATCAACGGCAATTCACTCCAGGGCAGAACGGCCATCGTCACCGGTTCGACCAGCGGCATCGGGCTGGGCATCGCCCGCGGGCTGGCTGCGGCCGGCGCCAATATCGTGCTCAATGGCTTTGGCGATCAGAAGGAAATCGACCAAACCCGGCGGGAGCTGCGCTCCCAAACCGGCGTGCAGGTGCAGTACCACCCTGCGGACATGAGCAGGCCCGATCAGATCGTCGCGATGATCAACGACACGAGGAGCACCCTCGGCGGCGTGGATATTCTCGTCAACAACGCCGGCATTCAAAAGGTGGCGCCTGTCGAGGAATTCCCGGTCGACAAATGGGATGCCATCATCGCCATCAACCTTTCCTCGGCCTTCCACACCATGCGCGCGGCGGTGCCGCTGATGAAGGCGAAAGGCTGGGGCCGCATCATCAATATCGGCTCCGCCCACAGTCTCGTCGCCTCGCCGTTCAAGTCGGCCTACGTGGCCGCCAAACACGGCTTGCTTGGCCTGACCCGGACCGTCGCGCTGGAAGTCGCCCAGTCGGGCATCACCTGCAACCTCGTCTGCCCCGGCTACGTCAGGACGCCGCTGGTCGAGGGGCAGATCAAGGACACCGCGAAGGCGCGCGGCATCTCCGAGGAGGCCGTCATCCGCGACGTGATGCTGGGCGAGCAACCCACCAAGAAGTTCGTGTCGCTGGAGGAGCTGGCCGCACTCACGGTCTTTTTGTGCAGTGACACGGCGGCCTCCATCACCGGCACCGCGCTGCCGGTCGACGGCGGCTGGACCGCCCACTGATTTTTGGAGATCCCTCATGAATCGCGAACAAATTCTGAAAATTCCCTCCATGCCGGCGGCCAGCCCCAGCTATCCCGCCGGCCCCTATCGCTTCATCAACCGGGAATATCTGATTGTGTCCTATCAATCCGATCCCGAGGCGATCCGCGCGGCGGTGCCCGAGCCGCTCATGCCGGACGGCGGTCATACCGTGCTGTACGAATTCATCCGCATGCCGGACAGCGCCGGCTTCGGCGATTACACGGAATCCGGCATCGTCATCCCCTGCACCTACAAGGGCATGCCGGTGAATTTCACCGCGCAGATGTATCTCGATTGCGAACCGCCGATCGCCGGCGGGCGCGAGATCTGGGGATTCCCCAAAAAGCATGCCCGGCCGAAACTCACGGTGGCGGGCGACACCCTGACCGGCACGCTCGAATACGCCGGCCAGCTGGTGGCGCTCGCCACCATGGGCTACAAGCATGAAAACCTGTTGGCTGGCCACGGGCCGGCCCTGGCGGAAAAAATGAGCAAGACGCAGGTCAACCTCAAGATCATCCCCGACGTCGACGGCAAACCGGTCATCGCGCAACTGGTCGCTTACAACCTGTCCGAGGTGCAAATCAAGGGGGGCTGGAGCGGACCGGCGAGACTGCATCTGGTCCCGCATGTCAACGCGCCGGTGGCCGATCTGCCGGTGAGAAGGGTTCTGGGCGGCACGCATCTCATCGCCGATTTGACCCTGCCCTACGGACGGGTGCTGCACGATTATCTGGCGCTGTCAAAAGTCCGCGGAGGGGACGCAGCGGACGCGCGGAATACAAGTCCACTGGAGGTGTCTCGTGCCGGCTGACGTGGCAAATACCTCCCGGCCGCATGTCGTCATCGTCGGCGGCGGCTTTGCCGGCCTGTCGACGGCGCGGGCCCTGGCCGGCGCCCCCGTGCGCATCACGCTCATCGAGCGTCACAACTATCACCTGTTTCAGCCGCTGCTCTACCAGGTGGCCACCTCCGCGTTGACGCCCGCCGAGATCGCCTCGCCGGTGCGTGGCATCTTGCGCGATCAGAAAAATGCCACGGTGTACATGGACACCTTGACGGACATCGACAAAACGACCAGACACATCCGCACCGAGAGCGGGCGTGATTTCGCCTACGACTACCTGATTCTCGCCACCGGCGCGCGCCACAGTTACTTCGGCAACGAGCAATGGGCGGCGCACGCGCCTGGTCTCAAGACGCTGGACGACGCGATGGAACTGCGCCAGCGTATTTTGATCGCCTTCGAGCGCGCCGAAATGGAGACCGCGGACCGGGAACGACGGCGTGCGAATCTCACCTTTGTCATCGTCGGCGGCGGCCCCACCGGCGTGGAAATGGCCGGCGCCATCGCCGAGCTGGCGCATTCCATCGCCCATGATTTCCGCAACGTCTCCACGCGCTGCGCCCATGTCATCCTGGTGGAGGCCGGCGATCGCGTACTGCCGCAATTCCTGCCGGCGCTGTCGCAGCGCGCCAAGCGGGATCTTGAACGCATGGACGTCGACGTGCGCGTCAGGACGCGCGTGGAGCAAATCGGCGAGGGCTACGTGGTGCTGAACGGCGGCCGGCTGGCAACCGAGACGGTGATCTGGGCCGCCGGCGTGCAGGCCTCACCGGCAGGCCAGTGGTTGAAAGCGCCGACGGATCGTTCGGGTCGCGTTATCGTCAATGCCGATCTATCCGTGCCCGGGCACAACGACATCTTCGTGATCGGCGACACCGCGGCCTGCACGCCGGCTGGCGCCGCCAAGCCGCTTCCCGGCCTGGCGCCGGTGGCCAAGCAGCAGGGCGAATTCGTCGGCCGGCTCATCGCCGCGCGGGTAAGGGGTCGCCGTGCCCCTGACGCCTTTCGTTACCGCGACTTCGGCACCATGGCCACCATCGGCAGGAACAGCGGCATCGCCGACCTGCGCAAATTGCGCGTCAGCGGCCTTCTCGGCTGGCTGCTGTGGGGCGCGGTGCACATCTATTTTCTGATCGACTTTCGCAGCCGGATCATGGTGGCCATGAACTGGCTGTGGGCATATCTCACCTATCAACGCGGCTCCCGCCTGATCACCGGGCTGGGCCAATCCACACAAGGAGGACACGATGGCAGCGAATCCCAAGATGGTGAATCTGGCACTGCAGGGTGGCGGGGCGCACGGGGCCTTCGCCTGGGGAGTGCTGGATAAACTGCTCGAAGACGGCCGGATCGACATTGAGGGCCTGAGCGCCGCCAGCGCCGGGGCGATGAACGCCTCGGTGTACGCCTATGGCAAAATGACCGGCGGACTGGACGGCGCGCGCCAGGCGCTGCATGATTTCTGGCGCAGGATCAGCGTGGCGGGCAGTCTCTACAGCCCCGCCAAACGGCTGCCTTGGGAATTCTGGAGCACGAACGGGAACAGTGATCATTCGCTGGGGTACTGGATATTCGACAGCATCACGCGCATGTTTTCGCCGTACCAGTTAAATCCGTTCGACATCAATCCCCTGCGCGACGTGCTGGCGGCCTCCGTTGATTTCGAGAAACTGGTGCAGTGCAAGTGCACCAACCTGTTCATCAGCGCCACCAACGTGCGCACGGGCAAGGTGCGCGTATTTCGCAACGAGGAGATGTCCCTGGACGTGGTGATGGCCTCCGCCTGCCTGCCCTATCTGTTCAAGGCCGTCGAGATCGACGGCGAGCACTACTGGGACGGCGGCTATATGGGCAACCCGGCCCTGTTCCCGCTGTTCTATCACACCGAATCCCGTGACGTGATCGTGCTGCACCTGAATCCCATACACCGCCCGGATGTCCCCAGGACCTCCGTGGACATTTCGGATCGGATCAACGAGATCTCCTTCAATTCGTCGCTGCTGAAGGAGTTCCGGGCCATCGCCTTCGTCAACAAGCTGATCGACGAGGACTGGATCAAGGATGAATACAAGCAGCGGCTGAAACACGTGCTGGTGCATTCCATACGCGCCGACATGGCGCTGGCGGATTTGAACGTGTCCAGTAAATTCAACTGCGACTGGGATTTTCTCACCGGGCTGCGCGACAAGGGACGCGAGGCGGCCGCCGAATGGCTGGACAGGAATTACGAGCACATCGGCGGGCAATCCACCGTTGATCTGCGGGCCGAATATCTGGGCCTGCACTCGGGCGGCATTGTCGATGAGCACCATCCGAAGGCACAACCCAATCCGACCACTCCACGTGCGAGGCGCAAGTCGTCTGCGCGCGCGGAGGCGCCGATCAGGGCTGTCTCGTAACCCTTCCGGGAATGACCGAATCAATATGGTAACCTTGACCTGCCCGACAAGACGAGCGACAACCCCCTCCCCAATCTGGAGCAACTGCCATGCGCAATCTCATTAGAACGCTTCTGAGCCTGACCCAATCGCTGGACTGGCTGGGGCCGCTGGTGATGCGGCTGTTTTTCGGCTACTTCTGGCTGGAAACCGGCTGGGCCAAATTGCACAACCTGGAGGCGGCCACGGCGCGCTTCGTCGATTGGGGCATCCCCTTCCCGAACTTCAGCGCCCCGTTTTCGGCGGGCGCGGAGTTCGTCTTTGGGGGACTGCTGATGGTGGGGCTGCTGACGCGGATTTCCGCCATCGCGTTGCTCATCAACATGGTGGTCGCCATCGCGCTGGTCGTCATCAAGAACGTCAGCAGCTTCGATGACTTCGTCGAGTTGGACGAATTCACCTACATCCTGATCTTTTTCTGGCTGATGATGGCGGGTCCCGGCAGGGCCAGCCTCGATGCGCCGCTCGGCCGCATGCTGGGAATTACTCCCGCCCTTCGCTAGCGCGAAACGATCAAAACATTCTGGGACTGTCCTCTGGAACTGTCCGTGGCCTGTCCGTCGCGGCAGACAGGCGGTAACGGCTGGGAATTCGTTCGGGGTATTGAATCAGCCGCCGTCTTAAAAACAGGGGCACAGCGTCATGCCGCCGTCGATGTACAAGGTGACGCCGGTGACATAATCGGCCTCATCGGACAACAGCCATACAGCGGCACGGGCGATATCAGGCGGGGTGCCGAGCCGGCCATAAGGGATGAGTTGCAGCAATTCCGCCTCCTTCTCCGGCGAGGCCCGGATCCCCGCGTTTCCCGGCGTCTTGATTGCGCCCGGGGAAATGCTGTTCACGCGAATCTTGTGGGGCGCGAGTTCCTGCGCCAGAGTGCGCATCAGCATCATCACCCCGCCCCTGGAGGCGGCAAAGCTCGCATGCCCCGGCCACGGGATGACGTCGTGCACGGAGGACAAACAGAGGATCTTGCCGGCCGAACGAGACACTTCCGCCATCACTCCCTGCCGGATGAATTCACGTGCCGCCTCGCGCGCGCATAGAAACTGCGCCGTTAGATTCACGCGCAGAACCTGATCCCAATCCTGGAACGTCATGTCCGTCAGCGCCGCCTTTTTCTCCAACTGGGTGTTGTTCACCAGAATATCGATGCCGCCGTAAGATTCCCGCATCTGCCGGAACAGGGTCTGGACCTGGTGTTCCTGGCTGGCGTCGGCCTGGATGGCGATGGCCTCTCCGCCCTCGTCCTTGATTTTCCTGACGAGATATTGCGCCTCCTCCGGTCCCCGCTCGTAATTGACCACGACCCGGGCGCCGGCGGCAGCGAGCCCTTCGGCGATCGCGGCGCCAATGCCGAAGTTGGCGCTCGTGACAAGTGCCCGCTGGCCGGCCAGCAATCTGACCGGCGACGGCTCCGCCTTCATGGTCATCGACAGATTCATCTCACGTCTCGCCAGGCATGTAGCTTCCGGGGACGACGTTCAAGCGCTTGAGAGCCGGGGGCCGGCTGCCCGCCCAGGCGCTCAGGACCTCGCGCGCATGTTGCGCCTCCGTGCTCTGCGATGATTCGGTGATAAGAAGGGCATATCCTTCCGCGCGGCAGCGGTTGTTGGAGATTAGCTGGGTGCGGGATGGGTTTCTCGGCATTGGAACAACACGGCGCATCTGTGTCATGAGCTTCCCCCTTTGTGTATTTGAGATGCTGGATTCAACCGGATGCAATGGAGAAAGCAGCAGATATGCCAAAACGTTCACCGTCATTTAACTCTTTTTATTTCATCGGGTTAATGCAAGCCGGCGGCAGCGGCATGCCGAGGAGTGGCCACGGCATTTCGTGGAACCGCAGAATATCGTGGAGCGGGAGGCTTGGCGAAGCCCCGCCGGGAAAGTCCGGCTAGCCCGGCGTTGGGCGTTTGATGCCCAGTTTTTGCATCCGGTAGCGCAGCGTGCTTGGCTCCAGCCCCAGGATGATGGCCGCGCCACGTTTGCCCTCAATGACCCATTCGGTCTGCTGCAAAACCTGACGGATGTGCGCATCCTCAATTTGCTCCAGCGTGCGCAAATCAACCGCGCCGGGCGCCACGCCGCCCGCCGGCGGCGCCAGGGATTCCTGGATCACCAGCGTCTCCCCCGCGCTCAGAATCGCCGCCCGCTCGATGATGTTCTGCAACTCACGGATGTTGCCCGGCCAGTGATACCGCCGCAGGCGGTTCATCGACTCCGGCTCGATGCCCTTGAAGGACTTGCCCAGCCTGCGCATGCTGCGCTCCAAGAAGTGTGCGGCCAGCAATGGTATGTCTTCCGCCCTCTCGCGCAATGGCGGCAGCAGCAGGGGAAAGACATTCAGCCGGTAGTACAAATCGGAGCGGAAGGCGCCGGCCTGCACGGCGTCGGCCAGATTGCGGTTGGTGGCGGCAATGATGCGCACATCCACCCGGAGGGTCCTGCTGCCGCCCACGCGCTCGAACTCCTGCTCCTGCAAGACCCGCAGCAACTTGGCCTGCGCCGGCGCCGACAACTCCCCCACCTCGTCCAGAAACAATGTGCCGCCATCGGCCACTTCAAAGCGCCCCTTGCGCTGCGCCGTGGCCCCGGTGAAGGCCCCCTTCTCGTGTCCGAACAGCTCGCTTTCGATCAGCTCGGAGGGCAGCGCCGCGCAGTTCATCTTGACAAAAAGTTTGTCCTTGCGGCCGCTGAGATTGTGCAGGGCCCGGGCGATGAGCTCCTTGCCGGTGCCGGTCTCGCCGTTGATCAACACCGTCGCGTCCACGTGCGCCACGCTGCGGATCGCCGCGAACAGTTCCTTCATGACCGCCGACTCGCCGACCATGTCCTCGAATTTGTGCTCGCCCTCAATCTCGGATTGCAGATAGATGTTCTGCTGCCGCAGCCGGGCGAGTTCGGCCTGGGTCTTCATGCGCTCGTTCACGTCGCGCAAAATGATGGTGTAGAGCAACTGCCCGCCCGCCGTGAGCGGCGAAATGCTGGCCTCGATGGGGAACTCCTCGCGATTGGCGCGCACGGCGGTCAGCCCCGCGGGCGTCCACACCTGCCTGGGGCCGTCCGCACCGCGAAAATACTCATCCAGCAGGCTGCGGAAGGGTCTGGATAAGAAACGATCAAATGGCTGTCCAATCGCCCAGCCGGCGGAACACGCAAAAATACGCTCGGCCGCATGGTTGAACAGCACGATCCGCCGCTCTTGATCAATGGCAATGATGGCGTCCATCGCCGAGGCCAGGATGCGCGACAGCCGCTCTTCGCTCTGCTTCAAGACGTCCTCGAACCGCTTGCGCTGCAGCTCGGCGCAGGCGCGGGCGCCGAAAATCCTGAAGACGTCGATGTCGCGAGGCTCCGACTTCATCGGCTTGTCATCCAGGATGGCGAGATGCCCCATGACCTCCCCGTCATGACTGAGCAGGGGTATGGCGAGATAACTGCGTATGCCCAAGGGCTCCAGATCGCGTTCCTTGGGGAACAAATCGATGACGCGATCCGGAAAGCAGTGAATCTCGCCGTCAAGCACGGTCTCGCAGGGCGTTTCCGCGAGTTCGTATTCGCGCGGCTCATCAAAGGACTCCCCGTCCCAGCAGGCGAGGATGCGGGCAACGGTGTTGTTGTTTATGAATTCCGCCACGAAGGCGATGCGGACGTTGAGCGCCTGGGTCACCGTCCGCACCAACTGGCGCAAAAATTCCTCCCCCGTGGAGTACGCCGTGGTCTCGGCGATGAGCCGCAGGATGCCTTCCGTGTCGTAATGTGTGGCGGCCTCGTTCACGCTGGTCCCCGCGCCCGCGGCCGGCTACCGGGCCGGCAGCCTGCCGGCGAGCTGGTCTATGGCCAACTCCAGATTATCCACCTTTTTCAACAGCTCGGTAATCTCCAGTTCCGCCTTGAGGTTGACCTTGTAATCGAGCTCGCTGCGGATGCGATCCTTGGCGTCCTGGCGGTTCTGGCTCATCATGATGACGGGCGCCTGAATCGCCGCCAGCATCGAAAGGAAAAGGTTGAGCAGGATATAGGGATAGGGATCGAAGGCCTGTTGTTCGAGCAGGAATGAATTGATCGCCGTCCAGGCAATCAGAAATGCGGCGAACAGTCCGATGAACGTCCAGCTGCCGCCGAACTGCGCCACCTTGTCGGCGATGCGATTGCCGAGCGTTTCCTTCTCTTCGATCACCTCGTTCGGATTGGGCGTGGTCCACCGCCGGAGAAAATCGCCGGTGCGGCGGAAGCGTCGCACCATGCCCTTGATGACGTCCTGGGCCATGTGCGGCCGCCGTATGAGAAGCTCGTGAATCTGGTCATGAGCCACGGAATAGGCGTGGGTCGGCTCCACGCTGGTGACGGTGGCGGAACGCGGGCCGCCGTCGAACAGCGACATTTCGCCGAAATAATCCCCGGGGCCCATGACGTCGATGGTGACTTTTTCCCCGTTTTCGTTCATCAGGCTGACGGCGACCTGGCCGCTGTCGATGATATAGAGCCTGTCGCCGAGCTGGCCTTCCCGAAAAATCGTCTGTCCCGCCCGGAACGATTCCTCGTTGAATATGCCGGCCAGGGCGGCCAGTTCTTCGGCGTCCATGGTGGCGAATAAAGGAATGGTTTTCAGCAATTCGATATTGATTGGCATGATTCCCCCTTGCAGACATCAGTTGTAAAGAATGATGGCGCCCATCCGGGCCGGGTTACAGGCGATGCCGGCGGATGGACTGGAACGTACTCAGTGTCCATGGCAAACAAGTGACCGCCGGAGTTGCTAGCCGCGGGTTCCTAATCGCCGCTGGAGCCGTATTTTTCAAGATACTGCTGGGAAAGTCGCTGGGCCTCGGCCAGCTGCCCGGGCGGCAACTGGCCGGCCAGGGCATCGCGCTTCTCGCGGGCGATGTTCATGCCGCCGGCCACGCTGGCATCGAACCAGGCGTAGGCCTGCACCAGGTCCTTGCCGACCCCCACGCCCCCGTAGTACAGCAGGCCCAGATTGTATTGCGCCGCGTTGAACCCCTGCTCGGCGGCGCGGTGAATCCAATCCGCGCCCTGCACCGGATCGGCGGCGACGCCGCGCCCGGCCACGTAGAGCATGCCAAGGTTGAGCTGCGCGCGCCTCACGCCCTGTGCCGCCGACTTGCTGAACCACTCGAAGGCCCTGGCGTCGTCCTGCTTGAGCTCGCGACCCTCCAGGTAGTACACGCCCAGCGTGTATTGGGCGTCCGGGTTGCCTTGATCGGCGGCGCGCATGAACCAGGTATTCGCCGCCACCGGGTCGGCCTTCACCCCGAGTCCCTTGGCGTAGAGTATGCCGAGATTGTACTGCGCGCTGCCCAGGTTCTGGACCGCCGCCCTGGCGAACCAGTCATGCGCCTGCGGGTAATCCCGCGCCACACCCTCCCCCAGAAAATAACGCACGCCGAGCTGAAACTGCGCCTCCCGGTCACCCTGCGCGGCGGCTTTTTCCAACCACCGGACGGCTTCGCGCGCGCTTTTGTCAACGCCATGGCCGCGCAGATAAGCCATGCCGAGATTGTATTGGGCGCCGGCGAGCCCGTGATCCGCCGCGAGTTTGAACCAGCGCACCGCCTGGGCATAGTCCCTTTCCACGCCCAGACCCTGATAGTGCATGACGCCGAGGTTGTTTTCCGCCACGCGATCGCCCTGCGCGGCGGCTTCGCGAAACTCGCGCAGGGCTGCGGCGTAGTCCTTGCTCCGCAGTGCGGCTCTCGCGGCCGTGATGTCCGCATGGACAAGCGCCGGCGGCAGCCAGAGCAGCGCCAGCACCAGGAATCGCAAACCGCACATTGCACCCGGGCGGAATAGGGGGCGGCTCATGCGGGCCTCCCGGCGTGAAGTGTTCGGAAAGTCGACGCGGTCACCTGCGCACAATCACTGCCACACGCAGCGAATACAGCAATGCAGAGGGATTCGCCTACCAGTGATAGCCGAGGCGAATCAGATGGAAGTTGATGCCGTCGTTGGGAGAGCCCAGGAGGTGTGAGAGATGCTGGAAGCGGTAATTGATCTCGTACTGTCCCCGTTCGCCGAAGCGGATGCCGCCGCCCAGGTGATCGCCGAACGAATAGTTGATGCCGAATTTGCGATCTCCCAGCTCCGTCTCCGTGAAAAGATGCGCGCCTATCGCGCCCTCCAGAAACGGATAAATCCCGGCGACAGGGGTGTCCGTTTGAATGCGGAACACGGGCGTGATGCCGAAATCCGCAAGTGAGCCGGTGCCGGTTCTGCCCCTGCTGCCGTCCCAGTAACTGAAGCTTGCCTCCCACTGGCCCCCCAGGTACCAATTGTGAAACGGCAGCCACTTCACGCCCCAATCCCAAACCAGGGCGCCTCCCAGCCGGAAGGCGTCGTCAGTAGGATGATTGCCCTCCTCCCAGCCGCCCTCGAGCGCGAAGCCGTCGACTGCATGCGCGCGCATGGGCGCCAGCATGACCAGCAGCGCGGCAAGCAGGCTGCGAATACCCCACTTCACATTGACCCCCTCATCATCGCCCCTTTTCCACGGGACGTTATTGATTATTGGCGCACAAGTTACAAGAAAATTGAAACGCCGTAAAGCGACGGGTGCTGTGGGGTCTGGCATCACGCCCGGACATTCCGTTTTTGAAAATTCATGGTAGCATTGCGCGTGTTTTTCAGGCCCGCCTCAGGCGTGTTTGGCGGGTCAAAGCGATAAAAACGTGCCACCCAGGGGATGACAGGGGCCCCGCGAGTGATGGCCATCGGGGAAAATCCAACCCTTGGAGGAGTTCGTCATGATGAAAAAACACTGGCTCATGCTGGCAGGCCTGGGCATGGGTTGTATTGGCATGAACGCGGCGCAGGCCGCCGGCGACGCCGCCGCGGGCAAGCTCAAGGCCGAGACTTGCATGGGCTGTCATGGCATAGCCACCTATAAAAATGTCTACCCCACCTACAACGTCCCCAAACTGGGCGGACAGCATGCGGAATACATCGTCTCCGCGCTCAAGGCCTACAAGTCAGGCGATCGCGCCCATCAGACCATGCATGCCAATGCCTCGACCATGAGCGAGCAGGACATGCAGGACATCGCCGCATTCTTCGCCTCCCAAGGCGGTAAGTAACCCCGGGCTCACGCAGAATGGAGAAAGTGCACATGAAAACGTTGTCGAAGATCACTGGCGCCCTGATGATGGGGTTGTTGTCGATGAGCGCCCGCGCCGCGGGTGACTACGCGGCGGGGCAGCAAAAGGCCAAGGAGGTCTGCTCGGCCTGTCACGGCATCGACGGCAACAGCCAGACCGCCATGTACCCCAAGCTCGCCGGTCAATGGGAAAGCTACATCATCCAGGCCCTGAAGGAATACAAGTCGGGCGAGCGCAAAAACCCGATCATGGGCCCGATGGCCGCCCCGCTCTCGGAGCAGGATATCGAAAACGCGGCTGCTTATTTCTCCCGGCAGAAACCCGCGGTGTTCGTTCTCGAGCGTTGAACCATCGCGGTTTGATTCGGCAATTTCACCGACACGGCCCGGATTTCCGGGCCGTTGTTTTTTCACCGGCAGACGTCTGAGATGACGCCCGCGCAGATGGGCTACCGCATGCCGGCGGAATGGGAGCCGCACCAGGCGGTATGGCTCTCCTGGCCGCACAACCGTGATTCCTGGCCCGGCAAGTTCGAAACCGTGGAGCCGGCGGTGGCCCGCGCGGTGGCGGCGCTCCAACACAGCGAGACGGTGCGCATCAACGTGCTCGATGCCGCCCACGAGGCGCAGGTGCGCGCGCTGCTGGTGGCGCATGAGGCCGGCACGCGCAACGTGATTTTTCACCACTTTCCCACCAACGACGCCTGGTGCCGGGATCACGGCGCGATTTTCGTCGTGCGCGAGCGCGCCGGCCGCCGCGAGCTGGCGGCGACGCACTGGGGCTACAACGCCTGGGGCGGCAAATACCCGCCCTATGATCTCGATCAGGACATTCCGCGGCTCATGGCCGAGGTGCTGGCCGCACCCCGGTTCGAGAGCGGCATGGTGCTGGAAGGCGGCTCCATCGAGACCAACGGCGCCGGCGTGCTGATGACAACCGAACAGTGCCTGCTCAACTCCAACCGCAACCCGGGAATGACCCGCGCGCAGATCGAGCAGCGGCTGCGCGATTTCCTGGGCGTGCAGACCATCCTGTGGCTGGGCGAGGGTATCGCCGGCGACGACACCGACGGCCACATCGACGATATCACCCGCTTCGCGGCCGAGGACACCGTGATCACCGTCGTCGAGGACGACCCGGCGGACGCCAATTACGCCGCGCTGCGGGACAATCTACGACGCCTTGAGGCCATGCGGCTTCCGGATGGGCGCAAGCTCCGCATCATCCGCCTGCCGATGCCGGCGCCCGTGGTTTACGACGGCCGGCGCCTGCCGGCGAGCTATGCCAACTTCTACATCGGCAACACCGTGGTGCTGGCGCCGGTGTTCAACTGCGCGCAGGACGCACGGGCGCTGGCCACGCTCGGTGAATGTTTTCCCCGCCGGCGCGTCGTGGGCATCGACTGCACTGACCTGGTGTGGGGGTTGGGCGCGTTTCATTGTCTGACCCAGCAGGTTCCGGCGGTCGATGGATGATGCGTTGTCCGCACCATCGCCCCGCAGGACAAAAAACACTTGCTGTCGCCGCTGATTTACCCTACATTTCGCGCAAAATTTCCAGTACTTGATATCGCACTGGTCATCATGGACATGCACGGGAACAGGAATGAAAAACACGGCAGCGGTCGCTGAATTCATCCGCCATCACTACCGTCATTTCAACGCCGCCGCACTGATCGACGCCGCCAACGGCTACATCAACCTGCTCGAAGACAACGGCAAGATGTTCATGACCCTGGCCGGCGCCATGAGCACCGCCGAACTCGGCCTGTCGCTGGCGGAGATGATCCGCCGGGACAAGGTTCACGCCATCACCTGCACCGGCGCCAATCTGGAGGAGGATTTGTTCAACTTGGTGGCGCACGATCACTACGTCCGCCTGCCCCACTACCGCGATCTGACCCCCGCCGACGAGGAAAAACTGCTGCATCGCCATCTGAATCGCGTCACCGACACCTGCATTCCCGAGGAGGAGGCCATACGGCGCCTGGAAAAGGCCGTGCTGAAGGAATGGATCGGCGCCGATAAAAAAGGAGAAGGCCTCTTTCCACACGAATTCCTGTACCGCGTCATCCGCAGCGGGGCGTTGGAAAAATATTACCAGATCGACCCCGGGGACAGCTGGCTGGCGGCCGCCTGCGAGGCCGATCTGCCGCTGTTTGTCCCCGGCTGGGAGGACTCCACGCTCGGCAACATCTACGCCAGCCATTGCATCAGGGGCGACATCAAAAATGTGCACACGGTGCGCTCCGGCATCGAATACATGATGTCGCTGGCCGAGTGGTACCAGGGCAACTGCCGCGATCATCCCATCGGTTTCTTCCAGATCGGCGGCGGCATCGCCGGCGACTTCCCGATTTGCGTGGTGCCCATGCTGGAGCAGGATCTGCGGATCCGCGACATCCCGCGCTGGAGCTACTTCTGCCAGATCAGCGACTCGACCACCAGTTACGGCTCCTACTCCGGCGCCGTGCCGAACGAGAAAATCACCTGGGGCAAGCTGTCGCTGGACACCCCCAAATACATCATCGAGTCGGACGCCACCATCGTGGCGCCCTTGATCTTCGCCTACGTCCTGGCGCCCCCGGCCCGGAAATCCCGATGAGCACACCGCAGCCCCTGCCGTCGCCGGCGGCAGCTGCCGAACCTCCGGGCTGGACCGCCCAGGACGCGGAGGATCTGTACCGCATCCGTCAATGGGGCGACGGTTTCTTTTTCGTCAACGAGCACGGCCACATGGCGGTGCGCCCCTTGCGCGATCAGGCGCTGAGCATCGACATCGCCGACGTCGTGCAGGACCTGCGCAACCGCAAGGTGAAATTCCCCATCCTGCTCCGGTTCCAGGATGTGCTGCAGGCGCGCGTGGTGCGGCTCAACACCGCCTTCCGCGAGGCCATTGAGAACGCGGGCTACCGGGGACATTACCAGGGCGTCTATCCCATCAAGGTCAATCAACTGCACGAGGTCGTGGAGGAAGTCGTGGAGGCTGGCAAGCCGTTCAAGATGGGACTCGAATGCGGCTCCAAGGCGGAACTCATCGCGGCGCTGCCGCACATGATGGACGACGAGGCGCTGCTCGTCTGCAACGGCTACAAGGACGCCGTCATGCTGCGCCTGATCCTGGCCGCGCAGCAGATCGGCAAGAACGTCATCCCGGTGATGGAAAAGTACGGCGAGTTCGAGCACCTGCTGGAACTGGCGCGCGAGATGAACGTCACGCCGCGCTTCGGCGTGCGCGTGCGGCTCGGCACCACCGGCGCCGGCAAATGGGCGGAGTCCGGCGGCGACCATTCCAAGTTCGGCATCTCGATCCCGGAGCTCGTCAACCTCGTCAGCCGTCTCAAGGCGGACGCCCTGAACGAATCACTGGTGCTGCTGCATTTCCACCTGGGCAGCCAGATCGCCGACGTGCAGATCCTGAAAAAGGCGGTCAAGGAAATCGCCCAGATATACGTGCAGCTGCTCAAGCGCGGCATGCCGCTGAAGTACGTCGACGTCGGCGGCGGCCTGGGCGTCAACTACGAGGCGGGCTACGGCAGCGACGAGAACAGCATCAACTACAGCCTGCGTGAGTACGCCAACGCCGTGGTGTATTCGATGAAGGAGGTCTGCGACGAGGAACAAAGCCCGCACCCGATTTTGATCTCGGAGAGCGGGCGCGCCATCACGGCGCACCATTCCGTGCTGATCGTCGAGGCCCTCGGCGCCTACCGCAAGGACACGGTGGAGGACGATTTCACGCCGGCGGCGGAGCACAACGCCGTGGTCCGGCAGCTGTTCGACACCCTGTGCCGCGTGCGCCAGCTCGCCGCCAACAAGCGCCGCAAGAACCCGCCGCTGGCCGAGCTGATGGAGAACTACCACGATGCCGTGGAAAAACGGCAGGAGGCCGACACCCTCTTCAACCTGGGCTACCTGCCCATCGAGGAGAAGGCGGTGGCCGAGCGGCTGTACTGGACCATCTGCCGCGACATCGACCGGCAGGTGAAAAAGGCGCCGCGGCCGGAGCTGGTGCCGGTCGAGCTGCGCGCACTGGACGATCATCTGGTCGATCAATTCCTCTGCGACTTCTCCGTGTTCCAGTCCATCCTCGACCACTGGGCCATCGGCCAGCGCTTTCCCATCCTGCCCATCCGCAGTCTCGACCGCAAACCCTGCCGCCGCGCCGTGCTGGTGGACCTGACCTGCGACTCGGATGGCAAGGTGTCGCACTACGTCTCGTCGAACGCCGACAAGGATTTCCTGGAACTGCACGACTTCAGGAACGACGGGCCCTATGAACTCGGCTTCTTTCTGATGGGCGCCTACCAGGACATCATGGGCGACTCGCACAACCTGTTCGGACGCGTGACCGAGGCGCACATCTACGCCGACGCCGCCGAGCCGGGCGGCTATTACATCGAGAAGATCATCCCCGGCACGGTGGTGCAGGAAATGCTGGCGCAGGTGCAGTACTTTCCCAATGACCTGCAACGGCGCATGAACGACCTCATCAAGCAGAAGATCGACGAAGGCCGCATCCGCCCGAAGGCCGGCGTGGATCTGCTGGATCAATACATGCAGTGCTTTTCGCAAAGCACCTACTACGAACCCACGAGCCGGGACACTCCCCCGAACAACGGCAATTCCGCATGAACGCGCCGCGCCGGGTGCACGTCGGCCTCGTGCAGATGGCCTGCGACGCCGACCCCTCGATCAACATGGACAAGGCGCTGCGTCTCACCCGCGAGGCGGCGGCGAAGGGCGCACGGATTGTCTGCTTGCCTGAAATGTACCGCTCGCGCTATTTCTGCCAGACCGAGGACCACGCGCACTTTGAGCTGGCCGAGCCGGTGCCCGGCCCCTCCAGCGACGCCTTCGGCAGGCTGGCGGCGGAGCTCGATATCACCGTCATCGTTCCGATCTTCGAGCGCCGGACGGCGGGGCTGTACCACAACTCGGCGCTGGTGATCGAAGGCGGCCGCGGCGAGATCGGCGTCTACCGCAAGATGCACATTCCCGACGACCCGCGCTTCTACGAAAAATTCTATTTCACCCCCGGCGATCTTGGATTCAGGAAATTTTCCACTCGCCATGCCGAGATTGGCGTGCTGATCTGCTGGGATCAGTGGTATCCGGAGGCGGCGCGACTGACCGCGCTGCAGGGCGCGCAGATTTTGTTCTATCCGACCGCGATCGGCTGGCAGCCGCAGGAAAAGGCGGAATTTGGCCGGGTCCAGCACGATGCCTGGGAGACCATCCAGCGCGCGCACGCCATCGCCAACGGCTGTTTCGTCGCCGCCGTCAACCGCACCGGCTTTGAACCCGACCCTGTGCACGCCGGCCAGGGCATCGAATTCTGGGGCCAGAGCTTCATCGCCGCGCCGGACGGCACCGTGCCGACGCGCGCGCCCGCCGGCAAGCAAGCCGTGATCGTGCAGGCGCTGGATCTGTCGCAACTGGACTTTTCACGCACCCACTGGCCGTTCCTGCGCGATCGCCGCATCGACGCCTACGGCGGCCTCACCCGGCGCTTTCTCGACTAGCCGCCGTCGGCAGCGTGGCGAATGAAGCAAAAAGAACACTGGGAGAAGGTTTATTCGACCAAGCCGGTGGAAAGGCTCGGGTGGTATGAACTTCATTTGCAAACCTCCCTCAACTGGATCAGGGAACTCAACATGGCCGGGGATGCCCCCATCATCGACGTCGGCGGCGGCGCCTCCACTCTCGTTGACGACCTGTTGCACGAAGGATTCCGTTGCGTGACGGTCATGGACCTCTCGGCGAAGGCCCTGTCCCTCGCCAAGGCGCGGCTTGGCGAAAGGGCGAAACGGGTGATCTGGCTTGAAGGCGACATTACGCGGGTTGATTTGCCGGCGCACCATTACGAACTCTGGCACGATCGCGCGGTCTTCCATTTCCTCACCGCGCCTGAACAGCGGGAACGGTACCGGACCAGCCTGCTGAAGGCGCTGAAACCCGGCGGCCATCTCATCATGGCGACATTTGCCCCGGAGGCGCCGCCAAAATGCAGCGGATTGCCGGTGCGGCGCTATGACGTGGAATTGTTGCAGAATACGCTGGGCGCGGAGTTCCGGCCGATGCGGCATCAAAAGGAATTGCACGTGACTCCGAGCGGCGTGGAGCAAATGTATCTTTACTGCCTGTTTCGCAGGAATTGATCCAGCCCCGGGGGAGCTGATCGGGGCCCGCCGCGACCCCGAAAAAACGCCTCCACATCGGCCAGATCGCGGGTGCACGGCATCGGTGGCAGGGCCGCCATGAATCTCCCGCCGTAGGATTTCTCCGTCAGCCTCGGATCACACAGCACTACCACGCCGCGATCGCCGATGTCGCGGATGAGTCGCCCGACGCCCTGTTTGAGCATGATCACCGCCTCCGGAATCTGGTATTCCACGAACGGATTGCCGCCGCGTTCCTCCAGGGCGCGTATGCGGGCCTGCATCACCGGATCATCCATGGAGGCGAACGGCAGCTTGTCGATGACCACGCAGGACAAGGCCTCGCCGCGCACGTCGACGCCCTCCCAGAAGCTGCTGGTGCCGAGCAGCACCGCGCGATCGGCGTGGCGGAACTGTTCCAGCAGTTGCGCGCGCGGCGCCTGCCCCTGCATCCACAATGAAAATCCCACGTCCATTTCCTGCAACAATTCGCCAGCCTTGTTCAACGCCCGATGACTGGTGAACAGCAGAAACGCCCGCCCCCCGCTGGCCTTTAATACCGGCAGCGCCGCATCGACCACCGCGCGGGGGTAGTGCGCATGGCGCGGGTCCAGCCCGATGCGCGGCAGGTAGATCAACCCCTGGCTGGCGTAATCAAAGGGGCTGTCAAAGCGGCGCCGCATCGCTTCCTGCAATCCCAATTGGCGCGTGAAGTAGCTGAAATCATCGCCCACCGCCAGCGTCGCCGAGGTGTAAATGCGCGCGCCGCGATAGCGGCTCATGCGTTCGTTGAATAATTCCGCCACATCGATCGGCGTTTGATGGAGCACGAAACCGCGGCGGTGCGTCTCGTACCAGCGCACCATGCCGGAAACCTCGCCCGCGGAATGGGATTGCAGCAATTCTTGCAAGGCGCCCGCGCGGCGATGGCAATTGGCGAGCGCGGGCCCGCGCTCCGCCGCCGGCGCCAGTCCCCCGATCAGCCGTTCCAGCGCCTCCTGCAACTGCCGCAGGGCTTCGCGGACCGCCGGCCTGTCGTTTTGCTCCTGCCAGTAGCCACGCTCCCTGCCGTCCATTGCCAGCCGCAAATCGCGCGCCGCCTTCTCCAGGCCAGAGGCCAGATCCCGCAGTGCCGGCATGTCGGCGGCCTCGCTGATCTGCGCCCGCTGCGCATCCCGCGCCAGATCCAGCAACTGCCGGCTGCCGAGCGCGCTGCCGAAGAACTGGGTGGCGATCTCCGGCAGTTGATGGGCCTCATCGAAGATGACCGCCTCGGCGCCCGGCAGCACCTCGCCGAAGCCCTGTTCCTTCAGCGTCAGATCCGCCAGAAACAGATGATGATTGACCACCACGATCTCCGCCGCCTGCGCCTCGCGCCGTGCCTTGACGACATGGCAGTCCTCATAGTGCGGGCATTCCTGGCGCAGGCAGTTCTCCACCGTGGACGTCACCAGCGGCCAGATGGATGCGTCCTCCGGCACTTCAGCCAGTTCGGCGATGTCGCCCTGCACCGTGCGTCCCGCCCACGACTGGATCTTTTGCAATTCCGCCTGTTGTTTCGCCGTTCCCATGCCCGCGGCGGCGGCTTCACGCAATCGATGCAGGCAGAGGTAATTGGCCCGTCCCTTGAGCAGGGCCACGCCCACGGGGACGCGCAACGCCTCGCGCACCACCGGCAGATCGCGATGAAACAGCTGGTCCTGAAGGTTTTTCGTGCCGGTGGAGATGATGACGCGCCTGCCTGACAGGAGCGCGGGCACGAGATACGCGAAGGTCTTGCCGGTGCCCGTGCCGGCCTCGCAGACCAGCGTGGCCTTCCCGGCTAGGGCTGCCGCCACCTCCTCCGCCATCCGCTGTTGCATGCGCCGTGGTTTAAACCCGGGAAGCAGGCGTGCAAACGGCCCTTGCGCACCCAGGAGTTCGGCTGGAGAGTCCGGCATGCTGATTTACTTTAATTATATTGTATAACTATATAAATTATAAATGATATTTATACACAACATAGAAATATTCTCAAGCATGTGAGGTATCAAACGCCATCACCTCATCGAGTCGCCCGCAACGCGCAGCGACCATGACCAGCCGGTCAAAACCCAGGGCCACGCCGGCGCACGCAGGCAATCCGTGCTCAAGTGCGGCCAGCAGACGCTCGTCGATCGGCGCGGCCTCCAGGCCGCGTGCGCGCCGCGCCCTGTTGTCCGCTTCAAAACGCAGCCGCAGCTCCCCGGCGTCGCACAATTCTTCAAAGCCGTTGGCGATCTCGATGCCGTTGATGAAGAGTTCAAACCGCGCCGCCACCGGCGGGTTCTCATCAGAAATGATGCGCGCCAGCGACGACTGGCCCGCAGGGAAATGACACAGGAACAGCGGCCGCTCCACGCCCAGCCGGGGCGCGACGATCTCACTCAGCGCCCAGTCCAGGCAATCATCGCGCCCCCACCGCTCCGCCGCGGACGCGTTGAGCCCCAGCTGTCGCATGGATTCGCGCAATTCGTCATCACTGATGAGCAGCGGGTCGAATCCCGCGTGCTTGACGAACGCCGCGGCATAGGTCGTGCGATCACAGAAATCCGTGCCCAGAAGCCAGGCAAGCAGGTCTTCGACTTCCGCCATGAGGTCGTGCATGTCAAAACCCGGCCGGTACCATTCAAGGAGGGTGAATTCAGGATTGTGCAGCCTGCCCGCCTCGCCGTCGCGGAAGGCCCGGGTGATCTGATAGATGGGCCCCGCACCCGCCGCCAGCAGGCGCTTCATGGCGTATTCCGGCGAGGTTTGCAGGTACAGTGGCACGGGCGCGGCCCGCCCCGGCAGCCGGCATTCCGTGCGCAGGTTTTCCAGATGCGGATCGGTCACCCCCGCCGCGGCGAGCAGCGGCGTCTCCACCTCCATCACCCGTCGATCGGAAAAGAAGGCGCGGACGCGATCGAGCGTGCCGGCGCGCAGCTTGAGCGTCTCCAGCGACGCGCCCGGGCGCCAGTCGGATGAAGCCGTCGGAGCCAAGGGAATCGCCGCGGGGCTATTCCTTGACCCGCGACGAATACAGCCCGGTGCGGGTGTCGATGCGGATGACTTCATTGTTGTTGATGAAAAGCGGCACCTTGACGATGGCGCCGGTCTCCAGCTTGGCGGGCTTGGAGCCGCCGGTCACGGTGTCGCCCCGCACGCCCGGGTCCGTCTCGACGATCTTGAGATTCACAAACGCCGGCGGCTGCACCGTCAGCGGCACGCCGTTCCACAGCGTGACCACGCAGATCTCCTCGCCCTTGAGCCATTGCGCCGCGTCCGCCATGGCCGTCCTGCCGGCGGCGATCTGTTCGTAGTTCTGCGGGTTCATGAAATGCCAGAATTCGCCGTCGCTGTAGAGAAACTGCAATTCCACGTCCACGACGTCGGCGCCCTCGCAGGTATCGCCGGATTTGAAGGTGCGCTCCAGCACGCGGCCGGTCTTGAGGTTGCGCAGCTTGACGCGGTTGAACGCCTGGCCCTTGCCGGGCTTGACGTACTCGTTCTCCAGGACGTTGTAGGGATCGCCGTCGATCATCAGCTTCAGTCCGGCCTTGAACTCATTGGTGCTGTAGGTCGCCATGTCGTTTTCCAGGTAAAAATAGGTTAAAAAAGGCGCGTATGATAACCCAACCCGCGATTTCGTTTCAGTCCAAACCGGCGCCGCGATGGCGGCGGCTGCTCTCGGAGGCCATTGCCAGCCCCCGGGAGTTGCTGCGCCTGCTCGACATCGACCCGGCGGCCGCGGGACCGGAACTGTCGGCGGATGCCGGATTCCGGCAGCGCGTGCCGCGTGGCTTCGCAGCGCGCATGCGCAAGGGTGATCCACACGATCCCCTGCTCCGCCAGGTGCTGCCGCTCGCCGACGAGGACGCGGATACGCCCGGCTTCGTCTCCGATCCCGTCCATGATCTCGGGGCTGAAACGGTGCCGGGCGTGCTGCACAAGTATCACGGCCGTGCGTTGATCATCACCACCGGCGCCTGCGCCATCCATTGCCGCTACTGCTTCCGCCGGCATTTCCCCTATGGCGACTCCAATCCCTCCCCCGGCCAATGGCGGCGGGCCCTGGAGTATCTGCGCGACGATACTTCCATTACAGAGGTGATTCTAAGCGGCGGCGATCCGCTGTCGCTGCCCGACGCCCGCCTCGCGGAGCTGGCGCGCGCGCTCGCGGACATTCCGCACTTGAAGCGGCTGCGCGTGCACACCCGCCTGCCGGTGGTGCTGCCGGAACGCGTGGATGAGCAATTGCTGGACTGGCTGGCCGGCACCCGTCTCAAGCCGGTGATGGTCGTCCACGTGAATCACGCCAACGAAATCGATGACGCCGCGCGCAAAGCGCTGCGGATGATTCACGACCGGGGCGTGCCGTTGCTGAATCAATCGGTGCTGCTCAAAGGCGTTAACGACAGCGCCGATGCGCTGTGCGACTTGAGCGAGGCGCTGTTCGACGCGGGCGCGCTGCCTTACTATCTGCATATGCTCGATCCGGTGCGGGGCGCCGCCCATTTCCATGTCGAAGACGCGGTGGCGGAGAAACTGCTGGACATCGTCCGCGCCAGACTCCCCGGCTATCTCGTGCCGCGGCTGGTCCGCGAGCTCGCCGGCCTGCCCTACAAGCTTCCGCTCGAATGAAAAAGGCGGGACCCGGCAGGATGCCGCCTCATCACTGCAATCGCGGACAAGCCGCGGTGGTCGACGCGGCGATGGAACGCCGGCGGGCGGCGCGGCCATCCGGCACGGATCGAAATGGAACGACGGCATGACCCGCGGCGTCGGGCTGGTGTTCCCGTTCATCAATCTCCACCCGCGGTTTTTCGAGCTGTTCTGGAACGGCCTGCACAAGGCGGTGTTTCCGCCCTGCTGGCCGCTAGCCTGCGGTGCATCGGCGGCCACGCCGAGCGCATCTGGAATCCGGGCCGCACGCCCGCCCGCGCCGGATTGGAGACTCAGACGGACAGGATTTCAGCGGGCGGCAGGCCATCGGCGTTGATGTAGTCGGCAAACCGCCGGTGGTCGCCGCGGCCCAGCCACCAGGCGCGGAAGCGGCCCGTCCGCAGATGATCGCCGAAATGCCGGTCGATCACCCCCGCGGCCGAGAGCTGCCGCGCCGGCCAGCGGCCCGCTTCCGGCGGCGCGGATTTGATCAGGGCCAGGTGGGCCGCGCCGAGGCGCGCGGCGAGCCAGGCCGCCAGCGTGTCCGAGGTCGTCCCCCAGTCGCATTTCAGATCGGCGGTGTCTCCCGCCATGGCGGCGGGCATCCACACCGGCACCGCACGCGCGCCGAGAACGGCATGCAGCGCTCCGTCGGTCGCGGCGGGCCGCAGCCCCGGCTGCTCATCGATGAGTTCGCGCCCGTACTGCTCCATCGCCGAGAGCGCGCGGCGGTGGGCGGTGAGGTCGTCAAATCCGTCGCGCCGCTGCGCCGCGCGCACATGATCGGCGAACGGCCCGCCCCCCGGCACGATGACGAGGCGTCCGCCGCCGGTCAGCGCCAGCGCGTGCAGCCAGGGTTTCAAATCGGGCGTGCCGTGGAGGCTGCCGCCGACCTTCACCACCCAGAGCTCAAACGGCATCCGGCGTCTCGGTGTTCATGAACAGCCGGATCATGCCGGCCGCCTTGTCGAGGCTTTCCTGGTATTCCGCCTCCATCACCGAATCCATGACGATGCCGCCGCCCGCCCAGGCATGCATGAAGCCGTCGTGGCACACCAGCGTGCGGATGGCGATGCTGGTATCCATACCGCCGTCGACGCCGATGTAACCGATGGCCCCACAGTACACGCTGCGCCGGTGCGGCTCCAGCTCCTCGATGATCTCCATGGCGCGGAGCTTGGGCGCGCCGGTGATGGAGCCGCCGGGAAAACAGCCGCGCAGCAAATCCACCGGATGGCGTCCCGGCGCCAGCTCGCCCCGCACCGTGCTGACCAGATGATGCACGGTGGCGAAACTCTCCACGGCGAACAGTTTGGGCACGCTGACCGAGCCGGTGCGGCAGTTCTTGCCAAGATCATTGCGCAGCAAATCCACGATCATGACGTTCTCGGCGCGGTCCTTGAGGCTGTTGCGCAGCTCCTCGATCATTTGCTGATCGCGGATCGGATCGGCGCTGCGCGGGCGGGTGCCCTTGATCGGCCTGGTCTCGACCACGCCGTTGCGCACGTTCAGAAAACGCTCCGGCGATGAACTCAGCACCTCGCCGCCGGGCACGCGCAAAAACGCCGAGTACGGCGCAGGGTTGAGCTGCCGCAGGTATTTGTAGGCGTCCCAGGGATCGCCGTCGGCGCGGGCGGAAAAGCGCAGCGCCAGATTCACCTGGTAACAATCGCCGTTGCGAAGATATTTCTTGATGCGCTCAAAGCGCACGGCGTATTGCGCGCGGCTCAGATTCGGCTTGACCGCGGACAGCACCCGGAACCGGGGACAGAAGGCGACGGGCGTTTGCGGCGGCGGAGCCACCTCGAGTTTGTGCAGCCATTCGGCGTCGCCGCGGCCATCCTCTGCACGGCTGATAAAGTATGCCCGCCTGTCGAAGTGATCGACCACCACGCAACGCTCGTAGACGCCGATCGCCATGTCCGGCATGTCGATGTCGTGAATGGCAATGTCGGGCAGCCGCTCCACACGCCGTCCCAAATCGTAGGCGAAATACCCCATCGCCCCGCCGGTGAAGGGCAGCAGCGGATGCCCCGGCAGGATTTCGCCCAAGTGCCGCTTCAACAAGGCGAAGGGATCGAGATCGGAGATCGCCGTTCCGCCGGCGGTGTTGATCTCGGTGCGGCCGCCGCGCGTGGTCAGGGTAAAGACGGGATCGGCGGCGAAGATATCGAATCGGCCCTGGCGCTGGCACAGGCGGTCGCTGTCCAGCAGCACGCACCACGGCCGGTCGGCGAAGGCGTCAAAACGGATCGCGGTGTCCTCGTGGTAGGGAAGCTCCACGATGCGCGGGGTTTTCAGCATGATGTCCGGCCCATCAGCGCCAGCGCCACGGCGGGCGCGCAAACGGCGGCCGGCTCGCGCCATCTGCGCGGCGCGTTAACGAGTTCTGCATAATCGAGGTAGCGGCGCCGCAGCCGTTTTGCCAATCGCCGGGCAATAAAGCGGCCGGCGCCGGCGCCGATCACCGGCCAGCCGGAGGATCGGGGGAACACGGACAGCACCCGATTCATCTCCTTCATCACGCCCTCCTGCTGCGCACCGGCGATGAATCGCGCCGCCTGCCGCCAGTCCCGCATCGATGCATCGCGCAGATCGCAACCCAGCATGCGCGCCAGGCGCCGGGCGCAGTCACGCGGTTTTTTGCCGCGGCCATCGGCGGTTTCATCAGCACCAAAGCGCAAATTGCCGATCAGCCGGTAAACGTCCGCCATGTTTGCAAACTGCTCCGCCGTCATGTTCTGCCACACGCCGCGAAATTTCATCCGCCGCACCACCGCCATGACGGGGGTGCGGCTCACGCCAGTGTATAGAAGTTCGCCAGTGCGCAGGCGTCCGGCGTCCGTCGACGCCCGCGCCGCCACCCGGCCGTTGTGAATGGGGATGATGTCGGTGGTGGTGCTGCCGATGTCCACCAGCAGCGCCTCCGGCACGATCCCCGCCACCGACGCCGCGGTGGCATGCCAGTTCGCCGAGGCCACTTCGAGGGGAACGCGGACCGCGGTCCGTACGTCACACCATCCATGGCGCAGCGAATAGACCCTGAGCCGCCCTGCACCGATGCGCCGGCCGGCCACGCGCAACAAAGTCTGCACGCCCTCGTGGCGATCGGCAAATATGTCCGCGAGTTCCCCCGTCATGGTGACGAGGTGCAGGGCCTCCCGCAAGCGAAAGCGGCGGTGCAGGCGCGACAGCTGTAGATCGAGTTCATTCAGCCCCCGCCAGAGGGGGCAGGAATACTGGCCCACGTGGATCAGCCGGCCGCGCGTGTCCGCGACCGCCAGCTTGAGATGCGCGCCGCCGATGTCCCATCCGGCACATGCCGCGACCTCACGCAAGATGAGGCACCTCGACCCGCCAGAGGCATGACGCCGGCGTTCGAGTCATCGCTTCCCCCCGTCCCAGACATGCCTCCACGATTAATTGCGCGGCATTGACGCCCAGGGACCGGCTCGCCGCCACGTAGCTCGTGGTCAGGCGCGGATTGATTTCCAACACGACCGGCCCTGCGCCGGTCTCGATGTAGTCGACGCCCACAAAACCACGCAAACCCGGCAGCAGCCCCACCAGTTGATCGGCGAGTCCCTGCATGGCGGATCTCGGTTGCGGGGAGGGGTTGACCAGCGTGCCGGTTTGCCTCAAGACCTCTCCTTCGCGGTCCCGCAGCTGTTCGTTGACGGTCAGCACCGCGGCGCGGCCCGGACCGCAGAGCAGCGAAAGACTCATCGCCCGTCCTGGCACGTAAGACTGCGCTATCCATGTGCGCCGGATATCGGGAGGACTCCATCCCGAAAATTCCGCCGCCGTTGCAAAGAAGAAGGTATCTTCACTGCCCGCCCCGTCATCCGGCTTCACCACGTAGCCGTCGTCCCCCTTCGGGGGCCGTGTCCCCCAATACACGGTCTCCGGCACCCTCACGCCGTGCTGCGCGAATGTATTCAGCGTCGTGATCTTGCTCGCCGTGAGGGCCACCGCCGGCGAGGAGCATCCCAACAGCAATTTGCCCGCATCCTCGACCATGCGGTTGAGCCGCTCCAAAACGCCGCCGGTTTCGGGCGCGACAATCAACGCCGCATCCGTCGTTGCAATGCACCGCCGCCACACCTCCCACGGCTCCCCCTGCACCGTGATAATCTCCGCGGCATGATCCAAGGACGGCAGTCGCGCGTCGCGGGTCGTGACGATTGCAACATCGTTCAGTGCGCAAAAATCGGCCAGCGCCGCGCGCAGCATCATGTCGCCCTCGCCAGCGAGCGCCGGGGGCAGGGACCGGCCGATGAAGCCCCCGCCCGTGACGAACTCGCATACGAAGATTTTGCCGGGTCGGCGGATTAATTCTGACAAGGGCTTGGCCGCTGATTTTCAGTTGGTGCCCGGGGCCGGAGTCGAACCGGCACGGGGTTTCCCCCAAGGGATTTTAAGTCCCTTGCGTCTACCTGTTCCGCCACCCGGGCTGCTGAGCACACTGGAATTATAGGGGATTGCGCAAATGGAGGCTGGAGTCGGAATCGAACCGGCGTACACGGATTTGCAGTCCGCTGCATGACCACTCTGCCATCCAGCCTGTATAGGTCTCGACCGCCTGCCGGCGGCCCTGAAGCATGCCGATTAAAAAAAGAAAACCCCGTGGCCGGGGTTTTCCTGAGTTCAACTGGAGCGGGAAACGAGACTCGAACTCGCGACCCCAACCTTGGCAAGGTTGTGCTCTACCAACTGAGCTATTCCCGCATGCTTGAGGTGTATTGTTCATGCCCATGGCAAAGGTGTCAAGGGAGAGACCCATCCACAGGACGCATAAAACAGGACCCCGCAAATCAACCGGGGTTTTTATTCCCGCCGTCCCGCAATTGCGGCCAGGCGGCCAGCAAATAAACGAACATCGACCACAGCGTGAGCAGCGCGGCAAGGTAAAGCAGCCGCAGGCCGAGAGCGTAGGTGTCGAACCCGCCCAGCGGGGCGCGGTAGAGCATCAAAATCAGCGCCAGCATTTGCATGACGGTCTTGATTTTGCCGAGCGCCGAAACCGCCACGCGCCGCCGCACGCCCAGGCCCGCCATCCACTCCCGCAGCGCCGAGACCGCGATCTCGCGGCCGACGATGACCGCGGTCAGCAGCGCCAGCAACACGGTGGGGTCCTGCTGCAGCAGCAACACCAGGACGACCGCGACCATGATCTTGTCGGCGACGGGATCGAGGAATTCGCCAAGCGGCGAGATTTGTTTTAGCCGGCGCGCCAGATAGCCGTCGAGCCAGTCGGTGAGCGCGGCGAAGGCGAAGATCAAGGCGCTCAAGGCGTGCGCTCCATGAACAGGCAGGTAAAACACCACCACGAACACCGGGATCAAAAACAGCCGCAGCAGGGTCAGCGTATTGGGGACGTTCATGGCGCGCTGCTCATCACGGCCGGGGCATCATAGCGCGTGAAACCGCTCGTAGATACGCCTTGCGAGTTCGCGGCTGATGCCGGGCACCTGGCGGAGATCCTCGACGCCCGCCCTGGCCACGCCCCGCAGGCCGCCGAAGTGCTGGATCAGCGTGCGCCGCCGACGCGAGCCGATGCCTTCGATCTCCTCCAGGATCGAGGTGTTGCGGCGGCGGGCGCGCCGCTGCCGGTGTCCGGTGATGGCAAACCGGTGGGCCTCATCGCGGATGCGCTGGATGAGGTGCAGCGCCGCGGAGTCGGGCGGCAGGGTCAGGGTCCCGCGGCCCTGCGCGAGCACCAGCGTTTCCTGTCCCGGCTTGCGTCCCGGCCCCTTGGCCACGCCCACGACCGGGGTGTCCGCCACCCCCAGTTCCTGCAGAACCCCCAGCGCCTGTGACACCTGTCCCGAGCCGCCGTCGATCAACACGAGGTCGGGCAGTCTCCCTTCTTCACGCTGCACGCGTCCGTAGCGCCGCTCCACCACCTGGCGCATGGCGGCGTAATCGTCGCCGGCCGTGATGCCCTCGATGTTGTAGCGGCGGTAATCGGATTTGATCGGACCGGCCGGACCGAAGACCACGCAGGCGCCCACCGTGGCCTCGCCGCGCGTGTGGCTGATGTCGAAACACTCAATACGCTCGGGCAGCGCCGGCAGTCCCAGCGCCTTCTGCAAGGCCTCCCGTTGTTCCCGCTCACCGCCGCTCATCCATTCCCTTTGCGCCAGGGCGTGGCGGGCGTTTTCACCGGCCATGGCGAGCCAGTGCGCGCGCCCGCCTCGCGCCTCGTGCCGGATGCGCACCCTGTGCCCTGCGGTCTCGGACAAGGCGGCGGCCAGCGCCGGAAGCTCCGGCAGCGGATGACTGATGAGAATCTCATCAGGCAGCGCCTGTTTGCCCTCGCCGTCGAGATAATACTGGGTCAGGAAGGCATTCAGAATCTCCTCCGCGCCGGCGCCCTCGCTGTTGTTGAAGAAAAACGTCCGGTTGCCCAGGTGCAGGCCGCCGCGGACGAAGAAAATCTGCACGCAACCGCCCTGCTCGTTCGCCGCCGCCGCGACGATGTCATGATCGCCGCCGGCGCCGCTGATGTGCTGTCTGAGCTGCACCCGCTTGAGGTCGGCGATCTGATCGCGGTAACGGGCGGCGAGCTCGTAGTCCAGCCGCCGGGCGGCGGCCTCCATGCGCGGCACCAGCATGTCGATGACCTCATTGCCGCGCCCTTCCAGAAACAGCTCCGCGTGTCTCACGTCCTCGCGGTAGGCCTCCGCGTTGATCAGGCCGGCGCAGGGCGCCGTGCAGCGCTTGATCTGGTACTGCAGGCAGGGTCGCGTGCGATGCCGGAAAAAGGCGTCCTCGCAGTTGCGGATGCGGAACAGTTTCTGCAACTGGTTGATGCTGGCGCGCACCGCGCCGGCATTCGGATAAGGGCCGAAATAACGCCCGGGCCCGGAGCGCCGGCCGCGATGAAAGGTCAGGCGGGGAAATTCCTGATCGCTGCTGAGGTAAATCCATGGAAAGCTCTTGTCGTCGCGCAGCGTCACGTTGTAGCGCGGCCGCTGCTGCTTGATGAGATTGTTCTCCAGCAGCAGGGCCTCGGTCTCCGTGTGCGTCACCGTGACCTCGATGGACGCCGTTCTCCCCAGCATGGCCTGGATTTTCGGACTCAGGCGCGTGGCGCGCGTGAAATAGCTCCCGACACGCTTTTTCAGGTTGCTCGCCTTGCCGACGTACAGCAGCCGGCCTTCGGCGTCCAGCATCCGATAGACGCCGGGTAGCGGGGTCAGCGTCCGGCAAAACGCCCTGCCGTCAAAACCGGCGCTCATAAATCCATGGATTCCAGCAACGCGGGTCCGCGCAGCAGCCGATCCAGAATGAGCGGCACGGTGCCGGAGTACGAGGCGGGTTCGCGCTGCAATGACTGCGACAGTTGTTCAAGCGCCAGCCAGCGGAGGGCGTCGATTTCATCGGCATTGTGCCTGAACGGCCCCTCCGCACGGCAGCCATAGACCCAGACGAACTCCCATCCCGTGGCCGCGCAGGCGTCGATCTTGAACCAGCGCCTGAGCATGGATGGCGACGCCTCGACGCCCAGCTCCTCGTGGAGCTCACGCTGCGCGCAGGCGTCGTAATCCTCGCCGCGATCGACGTGTCCCGCCGCCGATGAATCCCACAACCCCGGCGAACAGTCCTTGCGCAGCGAGCGTTTTTGCAGAAGCACTTCCTTGCGATGATTGAAAACCCAGATATGCGTGGCGCGATGACGCAGATGCAGACGGTGGATTTCCGCACGCGGGCGGTAATCAATCACCTCGTCCCGCTCGTTGACCACCGCGAAAATTTCCCCGTTCATGCGCAACCTTCATGGGAAGGATAAAACCGGCGGAAAGGGGGATCGACCGTTTTCCAGGAGCGAAACGGCGCGCAAGCCGCGCAGGGACGAGTCCCAAGGATGGGACGGGCAACCCACGGCGGATCCCGGTCTAATTCCTCACGCATTTCCAAATGTTGGCGGAGAGGGTGGGATTCGAACCCACGGCGGGCTTGCGCCCGCGCCGGTTTTCAAGACCGGTGCATTCAACCGCTCTGCCACCTCTCCGAGATGCCGGGCGGATTATACGACAGCCGAAGCCGCGGCTCAGTATTCGGTGCGGCGCGAGGTGGCGTAGGAGTCCCCGGGCAGGACAAACGGCGGAACGCCCCGACGAGCGCCTCGATGAGTTCGAGTTCCTCGTCCGTGTGATTCTTGAATGGCGCCGGCATGTCCGCGCGCTATCTACACGCGGAGGGCGACGGCGGCCTGACATACGATGATCGGAGAATACTGGCTGGATTGCTGTACCGCTTCTGAAGCGGCGCGTCACGCCCGAGCCGCTTTTTCTCCGGGACGTGATTTGTGTGAGCACGTTCACAAATATGACGATGGACTGCTGTCACGCGCGCGGTGAATTGTCTATAAAGACATCCTCCCAACGAGACAGGAGAGCACCATGAAAAAGGCATTATCGGCCGTGACAGCTTGTGGTCTGGTGCTGGCCGGTTGCGGCACCACGACCTCGGACCGCACGTTGAGCGGCGCCGGCATCGGCGCGGGCGCCGGTGCGGTTGTGGGCGCGGTGACCAGCCTCGGGGTCCCGGAGGCCGCGGTGCTGGGCGCCGTGGCCGGCGGTCTGACGGGGGCCTTGACCAAGCCCGATCAGGTCAATCTGGGCAAGCCGGCATGGAGCCAGAACAGTCCGCCGCCGACCGCGTCCGCGTCGCCGGCGCAGCAAGGCTCGGCGCAATATTCAAACTATGCCTACGCACCCGCCGACCCGGGCACGGTGCGGCAGATTCAAGCCGCGCTGAAACACCTGCGCCTGTATGACGGGCAGGTGGACGGCATCGCCGGCCCCCGCACCCAGAGCGCCATCCGCACGTATCAACAGCAGAACGGACTGGCGGTGAACGGGCAGCCCAGCACGCAATTGCTGGAGCACCTGCGCCAGCGCGGCGTCGCCGGCACCAGCGCCTGATCCTCTCGGCATCCGGCCGGCAGCGACTGATCGCTGCCGGCCTTTTTATTTCTGCTTCAGGGACGCAAGATCGATGACGAAGCGGTACTTCACGTCGCTCTTCAGCAATCGCTCGTAGGCCTCGTTGATCTTCTGGATCGGAATCACCTCCACGTCGGAGGTGATATTGTGCCGGCCGCAGAAGTCCAGCATTTCCTGCGTCTCCCGGATGCCGCCGATCAACGACCCGGCGAGCTGGCGGCGCTTGAAGATCAAATTGCCGACGGTGGGCGACGGATGCGGCTGATCCGGCACGCCCACCAGGCACATCGTGCCGTCGCGCTTCAACAGCTCGAGATAAGCGTCGAGATTATGAGGCGCCGCCACGGTGTTCAGGATGAAATTGAAGCTGCCGGCGTGTTTTTTCACCGCCTCCGGATTCCTGGAGATCACCACTTCGTCGGCGCCAAGGCGTATGGCGTCCTGCGCCTTGCCCGGCGAGGTCGTGAACAGGACGACATGCGCGCCGAAGGCGTGGGCGAACTTGACGCCCATGTGGCCCAGGCCGCCCAGGCCCACCACGCCGACCTTGTCGCCCGCCTGCACCCTCCAGTGACGCAGGGGCGAATAAGTGGTGATGCCGGCGCACAGCAGCGGCGCCGCGCCCTTGAGATCGAGATTTCCGGGGACCTTCAGCACGAATTTTTCCGTCACCACGATGCTGTCGGAATAGCCGCCATAGGTCGGCTCGCCGGTGTCCTTGTAGCGGTCGTTGTAGGTCAGCGTCATGCCGTTTTCGCAGTACTGCTCCAGACCCCCTGCACATGACTCGCACCGCCGGCAGGAATCAATCATGCAGCCGACGGCGGCCAGATCACCCGCCTTGAAATTCCTTACCTGTCCGCCGACCTTCGCCACCCTGCCCACGATCTCGTGTCCGGGCACCATGGGGAAAATCGCGCCGCCCCACTCGTCGCGAACCTGATGCAGGTCCGAGTGGCAGACGCCGCAGTAGAGAATCTCGATCTGCACGTCCTGCGGCCCGGGTTCGCGCCGTTCAAAGGAAAAGGGAGCGAGCGGCGTGGTTGCGCTGCGGGCTGCATATCCCGTGGAAGCAATCATTTTCACAAGCTCCTGTTTTTACCCGGATGCCTGCTATTGACTATACTTGTAATCAAGGACAACAAAAAGAAGGATTCATTCCGGGCATGTCGAAGGCGTCAATGGACAGGGATAAAGTGGCCGAAGAACGACTCAACGCCATCCTCGCGACCATCGACAACGTCGTATGGTCCATATCCGCGAGCACCTATGAGACACTCTACCTCAACCCTGCCGCCGAAAAAATATACGGCCGGCCGGCGGAGGCATTCTACAAGGATCCCGGCCTGTTCCTGAGCATCGTCCACCCGGAGGATCGCGAGCGGGTCTCCCGGGTGCTTCCCGAATTGATGGACAAGGGCGCCGCTTCCATCCAATACCGCATTGTCCGTCCCGACGGCGAGGTGCGCTGGCTGGAGGACAAAATCGCCGTGGCGCGCGACGCGTCCGGCGGACCGGTCAGAATCGACGGCGTCGCCCACGACATCACCGAGCGCCTGGCCACGGAACAAAAATTGAACGCCATCCTCGCGACCATCGACGACGTGGTGTGGTCGATTTCCGCGCACACTTATGAAACCTTGTATCTCAACCCGGCCGCCGAGAAGGTCTACGGCCGGCCGGCGGAGGCGTTCTACAGGGACCCTGATCTGTTTCTCAACATCGTCCACCCCGACGATCGAAAACGGGTTGCCCAGGTACTTCCCGAGCTGACCGAAAAAGGCGCGTTGACCATTCAATACCGCATCCTGCGTCCCGACGGCGAGGTGCGCTGGCTGGAGGACAAGGTGGCGATTGGTCGCGGCCCGGACGGGCGGCCCGCCAGACTTGATGGCGTCGCCCACGACGTCACCGAGCGCAAGGCCCAGGAGGCAAAATTGCAATATCTCGCGACCCACGACGCGCTCACGGATCTCCCCAACCGCAACCTGCTCGATGATCGCATCGCCCAGGCCATCGCGCAGGCGCACCGCACCGGCAACACCTTCGGCGTGCTCATACTGGATCTGGATCGGTTCAAGCTCGTCAACGACGGCTACGGTCACGTCTACGGCGATGCCCTGCTGCTGGCGCTCTCGGCGCGGCTGCGGGAGGCCGTGCGCGAAGGCGACACGGTGGCCAGGCTCGGCGGCGATGAATTCGTCGTCCTGCTTTCCCCCCTCAAAAACACGCAGGAAGCCATCCCGGTCGTGCGCCGGCTGCAGAACATCTTCGCCACGCCGTTCTCGGTGCTGAACACCGAGCTTTATTCCTCGACCAGCATCGGCATCGCGCTGTTCCCCGCGGACGGCAGGACTTCGGAAGCGCTGTTGAAGAACGCCGACGCCGCCATGTACCGCGCCAAACAGATGGGTCGGAACGGCTTCCAGTTCTTCGAACCGGAAATGAGCGCGCAGGTCACCCGTCGGCTGGAACTCGAAAACGCCCTGCGCCGCGCGATCGATCGCGGCGAATTCGTCCTCCATTACCAGCCGCAGAAGGAGATGAAGACGGGGCGCGTCATCGGCGTCGAAGCCCTGCTGCGCTGGCGGCATCCATCGATGGGGATTGTCTCTCCGCAGGATTTCATGCCGGTCGCCGAGGAGACCGGCCTCATCGTCCCCATCGGCACCTGGGCGCTCAAAACGGCGTGCGCGCAAAACAAGGCCTGGCAGGACGCGGGACTGCCGCACCTGCGCATGGGCGTCAACATTTCCGCCCGGCAGTTCTGGGAGGGCCAGATTTTACAGACCGTCAGACGGATATTGATGGAGACGAGCCTGCCGCCGCAGGATCTCGAATTGGAGGTCACCGAGGCCGTGTTCCTGCGCAACATCCAGGAAACCGTGCGCACGATCAATGAACTCAGGACCCTGGGGGTCGCCGTCAGCATGGACGACTTCGGGACCGGATATTCCTCGCTGAATTATCTGCGGCGCCTGCCGATTGAAAGGCTGAAGATCGACGGCTCCCTCATCCGCGAACTGTCCACCATCCCCACCGCCACGGTGATGTTGAGGCAGCTCATCCAACTGGCGCACGCCATCGACCTCAAGGTGGTCGCCGAGGGAGTGGAGACGAAGGATGAATTTGCATTCCTCGCCGACAACCAATGCGACGTGGCGCAGGGCCACTTCCTCCACAAGCCGCTTCCCGCCGACGAATTCAGGCAAATGTTCATGGAACAGCGGCCCTGAGAGGCGGCACGCCTTCAGCGCTTGAGCGCGGTGAGAACCTCCTCCAGCATCTTCTTCGCGTCGCCGAACAGCATGCGGTTGTTGCCCCTGTAGAACAGCGGATTGTCCACGCCGGCATAGCCGGAGGCCATGCTGCGCTTCATGACGATGGAGGTTCTGGCCTTCCACACCTCCAGCACCGGCATGCCGGCGATGGGGCTCCCCGGGTCCTCCTGCGCCGCCGGGTTGACGATGTCGTTGGCGCCGATGACCATGGCCACGTCGGTCTCGGGGAAGTCCTCGTTGATCTCGTCCATCTCCATGACGATGTCGTACGGCACCTTGGCCTCGGCCAGGAGCACGTTCATGTGGCCCGGCATGCGCCCGGCCACCGGGTGGATCGCGAAGCGGACGTTGACGCCCCGGTCGCGCAGCAGCTTCGTGATTTCGTAAACGGTGTGCTGGGCCTGCGCCACCGCCATGCCATAGCCGGGGACGATGATGACGTTCTTCGCCTCGCGCAGCAGCGCCGCGGTGTCCGCGGCGCTGATCGGAGACACCTCGCCGGCCGGCTTGGCGCCGGCGGCGGCGGGCGCGCCGCCCTCGGTGCCGAAGCCGCCGGCGATGACGCTCAGGAAGTGCCGGTTCATGGCGCGGCACATGATGTAGGACAGAATGGCGCCGCTGGAGCCGACCAGGGCGCCGACGACGATGAGCAGATCATTCGACAACATGAAGCCGGTGGCGGAGGCCGCCCAGCCGGAATAGCTGTTGAGCATGGACACCACGACCGGCATGTCGGCGCCGCCGATGGCCATGACCATGTGCACGCCGAAGGCGAGCGCGATGGCGGTCATGAGAATCAGCGGCGGCAGGCCGCCTTCCACGTTGAGAAAGACCCTGCCGAGCAGGATCACTGCGATGAGACCGGCGAGATTGAGCCAGTGCCGGCCGGGCAGCAGCACGGGCTTGCCGCTGATCTTGGCGGACAGCTTGCCGAAGGCGATCACCGATCCGGAGAAGGTCACCGCGCCGATCAAAACGCCGATGTAAATCTCCAGGATGTGGATGGTCTTCTCGGCGCCGGTGAAATGCGCCGTCGGGTCGATGTAGTTGGCGTAGCCGACGAACACCGCCGCGAGGCCCACCAGGCTGTGCATCAGCGCCACCAGCTCCGGCATTTGCGTCATCTTGACGACGCGCGCGGCGTAGACGCCGACGCTGCCGCCGGCCAGCATGGCGAGGATGATGCCGATGAGCGCCCCCGCGCCGCCCTGGGCGACCCGCTGGCTCGACAGGGTGGCGAGGATGGCGATGGCCATGCCGATGATGCCGTAGAAATTGCCGCGGCGCGCGGTCTCCGGATTGCTCAATCCGCCGAGGCTCAAAATGAACAATATGGTTGCGCCGATGTACGAGACAGTGACCAGTCCTTCCGACATTTTTTTCTTCTCCCTGTTATTTCCTGAACATCGCCAGCATGCGCTGGGTGACCCAGAAGCCGCCGAACATGTTGACCGCGGTCAGCATGATCGCGAGCCCCGCCAGCACGGTGATGAAGAACCCGGGCGAGGAGACCTGGATCAGGGCGCCGATGGCGATGATGCTGGAAATCGCGTTGGTCACGCTCATGAGCGGCGTGTGCAGCGCGGGCGTCACGTTCCAGATCACCATGTAGCCCACGAAGCACGCCAGCACGAACACGGTGAAGTGCTCCATGAACGCCTTGGGCGCGTGGGCCCCTATCCAGAAAAACGCCAGCGCGCCAAGCCCCAGCAGCAGTGCGGTCTTGAGCGCGGACGGCTTGGCCTCCTTGTCCGGCTGTTTGAGCAGCGGTCCGGCCGCGGCGGCCATGTGCGGGCCGGCGGCGGTCCCCAGGCCGGCCGCGGGAGCGGCGGTGATTTTCGGCGCCGGCGGCGGCCAGGTGATCTCGCCGTTCTTGATGGCCGTGGTGCCGCGGATCATCTCGTCATCCATGTTGATGACCAGCGTGCCGTCCTTGTTTGGACACAACTCCTCCATCAGCCGCAGCAGATTGGTGGCGTAGAGATTGCTCGACTGCTTGGCCAGACGGCTCGGCAGATCGGTGTAGCCGATGATCGTCACGCCGTGGCGCACGACCACCTTGCCCGGCTCGGTCAGCTCGCAATTGCCGCCCTGCTCCGCCGCCAGGTCGACGATGACGCTGCCGGGCTTCATGGACTCCACCATGCCGGCGGTGATCAGCTTGGGCGCAGGTTTGCCGGGGATCAGCGCCGTGGTGATGATGATGTCCACGTCGATGGCCTGGCGGGCGAAGACCTCGCGCTGGGCCTTCTGGTAGCCCTCGCTCATGACCTTGGCGTAGCCGCCGACGCCGCTGCCCTCCTCCTGGTAATTGACTTCCACGAACTCGCCGCCCATCGACTTGACCTGGTCCCTCACCTCCGGGCGGGTGTCGCTGGCGCGCACGATGGCGCCGAGCCCGCAGGCCGTGCCGATGGCGGCCAGTCCCGCCACGCCGGCGCCGATGACAAACACCTTGGCCGGCGGCACCTTGCCCGCGGCGGTGATCTGGCCGGTGAAGAAACGTCCGAAATGGTGCGCCGCCTCGATGACCGCGCGGTAGCCGGCGATGTTGGCCATGGAACTCAGGGCATCCAGTTTCTGCGCCCGCGAGATGCGCGGCACGCAATCCATGGCCAGCACCGTGGCCTTTTTCGCCGCCAGCTGTTTCATCAATTCCGGATTCTGGGCAGGCCAGATGAAGCTCACCAGCGTGGCGCCCTCGCGCATCAGCTCGACCTCCCCGGCCGCCGGCGCGCGCACCTTGAAGACGATGTCGGCGGCGGCCCACAACGCGCCGGCGTCGGGCACCACCTCCACGCCCACCTGGCGATAAACCTCGTCGGAATAGTTGGCATGATGGCCGGCGCCGGATTCGATGGCGACGGCAAAGCCCAGCTTGATGAGTTTTTCCGCGACCTCCGGCGTCGTGGCGACGCGCCTTTCTCCGGGGTAAATCTCCTTGGGTATGCCTATTTTCATGTTTTGCCCCTGTCTCTCCGCTCAATCAACGAAACACCGCCCATATAAGACCGCAAAACCTCCGGCACGCGGATGCTGCCATCCGCGTTCTGATAATTTTCCATCACGGCAATCAGCGCCCGGCCCACGGCCACGCCGGAACCGTTCAAGGTGTGCAGCAGCTCCGGCCTGCCCGTTTCGGGGCTGCGAAAGCGCGCCATCATACGCCGGCTTTGGAAATTTTCGAAGTTGCTGCATGAGGAAATCTCGCGATAGGCGTTCTGGCCAGGCAGCCAGACCTCCAAATCGTAAGTCTTGGCGGCGGCGAATCCCATGTCGCCGGCGCACAAGGCCACCACCCGGTAGGGCAATCGCAGCCGTTTCAACACCTCCTCGGCATGACCGGTCAGCGTCTCCAAGGCTTCATAAGACTTCGAGGGTGCAACAAGTTGCACCAGCTCCACCTTTTCGAACTGGTGCTGGCGGATCATGCCGCGGGTGTCCTTGCCGTAGGATCCGGCCTCGCTGCGGAAACAAGGACTGTGACAGACGTATTTGCGCGGCAGTTCCCCGGCGTCGAGGATGGCATCGCGGGCGATGTTGGTGACCGGCACCTCGGCCGTCGGGATCAAGTAAAAATCCCGCTCCGGCACATGGAACAAATCGGCCTTGAACTTGGGCAACTGGCCGGTGCCGCGCATGGAATCCGCGTTGACCAGGAACGGCACGTAGACCTCGGTGTAGCCGTGCTCGCGGGTGTGCAGGTCCAGCATGAACTGGATGAGCGCCCGCTGCATGCGCGCCAGCGTACCGGACAGCATGACGAAGCGGCTGCTGGCGATCTTGGCGGCGACGTCGAAATCCATCTCCGCGAGCGCCGCGCCCAGATCGACATGATCCCGGGGTTTAAAATCAAACTCCGGCGGCTCGCCCCAGCGTCGCACCTCCACGTTGTCCTCCGGGCTCTTGCCGTCGGGCACGCTGGCGTGCGGGATGTTGGGCAGTTGCAAGGCGAATTCCTGGATGCGCGTTTGCAATTCCGCGAGACGGGTTTCGCATGATTTGAGCTCATCCCCCAGTCTGGCGACTTCCGCCATCAAGGCGCTGACATCCCCGCCCTTCGCCTTGGCGGCGCCGATGGCCTTGGATTTGCTGTTGCGCGCCGCCTGCAATTCCTGCGTGCGCGTTTGCAGTTCCTTGCGCCCGCTTTCCAGCGCCTGGTACATCGCCACGTCCAGCGGGACGCCGCGACGCGCCAGTCCCGCGCGCACCTCCTCAAGGCGGTTTCTCAACAACTGCGGATCGAGCATGTTCTTCGACGTCGTCCACCAGACGGGAGCAGTCCGGCTTGGCGGGAAATCATCAATGAATTTTCGCTAGTGTAGCGCGGCTTCCCGTCAAACGCGATTGCAACGGTGCGACTCTCCATCGGACGGTCGGTCGATTCATGATTGCCTGCGAGTCTTGCGCCGGCAGGCCGATTCCATTATTCTCAAGTTTACGGGAGATGGCATTCCTCCTGGTAATAACCGCCGCAAGGCTGATGATGCCTGCTTGAATATCCACCGGGGTGCAAGGCAGGCGGCATCCATGCCTCCCTTGTGTCCCTTGACCGGGAATAACAGTGTGGCAGGCGCAAAGGTTGCGGCAAACATCACATCTCCGTCCGCGGCAATATTCGCGATGCGATCCATTAACAATCGCGGATTCGCCGTCGCAACACCTCTCGCTGGTCTGCATGAATCCTCCAACGGCTTCAGAAGCCGCCGGAACCACAACGTATGAGTTTGGTTGACATCCTGGCCGTTGGCGTGGGAGCCATGCTGGGCGCATGGTTGCGCTGGTGGCTGGGAATGCTGCTGAACCCCGTCTTTCCCACGCTGCCGCCGGGGACCCTCGCCGCCAATCTCATCGGCGGATACGTCATCGGCCTCGCCGTGGGCGCCGTGGACATGGAACTGGGATTGCCGTCGCAGGCGAGGCTTTTTCTGATGACGGGCTTCTGCGGCGGATTGACGACGTTCTCCACATTTTCCGCCGAAACCTTCACCCTGATTTCGGAAGGTCAGCTCGCCTGGGCGCTCGGTGAAATTCTCCTGCATGTCTGCGGATCACTGCTGTCCACCGCGCTGGGATTTTTCAGCGTGAAACTCCTGCACCATCTGATGGGAAACCCGCCATGAATCAACCCCGACGCGATTGGAAAACACACGGCATGGAAGGCGTGTTTCTGCGCTTCATTCTCCATGAAAATCGCAAACACAAGGGCCGGCTGGTCTACGACTGGCTCCTGCTGAAGGCCAGGACGCTCGGCATTCACGGCGGATCGGCGTTCCACGGCATCGCCGGCTTCGGCCGCCACGGCGTGCTGCACGAACAGCATTTCTGGGAGCTGGCCGGTGATCTGCCGGTCGAGGTGCGATTCATATGCAGCGAAAACGAGGCCAATAAACTGCTTGATGCGGTCGAGGACGCCGGCCTCTCCCTGTTTTACGTGATTTCACCGGCACGGTACGGCGTGACCGGCGTGCAACAGACCGAACAGGCCGGGGCGATGCCGCCGGTCAAGGGGGAACCGCAATGACCGAAATCTGGGCGCAGTCGGCATTGTGGGTGGGCCTGGCGCTCCTCGCAACGTTGCTGTCGATCTGGTTCCGGGTCGCCACCGCGCTGTCGGAAATTGTCGTGGGCACCGTGGCGCAACTGCTCATCGGCGCGCTCATCGGAACCACGCTGCTCGCCACCGATTCCCTGTGGGTCAAATATCTCTCGGGGACGGGCGCGATCGTGCTGACGTTTCTAGCCGGGGCCGAGCTTGACCCCGAGGTGTTCCGGCGCCAATGGAAGGAGGCCACCGTCACGGGTTTGATCGGTTTTTTTGCGCCGTTCATCGGTTGCGCCGCCGGCGCCTACTGGCTGCTGGGATGGGAACGCGAGCCGAGCCTGCTTGCCGGGATCGCGATGTCCACGACCTCGGTCGCGGTGGTGTACGCCGTGATGCTCGAATTCGGTCTGAACAAGACGGATTACGGCAAAACCGTGCTCGCCGCCTGTTTCATCAACGATCTGGGGACCGTCATCGGTCTCGGTCTGATCTTTGCCCCTTTTACGTTCAAGACGCTGGTGTTCGTCGCCGGGATGGCCGCGGCGGCGCTGATACTCCCGTGGCTGACACCGCGCTTTTTCAAGCGCTATGGCGGCAGGCCGTCGGAGACGGAAGCCAAGTACCTGCTGCTCTGCCTGTTTGGTCTCGGCGCCCTGGCGGGCTGGGCCGACAGCGAAGCCGTGCTGCCCGCCTATCTCATCGGCATGGTGCTGGCGGGCACCGTGGGCAAGGATCACGCCCTGGTGCGCCGACTGCGCACGCTCACCTTCGGCCTGTTGACGCCGTTCTATTTCATCCGCGCCGGCTCGCTCGTTTCCATACCGGCGCTGATTGCCGCCCCCCTCGCCTTTGTGGCCATGCTGCTGGTAAAGATGGCGACAAAGTTCGCCGGCATCTACCCGGTCACCAAGACCTTCCGAGCCCCGCGGAAGGAGGGCTTCTATACGACGTTTCTGATGTCCACCGGACTCACCTTCGGCACGATCTCCTCCCTTTTCGGACTGTCGCATGGAATAATCGATCAGGCGCAATATTCGGCCCTGGTCGCGGCGGTGGTGGGCAGCGCGGTCATCCCGACCCTGATTGCCAACACCTGGTTCCTCCCGCACCACCTGTTGCCCAGGGCGGGGGAGGACGAATGGGTGGAACCTGGCGTATCATCACCGCCGGCGGGAAAAGCGGCGCGGACAGGCACGGGGTGAAACCATGTACAAAAAAATCCTGGTCGCCTACGACGGTTCCCAGTCGGGCAGGAAGGCGTTTGATACGGCGCTTGATCTCGCCGCCGCGCACGGCGCCGAGATTTATGTGGTGTCGGTGGTGAGAACGCTGGAAATCGCGGATGATGTCGAAACCGAGGCCGTCATCGAAAACTCGCGCTCATACCACACCGAGCAACTCGCGCCGCTCAGAGAGCTTATTTCGCAAAAGGGCCTCCAGGGACATTTCGAGGTTACCGTGGGCCACCCGGCCGAACAGATTATCTACAGCGCAGACCGGCATAATGTGGATCTGATCGTCGTCGGACACACCGGCAGATCCAGATTCGCCCGCCTCCTGCTGGGCTCGGTGTCCGAGAACGTGGTGCGATATGCCAGCCGCCCGGTGATGGTGGTCCGATGACACGCCGGCCTTGAGGACATTTCGTGAAGGACGTGATCTGGATCGCCGTGGGGGCGATCTTCGGCGCGAACCTGCGCTACGCCGTCAACCGCCTGGCGCTGAAACATCTTTCCGCGTCGATCCCCTACGGAACCTTGATCGTCAACGTCACCGGTAGCTTCATTCTCGGCTTTTTTCTTGCCTGGACCTCCGAGCGCGTGATGGCGGACCCGCGCTGGCGCGCCCTGGTGGCAATCGGTTTTTGCGGCGCCTATACGACTTATTCCAGTTACAGCTACGAGACGGTGGTGCTGCTGGAACAAGGCCATTATGGTCTCGCAACGATGAATTTTCTCGCCAACAATGTCCTGGCGCTCGCCGGCGTGGTTGCAGGCATGATTCTGGCACGAGCCCTCTGACATGAGCGGCGAATTCATCCGCGTTTCCGTGTATATCAATGAGGCCGATGAATGGCGCCATCGACCGCTTCATCTTGAAGTTCTGCGGATGTTGCACGATCGCGGCGTCGCGGGCGGCACGGTCCTGCGCGCCGTCGCCGGATTCACCGCCAGGGGTGCGGTGGAAACCACGTCGCTGGTGGATGCCGGCGGCAAACTGCCCCTGGTCATCGAGTTCATCGACACCATGGAGAAAATCGATCTCGTCATGCCCGAACTGAGAAAAATGGTCGGACGCCGGCTGATTGTGCACGAGCGGGTGCAGGTCGATGGTCCGGACGACTGAGGCGCCCGCTCCCGCTTCATGATCTCAGGCCGGCCGTCAGCCGCCCGGGATTCAGCAGCAAATCGAGCGCGGCATGGATTGATGGAGCGACAAGGCTGGCGGTGGTCACGGCCTGGCTGAAGGCGCCCTCGGCGCCGAGCACGCATATGGAAAGCGCCGCCGCGCGGAACATTTCCAGATCGTTGCGCCCGTTGCCGATGGCGACAACGCTGGAAGCGCCGAGCGTCCTGACCCGACGCGCCTTGTCGCGGCCATTGGCAATCACCGTGCAGGGAATCCCCGTTCGCCTGAGCGCCCGGCTTGCGGTTCCGAAGGTGTCCGCCGTCAACACCTCGATTGCCAGGATCTTCCGCAGCTTTTTCAATCTGCCCGCCACGCCACGAATCAGGCGGCCATCGCAGGCCAGCGTGCCGTTGAAATCCAGAACCAGATGACGCAAAAGCAACTCGCCCCGCCCTGGTATTTCAATATTCAGGCCGGTGCGATCAGTCATGACCGCCGTCTTGCCCGCGGGTCGGACTCACCGAAATCGCCTTCGCGCCGCTTTTTCCACGCGCCGCCTCATCCAGGGCCCGCAACTGACGCAGCTTTTCGGCGATTCTGGCCTCCAGGCCGCGGTCGGTGGGCTCGTAATAGCGCCGGCCGCGCAACTTCTCCGGCAGGTAATTCTCGCCGGCGGCATAGGCGTCCTGTTCGTCATGGGCGTAGCGGTAATCCCTGCCGTAGCCGAGATTCTTCATGAGACGGGTCGGGGCGTTGCGCAGCTGCAGCGGCACCTCCAGCGAGCCCTGCTCCCGCGCATCGTGCATGGCGCCGTTGAAGGCGGCGTAGACGGCGTTGCTCTTGGCGCAGCAGGCGAGATACACCACCGCCTGCGCGATTGCGAGCTCCCCCTCCGGGCTGCCGAGGCGCTCATACGCGTCCCAGGCGTCCAGCGCGACGGCCAGGGCGCGCGGATCGGCGTTGCCGATGTCCTCCGCGGCGATGCGCACCGCGCGGCGGGCGACGTACAGCGGATCGCAGCCGCCGTCGAGCATGCGCGCCAGCCAGTACAGGGCCGCGTCGGGGTTCGATCCCCGCACCGATTTGTGCAAAGCCGAGATCTGGTCGTAAAACGCCTCGCCGCCCTTGTCGAAGCGTCGCAGGCTGCCGCCGGTGATGACCTCGTCCAGCAGCGCTTCGTTGATTTCCCCGCCTTCCGAGAGCGACATGGCGATTTCAAGATAAATCAGCGCGCGTCGCGCGTCGCCATCGGCGGCCTGCGCCAGCCTGTCACGGACACCCGGGGCCATGACCGCGCCCGTGGCCGCAAGCGCGGAATCGATGAGCATGCGCAGATGCGGCAACTCCAGGCTCTTCAGGACATAGACGCGCACCCGCGACAGCAGCGCGCTGTTCAGCTCAAAGGAGGGATTTTCCGTGGTGGCGCCGATGAAAATGATCGTGCCGTCCTCGATGTGCGGCAGGAAGGAATCCTGCTGGGACTTGTTGAAGCGGTGCGCCTCGTCGATGAACAGAATCGTCCGCCTGCCCTGCTCCTCCTTGATCTTCCTAGCCTGATCGATGGCGGCGCGGATCTCCTTCACGCCGGAGAGAACCGCCGAGAGTTGCAGGAATTCGGCGTTGCTTTGGGCGGCGATCAAACGCGCCAGCGTGGTCTTGCCGGAGCCGGGCGGCCCCCAGAAGATCATGGAATGCACCTGGCCCGTTTCGATGGCCCGGCGCAGCGGCTTTCCCGGCGCCAGCAGGTGCTCCTGGCCGACGACCTCGTCGATGCGCCGCGGACGCAGTCGATCCGCCAGCGGGCGGAAATCAGGAGCCTTGATGCCGTCGGGTTTGTTCAAGGCCCGGGGGCGTCGCGGGGGCGACTCAAGTCGTTGACATCGACGCCCGCGGGCGGCGTGAACGTGAACTCCGTCGCATCGATGGCGGCGTTGCGCTGTTCGTCCTTGAATTTGAGACGCGTCACCTGGCCGAAATTGTCCGCCAGCTCCATCTCGCGCAGACTGGACTTCTCAAAGCCGAGCTTGATGCCGGCGTAGTCATGGCTGGCGTCCTTGGGGATGAGTGAGATCCATTGCACGCCGTTTTTCTCGCCCAGCTCGGTGATGGTGTACTTGTCGTCCACGTGCGCCTGGTTGCCTAGGATCAGCGCCGGCGCGCTGTTCAGCACCTTGTCGATGGGCCGGATGGTCACCTGCTCCAGGTCCTTGTCGTAAATCCAGACCTTCTGACCGTCGCCGATGATGGACTGTTCATAGGGTTTGGTGTACTCCCAGTGGAATTTGCCGGGACGCTCCAGATACACCGTCCCCTGCGAGGTCTCGCGGAGCTTGCCCTGCTCGTCGGTGACGGTCTGCTCGAATCGCGCCTTGAGCGTCTTGAAATCGGCGAGATAGTCATCCAGCGCCTTCCTCGCCTCGCCTGCCGCAACCGGCCGGGCCGCGAGCGCCAACACGGATAACACCATCACTTTCAATATCTTCATTGCGTTGGATCGCAAACGCTTGTTTTCAATTGACCCATGGATATGGCCGTGGTTCTGAATCATCGCATGTTCGCAAGAACGCAACAAACACATGAGAACCGGGGGATTTGCAGGACCTGGCCAATCAGTCAATACTGATATGAGTCGTTTGACAAGCAAAAGAAGCCGCCCTTGAGTCAGGAATATGCGCCAATCGACCCGGCGATCGGCAAATCAAAACTCCCTGCTGCGCGATGCCGGGCGCCATGAGCCGTTGATTTTATTGCTCGCCGGCGCGGTGCTGCTGATCGTCTCCGGCATCGCGCCGCACGATCGGCTGACGTGGTGGCTGGAGACCCTGCCCATTTTCATCATCGTGCCGATCCTGATCGCCACCGGCCGCGAGTTTCCCTTCACGCCCCTGGCCTACCGGCTGATGTTTTTGCACGCCATCGTGCTCATGACCGGGGGGCACTACACCTATGCGCAGGTGCCGCTGGGCTTCTGGATGGAACAGTGGTTCGACTTCAGCCGCAATAATTTCGACCGCATCGGCCACTTCATGCAGGGCTTCGTGCCGGCCATCGCGGTGCGCGAAATCCTGCTGCGCCGCTCGCCGCTGTTTCCGGGACGCTGGCTGTTCACGCTGGTGACGGCGACCTGTCTTGCCGTCAGCGCCGCTTATGAATTGCTCGAATGGGCGGCGGCAGTGACTCTGGGTCAGGCCGCAAGCGCCTTCCTCGGCACGCAGGGCGATCCGTGGGACACGCAGTGGGACATGCTCTTTGCCCTGATCGGCGCGCTGATCTCGCAGCTCCTGCTCTCGCGAATCCACAACCGGCAGATTTACAACCTCGCCCTGACCCCCCGATTGCTCACCTCGAAATATTCCCACACCGCCCTGCGGCGCCTGCGCCGCCTGCTCATCCGCGCCGGCATCAACGTTTACCGCCTGCACCTGGGATAGAACTCGTTGCCAGAATATCGTCCGCTCCAAGGCATCGAAGATGCGGAGCGAAAGCCGCTCATGGTTCGATGCCCCGCCCGAGCGGGCCGGCCTCACGAAACCTTCGGCGGCGGAGGGGCCAGAACTTCGCGGCTGCCATTGGACTGCAACGCGCCGACGATGCCGGCGCGCTCCATGTCCTCCACCAGCCGCGCGGCGCGGTTGTATCCGATCTTGAGCCGCCGCTGCACGCCGGAGACCGAGGCGCGCCGTGTTTCCGTCACGATGCGCACGGCTTGATCGTACAGATCGTCCTTTTCACCGCCGCCGCCATTGGTGTACCCCTGCGCCTCGGCGCCCGCCGCCTCCTCTTCTTCGAGATCGCCCAGCACGATGGCCTCGATGTATTCCGGCTTGCCGGAGCGCTTGAGCCGATCCACCACCTTGTGCACCTCCTGGTCGGAGACGAAGGCGCCGTGCACGCGCGTGGGCAGGCCGACGCCGGGCGGCAGATAGAGCATGTCGCCGTGGCCGAGCAGGTTCTCGGCGCCCATTTGATCGAGGATGGTGCGCGAATCCACCCGCGAGGACACCTGGAACGCAATGCGGCTGGGGATGTTGGCCTTGATCAAGCCGGTGATCACGTCGACGGAGGGGCGCTGCGTCGCCAGGATCAGATGAATGCCGGAGGCGCGCGCCTTCTGCGCCAGCCGCGCAATCAACTCCTCCACCTTCTTGCCGACGGTCATCATCATGTCGGCCAGTTCGTCGACGATGACGACGATGTAGGGCAGCGGTTTCAACACCGGCGCGGCCTCGCCGCCGCCCGCCGGGTCGGGCTGGTACAGCGGGTCATGCAGCGGCTGGCCGCTCCTGGCGGCGTCCTCCACCTTGCGGTTGTAGCCGCTGACGTTGCGCACGCCCAGCGCCGCCATCAGCCGGTAGCGGCGTTCCATCTCGTTGACGCACCAGCGCAGCGCGTTGGCGGCCTCCTTCATGTCCGTCACCACCGGCGCCAGCAGCGGCGGGATGCCTTCATAGACGGACAGCTCCAGCATCTTGGGGTCAATCATGATGAGTCGCGTCTGCACCGCCGTGGTTTTGTAGAGCAGGCTCAAGACCATGGCGTTCAAGGCGACGGATTTGCCCGACCCCGTCGTGCCCGCCACCAGCAGGTGGGGCATGCGCGCTAGATCGACCACCACCGGCTTGCCGCCGATGTCCTTGCCCAGCGCCAGCGTCAGGGGCGACGCGCTTTCCTCGTATTCTCGCGAGCTCAGGATTTCGGAGAGCGTGACCAGTTCGCGCTGGGCGTTGGGGATCTCCAGGCCGATGACGGACTTGCCGGGAATCACCTCCACCACGCGCACGCTGACGGTGGACAGCGAACGGGCCAGGTCCTTGGACAGGTTGCTGATGCGGCTGGCCTTGACGCCGGGCGCGGGCTGCAGCTCGAAGCGCGTGATCACCGGGCCGGGATGGACGGCGACCACCTGCGCCTCGACGCCGAAATCCTTGAGCTTCAATTCCACCTGCCGCGACATCGCCTCCAGCGCCTCGGTGGAATAGCCACCCTTGGGAGGCGGCGGCCGATCCAGAAGATCAAGCGACGGCAGTTCGGAGGGCGCCAGCGGCGTGTCGAACAACTTCTCCTGCCTGGACCTGACCGCTCGCTTGCTGACCTCGGGGGTCAGCACCGGCACCTCGATCTTGGGTTTGGGACGGCTGACGACCCGTTCGATCTCCTCCTTGACGTGACTCTCACGTTCGCGTTTGGCCCGCTGTCCGGCGACATAATCCACCAGGATTTCAAACAGCCGCTGCAACATGTCCGCCAGACCCAGGGTGTGGCGTCCGACGGTCTCCATCAGCCACAGCCAGGACAGGCCGGTCAGCAGGGTGACGCCGGTGAGAAACAGGGCCAGCATCAGCAGAATGCCGCCGCGGGCGCCAAAAATGGCGAGGCAGGCCTTGCCCACCACGTCACCCAGGATGCCGCCTCCCGTCTGCTGGGGAGGGACGCCGCGCAGATTCGCCCATAACAGGCCGCAACCCATGACGACGGTGAGCAGAAAACCCACGATGCGGGCGGTGATGTGGAAGTAATCGAACTCGCGCGGCTTGAATTCCAGCCGGTACACGCGCCACGCCGCGCCGGCGATGATGAGCGGAAAGAGATAGGCCGTGTAACCAAACAGGTAAAGCACCCAGTCCGCCACATAGGCGCCGACGATGCCGCCTTGGTTGTGGATGCGGCCCGCGCCACCGGCGTGCGACCAGCCCGGATCGTCCGGGCTGTGCGTCAACAATGCCAGCAACAGGAACAGGGCCACCGCGGCCAGCACGATGAGCCCGCCCTCGCGCAAGCGTCTGGCCAGATGCAACGTGACCGGCTGGGAGGACTGAGTCTTGCGTACGGCTTGCGCCAAGTAAGCTAATCCTGTTTAATTAAAATATAATATAACACTATGAATTCAGTTAACTATAAACCGTAACATAAAGTACTTTATATTTCGACGGCGGCCGCCGCCTCATTGCTACTCATTCACGCCTCTCCCCGCATGCGCATTCAATTCTTCTCCGACATCCACCTGGAATTCGGACCGCTGGTGTTCCGGGAGGCGGACGCGGAGGTGATCGTCGCGGCGGGTGACATCGGTCTGGGCATGGATGGCTTGCGCTGGCTGCAGGCCGCCACTGTGCCAGTGATCTACGTGGCCGGCAATCACGAATATTACAGCGCCGACATGCCCGGCCTGCTGGATCAACTGCGCGCGGAAGGTCGTGGCAATCCCGTGCATTTTCTGGAAAATGATGAGGTCATCATCGACGGCGTGCGTTTTCTGGGCACGACGCTGTGGACGGATTTCAATGGCGGCGATCAGGTGCTCCTCAGCAAATCTCGGTTGCAGATGAACGACTACTGGCAGATCGGCAATGGCCGCGAACGCCTGCTGCCGGAGGACACCTGGCGTGTCCATCACGAGGCGCGGCGCTGGCTCATGGCGCGGCTGGCGGAGCCATTCCAGGGCAAAACCGTCGTGGTGACGCATCACGCCCCCAGCCTGCGCAGCTGGCACGGCGAACGGGACTCGCCCTTTCTGCACATCTACTGCAGTGACATGGACGGTGAATTGCGTGACAGTGGCGCGGCGCTCTGGATTCACGGCCACATTCACCACCACAACGACTACGCCATCGGGCGGACGCGGGTGGTCAGCAACACCCGGGGTTATGCCGGGGTGCAGGACATCGACGGCTTTGATCTCTGCAAGGTGGTTGAAATCTAGGTTTTCCTGCCATCGCCCTGCGTATACACCGGGAAGGGGGTGATGTTGGACGCGGCGCCCGCCATGGCTGTGATCTTGCCGTGGCCCTGCTTTTCAACCTCGTCGATGCGGATGATGGAATGGATCGGTAGAAAGGTCCGCATCACGCCCTTGAACTCCGTTTTCAGGTGCTCCTCGGAGGGATCCAGCACCACGGTGGATTTCTCGCCGAACAGGAGCTTCTCAATCTCGACAAAACCCATCATGCCGCTTTGGTGCACGCTGCGGGCGAAAACCTCGTAGACCTTGCCCTGGTTGTGAAAGATGACCTTGTAGATGGGTTTGGCCACGTGTATCGCCTGAAATCCTGAAATCCGTCGAAGCTGTTATCGTAGCATGGGAGCCGGCGCTCATTAAGAGCATATTCAGCCCCGGCGATATAGAATAAAACGGCTTTTAAAAGCCGTTTCAGGAGCCGGTCAAATCGGCCCTGGGTCGCCGAATGCCGGCGGCTGGTCTATGCTTGAGGATATAAATGACGAGGTGCCGTTCATGTTGAGGATACTTTCGCTGGTGACGATGTGCGGTTTTCTGCTGGTTTCATCCCCCGTCCGCGCCGAGTGCAATTCGCAGCAAACCGGCGGCGGCGAGGTGGTCGGCACTCTGCTGGGCGCGGCGGTGGGCGGCCTGATCGGATCGCAGATCGGCAAGGGCACGGGCAACAAGGTCGCCATCGGCGCCGGCGTGCTGGCCGGCGGCCTGCTGGGCAACAAGCTTGGCGCGCAACTGGACTGCAGGGACCAGGAATATCACGCCAGCACCGCCCAGAATTCCTTCGAGACACAGAAGACGGGCACCACCAGCACCTGGGTGAATCCCGACACCGGCCACAGCGGATCAGTGACGCCGACGCGCACCTACCAATCCGATGACGGCACCCCCTGCCGTGAATTCACGCAGACCATCGAAGTCAACGGCCAGAAACAGACCGGCTACGGCACCGCCTGCCGCCAGTCCGACGGCAGTTGGAAGATCGTCAGCAGCAATTGAGTCAAGCCCTGAACAGGAAGTCCATCCCGGACTTCGCCGGGCCCGGCCGGCATAAAAGCGGTTTTGCCAGCCCCCGATTTTCAATGACTGCCCGCCATGGAAAATAATGGCGCATCCCCGCGCCACTGCAAACTCCGCTTTTTCCGGATTCCTTATTCCCGGGGTTCCCCTGGCCGCAAGTACGGTTCGAATTGCGGCGTCGCAAGCACTTCGAAACCATTCCGAGCGGATTCGGCGCGGACGACAAACAACACCGGCATCTTCAACCTCAAAGCCAGGGCCCGGCCACGCGCCGGCCCCATGGCCATGAGCGCGGTGTCCCAGGCGTCCGCCGTGACCGCGTTCGGCGCAATCACCGACACCGAGGTCAACGCATGCGTGATCGGCCGTCCCGTCGCCGGATCGAGGATGTGAGAATAGCGCCGGCCTTCCTGGTCAAAATATTCGCGATAGTCGCCGGCAGTGGACAAACCGCCCGTCGTCAGCTCGACCACCCGCAAGGCCTCGCGATTCGTCTTCAGCGGCTTTTCTATCGCCACGCGCCAGGCGCCGCCCCCCGGCCGCTGCCCCCGCGCCCGCACCGCCCCGCCCAGCTCGACGAGGTAATCCCGGATGCCGGCGCGATCGAGCGCCGCGGCGATGCGATCCACGGTGTATCCCGGCCCCAGGGAATTCACGTCGATTCGCAACCCGGGGATGTCCTTGCGCAGCGCCGGCGGATCGCGCCGGCTGTGGAGATGGCCGTAACCCACCCGCTCGCGTGCGCGTTCAATCTCCGCCTCCGTCGGCACGCGGAACGCATGCGCCTGCGGCCCGAAATCCCATAACTCGGTCAGCGGCGCCACCGTGATGTCGTAGGCGCCGGCGGTCTCAAGGCTGACCTGCAGCGCGACGTCCACCACCTCCCGCAGCTCGGCGGACACGGGAAACCAGTCCGTCGTCCGGCTGGCGTTGAAGCGCGACAGATCGGAGTCAGGTCGCCAGGCGGATAATTCCCGATCGATTCGCGCAAGCACGGCCCCGATCTCGCGCTGCAGGGCCTCCCGCGGCAGGGGCTCGCGCGGCTGCACCAGCTTGACGTGGTAGGTCGTGCCCTCGGCCGTGCCACTGAAGGTTTCAACCGCCGGCGGGGATCGATCGCAGGACTGGATGGCAAGGCTTGACGCCAGAATCGCCGCCGCATGCCTGAACCGGCGGCGCCAATTGCGGTCAGAGACGGTACAATCTTCAGCGTGTGCCATTACCTTCAGTCATCCCGGCAAGAAAGGCCTCCCCATCATGAATGACACCGCCACAGGCACCGCCGACGCCATCGGCCGGCTGCGCGGCTACATCCAGAGCCGCATCATCGGCCAGGACAAACTCGTCGACAGCCTGCTCATCGCCCTGCTCGCCGACGGTCATTTGCTCGTCGAGGGCGCGCCGGGACTGGCCAAGACACGGCTCGTCAAGGTGCTGGCGCAGGGCATTGAGGCCAGTTTTCACCGCATCCAGTTTACACCCGATCTGCTGCCGGCCGACCTGACCGGCACCGAGGTCTTTCAGCCGCACGACGGCCAGTTCCGTTTCCAGCAGGGACCGCTGTTCCAGAATCTCGTGCTCGCCGATGAAATCAACCGCGCGCCGGCCAAGGTGCAATCGGCGTTGCTGGAGGCGATGGCGGAACGGCAGATCACGGTGGGCCGCACCACCCATGCTTTGCCGGAATTATTCATGGTCATGGCCACGCAAAACCCCCTCGAACAGGAGGGCACCTACCCGCTGCCGGAGGCCCAGCTCGATCGTTTCCTGCTCTACGTGCGCATAGAACATCCGCATGTCGAGGAGGAGGCGCGCATCCTCGCGCTGGCGCGCAGCGAGGCGATGATGGACGCAAACACGCCGCCTCCGCCGCCCGTCATCCCCCAGCGGGACATCCTGGCCGCCCGCCGCGCCGTCCTGAACGTCCATCTGGCGCCGGCGCTGGAGACCTACCTGCTGCAGCTGGTGCAGGCCACCCGTCATCCGGGCGCCTATCACGCCGCCTTGCAGCGCTGGTTGCGCCATGGCGCGAGCCCCCGCGCCAGCATCGCGCTGGATCGCTGCTCCCGCGTGCTGGCCTGGCTGCGGGGGCGGGACTACGTGACACCCGAGGACATCCAGGCGGTGGCGCCGGACATCCTGCGTCACCGCATTCTGCTGAGTTATGAGGCGGAGGCGGAGCAGGTGAGCCGCGATCACATCGTCAATGAAATCCTGGCGCGCGTGGGTGTGCCATGACGATGCCGCCGGCCGCGGTCCGGTTCGAGGAATTGCTGGCGCTCCGCCACGCGGCCCGCCTGCTGCCGGCGTGGCGGCGGCATCCTCGATCCCTGTCGAGCGGCCAGCGGCTGTCGCCGTTCAAGGGCCGCGGCATGGAATACGATGAGTCGCGGCCGTATCAAGCCGGCGATGACGCCCGTCGCATGGACTGGCGGGTGACCGCCCGCACCGGCCGCCCCCACGTCAAGGTGTTCCGCGAGGAGCGCGAACAGCCGGTCTGGCTGTGGGTGGATTACCGCCCCGCCATGTTTTTCGCCACCCGCGGCACGTTCAAAAACGTGCTGGCGGCGCGGATCGCCGCGCTGCACGCCTGGCAGGCGCTGGAGCACGGCGACCGCGTCGGTGGCTGGATCGCCGGCGCCCGCGGCGTGCGGGAGCAAATCCCGCAACGCGGCCGGTCATCGGCATTGATACTGTTTCGTCATCTGGTGCAGGACTCCATCACCGCGGGTGATTCGGCCCGCAAGGTCACGCCGGATCTGCGCGCGCAATTCCGGCAGGTGCGTCCCGGCGGCCGGCTGGTGATGGTGAGCGATTTCCGTGATCTTCCCGATCTGGAGGCCGTCGTCGAGACGGTGTCGCGGCACAGCCAGGTGGTGTTGTGCTTCGTCTACGATCCGCTGGAACAGCGCCTGCCGCCGCCGGGTCGCTATTCCATGACCGACGGCGCGCGCAGGATGACGTTGTCGATCCATGACGACGCCTTGACGCGGGCGCATGCCAGGTGGTTTTCCTTGCGCCAGCAACAACTCCTGCAACTCGCCCGGCGCTGCCAGGCGAGGCTGTATTCCTGCGCCACCACCGACAACCCGCTGCTGGTCCTGCAGGGATTCGAACTGCAGGCGGCCTAGCCTCCCTGTCGATGGACCCGGAACAACTGCCGCTGCGCGACATCCACCTGCCCCCGCCGGTATCGTGGTGGCCGCCGGCGCCGGGTTGGTGGGCCGTGTTGCTGATCCTTCTCGCCACCGGCCTGCTGGCGCGGCATTTTTACAGGCGGCGCGGCATGGTGCATTGGGATCGCATTGCGGGACGGGAATTGTCGCTGATACGGCGTCGGTACGAAGCCACGCGCGATGCGCATATGCTGGTTTGCGCGCTGTCGACGTTATTGCGCCGGGTGTGTATGAGCCTTTATCCCCGCCGGCTGGTGGCTGGACTGACGGGCGAGCGCTGGCTGGCGTTCCTCGATCAGCAGGCGGGCATGGATGGATTCCAGCATGGGACCGGCCGCCTGCTCGCCAGCGCGCCCTACCAGCCCGTGGCGCCGGCGGATACTGAAGCCCTGCTCGACCTGTGCGCGAGCTGGTTGCGCGCAGTCACTGCAAAACCGTCATCTCCACCCCGGCGTCCACATGTTTGAATTCGGCTGGCCCTGGCTGTTGCTCATCCTGCCGCTGCCCATCGTGCTGCGGCTGTGGCTGCCGCCGGTCCGCGCCGCCCCCGGCGCGGCGTTGCGGGTCCCTTTTCTCGACGATTTTCTGCGCCTGGAAAAAATGGCATCGCAACGCCGCCTCCCGCGCGGCCTGCTGCTGATGGCGATGCTGGCCTGGTCGCTGCTGGTCGCGGCGGCGGCGCGTCCGCAGTGGGTGGCCGGGGCGGCGGACGTCCCCCTCTCCGGGCGGGACCTGCTGCTGGCGGTCGACCTCTCCCGCAGCATGGAACAAAACGACATGTCATGGGGCGGCGAGACCGTCGATCGGCTCACCGCCGTGAAAAGGGTGGCCGGCGAGTTCATCGATCGGCGCGCGGGCGATCGCGTGGGCCTCATACTCTTCGGCGAACGGCCCTATCTCCAGGCGCCGCTGACCTTCGATCGCCAGACCGTCAAGACGCTGCTGGACGAGGCGCAAATCGGGATTGCCGGCGACGCCACCGCCATCGGTGATGCGATCGGCCTCGCCTTGAAGCGCCTGCGCAAAACCGAACATGCCAATGCCGTGCTGGTGCTGCTCACCGATGGCGCCAACACCGCGGGCGAGCTGGAACCGTTGCAGGCCGCGGAAATAGCGGCGCGGCAGGGCGTGCGCATCTACACCATCGGCATCGGCGCCGAACCCGGCAGCGGCGGGTTGTTCGGATTTTTGCAGCGCAATCCGGGACAGGATCTCGATGAGAAAAGCCTGACCACGATAGCCCGGATCACGGGCGGAAGATATTTCCGCGCCCGCGATCTGGATGAACTCGACAAGATTTATCGCGTCCTCGATCAAATCGAGCCCGCGGTGCAGGACCCCAGGCGCTTCCGGCCGGTGACACCGTTGTTTCAATTTCCGCTGAGCCTGGCATTGCTGCTGAGCCTGCTCATCTTTTTGCGGCAAGCTGGTGTATTACGCCATGTCCGTGGCTGATCTGCATTTCCTGCGTCCCTGGTGGCTGCTGGCCCTGCTGCTGCTGCCGGTGCTGTGGCGCGCTTGGGTCGGATCGGGCCTGCGGAACAATCCATGGCGGCGGTTCTGCGACGCCGCGTTGCTGCCACATATCCTGGAAGGACCCGAAACCACGGGCGGCCCGCGATGGAAGCGAATCGAATTGTGGGCGGCGCTGGCGCTGCTGCTGGCCCTCATGGCGCTGGCCGGGCCGGCCTGGAAGAAACAGCCGGTCCCCGTGGCGCGTTCCACCGCCGCACTGGTGATCGCGCTGGATTTGTCGCGATCCATGGATGCCGCCGATCTCGCTCCCAGCCGGCTCACCCGGGCGCGATTCAAGATCGCCGACCTGTTGACGGCGCGCCGCGAGGGCCAAACCGCCCTGCTGGTTTATGCCGCGCAGCCGTACGTCGTGGCGCCGTTGACGGACGACAGCGAAACCCTGCTGGCTCAGCTGCCGTCCTTGTCCACGGACATCATGCCGGCGCAGGGCAACCGCCCCGATCTCGCGCTGCGCAAGGCCGCCGAGCTTCTGAGCCAGGGGGGAATCGCGCACGGGGACATTTTGCTGGTGACGGATGAAATCCACCCCGATCACGTCGACGCCGCCCGCAAGATCATTTCCACCCTGCCGCATCGCGTATCCGTCCTGGCGGTGGGCACCCCGGACGGCGCCCCCATTCCCCTCCCCGGCGGCGGCTTTGTGAAGGATGACGCCGGCAAAATCGTCATCGCCGCCGTCAACCAGGCCGATTTGCGCGCGCTGGCCGCCGCGGGACACGGCCGCTACCTCGAGGCCACCGCCGATGATGGTGACACGCGCGCCTATGCGGATTTTTTGCGATCCGCATCGCCGATCGGATCAGCAATCCCGGCCGGGCTCAAGACGCCGCGCTGGCAGGACGCGGGCCCCTGGCTGCTGCTGCCGCTGCTGCCGCTCGCCGCGCTTGCGTTCCGGCGCGGCCTGCTGCTTGCGGCGTTCCTCATCATCTTCCTGCCCATGCCCCGCCCCGCGCTGGCGCTGGAATGGCAGGATTTATGGTGGCGTCACGATCAACAGGCCGCGCGCGCGTTCGCGCGCGGCGAACACGAACGCGCGGCGGCGGAATTCGACGACCCCCGCTGGCGGGCCGCCGCCCAGTACCGCGCCCGCCGTTACCACGATGTTTTGCGTGCGCTGGCGCGGCCGGAGGGCGGCGACGATCATTACAATCGCGGCAACGCCCTGGCGCGGCTGGGACGGTTCGAAAACGCCATCGCCGAATATGAAGAGGCGTTGCGGTTGAATCCGAATAACGACGACGCCAGATACAACCGCGATCTGTTGAAAAAGAGGCTGGAGGATCAACCGCGGCAGTCAGGTGCCGGCGGCCGGAATTCGCAGGCTGCAAAGCCCGAACGCGGAGGCGACGACGGTGCCGGACGCGGCGCGCCCGCCGACACCTTGCCGGAAAAACAGAATTCCTCCACCGCCCGGGCTGAAGGTGACGGGGAACGCCGGCGGCCTCAACCACACGATCAATCCGCACCGCGGAAGGCGGAAGCAGACAAATCCCCCGCGCAAAAAAGCCAAGGACAGACGGAAGGCCGGACGGCGGAACGGGCCGGCGAGGAGCCCTGGCCGAGGCCCGAAAGCGGCCATCAGAAAAGCGAAACATCCCTGGCTGATGAACAATGGCTGCGGCGCGTCCCTGATGATCCGGGCGGCCTTTTACGTCGCAAGTTTTTGCTGCAATACCGGGCGCAAGCCGAGCCCAATGTCGAGGCGCAGCCATGGTAGCGGCTCCCCGGCGGCTGGCGGCGACGCTGTTTTTGTGCTGCGCCCTCGTCGCACGTCCCTCGTCTGCAGCGGAAGCCTCATTGGATCGGGACACCGTTGGTTTCGGCGAGTCCTTCGTCCTCACCATTGAAGCCAAAACCAGCGACGACCCGGATTTGGGCCCCCTGGCCGCGGACTTTGACGTCCTCGGCACCAGCAAGCGCAGCCAGATCAGCGTCGTCAACGGTCATTTCAACAAATCCAGCAGCTGGCAGATCAATCTCATGGCCAGACGCGAGGGAGACCTCGTGATCCCGCCTCTCAAGGTGGGTGACGAGCGGACCGCCGCGCTGGCCATACACGTCATCCCGTCCGCCGCCGGCGGCACGGCGGCGAAGGAATTGTTCATGGAGGTGGAGGTCACGCCGCGCGATCCCTACGTGCAGGCGCAATGTCTGTACACCTTGCGCGTGCTGGCGGACTCACGCTGGGACGTCGACAACCCCAATCTGGACGACCCCAAAACCGATGCCGGCGCGGCCATCATCAAAAAACTGGGCAAGGACAGGATCACCCAGACCACGCGCGGGGGCAAACGCTATGACGTGCTGGAGCGCATCTATGCCATCTACCCGCAGCGAGCCGGCGACCTCGTCATTCCGCCCGTGGCATTTCAGGGCCAGATCAGCCGCGGCGGCGGTTTGCTGCTCGACCCCTTCTCCGGCGCCATGAGCACGCGGCGCCTGCTATCCAGCCCGGTCACTCTGCATGTCAAACCGATCCCGGCGGCCTTTGCCGGCAGGGCCTGGCTGCCGGCCCGGTCGCTGCAACTTCACGAGACCTGGTCGGACGACCCGGAAAATCTCAGGGCGGGAGAGCCGGTCACGCGCACCATCTCGCTGCTGGCCAACGGGTTGACCGCGGCTCAACTGCCGGAGTTCGACGCCATCCGCGTCGCCGGATTGAAAACCTACGCCGATCAACCGCTGCTCGACGATCAAATCCATCCCAGTGGCATCACCGGCCTGCGGCAGCAAAAGATTGCCGTCATCGCCGGCGCCGGCGACGTCGCACTGCCGGAGATCCGCATTCCGTGGTGGAACACGGGAACGGATCGCATGGAGGAGGCGGTGCTGCCGGCGCGTGTTCTGCACGTGATCGCGGCCGTGACCGCGCCAAATCCGCGGATCCAGACAACTCCGCCGGTCGTGACGCGGCCGCAACCGCGAAACAATGGCCCCCCCGCTCCCACGCCGCGGCCGGCGCCCCCCTGGCTGGCCCTGGGGTTGGGTTTGGGATGGTTGCTGACCCTGCTGTCCTGGTGGTGGTCCGGCGCGCGAACACGCCGCAGACGCGCGGAGGCACTTCAACATCGCAGGCAAAAGGAACGCGCTCTGTTGCAGGCGGCGGTGGCCGCCTGCAACACCGGAGATCCACGGCGTTGTCGCGGCGCCCTGCTGGACTGGGCGGGGGCGCGCTGGCCGGATCATCCGCCGCAAGGGCTCGCCGCCATTGAGAAGCGCGAACCCTCGCTATCCGGTCCGATCGATGAGTTAAACCGCGCGCTCTATTCCAAGGACGGACAGCAGTGGCATGGCGGCGCGCTCGCCGCCGCGCTTGAAAACCTGGGCCACGCAAAACCTCCGCCGCTCCCCGCCGCGCCGCCGCCCGCTCTCGAGCCGCTATTCCGCGCCTAGCGCAGCGGTCGTTCTCCGGCGGAGCGGCCCGTCAGCCAAAGGAGTCGGCGACGATGCTTTGATACCACGACCGGTCATAGGCCGCCTCGCGGGCGCGAAATTCCGCGGCGGCGCTGAGCGGGCTGATCCCGCCCGAGCCTTCCACGACGGTGATTTTCCCGTCAATCACCTGGAAAATCTCGTTGACGGAGATGCCGTAATGCGGCGCGACCAGGCTGTAGCAGGTATTGTGCAGCGACGGCGATCCCGGCGCGGCGCCGTTGACCAGCGCGGCGATGGCAAGGGCGCAGTTTTTCGCCTGGCTGTTGGCCGCCGAGGCCGATTTCGGCATCGGGTTGGCGATGCAGGCGTCGCCGATGACGTGCACGCCCGGCATGCGTCTGGACTCGAAAGTGTCGCTGTCCACGGCGCACCAGCCGGAATCCTCCGCCAGGCCGGAGGTCAGCGCCAGCCGGCCGGCCGTCTGCGCCGGAATGACGTTGGCGACATCCACCTTGTGATCCTCAAGCTCGGTGTGCAGCGTCATGGTCTTCACGTCCACGCGCCGCACCGCGCCGCCCTCGGTCACCGAAATGCGTTCAATGAGACCGGGATACAGGGCTTCCCACGCCTCCAGGAAAAGGGGTTGTTTGGAAAACTTGTCATTGGCATCGAGGATCAGCACCTTCGAGCGCGGCTTGTGCTGCTTCAGGTAATGAGCGATGAGGCTGGCGCGCTCGTAGGGGCCGGGCGGGCAGCGAAACGGCGCCGCCGGCACGCTGATCGCCACGACGCCGCCATTCTTCATCGCCCGCAACTGGTCGCGCAGAAGCTCCGTCTGCGGCCCCGCCCGCCAGGCATGTGGCATGCGCTTCGCCGCCTCGGCATCGTAGCCTTCCGGGCTGCCCCATTTGAAATCCACGCCCGGCGCCACCACCAGCCGGTCGTAACCCAGCCTTCTGCCGCCGGCCAGCGTGACCTGCCTCCCCACTCCATCCACCGCCTCCACCCGGCCGCGTATCTGCTCAACGCCGGCCCGCGTCAGACCGGCGCGATTCACGCGCAGTCTCGTCATGCTCCCCACCCCGCCGATGACCCAGTTGCTCAGCGGGCAGGCCAGATACTCGCGTTGATCGTCGACCACCGTGACATGGATGTCGGGATCCAGCCTGCGCAAATAGCGGGCGCAGGTCGCACCCGCAAAGCCTCCGCCGACGATGACCACGCGCGCCCTGGCGCGCATCTCCTCCCTGGCGCGCAAGGACAACGGCAGCATCCCCGCCAGGGTCGCCGTCATTTGAAGAAAGGCGCGCCGCTTCACGTTACCTGCCCTTCCGGTCCTGGGCTCGCAGATCGTCTGCAAGAAATTCCGCGATGCGCGCCAGTTCCTCGTCGCTGTAACCCCGGGCGATGCGGCTCATGAGGGTGGCGTCGCCGGCGCCGTTCTTGAAGTCCCGCAATTTCTGCAGCAGCGTCGCGGCGGATTTGCCCTTCAGCGATGAGATGTCCCCCTTCCCGCGCCGCACCTGCGGTGCATGGCAGGTGTAGCAATTGAAGGCCAGCGCCTCGGTGCTGCGCGGCGGGGATTCGGCGGCGCCGGTGATGGGAAGGAGCATCGCCAGGGCGCAAAGCCAGCCTGACCGGTATAAGATGGGCATGGTGTCCGATGCGCGTGGTGTATTCGTTTATCGCAGGATTATACAGGGTCCACTATTCATGAAGACTGGTGAGTCGGACAGGAGTTCGCATCGGGGGGTGCACCGATGACGGCGTATCTCAGCCACGCGGATTGCCTGCTGCACGAGATGGGCCCGGACCACCCCGAATGCCCGGCACGGCTCTCCGCCATTGAAGACGCCCTCCACAAGGCAGGACTCTATGACTTGCTGCATCACCACGAAGCGCCGCTGGCCACCGAAGAGCAATTGAAGCGAGCCCATGATGCGGATTACGTCGAGGCGTTGATCGCCGCCGCGCCGCGGAGCGGGCACGTTTATCTTGACGGCGACACCAGCATGAACCCGCACAGCCTGCAGGCGGCGCTGCGGGCCGCCGGCGCGCTGGTGCGGGCGGTGGACCTGGTCATGAGCGGGCGGGAATCCACGGCGTTTTGCAATGTCCGGCCGCCGGGCCATCATGCCGAACGCCGGCAGGCCATGGGTTTCTGTCTGTTCAACAACGTCGCCGTGGGCGCGACGCATGCCTTGCATCATCACCGCCTTGACCGCGTCGCCATCGTGGATTTCGACGTGCATCACGGCAACGGCACCGAGGATATCTTCGACATGGAACCGCGCGTGATGTTGTGCTCGTCGTTTCAATATCCGTTTTATCCCGGCAAGGCCGGCCCCTCCGTGGATGGTCACCGGATCAATGTCCCCTTGCCCGCGGGCACCTCCGGGCGGGAATACAGGCACGCCGTGTCCGCGGCGTGGTTTCCACAGCTGGAGCGCTTTCAGCCGGAGCTGATTCTGATCTCCGCCGGCTTCGACGCCCATCACGACGATCCGCTCGCCAGCTTGAACCTGCTGGAGCAGGATTACGACTGGATCACGCGCGAGATCATGACGATTGCCGGCCGCCACGCGCAGGGACGCGTCGTGTCCACCCTGGAGGGTGGCTACGCCCTGCGGGCCCTGGGACGCAGCGCCGCGGCGCATGTGCGCGCCCTGATGAAACTGTAGAAAAAAACGGCGCCCGCAGGCGCCGTTTTTGTTTCAAAGCACGCTCCCGGCTCAGGGGAAGGTGAAGTTGCGGGAAATCGTCGCCACGACATGAGGCTCAATCAAGCTGCGAGGATTGACTTCCGCGCCGGGATTGTCGAAATAAAAGTTCTTGAGGCTGGTCGTCTCACTAGTGCCGTAATAGCTGATGTCAACGAGGAAACCATCGATGGTCTTGTTCACTCCCACACGCCACCACGTGTAGTCATAACCGTCTTGATATTTCGTTCCCGCAGGATTACCTAGCACCGCATCGCATGCCGCACTCGTGCTGCCGTCACCGGTGCCCGCAGTGATGGGCGCGCAAAGACGCTTGCCGGAGGATTCATCGCCGTCAACGTTCTGGTATCCCACCGTGGCGATGAAACCCAAGTCTCCCAATCCCAGGGGGCCGGTCGGTATGGTCAGCGCCAGGTCGCCTTCCACATGCTCAGCATCGCTGTCTGAACCATAGAAATCGGGCGAGTACTGAAACTTCAACGTCACACTGGGCGAAAGGAAGGTGTCGCTGAAGGCGTAATTGACAATGCCCTGGAATTCGCCGTAATCGGCATCCGGGCAGATGGACTTCCCGAAGGCATCCACACCCGCCGGGTTACCCGCGTCGGCGCCGGTGCCACCGGTCAGTTTTGTTTTACGGCAGCTGTCGCCCGGGTAGGTGTAATACAGGCCGCCGACATCGAAGTTGAATCCACTCCAGGACCAGCGATAACCGCCGTAAAAATCGAGCTCGACATCACTGTCGCTGAAGTTGGTGTTCGAACTCCATGCCGTCAGATACCAGCCGTTGTAGACCCAGTTGATGTCGCCTTGAATGGCGGGATCATTGGTGTTGGCTATGCCGCGAAATATGTAATGGTTGGTGAAGTACAAATCCGCATTGAAGTTGGAAATTGCCAGTGGGCCGGCATCTTTGGCGTCATCTGCGATTGCCATTGAAGGAGCGGTGACCGCCGTCAAAGCCAATATTGCCGCCATTCCGATTTTACGCATCATGTTTAATCCCCTAATATGTGCCCCAAAATTGAACGGTTTTGCACTGAAAAAGTGCGGTTATTAAAATAAAAACATGGAGTTAACTGTCATTTTTAGCAGAATCTCACATTGTGCAATTAAGAGTCAAGTTCCGTGCCAACAAGCCGTAATCTGTGACATAAAAAGCTCTTGTCACTTGCAATATCCCTGGCGGCTGTAGCGGTAAATATCCACCCCAAAAATCCGCCTTTACGTATCATATGCCGCCCCGAAACTTGTTTCTTAACCCGTAGAGAGAAAAATATACATGGCGCAATACGTCTACACCATGAACCGCGTCAGCAAGGTGGCGCCACCCAAGCGCTACATCTTGCGTGATATTTCGTTGTGTTTTTTTCCTGGCGCCAAGATTGGCGTGCTGGGCTTGAACGGCTCCGGCAAATCATCGCTGCTGCGCATCATGGCCGGCCTCGACCGCGAGCATGATGGCGAAGCAATTCCGCAATCCCATCTGAAAATCGGCTACCTCGCGCAGGAACCACAACTCGACCCCGCCAAAAACGTGCGCGGCAACGTCGAGGAAGGCGTTGCCGCCACCCGGCGGTTGCTTGATCGGTTTAATGCCATCACGGAAATGTTCTCCAAACCTCTCACTGACGAGGAAATGAACAAACTGCTGGAGGAGCAGGGCCGGCTGCAGGAAGCCATTGATCATGCCGGCGCCTGGGAGCTCGATCGCAGGCTGGAGATCGCCGCCGACGCCCTGCGCCTGCCGTCGTGGGAGGCGGACGTCACCAAAATTTCCGGTGGCGAGCGGCGCCGCGTCGCCTTGTGCCGGTTGCTGCTGTCCGAGCCGGACATGCTGCTGCTGGATGAGCCGACCAACCACCTGGACGCCATTTCAGTCGCCTGGCTGGAGCAATATCTGGAAAAATATCCCGGCACGGTGATCGCCGTCACCCATGACCGTTATTTTCTGGACAATGTGGCCGGCTGGATTCTCGAACTGGATCGCGGCCACGGCATTCCCTGGCAGGGAAACTATTCCTCATGGCTGGAACAAAAGGAGGCGCGCCTGGAACAGGAGGAACGCCAGGAGCAATCGCGCATCAAGGCCATGAAGGCGGAACTGGAGTGGGTGCGCGCCAATCCCAGGGGCCGCCATGCCAAGAGCAAGGCGCGGCTGGCGCGCTTCGAGGAACTGGCCTCCAGCGATTACCAGAAGCGCAATGAAACCAACGAAATCTACATCCCACCCGGCCCACGTTTGGGCAACTTGGTCATCGAGGCGGACGGGCTGCGCAAGGGCTATGGCGACCGGTTGTTGTTTGACAACCTCAGCTTCAAATTGCCGCCCGGGGGCATCGTCGGCATCATCGGCCCCAACGGCGCCGGCAAAACCACCCTCTTCCGCCTGATTATCGGCCAGGAAAAACCCGACGGTGGTGAATTGCGCATCGGCGAGTCGGTGAAATTGTCCTACGTCGATCAGTCGCGCGACGCCCTCGACGCCCGGAAAACCGTCTGGCAGGAAATCTCCAACGGCCAGGACATTCTTCAGGTGGGCAGTTACCAGACGTCGTCGCGGAGCTACGTGGCGCGTTTCAACTTCAAGGGCGCGGATCAACAGAAATCAATCGGCGAACTCTCCGGCGGCGAACGCAACCGCGTGCACCTGGCAAAAATGCTGGCTACCGGCGGCAACGTCCTGCTGCTGGACGAGCCGACCAACGACCTCGACGTCGAAACGCTGCGCGCGCTGGAGCAGGCGCTGCTCGATTTCCCCGGCTGCGCCGTGGTGATTTCACACGATCGCTGGTTTCTGGATCGCGTCGCCACGCACATCCTGGCCTTCGAAGGCGACAGCCGCGTGGTCTGGTTTGAGGGCAATTACGCGGATTACATTCAGGACCTGCGGCGGCGGCAGGGCGAGGATGCCGACAATCCGCACCGCATCCGCTACCGTCCGCTGAAAGCGTAGGATCGCCCATGCCGCAACCCCTCCCCCAGTATGTCCAGGATCGCATTTTCGATCTCGCCACCGCCATGAAAGACGCTTCCGAACAAGGCGATGCAGCGGCGACAGCGGAATGTTACGAGGAAATGCGGGATTACTGTCTGACGCTCATCCATGAGGGATACGAGTGCGCCGCACTTTGGGAGACGCTGGGCGATTTCACCCGTGATGATGAACAGGCGCTGAAATTCTACGATCGCGCCCTGGCATGCGCCGGGCGCGACAAAGAGGACATCCACGGCATCCTGATCGCCATGGGCGAGCGGCATGCCGACAACCGGCGCCATGAACTGGCGCGCGAACTGCTCTCGCGCGGCCTGCATCTCGCCGTCGCCGCCGGTGACGCGGACATGGTCGCGCGCGCCGACGTGTTGTTGAGCGAGCTGCCGTCCTGAATCCCCGCGCTCAATGTTGAGCTACCGCCACGCCTATCACGCCGGCAATTTCGCCGACGTGTTCAAGCACATCGTGCTCGTGCTGCTTCTTGAGGCGCTGCGTCGCAAGGACAAGCCCTTCCTGTATCTGGACACGCACGCCGGCGCCGGACGCTACGACCTGAAGAGCGAAATGGCGTCAAGGAACCGTGAATATCTCGACGGGATCGGGCGCTTGTGGAAGGCCCCGACACCCCCCGCCGCCGTGACGGCGTATCTCGATGCCATCCATGCGCTCAATGCCAATGCCCCGGCGCTGCCGCGATGGTATCCGGGCTCATCCCGGATTGCGCGTCATTTTTTGCGACGGGGGGACCGCATGTTGCTGGCGGAAAAACACCCGGCGGACGGCGCCTTGTTGCGCCGGGAATTCTCCGGCGATCGACAGGTCCGCGTATCAAGGGAGGACGGCTACCAGCTGCTCAAGTCGCAGCTCCCGCCGCGCGAGCACCGCGCCCTGGTGCTGATCGATCCTGCTTATGAGTTGTGCGATGAGTTGGAAAGGGTGTACGCAGGGCTGAAGGCGGGACATCAGCGCATGGCGACGGGGATATTCGCCGCATGGTATCCGGTCATGCCCAAGCTCAATGCCGACGGACTTCGAGCGAAATTACTGGAATCGGGAATCCGCCGGGTGCTGAACACGGAACTCTGCATCCATCCCCGCGACAATCCGCTGGGCCTGAACGGCTCCGGGCTCATCATCGTCAATCCGCCGTGGCAACTGGATGAGGCCATTCAAGGCCTGCTGCCATGGTTGTGGCGGACTTTATCGCCCGCCGGGCGGGGCGATCACTTCGTGCGATGGCTGGCGGGGGAATAGTGCCGCGTGAAACGCGGTCACCAGCGCGCGAGGAGCTTGCCATCCTCTATTTTGCACTCGTAACTGCGCAGGGGCCTGTTTCCGACTTTGACGCAGGTTCCGTCTTTGACGTCGAATGTCCAGCCGTGTTTCGGGCAGGTCAGTTGACGGCCGCTCAATGCCGTTTCCGGAATCAAGGTGCCTTGATGCGGGCAGCGGCGATCATAGACGCGGGGTTCCGTGTTCGGATATTGAAAAATCAGCAACGGGCGGCCATCGCGTTCCACCGCCAGCGCCCGGCCCGGTGTCAACGAAGCCAATGGAATGAGTTCGTGCCACTGGGCCTGTGATTGCAAGGCCTCCTCGCGGAATTCCGGCAGGTCCATGCCATTGATGATCCCGACGGCCCAGACGATTTTGTTCAAGCCCAGGATGGGCAGGGACAGCAGCATGGCGTCCAGCAATTCACCGCCGCTCCAGCCCGCCTGCAACGCCCGCCGCAGATACTGCCTCAATCCCGGATCGGACTGCGCGTCGACCTTGCTCAGGAAGGACAGCAGGGAGCGCGTCCTTGGATCGAGACGGCCGCCGGCGTCCTTGAAAAAGTCGAAATGAGCCCGCATGGCTTCTGGCCGCACCCGCAGCAAAAAATCCAGTGCTTCGCTCATCGCCTTTCTCCTATGAGCCCGCCGGTGTCAGCTCAATCACGGTCTCCCGGAATGCCAGTTTGGGGATGTCGGCAAAATCCACGGGCAGGAAATAATGCACATAATTGGGATGCAAAAAGGCCAGTGTCACGGTGCCAGTATCGCGCATCACGTATCGCTCGCTCTTCTTGAACAGCCAGGTGCGGGTGTCCAGGCGGGCGACGACGAAATTCAGTTCGATGCGACCCGCGTCATCCTCGGGTTTGGAGGAACAGGCGCCCTCCTTGCGCCCGATGAAACACTCGATGTGCACGCCTTCGATTGCCCTGCCGGTGCCCTTCTCCACCAGTTTGAAACGCGGATGCAGCACGTCGCTCGACATCTGTTCGCGGGTGCCGAACAATCCGTAATAATCCGCCGCCACCGCCGCGCCGGCCAGCAGCACCGCCCCCACCGCAAGTTTGTTGATCATGCCGCGCATGCCCCCGCTGGTTTTGTGTGCACTGCGTATCATACAAAACCCCCTGCGGCAGTGCGGCCAGACCGCCTCGCAGTCCAATGCCGGCCACCGCAATCCACGGCAACCTGAACCATGCCGCCATGTTCATTTCGTGACGCGTTCCGGCATTCCGGCGCCCGCGCCTTTGTCAATTCGGCAAGGCGCTGATACCATTGCATTATTGCGAACCGACCCTTATCGCCCAATATTAAACAACTGAAATCAAGCGATTATAACCATGGTGTTCTCCTTTGACATGTCGGGTTCGCAAATCAACGGCGCCCGGGATTACCAGGAAGACGCTTTTCTCATCACCCATCTGGGTGACAGCGACAATCCCGACGAAAAGGCGTCGCTGGTCATCGTTGCCGACGGCATGGGCGGTCATGCCGCCGGCAACGTCGCCAGCAACATGGCGGTGCAGACCTTCAACAAGTATCTCACCGGCAACTACCCCAGCGATCAGATGCAGACGGTGCTGCGCGAGGCGGTGCTCGCCGCCAACGGCTCGATAGAACACACCGTCAAGGAAACCGAGGCGCTGAAGGGCATGGGCTGCACCTTCGTCGGCGTCATCCTGCACAAATCCAAGATGCGCTGGGTCAGCGTCGGCGACAGCAATTTGTACCTGCTGCGCGACAAGAAACTCATCAAGAAAAACGCCGATCACAGCTACGGCGGTTTCCTCGATCGCATGAAGGCCGCCGGCACGCCGGTGAAGCCCGAGCCGGGTTTCTCGCGCAACATGCTGATGAGCGCGCTGACGGGCGAGGACATCGCCGAAATTGACTGTCCCGCCGAACCCTTCGAACTCAGGGGCGGCGATCGCATCATTGTTTCCACCGACGGCCTTGACACCCTTTCCGAAGCCAAGATCCTGCATTACTGCGACGGCGCCAAAACCGCCAAGGAATGCGTCAAGGCGCTGCTCGACGGCGTCGAGGAGGCGAAGATCCCCCGCCAGGACAACACCACCGTCGTGGTCATCGACGTCATTGCAAAGGAGGAGAAGGTGGCGGTCGCCCCCCCACCCCCGCCACCTCCCCCACCCCCGCCCCCCCCGCCGGCGCGTGCGTTGACGGAGGAGGAAGAACAGGACCTCGCCATCACCAAATACGCCCCGCCCGGCGCCGCGCCGCCGATCGTGCCAAAACGCAAGGCCACGCCACCGCCACCACCCGTCGAAGAAGAACCGAAACGCAACTGGCCGGCCATCGCCGCCGCCGTTGCGGGGGTGCTCATCGTGGCCGGCGGCGCCGCCTATTACTTCTCCGCGGGCGGCGGCAAACCCGCGCCGCATGTCGCCGCCAGAAAGCATCACGAAGGGGCGGAAACCGCCCCCGCGGCGCCCACCGCGCCCGCGATGGAGGAAAAGCCCGCGGCCCCCGCGCCCACGACGGCCGCGGCGCCGCCGGCGCCTGCGCCCGTCACTCCCGCGCCGGCGCCGGCCGCGAAGGCCGAGGAATTCCAGGATGCGCTCAAGTCCGGCGGCAGCGGACCGGTGATGGTGTGGATCCCGCCCGGCAAATTCGAGATGGGCGCGCCCGCCAGCGCCCCGGAGGCGGATCAACGCCCGCGGCATGCCGTGCAGATCGGCAAAAAATTCGCCATGAGCAAGTATGAGATCACCGTGGCCGAATACGAAAAGTTCACCAAGGCGGCCGGGCGGCCCGCGCCCAAGCTGGGCCCCGATTTCAAACCCGAGCATCCGGTGGTCATGGTGTCATGGGAGGACGCGCTCGCCTACAGCCACTGGCTCACCGAGCAGACCGGCTTCAAATACCGGCTGCCGAGCGAGGCGGAATGGGAATACGCCGCGGCGGCAGGCACCGACAGCTACGAATGGTGGTGGGGGCGCGATCCGGGCCAGGGCAATGCCCATTGCTTCGGCTGCGGCTCCGATTTCGACAGCCGCCGCCCCGCCAAGGTGGGGAGTTTCAAGCCCAACCCCTTCGGCCTCTACGACACGGCGGGCAACGCCGCCGAGTGGGTGCAGGATTGCTATCACAGCAACTACGAGGGCGCGCCCACCGACGGCAGCGTCTGGGAGGGCGGCAACTGCAACGAACGCGTGGTGCGGGGCGGCTCCTATGACCAGCCCCCCAAGTCCATCCGCGCCTGCTACCGCGACAAGTTTGATTCCTCGAAGGCCAACGAAGACATCGGCATCCGCGTTCTGCGCGAGCCCTGAGTCCGCGGCGGGTCAGCCCAAATCAAAAAAGACCCCGCCAAAGCGGGGTCTTTGATGCCTCTATCGCCGCCGCCGCGGGCGACGCGGCACTTATTTTTTCTTCTTGTGGCCGCCGCCGCCTTTGACGTATTTGATGGAACACTTGGCCTCCTTGAAGGTGCCGCATACGGCGGGGTCCTTCGCGCCCGTCCCAATCTTGCCGCCGGCGTAGGCGCCAGTGGGATCGCCGCCATAGGTAAAGCCGGCGGGCATCTCCACCTCCTTGCCGGTCATGTCGTGACCGGTCGCCGCCACCATGAAGCCGCCGGAAAATTCCCGTGCAGCGAATGGGTTCTCCGCGGCATTGGCGATGGGTGTTGCACTCAAAGTAATGGCTATCGCAGTGGTTAACGTGGTTTTTTTCATGACGTTTCTCCTCAAACTTGATTCCCGTGGAAACTCGCGACCCCTCCACAGCACTCCCGGAACCGCACCAACTCCGAAACTACAATAACCCAAGATGGGTCGGGATGGAAACCGTGACCGTTATTAGAGACGGCAGTCGCCCCTGCACGTCCAGGCGTTCACTCCCGTTTGTCGCTGTGGCCGAGTGGCTTGTCGGGCGCGATGCGGTCGCGGATTAATTGCTTTAGTTCCCTGGCTTCGGGGAAAACACCCGTTTGCGCCTTCGAATAAACGAGCTCGCCGTCCAGTCGAATTTCAAAAACGCCCCCCGCCGCCGGAACCAGGGTGACCCCGCCCAATTCCTCCGCGAAGGTGAACAGCAGCTCCTGCGCCAGCCAGGTCGCGCGCAAAACGAAGCGACACTGGCTGCAATAGATGATTTCGACGTGCGGCTTGTTCACGCGGGTTGCGCCTCCGCGTCCACGGCGAGGATTTGAGCCTGCAGCAGCCTCAACACCCCCAACGCCGGCCAGGCCAGCACAAAGCTCAGCAGAAAATAGTTGCCCCAGCCCATGCCTTCCACAAGATAGCCCGCGCCGCCGCCCACGACGATGCGACCGATGGAGGCCAGCGCCGTCAGCAGGGCGAATTGGGTCGCCGAATAGCGATGATCACACAAGGCCATCAACAGCGCGGTGAAGGCGCAGGTGCCCATGCCGCTGGTCAGGTTCTCCAGCGTCACCACCAACACCAATCCCCAATGACTCTTGCCCATGACGAGCAGGCCGTAAAACCCCAGAATGGTCACCGCCTGCAGGACGCCGAACGCCATCAGCGCCGGATACAGGCGCCAGCGCGCCAGCAGGGCGCCGGCGAACAGCGCGCCGAACAGGGTCGCCGCCAGCCCCACGCCCTTGTTGATGAGACCGACATCCGCGGCAGTGTACTGCATCTCGCGCAGCAGGAAGGTGGTGCTGAGCGCCCCCGCCAGCGCGTCGCCCAGCTTGTACAGCACGACGAACAGCAGCAACCATTCGATCCGCGGGCGCGACAACAGCGACTCAAACGGCTCACGCAGCGCCTGCGCCAGCGCGCGGCGGGGCAGTTCAAGCGCGGGCACCGGCGGCGCATGCCATGTCGAGATGACGCCGATTCCCATCAGCGCCGCCATCAACAGATAAACCTTGCGCCAGCCGATGTCCTCGCTCAGGATCAGCGCCAGGGCGCCGGAGGTCAGCATGGCGACGCGGTAGCCCACGGTGGTCAGGGCCGTGCCCATGCCGCGCTCATGCACGCCCAGCATGTCCGTGCGGTAGGCGTCGTAGGCCACGTCCTGCGACGCCGAGGCGAAGGCGGCGAACAGCGCCAGCGCGGCGATCCAGTGCATCCCCTGCGCCGGCGACCATCCCGCCATCATGACCAGGCCCGCGATCAAGGCCAGCTGGCAGATCAGCATCCAGCCGCGGCGGCGATCGAGCCATCCCGGCGCATACGCGTCCATCCACGGCGCCCACAGAAACTTGAGCGTGTACGGCAGTCCGGCCAGCGCGAACAGGCCGATTTGCCTGACGGGCACGTCCACCATCGTGAGCCAGGCCTGCAGGGTGCCGGAGGTGAGCGCCAGCGGCAGGCCGGAGGCAAACCCAAGCGGCAGCAGCACCGCCATGCGACGTGAACTCAGCATGTCCGCGTTTCCTTTCCCCTGTGCGCGGCGATGGACAGCCGCCGGAATACTGAAGCATGATCCCGCCGTGGAGAATACACACGATGGCGCGTGAAATCGAACGCAAATTTCTCCTGAAAAACGATGGCTGGCGCGCGGCGATCACAAGAACCTCGCGCTACCGGCAGGGCTACCTGCGCACCGGCGCGGACAGCGGCTGTTCCGTGCGCGTGCGCATCGAGGGCGATGAGGCGAAGCTCAACATCAAGAGCATGACGCTGGGCGCCTCCCGCGCGGAATTCGAATTTTCCATCCCGATGGCGGAGGCGCGAAGCCTGCTGGAAACGCTGTGCGTGCCGCCGTTCATCGATAAGGTGCGGCATTTCGTTCAACACGCGGGCCATACCTGGGAGGTGGACGTCTTCGAGGGCGACAACGCCGGTCTCGTGATCGCCGAGATCGAATTGAAGGATATCAACGAGCCATTCGCCCGTCCCGGCTGGCTGGGCAAGGAAGTGACCGACGATCCGCGCTACTACAACGTCAGCCTCGCCGGCAATCCCTACAAAAACTGGCGCGATCAGTGAAACAGTCTGGCGGCGGTCAGCAAGGTTTCATAGATGCCCCATCCCAGCGGGATGCCCACCAGCGTCCAGCTGATCACAACGAGGACCCAGCTCCCGGCGCTGGGATGTTCCGAATTCGAGGATGAATTCTGCCTCCACGTCACGCCATCGTGGGCGAGCTTGTGCTCGGCCTCCAGCTCGGCGTCGCTCATGTGGAAGCGCGCAGCCACCGGCCGCACCGTCAGGTTGCACAGAAAGCCGAGAAACAGCAGTCCCGTCATCACGTACATGGTGATGTTATAGGCCTGGGCATTGGGCACGCCGTGTGCGATCTGGAATTCACGGATGTAATTGACCAGCACCGGCCCCAGGATGCCGGCCGCCGACCAGGCGGTGATGAGGCGGCCGTGGATGGCGCCGACGAACTGCGTGCCGAACATGTCGGCGAGGTACGCCGGGATGGTGGCGAAGCCGCCGCCGTACATGGTGAGGATGATGCAAAAGATGGCGACAAACAGCCCAATGCTGCCGAGCTGACCCGCATGCGGCGCCGAGGCATAAAGCACCATGCCCAGAATGAAGAAGGTGTAATAGGTGAGCTTGCGGCCGATGTAGTCCGACAACGAAGCCCAGAAGAAGCGGCCCAGAATGTTGAACAGGCTCAGCAAACCTGCGAAGCCGGCGCCGATGGCCGCCACCGCCCCCTTCTGCTCCATGGAGAGATCGGCCAGCGTGCCGCTGACGCCGATGAGCTTGCCGCCGAACACCTCCTGCAGCATCGGCGAGGCCATGCCGATCACGCCGATGCCGGCGCTCACGTTCAGGCACAGCACGCCCCACAGCAGCCAGAACTGCGGCGTCCTGTGGGCGTTTTTGAGGTGCACGTTTTTGGTGGTGATCATGCCGTGCGTGGCCTTGGCGGGCGGCGGCGTCCAACCGGCGGGCTTCCAGCCCGTCGGCGGCACGCGATAGCCGAACGCGCCGCACAGCATGGCGATGAAATAGAGAACGCCCATGGTGACGAAGGTCTGCCACACGCCGACGGAGGTCGGCGTGGCGAAATGCTTCATCAGCAGATCCGCCAGCGGCGCGCCGATCATCGCCCCGCCGCCGAAACCCATGATGGCCATGCCGGTGGCCATGCCGCGCTTGTCCGGGAACCACTTGATGAGCGTGGAGACCGGCGAGATGTAGCCCAGGCCCAGCCCACAACCGCCGATGACGCCCGAGCCGATCCACATGAGCAGGATTTGATGCGTATAGACGCCGACCGCCGAGATGAGCAATCCCCCGCCCCAGCAAAACGCCGCGACCACGCCGGCCTTGCGCGGTCCCTCCCGCTCCAGCCAGTGGCCGAAAACGGCGGCCGAGGATCCCAGAAAAACAAAGAACAGCGTGAACATCCAGCCCAGCGTGCTGATCTTCCAGTCGCAATTCGTCGCGAACAGGCTGGAAATAAAGCCCATGTCCGCCGGGCATGGAATGGGCTTGTCGATGCCGATGGCGCGGTTGAGCGGCTTCCAGAACACGCTGAAGCCGTAGGCCATGCCGATGGACAGATGGATCGCCAGCGCGGCGGGCGGCACCAGCCAGCGGTTGTAGCCCGGATGGGCAATAATGCGCTCCTTGGATAACAGACCGGCCATGTGACCCTCCCAGTAAATTTGTTGTTTTTTTGATTGATGTTTGATTTCCAAGAGTGTCCAAAGCAATGCGACAAGTCAAGCCGCGGCGGGTGTATAATCATTAAAATTAATCAATTTGTAATGAATGGCGGGTTGATCGGCATGACCGCATACACCACACCGCAATTGATCGACCGGTTCGGCCGCACGGTCAACTACCTGCGCATCTCGGTGACGGATCGGTGCGACTTCCGCTGCGTGTATTGCATGGAGGAGGAGATGCAGTTCCTGCCGCGAGCCCAGGTGCTGACGCTGGAGGAAATCGGCTTCATTGCCCGCGCCTTCGTGGAACTCGGCGTGCAGAAAATACGCGTCACCGGCGGCGAGCCATTGGTGCGCCGCAACATCATGAAGCTCATGCATGAACTGGGCGCCCTGCCCCTGCGCGAACTCGTCCTCACCACCAATGGCTCGCAGCTCGCCCGTTATGCCGCCGAGTTGAAGGCGGCGAACGTCAAACGCATCAACGTCAGCCTCGATTCGCTGAAACCGGATCGCTTCCGGCAGATCACGCGCGTCGGCGACCTCAAGGTCGTGCTGGCGGGCATCGAGGCGGCGCGGGAAGCCGGCTTCGAGCGGATCAAGATCAACGCCGTGATCCTGAAGAACCGCAATCATGACGAGGTGCTGGATTTGACGCGTTTCGCCGGCGACCGCGGCATGGACATCAGCTTCATCGAGGAGATGCCGCTCGGTGTCAATTCCGATCATGATCGCGCCGAGGCGTACTACTCCAGCGACGACATCCGCCGCGATCTCGAACGGCACTGCACGCTCATCCCCACCGCCGAGACCACCGGCGGGCCGTCGCGCTATTTCCGCATTCAGGAGACCGGCACGCGCGTCGGCTTCATCTCGCCGCACAGCCACAACTTCTGTCACTTGTGCAACCGCGTCCGGCTGACCGCCGAGGGCCGGCTGCTGCTCTGCCTCGGCCAGGAGCATTCGGTGGACCTGCGCCACGTCGTGCGCGCCCATCCCGGCGCCATGGAGATCCTGAAGCAGGCCATCCGCGACTCCATGGCCATCAAACCCAGGGGACACGATTTCAATCTGGCGGCGCAGCCGGTCATATTTCGCCACATGAACATGACCGGCGGCTGACATAAATTCCGTTCGTGCCGGGCCTGTCGAAGCCTGTCCTGAGCACAGTCGAAGGGTACGAACGCCCGTTGCCTTCACCCGCCATAGCATGAGCACCGCTGCCATTCGTTACAGACCCGAAATGTCGCGCTCCGGCCTGCCGCCGACGTACGCGGTGACGGTTGTGGATGAGCAGGGCAGGACGGAGGAGGGCCGCATCGCCGGCGAATTCCCGCTCACGCTTTACGTCGACAGGCTCGAAATCGTCACGCTGATGACGCTCGGCACACATCCCGAGGCGCTGACGCTCGGCTATCTCAAAAACCAGGGGCTGGTGCGGAGCATCGAGGACATCGTTTCGATCCAGGTGGACTGGGACGTGCAGTCGGTCGCGGTCACCACCCGCAGCGGCACCGAGGGATGGGAGGAGAAACTGGCCAGGCGCACGGTCACCACCGGCTGCGGACAGGGCACGGTCTTCGGCCGCATCATGGAGGAACTCGATCAACTCCAGCTTCCACAGAAGCCGATCAGGCAATCGACGATCTACGGCCTGCTCAAGAATCTGAACGAGTACAACGACGTCTACAAGAGCGCCGGCGCCGTGCACGGCTGCGCGCTGTGCAAAGACAGCGAAATTTTGATTTTCATCGAGGACGTCGGCCGTCACAACGCGGTAGACGCGATTGCCGGTCTCATGTGGCTGGAGGACATCGGCGGCGAAGACAAGATGTTCTACACCACGGGGCGGCTGACCTCCGAGATGGTCATCAAGGTCGCGCAGATGCGCGTCCCCGCCCTGCTCTCCCGCTCCGGCGTCACCAAGATGGGTCTCGATCTGGCGCGGAAGGTCGGCGTCACGCTGATTGCGCGCGCCAAGGGCCGTCATTTCCTCGTCTATCACGGCGCCGACAATCTGCTTTACGACGCCAGACCCTCCTTTTGACAACATCTTTTCTTGTCGCTTTTCAACCGGCCCCTCGTCTCAATTTGCAACGTGACTGTTGCAAATTGCGGCAACTTTTCATATGCAATTCTTTTCTTATTTCTCCGCAACCCGTGACGTGATAATTGGTTGACCGGGATCAACATCTGATCCACGGCGACGTCTATACCTCGCCGACAGGCGGCTTCTTCAAAATTCTACAGCCGCTCCACCACTGAACAGGTTGCAGGAGGTTTTAACATGACAGCTGCATTGAAGGCTCTGAGTTCCATCATTTCCAAATCCAACATCGATTTTCTGAAGGCGCCGAAAAAGTTGCTGATCGACGGCAAGTGGGTACCCGCCGCTTCCGGCAGCACCTTTGGCGTCACCAACCCGGCCACGGGCGAGGTGATCGCCCAGGTGGCCGAAGGCGACAGGGAGGACGTGGACCGCGCGGTCAAGGCCGCCCGCCGGGCGCTCGAGGACGGCGACTGGTCGCGGATGACGCCGTCCGAGCGGGGCAAGCTGATCTGGCGCATCGGCGATCTGATTTCCAAATACAAGGAGGAACTGGCCGAACTGGAGGCGCTGGACAACGGCAAGCCCATCAGCGTCGCCAGGGCGGCCGACGTGCCGCTGTCCGCCGACATGTTCCATTACATGGCGGGCTGGGCGACCAAGATCGAAGGCAAGACCATTCCGCTTTCGGTGCTGTATACGCCGGGCGCGCGGTATCACTCCTACACGCGGCCGGAGCCCGTCGGCGTCGTCGGCCAGATCATCCCGTGGAATTTCCCGCTGCTGATGGCGGCGTGGAAACTGGCGCCGGTGCTGGCCACGGGTTGCACCGTGGTGCTGAAGGTCGCCGAGGAAACGCCGTTGTCCGCGCTGCGGCTGGGCGAAATCCTGCTGGAGGCGGGACTGCCGGACGGCGTCGTCAACATCATCACCGGCTTCGGCGAGACCGCCGGCGCCGCGCTGGCCTCGCATCCGGGCGTCGAGAAGGTGGCGTTCACCGGCTCGACCGAGGTGGGCAAGCTCATCGTCAAGGCCGCCGCCAACGACCTGAAAAAAGTCACGCTGGAACTGGGCGGCAAGTCTCCCAACATCGTTCTCGCGGATGCCGATCTCGACGTCGCCATTCCCGGCGCCGCCAGCGCCATCTTTTTCAACCACGGCCAGTGCTGCTGCGCGGGTTCGCGCCTGTACGTTGAGAAGAAGGTCTTCGACAGGGTGGTCGAGGGCGTGGCGGAATACGCCAAGAAGATCAAGGTGGGTCCGGGCCTGGAACCCGGCACGGAGATGGGACCCATGGTCTCCCCCGTGCAGCACGAGCGCGTCGGCAGCTACCTGGAATCGGGTCTGAAGGAAGGCGCCAAGGCCGTCGCGGGCGGCAAGAAGCGCGAGGGCAAGGGATATTTCATCGATCCCACCGTGCTGGTCGACACCAAGCCCGCCATGAAGGTCATCAGGGAGGAGATCTTCGGGCCGGTGGTCTGCGCCATGCCGTTCAACGGCCTCGATGCGGACATCGTCCGGCAGGCCAACGACACCATTTACGGCCTGGCGGCGGGCGTATGGACGCGCGATCTCAGCAAGGCGCACACGCTGGCGGCACAGTTGAAGGCCGGCACCGTCTGGATCAATTGCTACAACATCTTCGACTCGGCGCTGCCCTTCGGCGGCTACAAGCAATCCGGCTGGGGCCGGGAAATGGGCGAGGCGGTGCTCAACAACTACCTCGAAACCAAGGCCGTCACCGTGCGCTTGTAACCGCTCTTTATACAACGGCAAGTTCAAAGGCGGGCTTGTTCACACGGCCCGCCTTTGTTTTCCCATCATCTGCACCCCCTGAATCAGTCGAGCTTGAGGTCTTCCCTGACTTCGTGATGCAGCCCCAGCGCCGCGATGTTCAGCGTCATGGTCGCGGAAATGGAATTCATCCCCTTGAGCCTGCCGGCGGCGGCCGCATTCCGCACCGCCATCTCGATTTCGCGCTGCGAGGTGACGCCGACCTGCTTCAGGAACTTGCGGATGCTCATGTTCAGCGTATCTTCGTTCATAAAACCTCCAGAATCGGCCCATGATCACCAAGTTTAGCCGCAGTTGCGCCGTCGGTTAGAATATGTCCATCAAATGCGGGTGTTTTTATGGCACTTTCGCAGCAAATCCGCAGTCAGATTGGCGGCCTGGTGCTGGCCGGCGGGCGCGCCACGCGCATGGGCGGCGTGGACAAGGGGCTGCTGACGCTGGCGGGCAAAGCGATGGCGTGGCATGTCGTGCAGGCGTTGCGCCCGCAGGTCTCCGATTTGTTCATCAACGCCAACCGCAACCTGGAACAATACCGGGAATTGGGTCATCCGGTGGTGACCGATCTGATGGGGGATTTCCCCGGTCCGCTCGCGGGCATGGCCAGCGGCATGCGCGTCGCCAAAACACCCTACCTGTTGACCGCCCCCTGCGATTCCCCCTTTGTGCCCGCGGATCTCGCCGAGCGCCTGCATTCCGCATTGGCGGGGAAAAACGCGGAAATCAGCGTCGCCGGGAACCAGGGACGGCTGGAGCCGGTGTTCGCGCTGCTCGACTGCCGGTTGCTGCCGTCGCTGCTGGAATACCTGAACAGCGGCGGGCGCAAGATCGACCGCTGGTACGCGCAGCATCGCATGGCGGCCGTGGACTTCTCCGACAACCCACGCGCCTTTTTAAATCTCAACACGCCGGAGGAACTGGCCGCCGTGGAGCTGGAATTGAAATGCGCGCAGGCGATGAGGCAGGCCGTATGAAACCGACTCCACTTCTGGGCTTCGCGGCGTGGAGCGGCGCCGGCAAGACCACGCTGCTCAAGGCGCTGCTGCCATTGCTGCGCGCGCGGGACTTGAACGTCGCCGTCATCAAGCACGCCCACCACGAATTCGACACCGACCTGCCCGGCAAGGACAGCTACGAATTGCGCAAGGCCGGCGCCAACCTGGTGCTGGTTTGCTCGCGCAGGCGCCGGGCGCTGGTGGTGGAGACCGATTTGAAATGCGATCCGAGGCTCGCCGACATGCTGCGCCATCTGCCGCGGGAAGGCGCGGATTTGATCCTGGTCGAGGGATTCAAGGACGAGGCCATCGACAAAATTGAAATCCACCGCCCGGCGCTGAACCGGCCGCTGCTGTGCGCCACCGATCCATATGTCATTGCGGTGGCCACTGATGCGCCGGTCACGCTGCCGCGTCAATTGCCCCCGCTGCCGCTCAACGACCCCGCCGTGATCGCGGATTTCATCCTGCGCCGGTTCAAACTCGGCGACCATGCTGCAAAAACCACCTTGAAACCGGTATGAGTTGGAATATTACTGCAGTTCATTTTGAAAATGCCGTTCGCACCGAGGTATCGAAGTGCGAACGGCATACATCACGCGATATTGTCATGCCCTTCGATGAAACTCAGGACATGCTTCGATACCTCAGCATGAACGGCTTTAACACTCCGGGGCGTTTTTGAAATGATTGCTACTCTGCCCAGTTGCGAGGACGATTTCGATCGGGATTCGCTCACTTGCGACGAGGCGCTGCGCCGCCTGCTGGCCGCCGTTTCGCCGGTCGAAGGTATCGAGAAAGTCCCGCTGCGCGCCAGCCTGGATCGCGTTCTGGCGGAGGATGTCATCTCCACCGTCAACGTGCCGGCGCACACCAATTCGGCGATGGATGGCTATGCCGTGCGCGGCGATGATCTGCCGGCGCAAGGGACGGTGGAGTTGCGCGTTGTCGGCAGTTCCTTCGCGGGCCAGCCCTACCCTGCCGCCGTGAAATCAGGCGAATGCGTGCGCATCATGACCGGCGCGGTCATGCCGGAAGGCACCGACACCGTCGTCATTCAGGAGCGCGTCGAGCGGCGGGAGGACATGATTCGCGTTGGCAGTGGGCACAAGGCCGGCGACAACGTCCGCGCCGCCGGCGAGGACATCGCCGCGGGACATACCGTGCTCAAGGCGGGCCGGCGGCTGACGCCCGCCGATCTGGGTCTGCTGGCCTCGCTCGGCATCGGCACCGTGCCGGTGCGGCGGCGGCTGCGCGTGGCGTTCCTGTCCACCGGCGATGAATTGAAACCCATCGGCGAGGAACTCGCGCCTGGCGAAATCCATGACAGCAACCGCTACACGCTGCACGCCATGTTGACGCGCATGGGCGCTGAGGTCACCGATCTTGGCATCGTGCGCGACGACCGCGCCGCCACCCTAAGCGCCTTCGAGCGCGCCGCGCAGGGACACGACGCCGTCATCAGCAGCGGCGGCGTCTCCGTCGGCGAGGCCGATTACGTCAAGGAAACCTTGCAGGCGCTGGGCCAGGTGCAATTCTGGAAGGTGGCGATGAAGCCGGGCCGGCCGCTGACCTTCGGGCGCATCGGCGATGCCATGTTCTTTGGCCTGCCGGGCAATCCGGTGTCGGTGATGGTGACGTTCTACCAGTTCGTGCAACCCACCCTGCGCAAGATGATGGGCGAGACGCCGCGCAAGCCGCTGCTGCTCAAGGCCGTCACGCGCTCGCGGCTCAGGAAAAAACCGGGGCGGATGGAATTCCAGCGCGCCATACTGGAGTGCGATGAAAACGGGAAGCTCACGGTCAGCAAGACCGGCATGCAGGGCTCCGGCATCCTCACCTCCATGTCGCAGGCCAACTGCTTCATCATCCTGCCCATGGACAGCGGCGCCGTCGAACCCGGCACGCTGGTCGATGTGCAGCCCTTCGACGGCCTGATTTAATTCATCCCGTCATCAGACGCAACACTCTAAACGCTCAAGACCCAGCTTCGCGTTTGAGGAGGGCGCGCTTGCGCTCGACGCCCCAGCGGTAGCCGGACAATGCGCCGTCGCTTCTCACCACGCGGTGGCAGGGGATGGCCACTGCCAGTGCATTCGCCGCGCAGGCCCGGGCCACGGCCCGGACTGATTTCGGCGCGCCGATCCGTTTCGCGATTTCTGAATAGCTTGCCGTTTTGCCAGACGGGATTTTTCCGAGCGCCTGCCAGACGCGCTGCTGAAACGCCGTGCCGCGCACGTCGAGCGGCAGATCGAGTCCCTTCTTCGGCGATTCGACAAAGCCCACGACCTTGGCGACCAGTCGCTCGAAGTTTTTGTCGCCGCCGATCAGGTTGGCGCGCGGAAATTGATCCTGCAAGTCGCGCGCCAGCCTGTCCGGGTCATCACCCAGAAAAATGGCGCAGACGCCGCGCACGCTCCGGGCCACGAGTATTGAGCCCAGCGAGCATTCGCCGACGGCAAACCGTATCACCGTGTTTGCGCCGCCAGCACGGAAATTAGCCGGCTTCATTCCCAAGACTTGCGAAGAGGTTGCATAGAAACGGCCGCTGGAAGCGAAGCCGGCGTCATAGATTGCCGCGGTCACCGTTGCACTTCCCCCAAGTTTGTCGCGGATGCGTTTCCGGCGATGGGCGGCTGCATAGGCCCTGGGCGTCACGCCCGTGACGCTTTTGAATATCCGATGAAAATGATAAGGACTGAGGCCGACAGCCTTGGCGAGCCTGACCAGTTTCGGCGCTTCCGACGAACTTTCAATGAGGCGACAAACCTTGGCCACCTTTGCGGCGTGTTGCTGATCGAGCGCGGGCTGATCCGGCTTGCAGCGCTTGCAGGGCCGGAAACCCGCAGCCTCCGCATCGGCGCGGGTGGCGAAAAACCGGACGTTCTCCGGCTTCGCCAGGCGCGACCCGCAGGAGGGCCGGCAATACACGCCCGTGGTCCTGACCGCATAGTAAAACCTGCCGTCGGCCTCGCGGTCGCGCGCCACCGCCGCCGCCCAACGCGCGCCTTCTTCAGTTGCGGATTTCGGCGCTGCGCGCATGGCGGCAGATGCAGCCTGAGTGGTCATCATGGCGGCCCAGCATAGCAATTGCGCGATGTGCCCACACTCCGGGTCTTGCTGTTGAATTTATCAACTCCATGCGGCGGTGCAGCATGTGGCATTCTGCAACGCCTAACTCTTCGATACCCATCAAAAAATTCTCATCAAGTGACCAAGCCCTTTTGCTGTCATTTTTTGAGGTATATAGTTGCCCTTGTGCAAGTCATTGCATATTAGGTTTTCAGCCGCTGCGACGGCAAGACAACCAAAGTCATAGACCTTAAAGGGGAATGACCATGCTGAGAGCCTTGAAGATCGAACCAGAAAAATGCACGGGCTGCCTGCAATGCGAGATGGCCTGCTCCTACGAGAACGAGCAAGTCTTCAATCCCTCCAAGTCGCGCATCCGGATTTTCAATTTTCATGACGAGGGCCGTTTCGCGCCCTACACCTGCACGCAATGCGCCGAGGCCTGGTGCCTGCATTCCTGCCCGGTCGAGGCCATCGTCATCAATCCCAAGACCGGCGCCAAGGAAGTGATCGAAGACGTGTGCGTCGGCTGCAAGGTCTGCACCATCGCCTGCCCCTTCGGCACCGTCAACTACAACCACGACAGCGGCAAGGTCATCAAGTGCGACCTGTGCGGCGGCAATCCCGCCTGCGCCGAGGCCTGCCCGACGGCGGCGATTACTTATGTCGACATCGACCAGACCGGGCTGGATCGCATGCGCGCGCACGCGCAGAAGACCCTGCCGCAGAGCGCCCAGGCGGCGTAAAGGAGGGACCATGGCCTGGACAAGAAATGTCATGCGCGTGAACCTCACCAAGGGCACGATCAAGCGCGAACCGTTGAACATGGAATGGGCGATGGAATACCTGGGCCAGCGCGGGCTGGCCACCAAGTATTTCGTCGAGGAGGTCGACCCCAAGGTCGATCCGCTGTCGCCGGAAAACAAGATGATCATGACCACGGGGCCGCTCACAGGCACCATGGCCTCCACCGGCGGCCGCTACTCGGTGGTCACCAAGGGGCCGCTGACCGGCGCGATCGCCTGCTCCAACTCCGGCGGCTTCATCGGCGCGGAAATCAAGAGCGCCGGCTGGGACATGATCATCTTCGAGGGCAGATCCAAAAAGCCCGTGTACCTGTACGTCGAGAACGATCGCGCCGAGTTGCTGGACGCCCGTGATCTGTGGGGCAAGTCGGTGTGGGACACCGACCACGAATTGCACAAGAGGCATCAGGACCCGCTGATCCGCGTCGCCGCCGTGGGCCGCGCCGCCGAGAAGGGCTGCCTGTACGCCGCCATCGTCAACGACCTGCATCGCGCCGCCGGCCGCTCCGGCGTCGGCACCGTGATGGCGTCGAAGAATCTCAAGGCCGTGGTCGTGCGCGGCACCAGGGGCGTCGGCAACATCAGGGATCCGAAGGCCTTCATGAAGGCGGTCAACGCCGGCAAGAAGGTGCTGCACGACAACGCCGTCACCGGCGCCGGCCTGCCCAAGTACGGCACCCAGGTGCTGATGAACGTGATCAACGAAATCGGCGCCTCGCCGACCCGCAACATGCGCGAGGTGCAGTTCGAGGGCGCAAGCAAGATCTCGGGCGAGGCGATGCACGAGATACGCAAGAGCGACGGGAAGGCCAATCTTGTCACCAACGCCGCCTGTTTCGGCTGCACCATCGCCTGCGGCCGCATCTCCGTCATCGACAAGAACCACTACACCGTGGTCAACAGTCCCAAATACTGGGGCGCCTCCGGCGGCCTGGAATACGAGGCGGCCTGGGCCCTGGGCAACGACACCGGCGTCGATGATCTGGACGCGCTGACTTACGCCAATTTCCTCTGCAACGAGGACGGCATCGATCCCATCTCCTTCGGCTCCACCGTCGCCGCGGCCATGGAACTGTATGAAACCGGCGCCATCACGAAGAAGGATACCGGCGGCATCGATCTCAAGTTCGGCTCCGCCGAGGCGTTGACGAAAATCACCGAGCTGACCTGCCGCGGCGAGGGCTTCGGCAAGATCATCGGGCTCGGCTCCCGGCGGTTGTGCGAGAAGTACGGCCACCCGGAACTGTCGATGACGGTGAAAAGCCAGGAATTTCCCGCCTACGATCCGCGCGGCATCCAGGGCATGGGCCTGGCGTACGCGACCTCCAACCGCGGCGCCTGCCACCTGCGCGGCTACACGGTGGCCTCCGAGGTGATGGGCATCCCGGAGAAGACCGATCCGCTCACCACCGACGGCAAGCCGGCGCTGGTGAAGGCGTTTCAGGATGCCACCGCGGTCGTCGATTCCACGGGCCTGTGTGTGTTCACGACCTTTGCATGGACATTGAACGACATCCAGCCGCAGATCGCGGCGGCCTGCGAGGGCGACTGGTCGATGGAAAAACTGCATGAGGTCGGCGAACGCATTTGGAACATGGAACGCATGTTCAACAACGCCGCCGGCTTCACCGCCAGGGATGACACGCTGCCCAGGCGCCTGCTCACCGAGCCGGCGCGGACCGGCCCGGCCAGGGGCAAGGCCAACATGCTCGACAAAATGCTGCCGGAATATTACCGGCTGCGCGGCTGGACGCCGGAGGGCACGCCCACGAAGGAAACCCGCGCGCGCCTTGGGCTTTGAAGACCACCACGCCTGATTGAGCGCCATGGCGGCACGCAGGAAAAAGAAGAAAAAAGCGGCGGCGGGATCAGAGAGACGACCGGCGCGTCGCCGGCCGGCTGCACGTACAAAAGCGTCCGCCGCCCGCCGTCGCATGGCCGCCGCGAAGAAAAAACCGGCCGCGCGGCGGCTCGCGCGTCCCGCCAGGATGCGCCACATCATCATTGGCGCGGGACCGGCGGGGGTGATCGCGGCGGAGACGTTGCGCAAACTCGATCCGAACGCCGGCGTCACCATCATCGGCGATGAGAGGGAGCCGCCCTACTCGCGCATGGCCCTGCCCTATTATCTCAGCCGCAAGATCAACGAGGCCGGCACCCACCTGCGCAAGACGCCGCGGCATTTCAAAAAACTGGGCATCGACGTGCGGCGCGATCGGGTGACCGCCGTGGATGCCCGAAACAGGCAGGTGAAACTTGCGGGTGGCGGCAGTCTGACCTACGACAAGCTGCTCATCGCCACCGGTTCCAGTCCCGTGTCGCCGCCCATCCCCGGCATGGACCTCCCCGGCATCCACCCGTGCTGGACGCTGGCGGACGCGCGCCACATCGCAAAACATGCCAGGCCGGGCGCGAAGGTGGTGTTGATGGGCGCCGGCTTCATCGGCTGCATCATCCTCGAGGCGCTGGCGCGGCGCGGCGTGCAGCTCACCGTGGTCGAGATGGCCAATCGCATGGTGCCGCGCATGATGAACACCACCGCCGGCGGGCTCATCAAGCAATGGTGCCTCGACAAGGGCGTGAGGGTGCACACCTCCACCAAGGTCACCGCCATAGAGAAGGGCCCGGACGGCAGGGGCCTCAGGGTCAGGCTGGACAACGGCACCGTGCTGCCGGCGGATTTGATCATTTCCGCCACCGGTGTGCGTCCCAACATCGGCTTCCTCAAGGGCAGCGGCATCAAGACTGATCACGGCGTGCTCATCAACCGGAACATGCAAACCAGCAATCCCCACGTGTTCGCCGCCGGCGACGTGGCGCAGGGGCTGGACTTCTCCACCGGCGAGTACAGCGTACAGGCGATCCAGCCGACGGCCGCGGATCACGGGCTGCTCGCGGCGCGCAACATGGCGGGGCACAAGGGCGCCGTGCACCGCGGCAGCGTCAACATGAACGTGCTCGACACCATCGGACTCGTCTCCAGCTCCTTCGGCCAGTGGATGGGCGCCACGGGCGGCGATTCCGCGGAGTTGTGCGACCGCAACCGCTTCAAATACCTCAACCTGCAATTCAAGGACGACGTGCTGGTCGGCGCCACCAGCCTGGGCCTCACGGATCACATCGGCGTGCTGCGCGGATTGATCCAGACCAGGACGCGGCTCGGGGAGTGGAAGGAGAAGCTCAAGCACGATCCCACCCGCATCATGGAGGCCTATCTCGCCAACACGCAGGCCGTGGGCTTCAATGCCGGAATGATATGAGGATTACGCTGAAGCTGTTCGCCTCGCTACAGGAACATCTTCCCGCCGACGCCAGGAACCAGGGCACCGAGGTCGTGATCGGCGAAAACGACACGCCGTATCAACTGCTGGATCGTTTCCACGTGCCGCGCAAGATGGCGCATCTGGTGATATTGAACGGCGTCTATCTCAATCCACCGGAGCGCGAGAAACCCGTCTTCAAGGAAGGCGACGTACTGGCGGTCTGGCCGCCCGTGGCCGGCGGTTGAGCGGGGTCCTGGCGCTTGGATGTCGTTCGTTTCAGCCGTGAGATGAGCATCAGTCGCGCCGACTTCCTGCGCACCCTCCCCGCCGCACTTGGCCCTCGCCAGTGCCGAATCAATCAAGACATCGTCATCGTTGAGGCGGAGAATTTCCGCCTCACACTTCTATTGTCGGATGAGGGCGTGCGACGCATCGCCGCCATGACGCTGCCCGTCCTGAAGGTGGATTTCACGTTCGAGGGCGGCTCGCGCGCGCAAATCGGGAAGTTCATGACGCATTTCGATCGTTGCTACCAGCGCGGCGGCGGCTGACCCCGCCTGATAGACTATTGCGGATGAAACTGCGCATCCGCACCAAATTATTATTGCTGCTGCTTGCGATTGCGCTGGCGCCGCTGGTCACCGTGGGCTGGCTGGATTACCGCGCGCTGCGCTCGCTCGGCATCGATCTGGCCGCCCAGGGCCGCAAGGCGATGACCGATCGCGCCCGCCAGGAGCTGGCGCAGATCACGGCCAACGACGCCCTGCTCATCCAGCGCCAGCGCGAGATCCTGGAATTGCTGCTGCGGCAGCAGGCGCGCGAGGTGGAAATACGGCTGGCCTATTCACCGCCGAGGATTTCCTCGCCCGTCATTTTTGACACGGACCTCGATGCCGGCAGGGTGGCGACCGGGGATGGGCCGCCGCCGTCGCCCGATGGCGGTGTTCCGATGCACGTCACCTACGAGGAACAGGCCTTCCGCATCCCCCCGGGCATGCCCGTCGCGGAGTTCGAGGCCGACATCGGCCGCCTGTCATCGATGACCGAGGTTTACCGCCGCATCCACGCGGCGCATGAAAACGTGATCCTGCGCCACTACACCACGCTGCGGTCGGGATTGCACTCGGTGTATCCCGGACGCGGCGGCTATCCGCCGCAGTATGACCCACGCACGCGCCCCTGGTACCGGCGCCAGATTCAATCGCCCGGACTGGCATGGAGCGCGCCGCTGGTCGACGTCGTGACGAAGGAGGTCGCGCTGGGCATCTCCATGCCGGTCTACGGGCCGGACGGGGCGCTTGCCGGCGTGACGGGCGTCGATGTGCCGCTGACCGCGCTGTTCTCCTCGCTGCCCCTGCCCTCCGGCTGGGCCGCCGAGAGCCGCACCTTCGCCGTGGTGGCGGAATCGACGCCGGGAAGCCCGGAGCCTGCGCTGCGCGTGCTGGCCCGGCAAAGCTATGACGCCGCCAGCCTCGACTGGCGCGCGCCGCTCTCGGCCGAATGGCTGCCGGTGGAGCCTCCGCCGGCCCGCGCACAAATCATGGCGGACGTGGCCGCACATCGCGCCGGCATGATCACGGCGCCTTACCGCGGCGTCGAGTCGCTGTGGGCCTATCGCCCGCTGGGCAAGGATCAAAGCACGCTGCTGTTGATCGTGCCCTACGCCCGCGCCATCGAACATGCCGAGGCAACGCACGCGATGGCGCTTGCGACCACGACACAACAACTGCAGGTCATCGCCGCCATCGCCGTGGTGGCGGCGGGGCTGGTCGTGCTGGTGGCGTTGCTGAGCGCCCGCACGGTGACCCGGCCGGTGCATCACCTCGTCGAGGCCATCACCCGCGTCACGCGCGGCGATCTCGATGCGCGGGCGCACCTGGACACGGGGGACGAATTGCAGCATCTCGCGGAGGGCTTCAACGCCATGGTGCCGCAACTCCGCGAACGCCTGCAATTAAGCCAGTCGCTGCAACTTGCGCGCGAGGTGCAGCAGAATCTCATCCCGCAGTCACCACCGAAGTCGGAATATTTCGACATTGCCGGACGCACGATCTACTGCGAGGAGACCGGCGGCGATTATTACGACTTTCTCGAACTCGGCGCGTCGCGGATTGGCATCGTCATAGGCGACGTCTCCGGCCACGGCGTCAGCTCCGCCCTGCTGATGACCGCCATCCGCGCCCTCTTGCACGGTTACACCCACCAGGGGCTGGCGCCGGCGGCGATCATGAACGCCATCAACACACAACTCGCCAGGGACATGCCGGCCGGCCGCTTCATGACGCTGTTTTATCTGGTCGCGGACGCCTGGGAGCGATCTTTCCGCTGGGCCAGCGCCGGTCATGACCCGGCGATATTCCATTGCGCGGCCACCGGCAGTTTTCATGAATTCTCGGGCCAGGACATCCCCATCGGCGTGGAACAGAAGTGGAACTACCGGGAGTCCGTGCACGAGGAGATTGCCGCCGGCAGCCTGCTGTTCTTCGGCACCGACGGCGTCTGGGAGACGCGCAACAGCGCCGGCGCCGCGTATGGCAAGGAGCGCATCCAGCACCTGCTGCGTTACCATGCCGGCGGCAGCGCGGCAGAGATCTGCGACGCGATCATTGCCGATCTTCGGGCGTTTCGCAGCGATCAGAAGCAGCAGGACGATCTCACCGTCGTCGTGCTGAAGGTAAAATCCCTTCCCCCGTCAACCAACAACTGACGAAAAACGTCATGAGGAGGCCGGCTGCTAGGCGCCGCGAGCGAGGAAGCGAGACAGTACAGAGCAGTACGGCGAACTTCCGAGTGAGCCGCAACAACGCAGACGGCCTACGCAATAGTTTTTCACACTAAAACTGGATGCCGAGGGGTTGGTAGCCGAAGATGGCATTCAAATGATGCAGGAACGCGTGTCCACCCTCGTTCTGCCAGGTCTCGGTGACGCGCTGGTCCACGCGCTCGTATTCCTGCAACAACTCCGGGATGCTGCGCCCCGAATCAGGACCGGGCGCATAGCGGTCAACGAGTGAAAGCCAGGTCTGGCTTGCGCCCATCGCGAAGTACGGCCAGCTTTCATTGAGGTCATGACTCCAGGCGGGATCGCCGGTCGCCCCGATGTCCGTCTTGAGCGGGCCGTGCACGTCGTCCACCACCAACTCCTTCAACACGCCCGCCCGCTCCAGCTCCGCCACCAGCGGCTGTGCCCGCAGGTCGCGGAAGACAGCGGCGGCCACCGGTGCCGGCGCATAAAACAAAAACCGGAAGCGATGCCCGGTCTCGTCACGTGCCGCGCGCCGGTGGATGCGCCACAAGGCGATTGCGGCATGAAAGCGGTTCAACTCGGGCTCGACAAACCGGTGGGCAAGCAGGGTGTCGATGTACAGCCGCGGCGGCGTGTCCTGCGGCCAGTTCACGGTGAAATATGCGGTCCACCAGCCCGGCGTCTGGCCCCCCGCTGCTGCCGTCATGCCCTCCTCCGGCACCGCGGGCCTGACGCCCCGGCTGCAACCGGCTGCCAGCAGGCAGAATACGAACAGCAGACATGGCGCATGACGCATTCCCGCTCAACCCGGCGTGTTTTCTTCCACCCAGCGGACACCGGCCTCCAGTTGTTCCTTTTTCCAGAACGGCGCGCGCGACTTGAGGTCTTCGATCAAGAAGCGGCAGGCGGCGAAGGCGTCGGCGCGGTGCGCCGACCACGCGGCCACCAGCACGATCGGATCGCCGGGCTTCAGATCGCCCACGCGGTGCAGGATCAGGGCGTCGTTGACCGGCCAGCGCCGCATCGCCTCCTCGGCGATGCGCGCGAGATGCTTCTCCGTCATGCCGGCATAATGCTCCAGGCGCATCGCCTGCACGCGATCATCGCCGCTCATGTCGCGCATCGTGCCCACGAACACGGCGGCGGCGCCGCAGGCGCCCGGCTTGAGCGCCTTTCGCTCATAGGCCGCCACTTCCGTCCAGGGTTCGAAAGGCTGCTCGCGCACCTCGATTTTCATGGCTCAGCCACCCGTCACCGGCGGGAAAAAGGCGACTTCATCGCCGTCCGCGAGCGATTTACCGCGCCCGGCGTATTCCTTGTTGATCGCGACCAGCGTATTCGGCGGCATCGCCGCGCCGCCGGTCACCTGCGCCCACACCTGCTCGGCGGTGACGCCCGCGGCGGCGTTCACGTCGACCTCCCGCCGGCCGAACCGCTCGGCCAGGCTCGCCAAGAACTTCACCTTCACTCTCATGCGCCTATTCTACGCCCCTGCCACTTTTCGTGAGAAAGCTCTATTCTAAACAAACCCTGAAGAACCATCTCATGGCCAGACTGACCCATCTCAATAAAAAAGGCGAGGCGCGCATGGTGGACGTGTCCGCCAAGGCCATTACCCACCGCGTGGCCGTGGCCGCGGGCCGCATCCGCATGAAGGCCGCGACCTTGCGCCGCATCCAGACCGCCGGCCACAAGAAAGGCGACGTGCTGGCGGTGGCGCGCGTGGCCGGCATCATGGCGGCCAAGCAGACCCCGGAGTTGATTCCCTTGTGCCACCCACTGTCGATCACGCGCGTGGAAATCGAATTGACGCCGGAGAAGGAAAAGAGCGCCGTGCACTGCCGCGCCACCGTCGAGACGGACGGCAAGACCGGCGTGGAGATGGAGGCGCTGCTGGCCGTGGAAATCGCGCTGCTCACGATTTACGACATGTGCAAGGCAGTCGATCGCGGCATGACGATCGAGGGCGTGCGCCTCATGGAGAAGTCCGGCGGCCGCAGCGGCACCTGGCAACGCCGGAAAAATTGATCGGTGCCACATATTCACAGTTCATCTTGTTAATATCAAAAAATTAGGGACCGTTCGTGCTGAGGTATCGAAGCATGAACGGAATCATATGGACGTGGCGTTCGCCCTTCTATACATCAGGGCGAACGGTTGTTTGAAACAAATTTAAGGCTTGAAAATATTAGTGGCCGTCGGCCCGACACCCGATTCCTGGTAAACCACCTCGCCATCGCGCGCCCACAAATAATGCGGCACGTTGGCCGGCGCGACGTAGACCGAGCCCGCCGGCACCGCGACCATCTTGTCCTCGGCAAAACTTTCACCGAAGCCGACGTACAAAGTGCCGGACAGCACCGTGGTGTTGCGCTCATCCGGATGTGTATGCAATGGAACGTGCGTGCCCCTGGCCAGTTTGACGCGCAGCAAATAAAGTCCGGCGCCCTTCTCCGAACCCAGCATCCAGGTTGCTCGTAACCCCGGCACGGCCGGCGGACTGATCCATTGCTGCTTTTCCGGTGAAATCGGCTTGGGTGCGTCATTCTGCGCAACTGCCAGATTCACGCCCAAGCCGGCGGTCAACAAAACAACTTCGAGAAACCGCCTCACGATCCGCCGGCCTGTGGCCTGGATGGCTGGTCGTTCGATTGTGGCGGTTCCCGGCGTCCGCCATACCAGAAGCTGAGCACGTCACGGCGTTTGAAGGAATTCAGGCCGCCGGCGGCGAGATCAAGAAATTGTTTGAGAAATTCCCGGCCTGAATACATTTGAAACTTGCGGCTGGAGGTGATGACGGACTGTGGCAATATCACGAAACGTCCATGCTTCTGCAAAGCGAAGCTCAAATGTATTTCCTCGCTGGCATAGTACTGCTCGTCATACCCGCCCACCGCCTCGAAGGCGTCGCGCCTTGCAAACGTGAAGCAGCCACAGGCCAGATTGAACTGGCGCATGGTGCCGGCGATAAACCCCGCCAGCGTCCTGCCCCACAACGGCGCCTCTTGATCCATTTCCAATCGCGCCCCGCCGCCGACCGCGCCCTGACGCAGAGCTGCAAGAGCAGCCTTCAATGTTGCAGCGGGCAATAAAGTGTCGGCATCGACAAAGATCAGGACATCTCCATGCGCAGCCCGCGCGCCGGCATTGCGCACTGCTGAAATCTTCCGCAAATTGACAGGAACTATCGCGGCGCCGAATGAGCGGGCTATTTCATCTGTCCGATCCGTCGAGGCATCATCGACGACGATCACCTCATGCGGTTCGCCTGCCGCATCCGCCGATGCCCGCACCGTACGCAGGCACTGCCCGATCTGGGCCTCCTCATTGTGCGCCGGAATTACGAACGACAGCATGAGTCCTCCTGCAAAATCAGGCGAGAAGGGTTACTCACGCAACCCGCAGCACGAGGCGCTTGCCGCATGCCTTGACATAGCGTCGCAGCGTCGCAATGGACGGCGAGTGTTTCCCCGTGGCCAGCGAGCGCTCGAGGCGCGCCACCGCGGGAGCATGGGTTCCCATCCTCTGGGCGACCTGCGCTTGCGTGAGCCCGGCTTCCTGGCGCGCTTTCAACAACGCATCGAGAAGCATGGCTTCCTCCCGCTCAATGCGTTCAACCTCCGCCCGGACACCGGGGCGGCGCATCAACTTTCTGACAATCTGATCATGCGTTCGCACGTTTGATCTCCTTCATTCGCGCCGCGGCAAGCGAGATGATTGAGCATGGCTCACCACCGGCAAGAAACAAGGTGATGGCCGTATCAAGTTGGCGCTTGGCCACATCAATCTTATGCAATCTCACCGTGATGTCTTGCACTACAGCCTAACTTGTTATAGAGCGCGGATTTGCTGCATAACATGACTCATTGCTGTTGATCACGGCACGGCTCCCTTAGTCGTACTTGAGGTATTTGAAGCGCGGATCATCGGGCGTGCCTTCGAGCGCCGTGCCCTCCTCCTTGCCCGGCTGCCAATGGATCACTTCCTCGATCTTCTTCGCCAGTTGGAAGTCCTTTTCGGTCACGCCCTTGGCGGCGTGGTTCATCAGCTTCACGATCACGAAGGCGTACGAGACCGTCAGATCGGGATGATGGAAGGCCGCCTCGGCGAGATGGCCGACGGTGTTGACAACCATCAACGTGCCCTTCCAACTGTGGGTCTTGTATTTGCGACGGATCCAGCCGTCCTCGAAATACCAATGCGGCAATTCCTCCTTGAGCCGCGCCTCGATTTCCTCCTTGCTGTACACCTCGTCCGCTGTTTTCTTGCGCCACTGTGCCATATCAATAACCTCCTCCCGCCAGTCGTCGCGGGATCTGCGTACAACCTATCTCAAAATGCCGCCAGAACATGAAAGCCGCTACTTAGGTAACATTCGCCCTTCGATACCCCGGGGCGAACGGTATTTTGAGATGGGTTCTATTCATATGCATGCGGCTGCGCACCTGCCTCAATCGTTCAACGTCCAGGGTTTCGGTCCTGCGCCCGCTGCCGCACAGCGCGCCGCGAAAACCCAGATAATCCGGCGTCAGGGCCAGCAACGGCTCAATGTCCTCCAGCCGCAAACTGCCCGCCAGGCCACAATATAATCCCGCCTGCCGCGCCTGCGCCACAAAGCCGGACAGCGCGTGATCGGACACGAGCTGCCGCAGGCTGCCGCGATTCTTGGCGGCGGTGTCCACCATCACGCCGTGCAGGCCTGCCGTGGCAACGTCACTGATCTCAAGCATGGGATAGACATCCGCGAACAGCACCGCCACCAGCCGCCTGCCGGAGCGCGACAATTCACGCAGCACGGGCAGCAGTTGCGCGCGCTGCTGCGCATTGAATAATCCGACCTTGATGAAGTCCACGCCCAGCTCGGAGAGATGATTCACCGCCGCAACGGTATCCTCCGCATCCAATTCATCGCCGATGGTGGCGCTGACCGGCGCGCGCCCGTCGATGAATTTGACGACCGAGCGCGCGACTTCCGCGGACACCGCGCCCAGCGCGCCGGCCTCCGGCTCCTTCAGATCGATGATGTCGGCGCCATGTTCAAGCGCGAGGCGCGCCTCGAACAATGAACGCACGCTGGCGAGCAGTGCGGTCATGCCGTGGCCTCCCGCGTGCCGCCGGTTTTGCCGCGATGCGCCTCGATGGCCTCCATCAGCCAGCCCCACGCCAGTTTTTCCCGTTCACCGGCGGTCTTGTCGATGGCGATGGAGAGATATTGCAGCTCGTCATCAATCTTCTCCCGTGGCAGCATGTGCAGGCGGCTCACCAGGATGGCCGCCTCCAGCACCGCCGCCTGCGCGCGGTTGAAGCCCTTGAAGGGCGCGTGCGTCTGCCGGTGCACCACGCGGCAGAAAAATTTCGGCCGCACCGGATCGTCCTCAATTTTTTCCACCTCACACTCCAGATGCGCCAGCGCACCGGCCAGCCGCGCACCATGAATGTGTTTGACGGGCACCACGGGCCAGTCGCGCCGGCCGGTGAGGCAGCCGGCGATGATGGAGACGTCATCCGTCATGTTGACGACGACGCAGCGCGTGGCTTCGAGATTGTCCAGCGTCGCGGAGGGACGGAAGGGCGCGAGCACCACGAGGTCCCGCTCCTCGCGCATGCCCATCGGCGCGATGTGCGGCGCGCCCTGCGCGTTGCGGGTCACCAGCACGGTTTCGTAGATCATTTGGCCGCGCCCTTTTTGCCATGCGGTTTTTTGACGCGCTTCTTCAAGGTTTCTCCTTGCGGTTTGTAGGCATGCAGATCGCCGGGCGCGGCCTTCCTGTCCGGCGGCACCGCGCAGCCCCAGGACAGCTCCTCGTCCTGCGTGTAGCGCTTGCCGAGCTGCCAGGCGATCTGCGCCTTCGCCAGTTCCACGCCCATGTAAAACGCATGCGGGGCGTCGTCCTTCAGCAGCCGCAGCCGCGGAAACAAGTCGAACGGATCGCCGCCCCGCTCCAGCCCGTCGCGATTATATACGTGGATGCCCTCCGCCGTGACCTGCACGCGGTAGCTGGGGTCGCGCACCAGCGCCGCCAGCTCGGCGATTTCCTCCGCGCTGTAGGGAAACGGCTTGCGCTCGTGCAACGCCAGCAGCGCGCCGTCGTAGCCGCGCGGCAGGCTGCTGTCCTCGCGCGCGGCGTACAGCACGCGGCGCAGGTGATCGAGCTCGCGCACGCAGGCGCGGGCGTGCGGGCTCACCTGCGTGGTCAAAAGATGGGTGATGCGCAGCTCGGACATGATCCCGAGCAGCACGGCGTTGATGCCGGCGGTGTCGGCGTCGGTGAGTTCCGACAGATTGCCCACCCCCATCATGATCTCGGCGTCGGGATGGCGCAGGCGCAGATCGTGATAGCGCACGATGGACGCGGTCAGCCCGAAATGGATGGGATCGAGGACGCTGTCGGCGATGAACCGCCGCCCCTCGCGGGCCAGCGCGTCCATCGCGCGATACAGCGAATCCATGTCGCCCGCCTGCTCCGGGATGACGACGGGCACGGACGCCACCTCCCGCGCCACGTGCAGCGTGCTTTCCTTCAGGCTCAGCAGGTAATCCGCGCCCGCCCGGCCGCCGCGGATCAACTCCTGCGGCTCCACGGAATCGACGCTCACCCGGTGGCCGGCCTCCTCCAGCGCCTGCACCGCCTCCTCGAGGTGCGGGAAGGGCGTGCCGGGCAGGCAGCCGACGTCGATGACGTCGGCGCCGTCGCGCGCATAGTCCGCCGCGCGCGCGAGGATCTCCTCCACGCTGATGCTGGGGGCATCGACGATCTCGGCGAAGATTTGCATGTCGTGTCGGCTCAGGTCGCGCGTCTGGGCGCCCCTCCCAAAATACGCCGGCAGGTCCTTCAAATCCACCGGCCCCCGCTCCACCGGCACGCCGAGCGCGGCGCTGACCCTGCCGAGATCGCCGGTGCACAGGCCCGGCACCACGATCCTGGTGGCGCCGCGGACGTCGGTGAGGCGGCGCAGGATCATGTCCGCCGTCATCAGCGCCGCCACGCTCACGCCGATATTGAGGATTTCATACGTGAACGGCGCGGGCGACAGGCCCTGCATCACCCGCCGCAGGCTGTTCTCGGCAAGCTTGCCGGTCAGTAACAATAGGTGTTCGGCCATGTTTCGACACACGTTAGCACAGGTCCGCGCGTGCCCGCCGCTACCTGGCGGCTGGCCGGATGCCGGCGAGGGTTTGGGCCGAGATGGCGCGGGCCTGCGTAATGAAATCCTGCACGTAGGGCGCCGCCGCGTCCTCCCGCCGGCAGCCGGCGTGGAGCGTCGCCCACACCCCCTTGCGGCCGAGCCGGCAGCCGCTGACGTATCCGGCGTCGAGATACTTGCTCACCGCCCAATTCGGCAGCGCCGCCACGCCGCGGCCGCTCGCGACCAGTTGCACGATGACCGAGGTGAGCTCGGCCGTGCGCCGCGCCGCCGGCCGCACCCGCGCCGGGTTCAGGAAAGCACGGTAGAGATCGAGCCGCTCTTCGCCCACGGGATAGGTGATGACCGTTTCATCGCGCAGGTCGGCGGGCTGCACCGATTTGCGCCCCGCCAGCGGGTGGTTGTTGGCCGTGATCAACACCGACTCATAGCGGAACAGGCGGAAGAAACGCAGGCGCGGATGATCCTCGGGATCGGAGGTGAAGACGAGATCGACGCTACCGTCGAGCAGCGCGGGCAGCGGATCGAAACTGTGCGACAGCGACAGGTCCAGCTCGACCTCCGGCCAGCGCTCGCGGTAGGCGTCCATCGACGGCAGCAGCCAGTCGATGCAACTGTGGCAATCGATGGCGATGTACAGGCGACCGGCGGCGCCGGCCGCGAGGCGCCTGCCTTCGCGCTCGGCGCGCTCCACCTCCGGCAGGACGCGCGCCGCCAGCGCCAGGAAATGCCGGCCCAGCGGCGTGAACACCAGCGGCCGGCTTTTGCGCACGAAGAGCGCCCCGCCGCAGCGCTCCTCCAGCGCCTTGATCTGATGCGACAGCGCCGACGGAGTGAGATGCAGCCGCTCGGCGGCCGGCGCCACCCCGCCGCTGTCGCGGATGGCGGCGAGGCTTTGCAGGTGGCGGATTTCCAGAAACATGGGACATGAAAATAATTCAAGTAAGTCAAAAATACAAATCATTTGATTCATGTCCGTGACCGCCCGATACTAGCCGTCCCAATCCTCGAAAACCGGAGCAACGGACATGAGCATGGCGCATATCCTCGGATTTCCCCGCATCGGGGCCGGACGGGAACTCAAATGGGCCTTGGAATCCTACTGGCGCGGCGGGATTGGCATGGATGAACTGCTCGCCGCGGGCCGCGATGTGCGCCGCCGGTCATGGCAATGGCAGCGGGAGGCGGGGCTGGATTTCGTCTGCGTCGGCGATTTCTCCTACTACGACCATGTCCTCGATCTCTCCGCCCTGCTCGGCGTGGTGCCGGAGCGCTTCGGCGTTGACACCGGCGAGGTCAGCCTGGACACGGTGTACCGCATGGCGCGCGGCCGGGCGCCGGACGGGCCCGACGTCGCCGCCTGCGAGATGACCAAGTGGTTCGACACCAACTACCACTACATCGTCCCGGAACTCCGCGCCGACCAGACCTTCCGCATCAGCCATGCGCGATTGTTCGACGAGGTGCGCGAGGCCCGCGGGCTGGGGCATCGTCCCAAGCCGGTGCTGGTCGGGCCGCTGACCTACCTTTGGCTTGGCAAGATGGACGCGGGCGGCGACAAGCTGCGGCTGCTGGAGAACCTGGTGCCCGCGTACCGGGAAATCCTCCAGCGCCTGGCCGCGGCCGGCGCCGAGTGGGTGCAGCTGGACGAGCCCATCCTGGCGCTGGACCTGCCGCCGGCGTGGCTCAATGCCTTCGAGCATGCCTATCACGCCCTGCGCGCGACGCCGGTCAGGATTCTGGTGGCGACATATTTTGACGCGCTGGACGACAACACCAGCGTCGCCGCCGCCCTGCCGGTCGACGGGCTGCACGTCGATCTGGCGCGCGCGCCGCGACAATTGATTCCGGTCATCGACCGCATCGGCGATTACAAAATCCTCTCGCTGGGTCTGGTGGACGGGCGCAACGTCTGGCGCAGCGATCTCAATGCGGCGCTGGCGACCGCCCGGGAGGCGCGGGAGCGGCTGGGGGATCGCCTGTGGCTGGCGCCAAGCTGCTCGCTGCTGCATGTGCCGCTGGACGTGAACCTGGAAACCGGACTTGATCCCGAAATTCGATCCTGGCTGGCCTTCGCGCGCCAGAAACTCGATGAGATTGTGACCGTCAAGCGCGCCCTGGATGAAGGCGAACAGGCGGTCGCAACGCGGATGGCGGATTCCGCGCGTGCCATCCAATCGCGGCATGAATCGAACAAAACCCGCCATCCGGAAACACGGGCGAAAACTGCGCGGGTGGATGCCGCGTATGCGCGGCGCCGCAGTGAATACGCCGTGCGGCGCAAGCGCCAGCAGGCAAGATTGCGGCTGCCGCTGTTCCCGACGACGACGATAGGCTCGTTCCCGCAGACCGCTGAAATCCGCGGCTGGCGCCGTCGATACCGCGACGGCTCGATAAGCAGGGATGAATACCATGGGCATTTGCGCGAAGAGATACGCAAAGTCGTGGCCGCACAGGAGCGGATCGGCCTCGACGTGCTGGTGCACGGTGAGCCCGAGCGCGGCGACATGGTGGAATACTTCGCGGCCGAGCTCGACGGCGTCGCCGTGACCGCGCAGGGTTGGGTGCAGAGCTACGGCTCGCGCTGCGTCCGGCCGCCGATCATTTACGGCGATGTCAGCCGGCCGCGGCCCATGACCGTGGACTGGTCGGCCTACGCGCAGTCGCTCACCTCAAAGCCCATGAAGGGCATGCTGACCGGCCCGGTGACGCTGCTGCAATGGTCGTTCGCGCGCGACGATCAGCCGCGCGCGCAGACGGCGCTGCAACTGGCGCTGGCGCTGCGCGACGAGGTGCGCGACCTCGAGGCGGCGGGACTGCCCGTCATTCAGATCGACGAGCCGGCGTTCCGGGAGGGGCTGCCGCTGCGGCGGCGTGCACAGGATGAGTACCTGGCGTGGGCCGCCTTTGCCTTCCGCGTGGCCGCCGGCGGCGCCGGCGACGACACGCAAATCCACACTCACATGTGCTACAGCGAGTTCAACGACATTCTGCCGGCGATTGCTGATCTCGACGCCGATGTCATCACCATCGAAACGGCGCGCTCGCGCATGGAACTGCTCAATGCCTTCGTCGGTCATCGCTACGGGCGTGGCATCGGACCGGGCGTCTACGACATCCATTCGCCGCGCGCGGCGCCGGCCGCCGAGATGCGGGCGCTGGCGGAACGGGCGCTCGAACACATCGCTGCGGAGGATTTGTGGATCAATCCGGACTGCGGTCTCAAGACGCGAACCTGGGAGGAGGTGGAGCCCGCCCTTGCCGGCATGGTCCAATGCGCGCGGGAACTGCGCCGGTCGTGGGAGCTGAAAAACCGGAAATTGCAGGGCAGCGCTTGTTAGAAATGCTGGTTATTTATAACCATTTTTATGCTTCTCAGCATCCATAGCTCCTCGTTTATATATGCATGAAATTTAAACTTTTTATTTAACATATTGATATCTATATTATTTTAAATAATGTTCTAGGTTGGCATAAGCGATGCTTAATTTAGAGTGTGTCCAAAGTCCATGACCGCGGACACGACGGTGGAAACAAGCTGTCTCACTCGACCAGCCTTGTTTCCGATGATATCAACCACCCAACCAAGGAGACAGATCATGAAGTGGGAAACCCCTGCTTTCAGCGATGTCCGCTTCGGCTTCGAAGTGACGATGTACATCAGCAACCGTTAAGCGGTCGCAATCGGGGACCGTCGGTTGACGGTCCCCAATCCTAAACGCAAGCCCTGTAAGGGTGGTGTCGCCCGGCCGCCGTTACAGGGCTTGAGTTTTGGGCATGGAGTAAGATCACACCGACGATCACGATCCAGAACACATCATGCACATACACGTACTCGGCTCCGGCGCCGGCGGCGGATTTCCGCAGTGGAACTGCAATCACCCCATCAGCCGCCGCGCCCGCAACAAGGAGGCCAGCGCCCGGCCGCGCACGCAGTCGTCGATCGCGGTCAGCGCCGACGGCCGCGACTGGTTCCTGTTCAACGCCTCGCCCGATCTGCGCCAGCAGATCAACGACAACGCCGTCCTGCATCCCGATCCCAACCAGGGTCTGAGACACAGCCCGATCAAGGGCGTGGTGGTCACCAACGCCGACGTCGATCACATCACCGGCCTCCTCACCCTGCGTGAATCGCAGCCGTTGCGCATTTACGGCACCCGCCGGGTGCTCGGCATTCTCGGCACCAACACGATCTTCAACGTCCTCAATCCCGAATTCGTCAAACGCGAACCCATCACGCTGAACCAGCCCACGGAGCTCCAGCATCCGGACGGCAAGGTCTCCGGCATCGTGGTCGTACCCTTCGCCGTGCCCGGCAAGATTGCATTGTGGCTGGAGGACGCCACCAAGGGCGCCGGCTTCGGCTCGGTGGAGGAGGATACCATCGGACTCGAGGTGCGCGACAGCCGGGGGAAAACCGCCTTCTTTTACATCCCCGGCTGCGCCTCCATGCCGCCGGAACTCGCCAGCCGCCTGCGCGGCGCGCCACTCGTGTTCTTCGACGGCACCCTGTGGACCGACGATGAGATGATCAAGGGCGGGGTCGGCACCAAGACCGGCAGGCGCATGGGCCACATGAGCGTGAACGAGCCCGACGGCACCATCGCCGCCTTCAAGGACCTCGGCGTCAAGCGTAAGATTTTCATCCACATCAACACGACCAACCCCATCCTGATCGAGGACAGCGCCGAGCGAAAGGCCTGCGCCGCGGCCGGCTGGGAGGTCGCCTACGACGGAATGGACATCAAAATATGACGGTCATGACTTACAAGCCGGCCTACCTGCTGCCCAAACCCGGGGACAACAAGCCCTGGACACGCGCGGAATTCGAACAGAAGCTGCGCGACAAGGAGAAGTACTACCACATCAACCATGAGTTCCATCTGTTGATGAACTCGGGGAAGCTCGACAAGTCGGCCATACAGGGCTGGGTCGCCAATCGCTTTTATTACCAGATCATCATTCCGGTGAAGGACGCCGCGATCATGGCCAATTGTCCGCACCGCGACGTGCGCCGCTCCTGGGTCCAGCGCATCATCGATCACGACGGCACGCAGGGCGAGGAAGGCGGCATCGAGGCCTGGCTGCAACTGGGCGAGGCGGTGGGGCTCACCCGCGGGGAGCTGTATTCGCAGGAGCACGTGCTCCCGGGCGTGCGGTTCGCCATCGACGCCTACATCAACTTCGCCCGCCAGGCGTCGTGGCAGGAGGCGGCCTGTTCCTCGCTCACGGAACTGTTCGCGCCGAAGATACATCAAAAAAGACTGGACAAGTGGCCCGAGTATTACCCCTGGATCGAGCCCAAGGGCTACGCCTATTTCCGCAAGCGCCTGTCGGAGGCCCGCCGCGATGTCGAGCACGGCCTGCAAATCACGCTGGATTACTTCAACACCCGCGAATTGCAGGAAAAGGCGTTGAACATCCTGCAGTTGAAACTGGACGTGCTGTGGACCATGCTCGATTGCATGTGGATGGCGTATATTGAAAAGAAGCCGCCCTACCACAATGTAAAGGATTAGCAGCGGATGGAAATCAAGGCCACCACCAGGGTTTACAGTGCCGCCACCGTCCCGCAGATTGCGCCGACGAAGCGCTTTCAATGGGAGGAGGCACAGAATTGCTGGGTCATTCTCTACCCGGAGGGGATGATCAAGCTGAATAGCAGCTCCGCCGAAATCATGAAACGCATCGACGGCAGGCGCAGCGTCGCCGAGATCATCGCCGATCTGAAGCAGGCCTACCCCGGCGCCGAGCTCGACAACGATGTGTACGCCTTTATGGAGGTTGCCCATGAGCAACAGTGGATACGTCCCAAACCTGGTCAATAAACCGCTCTGGCTGCTGGCCGAGCTGACCTACGCCTGTCCCTTGCAGTGCCCGTATTGCTCGAACCCAATCGAGTTCGCCAAGATCAAAAACGAACTCTCGACGGAGGACTGGAAACGCGTGCTGCGCGAGGCGCGCAAGATGGGCGCCGCCCAACTCGGTCTTTCCGGCGGCGAGCCGCTGGTGCGCCAGGACCTGGAGGAAATCATCGCCGAGGCGCGGCAACTGGGCTTCTACACCAACCTCATCACCTCCGGCGTCGGCATGGACGAGAAGCGCATCAAGGCCTTTCGCGACGCCGGCCTCGACCACATCCAGGTGAGCTTCCAGGCCAGCAGCGAGGAATTGAACAATTACATCGCCGGCACCGACGCCTTCCGGCACAAGATTGAAATGGCGAAGCTGGTGAAGAAATACGAATACCCGATGGTGCTGTGCTTCGTGCTGCACCGGCAGAACATCGATCAGATCGGCGACGTGCTGGAGCTCGCCATCAAGCTCGACGCCGACTACGTCGAACTGGCCACCACGCAGTACTACGGCTGGGCCTATCACAACCGCGAGCAGTTGCTGCCGACGCGCGAGCAACTGGCCCGCGCCGAGCCGATCGCGCATCAGTACCAGGAAAAAATGAAGGGCAAGATGCGCATCTTCTACGTCGTGCCCGATTACTACGAGGTGCGGCCGAAGGCCTGCATGAACGGCTGGGGCGCGGTGTTTCTCACCATCGCCCCGGACGGCACCGCCCTGCCCTGCCACGCCGCGCGGCAACTGCCCGGCCTGGAGTTCCCCAACGTGCGCAACCACAGCATCGAATGGATCTGGAGCCAGTCGCCGGATTTCAACAAGTTCCGCGGCTTCGAGTGGATGAAGGAGCCCTGCCGCTCCTGCCCGGAGAAGACCAGGGACTTCGGCGGCTGCCGCTGCCAGGCCTACATGCTGACGGGCGACGCCGCCAACGCCGACCCGGTGTGCGACAAGTCCTACCACCATCACCTGATCACCGAGGTCATCGACAGGGTGGGCCGCATCGCCGCCAAGAAAGAAGACGCACCAAAACCGATTGTCTTCCGCAACCCCAGGACTTCCAAGGCGCTTGCGGACGCCAGGCCGGCGGTCAAACCCGCCGTTCCGGCCTGACGGCATTGCGGCCATATATTGATTCGAATCAATCGCGGCGGGATACTTTAGCGGCTGTAAAGAACCCATAACCCGGCATCCCCGTGATGGAGGCGCTCATGCTGGCAGCCCACACAGGAAAGCGGTTGTTGTGGCGACTGGCGAATCAGATTAGAGCGCCGGTGCTTCTCGAGCTCTGGGACGGCGAGCGCATCCCCCTCTCCGAAAATCCCGCCGTCGTATTCAGGCTCACCTCCCCCACGGCGCTGCGCTATGTGCTCAAGCCCAGCATGAGTTCGCTGGGCGAGGCCTTCGTGGAGGGTTATATAGACATCGAGGGCGCGCTGCGCGAAATCATCCGCGCCGGCGAGCAGATGGCGCGCAGCGCCGGCAACCAGCCGTGGCGGAGCATGCTGCGCCGGCTGCATGCACATACCCGCGTCTCCGACAGCGAGGCCATACGCTATCACTACGACGTCTCCAATGACTTCTATGCGTTGTGGCTGGATCGCAACATGGTCTATTCCTGCGCCTACTATCAAACCGGCGGGGAGGACATTCACACCGCCCAGGAACAAAAGCTCGAATACATTTGCCGCAAGCTGCGGCTCAAACCGGGCGAGCGGCTGCTCGACATCGGCTGCGGCTGGGGCGGGCTGATCCGCTGGGCGGCGAAACACCATGGCGTGCGCGCCACCGGCATCACCCTGAGCGAGAACCAGTTTGCCTACGCCCGTGAGCGCATCGCACGGGAGGGCCTCGCCAACCGCTGCGAGGTGCGGCTGCAGGATTACCGCGACGTGCCGGGGGAGAAATGTTTCGACAAGATCGTCAGCGTCGGCATGTTCGAGCACGTGGGGCTGAAGAACCTGCCGCTGTATTTCGCCACCGCCCACCGCCTGCTGGCCGATGACGGCGTCTTCCTCAATCACGGCATCACCGCCATGGACCCGGACAACCGCTCCGTGGGCCTCGGCGCCGGTGAGTTCATCGAACGCTACGTCTTTCCCGACGGCGAACTGCCGCACCTGACGCTCGCCGTCGACACCATGTCGCGGCAGGGCTTCGAGGTCGTGGACGTGGAATCACTGCGCCGCCACTACGCGCGCACCCTCGGCCAGTGGAGCGAGCGGCTCGAGGCGCAGCGCGAGACGGCGCTGTCCCTCGCCGGCCGCAAACGCTACCGCATCTGGCAGCTCTACCTCGCCGGCTGCGCGCACGCCTTCGAGCGCGGCTGGGTCTCCATCCATCAAATCCTGGCGGTGAAGGGTCTGAACAACGGCAGGTTCATCCTGCCATGGACGCGCGCCGACCTGTACCGCTGACATCAGGCCCGGCGGACATTGCGATCCCGACGCCGTTGTCCCGGCAATGACGACATGGAGCGTGGGGGGATGATCTGAACGTGCCGGCGGCGTGTCCCAAATGCGGCCACGTGCGCACGGCCGCCGATCACGCCCCGGACTGGCAGTGCCCGAAGTGCGGTGTCGCCTACGCGAAAGTCCTGGCGCGCGGGGAGTCCGCGCCGCCCGCCGCGCCGGTGGAGGCGAAACCCGCGGCGCGCCTGACCTTGAATGACGTCATGCTGATCTGCGTCGGGATCATGCTGGGAATGCTGGTGATCCTGGGCATGCGCAGATACATTTCATTCGCCAATGCCGCGATGCTGGTGCCATTCTTCTTCTGCCTGGTCCCCGCGCTCACCAGCACCTTCGGCGACGGGCTTTACTATTGGAACCGCAACCGGGCGGCCTTTGATCTGTATGACAAAGAGGCGCATCCGCTGCTGTTCAGATTGCAACAGGTGTTTTATTTCATCTGCGCCATCGTATTCGCAATATTCTTTTTCAGATTTTGACCGCCCGGCCCGCTTCGTCCCCCCCCTTTGCAACCGTCCGCCGGCGCCGTTTGCAAATGTTGCAGCGAACCAGATATTTCAACGTCGAATCCCATTTATCCGGCAACGAACGGCTGCGGTGCGCCTATCCCGGACTTGGCTGCGCGGCGGCGATATGTTGCGCGCCGATCGTGTTCCAGCAGGATGATGACCAGCGGGTTCCGGAAGCGGATGAAAAACTGCACCGGCAGGGACTGCGCCCGGCGCGCGCGGAACAGGTTCGGGCCGAACGCGGAAAGCCGCGAAGCGGCCTGGATGCTGGACAAACCGGTAGCGGTCGCGCCAAGGTCCGCCTGGCATTCCGTCAGGGACAGGAGCCACCATGCCTTCCCGCTCACGGTCCGGGGCGCCGGGCGGCCCCGCACTCCGCTTGAGGGCGCGCCCGGACGCGTCATGGCGCCGGCAGGCGGCCGAAAGGGAATGCCGTCCGCATCACGCGGATGCCTGCAACGTCGCCCAGGTCACGTCGGCGGCCTGGCGGTTGGCCCTGACGTCGTGGACGCGGAAGATGCGCACGCCGGCGATGACGCCAAGCGCGGTCGTGGCGCAGGTCGCGGCCACCAGCTCGTCCGGCTTCGCGTCGCCGCAAATGGCGCCCATGAAGCGCTTGCGGCTGGCGCCGAGCAGAATGGGATGGCCCGTGGCGGTGAGGCGATCGAGATTTTTCAGCAGCGTCAGGTTGTGATCTTTGGTTTTGCCGAAGCCGATGCCCGGATCGAGGATGATCATGTCCTTGGGCACGCCAAGCCGTTTCGCCTCCGCCGCCCGCTCCAGCAGGATGATCCGCACCTCCTCGACGACGTTGCCATAGCGCGGATTGTCCTGCATGGTCGCGGGCGTGCCCTGCATGTGCATGAGCACGATGGGCACGCGCCGCGCGGCCGCCAGCTCCAGCATGCCGGGCGCCGCGCCCGCCTCAATGTCGTTGATCATCCCGGCGCCGGCATCGAGCGCCGCGCGCGCGACCTCGGGCAGCGTGGTGTCGATGCTGATCGCCATCGCCGGCAATTCCCCGCGAATGCGGCGGATGACCTCCCGCGTGCGGCGGATCTGCTCCTCCGCGCTCACGCGCTGCGCGCCCGGCCGCGTGGACTCCCCGCCCACGTCGATGATGTCCGCCCCCTCCTCCGCCATCCGCCGCGCCTGCGCCAGCGCGCTGTCCGGCGTGTCGTAGCGGCCGCCGTCGGAGAAACTGTCCGGCGTGACGTTCAATATCCCCATGATGAGCGGGCGGGGATTGCGCAGCAACTCGGCCGGCGTCATGACAGTTTGTCCGCCAGCGCGTCGGTGGCGGTCACCAGCGCGTCGATCACCGGCGGCTCGCTGGCCAGATGACCGGCGTCGCGCAGGATCACCAGTTCGGAATGCGGCAGCGCCTGATGCAGCGACCAAGAACCCTCCACCGTGCAGGTGAGATCGGCGCGGCCGTGAACCAGCGTCGTCGGGACGCGCGGCAGCCCGTCCACGTCGCGCAATATCTGATTGGGTTCAAGGAAGTAGCGGTGCCGCGCGTAATGACTTTCGATCAGCACGTCGTTCAGCATGCGCCGCTCCTCCTCCGGCGTCTTCGGCAGGGTCGGGCCTTCCGGCAGGCGGTAGGTCACGATCCGCCCCGTCCATTCCGACCACGCGCGCGCCGCGGCCAGCCGCACGGCGGGATCGCTGCTGCGCACGCGCTGGTAGCAGGCCTCGATCACGTCCCCACCCTCCTTGCCGGGAAAGGCGCGCATCACGTCCTGCCAGTAATCCGGGAAAATGTGATTGACGCCGATCTTGAAGAACCAGTCCAGATCAGCCTGCCGCGCGAGAAAGGTTCCGCGCAGGATCATGCCCAGCACCCGATCGGGGTGCGTCTGCGCATAGATCAAGGCCAGCGTGGAGCCCCAGGACCCGCCGAACAGCACCCAGCGATCGATGCCCAGATGGATGCGTATGCGTTCCATGTCGGCCACCAGATCCCGGGTGGTGTTGGCCTGCGTGCGGCCCTGCGGCCTGGAGCGACCGCTGCCGCGCTGATCGAACAGCACGATGCGGTAGCGGGCCGGATTGAAGAACTGGCGGTGATACGGCTTGCAGCCGGAGCCGGGGCCGCCGTGCAGGAACACCACCGGCAGGCCGCTGCGCGTGCCGCACTCCTCGACATACAAAACGTGTTCATCGCCCACCGGCAGCGAATACACCTGCGGGGCGGTGATTTCGGGGTACAGCGTGCGCATTTCCCTTTCCCGTTGGCAATCCACGGGCCCGCGGGTGCGGCCCGTGGCGCGATTATAAACGGCTTGGTGAACCTGCCAATGGACGAAAAAACATCCTTCTCGTCTCCAAGGTGAAATTTACTGTCTGCCGGCTGCGATCAATCGCGGAAAATCCCCCCGCGCTTGTGCGCCGCCCCCTTTGACAAAGGAGGGCCGACGGGACGCGTGGCGGCTTGCGGGGTAATTTTGCTTACGGCGGGGTATTCTCGATGACGCCGATGTCGGTGAAACGGAAGATCTCCCTCAGCCGGCCGGCCGTCTGTTCCGCGTCCGCGCGGGAGACAAAGCCCGGCACGATGACCTCACTCCACTCCACGCCGCCGCGGCGTCGCGATTGCACGTTTGCGGGGTAGCCCGCCGCCGCCAGCTGCCTGGCGATGTTTTCCGCCGGGGCGGCGTAACGGTATTGCGCCACGTGCAATGCATAATGGCCATCCGCCCGCACCATGCCTTGGCCCTCCTGCAACTCGGTCTCCTGCGACCATCTCTTCAAGTCATCGGGATTGACCGGCGCGATGGGCATCGTCGGCCGGCCACGGGGCGCCATGAACAATGTCATCGGTTCGGCCATGGTCTGCGCCGCCTCGCCCCGGCGCTGGATGCTGATCCTGCCCTCAAGCAGCACGACGAAGTCGCGATCCGGCTGGGCCTTGCCCCACACGTCCGTGCCGCGGATGCCGATGGTGACCGTGGCGATGCGGGCGGTGACGTCGCGCTGGCGCTGCTTGCCCAGCACCGAGGTGGTGAAGCGAAAGGCGCCCTTGAGCACCTCCAGCACGCCCTTGTAAACGCCCCGCGCGTCGGCGGGCGGTTCCAGCGTGCTCAATTGCAGATCGGCGCTCTCGCCCAGCTTGACGTGGCTGTCCTCCTCCAGCAGCAGCAGGACGCGCGCGCCGGCGCCGGTGTGCAGTTGATCACCGCTTTTCAATTCCATGCCGGGCCGCAGGGGCGTGCGCGCGCCGTCCCGCTCCAGCCACGCCGGCATTTGCAGTCCCTCGACCACGGCCGCAGGCGCCGCCATCAGCATCGACGGCAACAGACCGAGCAACACGAACGCCAGCCGGCGCTTCATGATTTCCTCCCTTCCACAGTTGGAGCCTGTTGGATGCCTTCAACGGGTGGCGGGGATACGGCCGCTGCCGCCGGAATTCTCAATCCGTGAAACCCGTCACATCGGCGCGCGTTTGTCATTGCCAGCGCCGGCGGCGCGCAACCTGTCCAGCCACCATTGCGCCTGATCGCGGCTGCCCTTGTCCTTCAACGCCAGCCCCAGTGCGCGCTCCGCCGCCGCCTGATCATGGGCGTGAACGGCGGCGATGCCCCACAGCAGATAGGCCGTGCCGGTTTCCTTCAGGCCGGGCGAACGCGTCGCCTGCTCCAGCATCGCCGCGGCCCGGGGCCATTGCTCCAGATCGAAATAAATCCGCCCCAGACGGAAATACGTCTCGGCGCCGGCGTTCAGCGCGAGCAGCCTTTGCAGCGCCTCCGCCGCCTTGGTCTTGTCCCGTGCCAGCAGCCAGCTGTCCGCCAGCAGATCCAGCCGCTCGGCGTTCTGCGTCAAATGGCCGGCGGCCATCTCCTGCTCCAGCAGCGCGGCGGCGCGCTGCGGAAGCTGTCGCGCCAGATACAGCCGCGCGAGATTCTCGATGCCGGCCTCATCCAGCCCGCCGCGCGCGTGCAGGAGTTCCAGGATCACGACGGCCCTGTCCTCCTGCCGCGCCTGCTGATACGCGGCCGCCAGTTGCAGCCAGTAATCGTTCCTGCCGGGGAAGCGGCGGACCAGCTGCTCCAGCACGCGCGCGGCGGCGGCGTAATCCTTGAGCTCGATGTGACAGGCCGCCAGCAGTTGCAGCCATTGTTCGGCGGCATTGCCGGCGTCCCCGGCCAGCGATTCGGCGTGCGGGATCGCCGATTTGCAGTCGCCGGCGTGGTAATACGCCGCGGCCGCCAGCGCCCGCGCGCTTTGCGACGGCGCCGGTTCGGTTTTGAGCCAGGTCTCGAGGTAACCCAGCCCGTCCCGGTATTTGCCCTCGTGGATCAGAATCTGCGCCAGGTTGTAATCGAGATCGTGCGTCACGGCTGCCGGCAGCGCATTGCGCCGCAACGCCTCCTTGAAGGCCTGCGCCGCGTGGTCGTAATCCTCCGCCGCGCTGTAGGCGTAACCCAGCAGTTGATAACTCACCGCCGCGTCGTAGGACTTGTCCTGCACCGAGGGCAGCAGCGCCTCGATCTTGTCGATGGCGGCCGCGGGTTTTTTCTCCTTGATCAGGCCCTGCGCCTCACCCAGCACCGCGTAGGCATCCGGCGACAGCCTGGGGGCGTCTTCCGCCGCCAGCGCGACGGCGCACCAGAGCATGCCGAAAATCACCCGGCGCATGTGGAATACTCAATGCCCGCGCAGGGTGAATTTCACGACCTGACGGGCGCGGCGCTCGACCGGCCTGCCGTCCACGACCTTCGGGTTGAACTTCCATTTCAAAATGGCGTTCAGCACCGCTTCATCGAAAACCTCCGGCGGATCGGATGACACGATGCGCGGCTCCCGGACGCCGCCGTCGGCGGTGATGGTGAATTCCACGGTCACGCTGCCCTCGATGCCGGCGCGCTGGGCGCGCGGCGGATAGAGGGGCGGTGAACGGTAGGTGGGCACGGCGTTGACGTCCAGCTCCAGCGCGCCCGTGCCGGCGGCGGGCGCGGGCACGGACGCCCGCCCCTCGGGCGCGGCCGCCGGCGCGCCGGCCACGCCGATCTGCGGCACGCCGGTGATCTGCAGCGGCAGGTCGCCCAGCACCGGCTGCGGGACCGGCAGCGCCGGCGCCGGGGGCGCCGCCGGTTTTTGCGCGGCGCTTTGCGGTGGTGGCGGTGGCTCCCGGGGCGGGGGATGCTCCGGCAATTGCTGCGGGCGCGTGGCGGCCAGCGGCTCCGGCGCGCGCTCCAGGCGGATGAATTCGATCTGGCTGATGTCGTCCACCGGCTTTGGGACCGGGCGCCCGCCGCCCACCAGGCGGATGACGAACATGAACAGCAGCACGTTGACGGCCATCGCCAGCAGCACGCTCAGGGGATAGCGTGCGCCGGCGGGGTTCAACGTGTCGCCTCCGGCCGGGTGGCGGCGATGGAGACGTTGGTGACGCCCGCGAGCCGCACCTGGTCCAGCACCTGCACGGTCGCGCCGGTGCTGGCGTCGCGATCGGCGAGGATGATCACCGCGCCCTCCGGGTTCTCGGCGTGCAGGCGCTCAATCTGCGGACGCACCATGCGGATGTCCAGCCGGCGCTTTTCCATCCAGATCTCGCCCTCCTTGCTGATGGCGATGATGATGTTGTCCTTTTCCTTCTTCGTCACCGTCTGGGCGTTGGGGCGGTTGATCTCGATGCCGGATTCCTTGACGAAGGAGGCGGTGGCGACAAAAAAGATCAGCAGGAACACCATGACGTCCACCATCGGCGTGACGTTGATGCGGGCCATGACGTCCTGATGCTGCAGATGCCGGCGGCGCATGTCCTTGTCCCTCAGATCGCGGGCAGGGCCTGCTCCGCCTCGTGCACGGCGGCGCGCGTGCGCCGTTGCAGGTGCAGGCTGAAATACAGCCCCGAGAGCGCCGTCAGCAATCCCGCCAGCGTGGTGAACAGCGCCTGCGAAATGCCGGCGGTCAAGCCGCGGGCGTTGCCGGTGCCGAACACGCGCAGCACCTCGAAGCTGGTCACCATGCCCGTCACCGTGCCGAGCAGTCCGAGCAGCGGCAGCACCGTGGTGAGGCTGCGGATCAGGATCAAATGCCGTCGCAGCAGCACGGTCAGCTCCGAGAGCATCTGATCGCGGATTTGGCGGGCATGCCACGAGCGGTGATCCGCGCGCGCTCGCCAGGCGCGGACCGCGGCCCGCAAGTGTTCCGGATAGACGCGATGCAGGAAATAGTAACGCTCGATGATCAAGGTCCACATCAGCGTCGAGGCGATCAGGATGGCCCACACCACCGGCCCGCCGCGATCCATGAAACGGAGGAATTGCTCGTAGTAGGCCAGCAGCGTGTTCATGGCTTGCCCGGACTTTGGGAGGCCTGCTCGGCCACGCGCGCCACGATGCCGGCGCTCTGCTCGTCGAGCACCTGGATGAGCTGCTCGCTGCGCCCCCGCAGCACGCTGTGGATCAAGAGGCAGGGGATGGCGACGCTCATGCCGATGACCGTGGTGACCAGCGCCTCGGAGATGCCGCCGGCCACCACCTTGGCGTCGCCGGCGCCGAACAGGCTCAACGCCTGGAAGGTCGAGATCATGCCGCTCACGGTGCCGAGCAGGCCGAGCAAAGGCGAGGCCTCAGCGATGATCACGAGCGCCCCCAGCCCGCGCTGGAGGGCTGGAAGCTCGCGCAGGATGGCCTCCTCCAATTGCAGGCCCAGCGCCTCCACGTCAAGATGCGGATGATCGAAGTACACCTTCATCACGCGGCCGAGCGGGTTGTCCGGATTGGGCCGGGGATTCTTCAGTTGGCGTTCCATGCCTTGTTGTATCCGGGTCAGCACCCAGAACCGCCGCGCGGCGATCACCAGCGCCAGCAGGCCGAGGCCGATGGTGAACATGCCGATGGCGCGGCCCTGCTCGATGCGCTGCCAGAAGCCGGGCGTCTGCGCCAGCAGCGCCAGCATGGCGCCGCGGGTGGGATCGAAGGCCACCGCCGTCAAGCCTTCTTTGCTGTGTTCGAGATTGCGCGCCATGTGCTGGTAGATGGACTCCGGCTGCTCGGCGGGCTCGACCAGGCGCTGGATGTCGTTCGCGTAGCGGAGAAAATGCCCGTCGTCGGTCGCGTTGAACACGCCGATGCGCGTCACCGTGCGCTCCCTTTCCTTGCCGTTGACCCCGATGACCTTGGCCTGGAAGCGCACGACCTTGCCGGACTCGACGATCTCCTGCAGCAGCAGTTGCCAGAGATTTTCGATGTCCCCGACGGCGGGCAACTCCTCCGATCGGGCCAGCCTGGCCGGCAACGCGTCGCGTCCCGGCAGTTGCGCGGACACCAGCGAGGCGTCGAGCAGCGATTTGACGTCGCCCGCCACCTGCCGCACCACGCCCTGCAATTCCCCGAGTTCGCCGGTGGCGGCCTTGAGCGCCTCGCGCTGCCGGGCGATGGTCTGCTCGTTTTTATCGTAGGTCGCCTTGAGCGCGGCGCTGCGCGCCTCCTCGGCGGCGAGCGCGGCCCTGGCCTGCGCCAGCAGGGCCTGCTGCTGATCGCGCTCCTTCAGGAAACGCTGCTCGCGCTCGGCGTCCTCCTGTTTTTGCCGATCATGCTGCTGCAGCACCGCTTGCAGCAGCTCGTCGAGACTGCGCGGCGCCGGCGGCAGCGTTTCCGCCCGCGCCGGCAGCGGCAGCAGTGCCAGCACCATCAGCATCCAGCGGCTCATGGCGCGGTCTCCGGCGGCGGCAGCGGAATTTTGATCAGATCAGGCGTGATCTCCTTGCGGGCGATGCGCAGTCCCTGGGCGATGGAATCGCGATATTCCCCCGGCAGCGGCTGCAGGCGCCTGGCCGTTCGATCCCAGTAGCCCACTTCGCCGCCGTCGAGCGTCATGTAAAACAACGCCACGCGGCCGACGCGCAGAAAATTCACCGTGCGATCCTGCGGATCCTCCGTCAAGTCCTGATCCAGCGCGCTGGTGTAGGCCTCGATGGTGCGCCCGTATTCGGCCTCGACCTGGTAGGCCTCCATCACCCGCCGGTATTTCTCCGGCACGCCGACATCCGGCCGGTCAAGCAGCGCCTGCAGGCTTTGCAGCCGCGCCTCGCGCTCGGCCTTCAGAAACGGCGTGTCGAGCTTGATAAAGCTGTCCAGCGTGTCGACCATCTTCTTCAGCAGCGGCACAATCTGCTGCTGCAGGACCTGGGCGCTCGCGGTCTGCCGCGCCAGCGATTCCAGTTCATGCTGCTGCTCCCCGGCCAGCCGCTCGATTTGATCGTTGTAGGCGCGGAGGTCCTCGGTCCTGGCGAGGGTTTGACGATAGTCATTGAGCGCGGCGTCGGCCTCGCCGGCGAGCGTGTCGATGCGCTGCTGAACCTGCGCCGCCTCTCGGTTCTGCTGCACGGCGGCGTCGAGCGCGGCGTCGCCGCCGACGGCGGCGGTTCCGGCGCAAAACAGCAATCCGGCGGCCAGCGCCAGTCCCCGACAGGATTTCTTCATGGCTTGTCCCGGGAAATATTCCTGATGTTCGTCGATCGCGCGGTGCGCGTGTCCCCGCACGACACCGTATCGAAAATTCAAAAAGCGTGGCATGGTATGCGCAGACGAAACAGTGTTCAAGTCACCCGGGCAAGGAATTTCGTGAGTCTTCGATTTCGTTTGAACCTGCTCATCACGCTGAGTTTCGTGATCATGCTGATCGCGGGGACCGCGCTCATCATCCAGAACGCCCGCAGCTCCGTGGCCGAGGAGACGCAATCCACCGCGCAACTGACCCTGCGGCTCCTGCAGGTGGCCTTCAACAACATCCCCCCCGGCATCGATCCGCTGCAGCAGATCCTCATTCATCTCGCGCAGTTTGAGAAAACGCGGCATCTGCACATCGACTTTGAGTCGCCGACCGGCGGCCTCGACGTCGGTCTGCCGCAGGCGCAGCTCCATCATGAATCCGGCGCGCCGGACTGGTTCGTGCGCATGGTGGAGCCGCCGCCGCTGCAACTTGAGCGCACCGTGTTGCGCACCGGCGGTGACGTGACGCGCATCATCATCACCGCCGATCCCGCGGACGAGATACGCGAAGCCTGGCGGACGGCACGCACGCTGCTCGGCCTGCTGCTGATCCTGTGCCTGCTCTCCAACGGCATGGTGTATGTCTTCCTGGGGCGCGCGCTGAAGCCCATCGACGGCATCCTGCGCGCGATCGAGAGCGTCGAGCGCGGCAACTTCCACGCCCGCCTTCCGGACACCGGCCTGCCGGAGCTCGACGTCATCGCGCGCAAGTTCAATCTCATGGCCGGGGCGCTGGAGCGCAGCCGCGAACAGAACCGCCTGCTCACGCAAAAGTCGCTGGCGATCCAGGAGCAGGAGCGGCGTTATCTGGCGCAGGAACTGCACGATGAGCTGGGACAATCCATCAGCGCCATCAAGGCGCTGGCCGTCTCCATATTGCAGGCGGGCGGCGAGCCGCGACGGGCAAACGACAGCGCCCGCACCATCACCGAGGTGTCGCAGCGCATCTACGACACCGTGCGCGGGTTGATGAGCCGGCTGCGGCCGGTGATACTTGACGAACTGGGCCTGCTGCCGGCGCTGCAAAACCTGGTGGACGAGTGGAATGAGCACCACGGCGACGCCTTCTGCCGGCTGGAGGCCCCGGCCGAACTGCCCCCGCTCAAGGAGGAGGTTAAAATCAACCTCTACCGCATCGTGCAGGAGGCGCTGACGAACGTCGCCAAGCACGCGCGGGCGGGCGAGGTGGCGGTCACCCTGAATCCCGGCACCGCCCAGGACCACGGCATGCTGGAATTGCAGATCAAGGACAACGGCATCGGCATGACCGGCACGGCGGCCGGCGGGCTCGGTCTGCGCGGCATGCGCGAGCGCGCGGAGGCGCTCGGCGGGACCTTCGAGCTGGTCAGCGCGTCCGCCGGCGGCGTGTGCGTGCGGGTAAAGATTCCCATCGCGGGGGGGACGGCATGATCGCTTTCGACGACGGCGATGACAGGAAGATCCGCGTCCTGCTGGTGGACGATCACGCCGTGGTGCGCGCCGGCTATTCCGCGCTGCTGAAAAACACCGACTGCATCGAGGTCGTCGCCGAGGCGGAAAACGGCAACTCGGCGATCAAGATTTTCACCGACACGCAGCCGGACGTGGTCATCATGGATTTGTCGCTGCCCGGCATCGGCGGCCTCGACGCCATGCGCCGCATCCTGGCCCGCGATCCGCGCGCCCGCATCCTGGTGTTCAGCATGCACGAGGACATCGCCTTCGTGGAGCAGGCGCTCCAGGCCGGCGCCTGCGGCTACATCACCAAGAGCAGCGCGCCGCACGTGCTGGTGGAGGCGGTGCGACGCATCGCCGCGGGTGACATATACATGGACGGCGAAATCGCCCAGCGCATGGCGTTTCAGAAGGTCCGCGGCCGCGACACGCCGTTCGCCCATCTGTCCACGCGCGAGTTTGAGATCTTCTGCCTGCTCGCCGAGGGTTTGAGCGCGCAGGACATCTCCAGGCGTCTGTCATTGAGCTACAAGACGGTGGCCAATTACAGCACCCAGATCAGGAACAAGCTCAACGTCGACACCAACGCGGAGCTCACAAGACTCGCCATACGCCACGGCCTGGTGAAGGCATAATCGACTTGGGATGCTTTCCCGCCAACTGCGGGAAACATCTTGTTCCACAAAAATTGGAATTGCCCGCATAATTGCGCGGCCGTATTACAACAATACACCATTGAAATTTTTCACTCCGGGGGGAACGCATCGTGGCACGGCGAGGGGATGTTCTTTTCATGTCCTGTCTCATGCTGGCGCTGCCGGCGGCGGCCGGGGCGGCGGACGCCGGGCAACCGGCCACGGAAACCCTGCAGGAGATGGAAGTCGTCGGCGTCACGCCCACCCACGGCGTCGGCCTGCCCAAGGAGAAGATCCCGGTCAACGTCCAGTCCGCGACCAGCGATGACCTGGAGCGTTCCCGCAACCTCGATCTGACGGGCTATCTCAACAGCAACCTCGGCAGCGTCAGCATCAACGAAGGCACGGGCAACACCCTGCAGCCCGACGTGCAATTCCGCGGTTTCACCGCCTCGCCGCTGCTGGGCACGCCGCAGGGACTGGCGGTTTACGTCGACGGCGTCCGCGTCAACGAGGTGTTCGGCGACATCGTCAACTGGGATTTGATCCCGGACTCGATCATCTCCAGCATCAACCTGATCGGCGGCGCCAACCCGCTGTTCGGGCAAAACACGCTGGGCGGCGCGCTGTCCGTGCAGACCAAAAACGGCTTCACCAATCCCGGGTTCAGCAACGAGACCTACGGCGGCTCCTTCGGCCGCGTCGTCAACTCGTTCGACGCCGGCGGCAACAACGGCGCGCTGGGTTATTTCCTGAACGTGCGCCATTTCGACGAGGACGGCTGGCGCAAGGCCTCCCCCTCCAACGCCCTCAATCTTTACGGCAGCCTGGGCTGGCACACGCAGGAGAGCACGCTGGACCTGCACGTCTACAGCGGCGACACGTCATTGACGGGGCTGCAGCCCGTTCCCGTCGAACTGCTGGCGCAGGACCGCCGGGCCTTCTTCACCGCCACCGACACCACCGACAACCATCTCGCGATGGTGAATCTGGAGGGCGCGCACTGGTTCAACGAAAAAACGGAGCTGTCCGGCAACATCTATTACCGTTCGGTCGATACCGACGGCTTCAACAGCAACGTCGCGCCGTTCACTCCGGGCGGCGGCGGCTTCCTCGTGGACGACAACGGCAATCCCGTGCTCGATCAGAACGGCAATCCGGTGCCCAACGCCTTCGACGCCAGCAATGTCATCACCCGGACCCGGCAGCAAAGCTACGGCGGGGCGCTGCAACTCACCTTCCTGCAGGCGCTGTTCCAGCACAACAATCAATTCATCGCCGGCTTGAGCTGGAATCAGGGCCTGGTCGGGTTTAATTCGCAATCCCAGGCCGCGCAGCTGCTGCCCACCCGCTTCACCACCACCGATTCAAGCCTCTTCTTTCCCGACCTGGCCACGGGCTTGAGCGGCCGCAGCCGCACCGCCTCGGCCTATTTCACCGATACATTCTCGCTGTTGGACAAACTCAATCTGACCGTCTCCGGCCGCTACAACGACACCCGCATCCTGCTGACGGATGCCCTGGGCAACGACCCGCAGATCACCGGCACCAGCGAGTATCACCGCTTCAATCCGGCGGTGGGGCTGACGTGGCAGGCGCTGCCGTCGGTGAACGTGTACGGCGGCTACAGCGAATCCTCGCGCGCGCCGACGCAGGTGGAACTGGAATGCGCCGACGCCACCGCGCCCTGCCTGCTGCCGAACAGCTTTCTCTCCGACCCGCCGCTCAAGCAGGTGGTCGCGAGAAGCTTCGAGGGCGGCCTGCGCGGCCGGCTCATGAACGCCGTGGATTGGAACGTCGGCGCGTTCAGCACCACCAACAGCAACGACATCATCTTCCAGACCACCGGCGGGGCCAACGCCAGCCAGGGATTCTTCGCCAACGTCGGCGACACGCGCCGTCAGGGCGCGGAACTCAACCTGGGCGGCAAATACCGGCAACTGCGCTGGTTCGCGAATTACAGCTTCGTGGAGGCGACCTTCGAAACGCCGTTCGTGGAAAGCAGCCCGTTCCATCCCAATGCCGACGCCAGCGGCAAAATCCAGGTCAAAAGCGGGGACCGCATCCCCGGCATCCCGGAGCATTCGCTCAAGATCGGCGGCGATTATTCGTTCACGCCGCAACTGTCGCTGGGCGCGGATTTGATTTACAACTCCGGCCAGTTTCTGCGCGGCGACGAGGCCAATCTGCTCAATCCCACCGACGGCTACGCGATCGTCAATCTGCGCGGCCAGTATGAATTCAACAAGCATCTGACCGCATTCGCGAGCATCGAGAACCTGCTCGACACCGACTACGAAACCTTCGGCATTCTGGGCGATCCCACGCCCGTTTTCCCCAATTTCTCCAATCCGCGTTTCCTTGCCCCCGGCGCCCCCATTGGCGGTTGGATCGGCATTAAAATAAGCCTGTAGCAGGCTGATAAATAATATCTTTATTTTACAAGCTAAAGTTGTTTCGCAAATGGTATGAAATCTCCCGGCACCGACGCGCCGCCCCCTTTATCAAAGGGGGCAAAAAATCCATTCACGGCACCACGGTAGTTCCTGTACACCTTCTCCTTCAAGAGATGGGGAGCCGATACTTGCCTCGGTGGCTTCTCTCAACCCCCTTTGTCAAAGGAGGGGCGCGCGCGTCATCGCTCGGTATCGCCCAAACACCTGCAAAGATATCTCGTGGAGGCCGACTTCAAGCATTGACCTTCCCGAAGACACTGACTTCATTGCGCTTATGCTCCACCGTTTGCTGGCACCAGATGCGGATTTACCCGGACACCAGGACGTTGAAAAAAGGTCGCGCGCAGCGCGGCAGTCGGCTGAGTGTTTTACCCCCTTTGACAAAGGGGGTCGCGCGCAGCGCGGCAATCGGCTGAGCGTTTTACCCCCTTTGACAAAGGGGGTCGCGCGCAGCGCGGGGGATTTTCGCAGGTGTGTCTCGACTGCGGCAAAAATCACGGCCAGTACCGCATCCATTTCCTGTAACACCTGTCGATTATTAAATCGAAGTACACGTAATCCCTGCTGTTCAAGATAGTTTGTCCTCTCTGCGTCTAGTTCTTGCATCTGCGAATCGAGATGCTGGGCACCGTCAACTTCGACAACAAGTTTTGCCATCGGCGCGTAAAAATCCACCACAAACCGGCCAATAGGCTTCTGTCGATAGAACTGTATGCCCAGAATTTGTTTGCGCCGCACCCTCGACCACAAAACTTGTTCACAATCCGTTGGTTTGCTGCGCAGGTTCCGCGCGGTGAATTTCAGCCGTCTGTTGTATTTCAGCATGATCAAAATCTGGCGTGACTTGAAATCGCTCGGTACCTAAACGCCCCCCCTTTTTATTTCCAAGGATGGCAAAATCCCCCGGCGCTGACGCGCCGCCCCCTTTATCAAAGGGGGCAAGTAAAAACTCGCGGCACTTTACACTCCCCCTTTGGAAATGGCGGCGCCTTAGATGAAGCCCCGTTCCCTCTTCCAGCTTCCCCCTTTGGAAAAGGGGGATTGAGGGGGATTTGCCGCTTGCTGTAGATCAGGCCCCCGCGCGGGATCACAGTCAAATCCCCCGGCGCCGACACGCCGCCCCCTTTATCAAAGGGGGCGAACTTCAACGCAACGGTGTATTGAAATGATAGGCGATGTTCTTCAGTCGAGGACGATGACACCCCAGGGGCCCTTGCCCACCTCGACGTTGGTGATGACCTCGCCCTTGGCGGTGTCGATCACGGACACGGTGTTGTTGACGCCGTTGGTGGTGTACAGCCGGCTGCCGTCGCGGTTCAGCGCCAGTCCCCACACCCGCGGCCCCACCGGGATTTCACCCTTGACCTGCAATGTCTCCGCGTCCAGCACGAAGACCTTGTTGGCGCGGCCGCCGGCCACGTACAGCAGTTTCTGATCGCGGCTCAGCAGCACGTCCTTGGGCTTGGCCTCCTTTTCGCCGGTATTGCCGGTCTTGTCCACCTTGAGCGTGCTCATGTCCACGCGCTTGATCTCGCCGCCGACCTCGGTGGAGGCGTAGGCGTATTTGCCGTCGGCGGAGAAAGTGACCGAGCGCGGCCGCGCGCCCACGAGAATATTGGCCAGGATTTTGTGCTCCGGCACGGCGATGACGTGCAGCATGTTGGTCGATTCACTGGTCACGATCACCCGGCTGCCGTCGGGCGAGACCGCGACGCCCTCCGGCTCCAGCCCCACCGGCACCAGCGCCTTGCGCCTGCCGGTCCTCGGATCATAAACGGCGGCCTTGCCGTCGTTCTCCATGGAGATGTACATGTTGCCGTTCGGATGGATGGCGAACGCCTCCGGATCGGGCCCGGAACTGAACTTGCGAACGACCTTCATTTTTTTGGCGTCGATGACCGCAATCTTGCCTTCATCGCCCAGGGCCACGTAAACCCACTTGCCGTCCGGCGATTTGCCGATGCCGCGCGGCCGCTTGCCCACGGCGATTGTACTTTCCACCTGATTGGTGGCGGCGTTGATCACGGACACGGTATTGCCGGTTTCGTTGGTGACCCAAACCTGGCCCGCCGGTTCCGCCGCCGCGTCAAATCCCAGTCCTGTCAAAGCAGCTGTCAACATCCAGCCCGCAATCCGCTTGTTCATTCGTACTCCTTTCTGAATTTTAAAATTCAAATCCATTAGAAACGCCGTTCGCCCTGAGGTATCGAAGGGTGAACGACGCGATTCAAACACAAGGCCGTCGTGCTTCGATACCTCAGCACGAACGGTTTTTATGTCGCTTTGATTCAGCACCTACTGCTTGCATTCGACATTGCCGAGGCTGTCCAAATCCTCCACGCCCCGGGCGACACCCTTGACCGGCGCCTCGCCCACCAGCTTGTCACCTTCCACCAGCATCAGCGGCTGGCGCAACTGGCCGTTGGCGCGGAAATTCATCTCGATGCCCTTTTGACCGTCGAACTTGAGCTGCGTTTTGAGGAAATCCAGCACCGCGGCGGGATCGGCGCCCTGCACGCGGATGATGGTATCGCCCAGCATCTTCATCGCCGCCCAGCCGGCCCAGGCCGCATCGTCCATGGGCTTGTGATAGGCCTTCTCAAAGCGATCGTTGAGCTGCGTCGCCGAATATTTCTCCGCCGTGTGGTGCCAGGCTCGCGCCACGGCCTTGGAATGGGGATTCTTTTTCAGCCATTGCGCCTCGGCGTCGCGTTTCATCGCCCGGCTCGGGAGCACGTGCAGCAGATTGGCGCTGCATTGCTCGCGCAAACTGTCGTCATCCCGCGCGACATTGAGGACCGCAATACCGGGCAGCGCCGCAGCCAGTTTGCGCAGGTCCGCCGCGTCGGTCGCCGCAATCACCGCCACCGGATGCTTGTTCTTGATCGCCTGCACGTCCGTCGTTTGTTCCAGTTTGAAAGACTGGCCCAGAAATTCGCCCTGCTGATTGGCCTCCTTCAGGCCCTGGGCCGCGCCCTGCCAGGCCGAACTCTTTTTGTCGCCGTAATACGCCACCAGCGCGGCTTTTCCTCCAGCAACAGGCGCCGGACTTTCGTCATCAGCCGCCAGCGCCCTGAAGGAAATCAAACCCACGGACAAAATTACACACCCATATATATTGAGTTTCTTCAACCGGAAGCCCTCCTTAGATGATGATTTGACCATGCCGAATCCATTTTGACTGTGTCCATGTTAACCAACCATCTCTATGATGTTTTAAGGAAAATCTCCTAAAACACCCTTGATGTTTTATGACACTGCGTTAAAACATTTCACAGGAAGCTGAAGAATGCGAACAGCTTATACACAATGTTGTATAAAAGATACAATAATGCTGTTTCAGGCTTTTTTATGTTGTACTCAAGATGCAAAAAAGCTTGCAAACCATTTTGAGGGTGTATTATTCTACGCTCCGCGGATCGGAGGATTCGCACTGTTTCATGCGCTTGGGGGATCTTAAGCGGATGAGGCAACTTAAGCTTAAGTTTTAGAGGTTGGATACCAAACACTTCCGTTAGGAGGAAACACTAATGAAATTTGCCAAAACCAAACTCGCCGCCGCAATCGCCGCCGCGACCATGGCCTCCGCAGCCAATGCGGTAGTCGTGGTGGGAGGCGACAACGGCTGGTCAGTCAGCTTTGACGGCAACGTCAATGCCTTCTACACCTACATGGATCAGGACAATACTTCGACCCAGTGCACGAACGCCGCTGGCGTTGGAACGGCGTGCGTCGGCACCACGGTTTCTCATATGTCAGTCAAGGGCGAGCAGTCCTCGCGTGTGCATTCCGGGTTCCTGCCGGCGTTCTTCAGCTTCAACGTGACGAGCCCGACGGTGAACGGCTTGACCGGCAAGGCCCGCTTCAGCTTCGCCCCGACCATTCAGCGCAACAAGTCGTCCAACGGCGTCAATCTTGACACCTCGGGCGGCACGGGCCTGACTGGCGCGACCATCGACACTCGTGAAGTGCTGGCCGCGGTCGATGGCAGCTTCGGCGAAATCAGCTTTGGCCGCACGCTGTCCATCTATGGCCGCCAGGCGATTCTGCATGACATGACCCTGTTCGGCGTCGGCAACAACACCAACAACCCGGACTTCGGCACGGTGACCGCCGGCCGCATCGGCATCGGCTACCTGTATCCGGACTTCGAGGCCCGCTTTGCCTGGGCCTCGCCCGCTGTCAACGGCTTCAAGCTGGAAGTGGGCGCCTACGATCCGGTTGAGCCGGGTGGTCTGGCGGGTGGTCCTTCAACCCAGCAGACGGATACGCCGCGGTTCGAAGGTGAATTGACCTATGCGACCACCTTCACGGGCGGTGATGTCCTGCTGTGGGTGGACGGCATGTGGCAGTCGGTACAGAAGATCCCCTCCAATCTGGCGGGAGCCACTTTCAGTGAGGACCTGACTGGTGTGGGCGGTGGCGCCAACCTGAACTGGAACAACGTCGGCCTGACGGGGTACTACCAGCGTAACGACGGCACCGGCCTGCTGTTCAAGTTCCCGGGCTTTGGCGCTGGCGCTTCCATCCTCGGCAGCTCCTACAACTGCGACACCCCTGGAGCCACGGGCGTAAACGGCGGCGTGGGCACCGGCACCAATTGCAAGACCTCGGATCAAGACGAGTGGTACGTGCAGGGCACCTACACCTTCGGCGGCAAGACCAAGGTGGGTGTCAGCTACGGCGAGGCCAATCAGGATGGCAACACCGTGACCGTCGGTACCGGCGTGCCGTTTGCTGAGGTTCAAAACACCATGTGGTCCGTCGGCGTGTATCACGACCTGACCTCCTGGCTCAAGCTGATCGCCGAGTACAACAATGTTGAGCAGAGAAACACGCTTAACTTGGTCGGTCTCACTGCTGGTCCTGCCGGAGCAGGTATCAGGACCAAGGTCGAGGGTGGCTACGACAGCTTCAGCGTCGGCGCCTTCCTGACCTGGTAAGGCCCAGTTAAGAGTCTTAAATTTGTAGTTTCAAAAGGCGCATCTTCGGATGCGCCTTTTTTTTTGCGTGCTTAATTCCTCTCCCACAGAAAGACCCGTCCTTAACCAAGTCAAGGGAGAAGCAGAGGATGAGGGATTTTGCTAAAATCAACCTGTCGGAAAACAGCTGCCAGATAAAGACTGGTTCGATATTAGAGGAATACCATGAAATTCAACGTAACTTTGGAACGGGATGAAGATGGGATGTGGGTGGTCGAATGTCCATCGATTCCGGGATGCATTAGCCAGGGCAAGACCAGAGAGGAAGCGTTGCAGAACATTCAGGAAGCCATCCAGTCGTGTCTTGAGGTTCGCATGGAACGCGGCCTGCCACTTACTGTCGAGACGCGTCAAGTCGAGGTCGCTGCCTAGTGCCGCCACTGCCGGTTTTAAGCGGTCAGAAAATAGTACACGTTTTAAAGCGACTGGGTTGGCAGGTATCACGGCAACGAGGCAGTCATATCATTCTTTCCAAAACCGGCGAAAACGCCACGTTATCCGTTCCCAATCATGCTGAGGTGGCAAAAGGCACTTTGCGCAGTTTGATACGCGCTGCCAACCTGACAGTTCAAGAGTTTCTCGACGCTTGCAATAATGGTTGAGACAGCCGCCACTCCCGTCATTCGTCAAACCCTGGAAAAGGCCGTTCAGTTGCAGCAGCAGGGGCAGTTGCGACAGGCGAGCCGTTATATCCCCATCGGGAACCTCTTCAAATTCTTCCACACCTTGAAATACTGACGCTTGCATAATTGGTGAATGTGATGTGTCTCAGTGGCTATCGACATCAAATCCCCCCATCCCCGCTTCTTCAATGGGAGACGTGGGAAGTGGCATCAGATGGTGCATTAGATGGTGCCACCCCATCCCCCCTTTTTCAAAGGGGGGCGAGGGGGGATTTGCAAGGCGAAATGCCGGCACGAGCGTTCACCAATTATGCAGGTTTCACCAGTACCACTGAACATCATCATGGGTGGCGGGGATAAACTGTTGCGTCGAGCGGCGGAGTGCCACCAGCGTGGTGATCTCGCTGGAGCAGCCAGGCACTACCGGAAATATTTGGAAAAAATTCCCGGAGATGCGGAAGGATGGCACACGCTTGGCGGCATGGAATTCCAGCGCGGCCGAATTTCTGAGGCAGTAAACGCGCTTGAAAAAGCTGCTGCGTTGCGACCGCATGAAACCAGCTATTTGAACGATCTGGCCGGACTGTACCTGACGGACGGACGCCTGATGGAGGCCGAACAGGCGTGCCGAGATCTGCTCAAAAACAATCCGGACTATCTACCCGCCTCCTACAATCTGGCGCTGATCCGCTCGCGGCAGGGGCGCCTTCATGAATGCGCGCAACTGCTGCGTGAAATCACCGCCCGCAAACCGGACTGGGCGGCGGCGCATTACAACCTGGGCGTGGCGCTGGTCGAATTGGGCGATTACGACGCCGCGCTGCCGGCGTTCAAAATGGCGGTGCAATTGGAGCCTTACATGGCCGCCGGCCATTTCAATCTGGCCCGGACCCTGCGCGAGCTGGCCTTCGTCCGCGCCGCCATCGATCATCTCCGCAAGGGGCTGGAAATCGATCCGGACAACGTGGACGCCATCATCGATCTTGCCGACTTGCTGGCGGACGAGAACGAAATCAACGAAGCCATGCAATTGCTGGAAACCGCACGGTCGCGCCACCCCCAGGTCACCGTCATTCCAACCACGCTTGGCGCGCTTTGCCATCGCATGGGCGAGGCCCGGCGCGCAGAATTCTGGTTCGATTCGGCACTCACGATCAATCCACTCGACACCAGCGCCATTTTTGGCAGGGCGCAAGTCAGGCGTTACACCGATGCGGACCGCGACTGGCCGCAAATACTCGAACGGCAGTTGAGCGATGCGAATATCTCGGAGGGGCAGCAATCCGCGCTGCACTTCGCGCTTGGCAAGATTCACAACGACCTCGGTGATTACGACACGGCCTTCGCTCATTTTCAGGCGGCGAATGACGCGATCCACAAGACGACACACTATGATCGCCGGGAAACGGAAGCCTTCATTGACAACACCATCCGGATCTTTACAAAAGATTTCATCGATAAACTGCGAGCCATGGGTTCGGATTCCGATCTGCCGGTGTTCGTGGTGGGCATGCCACGCTCCGGCACGACGCTGGTGGAGCAGATCATCGCCTCGCACCCACAGGCGCATGGCGCCGGGGAATTGCGGTATTTCACCAGCATTTACAAACGACTGCCGCAACTGCTGCGCTCCAGCCAATCCACCCTGGACTGCATCTCCACAATGACGCCGGCCGCGGCTGCCAATATCACCGGCAATTACCTGGCGTTGCTCAGACGTCATTCAGCCACGGCTCTTCGTATTGTCAACAAGACGCCGGGAAATTTCATATTCCTCGGCCTCATCGCCGGCCTGTTCCCCGACGCCAGAATCATTCATTGCACGCGCGAGCCTCTGGATGTCTGCCTCTCCATTTATTTCCAATCCTTCAAGGAAGGTCATGACTATTCGTGGGACCTCTTGGACATCGGCCATTATTACCGCCTGTACGCGCGTCTGATGCGGCACTGGCGCGCGGTCATGCCGGATCGATTCCTGGATGTGAATTACGAGGAGCTGGTGGCCGGACCGGAAGCCGGGAGCCGGCGGTTGATCGGGTACTGTGGCCTGCCGTGGGACGATCAGTGCCTGCGATTCTACGAAACCAAACGGGAGGTCAAGACCGCGAGCCTCTGGCAGGTGCGGCAGCCCATCTACAAAACCTCCGCCGGGCGCTGGCAGAATTACGCCAAATATCTGGGGCCGCTGCAGGAACTTCTGGCCGGCGAGTCACCCTAACAGGCCATTCACCATCGGGGGAGATGGATTATAATGGGGCTCTCGATTAGGATCGGAAACATTCCGGCGTCGTCCACCGGTTTCCTTGGAACCGGTCCAGCATGGTGCAAGTCAATGACCAGATTTGATATTTCAAAGACATTCCGTCACCTGGCCATCCTGCTGGCGGCCTTCTCCATGCCCGCCCGCGCCTTCGATTTCCTGCCGGATTTCTTCGGCACAAAGGAACCCAAGGGCGTGTATGTATTCCAGGCGGGCCAGCAGTACGTCAAGATCGTCAAGCGCGAGAAGGGCGAAGGCAGCAACGCCCAGCCCGTCCGGCTGACGCCCCAGCAGGTGCGCACCGTCCTTGAGGGCATCAAGGTCCGCAAGGACACCGGCCTGCTTTCCGAAAACAACGAGCAGGTGCCGGTGTTCGTGGAGTCGGAAATCTCCACGCTCAGCGCCGCGATTTCCCGCGGACTGGAGCAGGCCAAGGCGGATGAAGACCTGATTTTCGTGGTGATCGGCATGCACGAGGGCATCCTTACGAAGGAGCAAATCGGCATCTCCGGGCGGGTGTTCTACGAAGACGGCAAGCTCAATCTGATCTTCGGCGAATTCAAGTCGCTGAGCGGCGTCAGCGAGGAAAAGGCCAGAAACCTCGCGGCCGGCTGCGGCGATTGCCCCGTCGATGAACGCACCAATCCGTTCAAGATCGCCACCCGCTCCGATGCCGGAAAAATGGACGATCCGATCGCGATTACGGAAGGCCTGGAATTCAAGACTTATGACAACAAGTTGCGTCCGGACTGGCTGGTCCTCGACGTCAACAAGATGGTGGCCGCCGCCGAGAAGATCAAAAACAAGCTGCCGCCGGCGCTGGAAAAGGAGCAGGCGCGCGCCCAGGCCGAGGCTGCCAAGGCCAATCTCGAACGGCGGCAGATGCGCGAGGAACTGGCGCGCATGCGCAAGGAGATGGATCAGATGCGCGCCAACGGCGGTTCGGCCTCCGGCGGCGAGTCCATTGAAGATCGTCTGGCCACCCTCGACAAAATGAAGAAGAAGGGGCTCATCACGGAAGAGGAATACGCCACGCGGCGCAAGCAACTCCTCGATCAGATTTAGCAGGCTCCTTAAATCCCCCGCCGCTGCGCGGCTGCCCCCTTTGCAAAGGGGGCTTTGCCGGTATGAGTTCCTCCACTGTCAATCTTCAGCTTCCCCCTTTGCAAAGGGGGCTGGAGGGGGATTTGGATTTCAGGCGCGATCGAAGCGGCCCCAGCGCAGCAGCACCGTCGGCAGGATCAGGAGATTCAGCAGCGTGGAGGACACCAGGCCGCCGATGATGATGGCGGCCATCGGGCCCATGATTTCGCGCCCCGGGTTGTCGCTGTTGAAGGCGATGGGCAGCATCGCCAGCGCCGTCACCAGCGCCGTCATCAAGATGGACGGCAGCCGCTCCTGGCCGCCGCGCACGAGGGTGTTGAGATTCCACGGCTCGCCCTCCTCCTCCACCAGGTGGCGGTAGTGGGACACCAGCATGATGGAATTGCGCGCGGTGATGCCGAACAGGGTGACGAAGCCGACCATGGAGCCGACGGACAGCGACGCGCCGGTCACCACCGCCGCCGCCACGCCTCCCAGCAGCGAGAAGGGCAGGTTCAGCAGCATGATCAGCACCAGCCGGAAACGACCGACGGCCATGTAAATCAACATCAGCACGCCCACCCCCGCCAGCAACGAATGCAAAATGAGCTCTTCGCGGGCCTGCGCCTGCTCGATGGCCGAGCCGGTGAATTCCGCGTAGGTATTGGCGTCGAACTTCACCTGCCAGCGCACCTTCGCGCGCAATTCCCGCATCAATGACTGCACGTCGCGCCCGGCGACGTTGCCGGTCACGGTCTGCACCCGCTGCGCGCCGCGGTGGAGGATGTTGTAACGGCCGTCGGTCTGCGTGACGTCGGCGACCTGTTCGAGCGCAATCACGGCGCCGTCGGACGTGCGCAGCGGCAACCGACCCACGTCCTCCGGATCATTCCGCGCCGCGCGGTCGAGGACGACGGCGACGTCATACGCCTGGTTGCCCTCGTAGATTTTTCCCACCTCCCGGCCCTCGAAGGCCGTCTGCATCGCCTCAACCACCTGCAAGGGCCGCAGGCCGAAGGCCGCCAGCCGATTCAGCCGCGGGCGGATTTGCAGCAGCGGCGTCCCCGAACGGGCGCGCACCTGCACGTCGGTGGCGCCCGGCAGGCGGCGGAAGATGTCCGCGATTTCCTGCGCCTTGGCGTCCAGCACCTCCAGATCCCGGCCATAGATGTTCACCACCACCGGCGCGCTGTAACCCGAGACGGTCTCGTCCACCCGCTCGGTGAGGAAGGTGTTGACCTCGAACAAAATGCCGGGGAAGCGGCTCAAGACTTGCCGGAGCTGATCTAGAATCCGTTGCTGCTCGTGGCCGGACAGCGGCACCAGATCCACCTCGTATTCGGCATAATGGCTGCCATAGGTGTCGGCGCTGCGCTCCGCCCGGCCCGCCCACTGCGACACCGATCGCACGCCGGGAATTTTCAGAAAATGCCGCGTCAGCTCGCCGCCCAGCCGCAGGGTTTCCGCAAGCGAGGTGCCCGGCTGGCTGGTGGTGTGGACGATGTAATGACCTTCGCGCAATTCCGGCAGGAAACGTCCGCCCAGCGTGGGAATGACGCCCACTCCCAGCGCGCAGACGGCCAGTGTCGCCACGACCGTGAGCCGCGGCGCGCGGGCGGTGATTCGCAGCGCCCGGCCGTACAACGGCTTTAAAAACCTCACCAGCGGCGGATCCCGGCTGGACAGCCGGGCCTTGCCCAGCAGCAGGTAGCAAAGGGCCGGCGTCACCGTCAATGCCACGCCCAGCGACACCAGGATCGCCAGTATGTAGGAGAATCCCAGGGGTGAGAACAGCCGCCCGGCCACGCCGCCCAGCGTCAGCAGCGGCACGAACACCAGCGCCACGATGAAGCTGGCGTAAACCACCGATCCGCGCACCTCCATCGAGGCGTTGAACACCACCCCGGTCGCGGGCAGGGGCCTTTGCAGGGCGCGATTCTGGCGCAGACGGCGGAAGATGTTCTCGGTGTCGATGATGGCGTCGTCGACGACCTCGCCGAGCGCGATGGCAAGCCCGCCCAGCACCATCACGTTCAGATTGACGCCCAATTGCCGCAGCACGAGGGCCGCGCCCAGCAGCGACAGCGGGATTGCCAGCGCCGAGATGAAGGCCGTGCGCAAATCGAAAAGGAAAAGAAACAGCACCAGGATCACGAACACGCCGCCCACCAGCAGATGGCCGGAAAGGTTGTGGACGGAGGTCTCGATGTAATTCGCCGGACGGAACAGATCGGGCGTGAGTACCACGCCCTGGGCGGACAGCGTTTGCTGCAGGTCCTTGATGGCCGCCTCCACGCGCCGCGAGACCGAAAGCGTATTGGCGCCGTACTGGCCGATGACCATCATGAGCACGCCGGGCCTGCCGTTGACGGCGGCTGCGCCGATGGGCGGCGCCATGCCGTAGGCGACATGGGCCACGTCCCCGAGGGTCACATTGCCGCCGTTGGCGCGCGTGAGCACGACCGCCTGCAATTCGGCCGGCGTGATCGGCAGGCCCACGGTGCGCAGCGCGATGCGTTGATTGCTGTTTTCGATGAAGCCCCCGGCGCTCACGCCGGTGGCCTCCCGCGCGGCCTGCAGCACATCCTCCAGCCCCAGTCCATACCGTCGCAGCCGTTCCGGCAGAACCTGGATCTGCAGCTGCTTCACCTCGCCGCCGAAGACGTTGACGTCGGCCACGCCCTGCACGCTCAAAAGGCGCGGCACCACCGTGTAGTCGGCCAGGCTGCGCAATTCCATGAGGCCCAGCCGGCCGGAGGTCATGCCCATCGTCAGGATGGTCGCGGAGGAGGATTCCAGCGGCACCATCACGGGAGGACCGGCGCCTTCCGGCAGGCTGCCTGTCAGCGCCGCCAGCCGCTCGCCGACCTGCTGCCGGTTGAGATAGACGTTGGTGTTGTCGGCGAAGACGGCGGTGACAATCGACAGCCCCTGTATCGACTCCGAGCGGACGTATTTGAGGCCGATCAGTCCGCCCAGGGCGTTTTCCACCCGCTGCGTCACGAGAATTTCGACCTGCTCCGCCGCCAGCCCCGGCGATTCGGTCTGCACGATGACCAGCTTGGGCGCGAACTCCGGAAAGATGTCCAGCCCGGCCCTGAACAAGTCATGCACGCCGTAGGCCAGCAGCAGCAGCATCAAACCCACCACCACGCCGCGAAAGCGGATGGCGAAATGAACGATGGCGGCTAGCATGTGATGACGGCTCGTGCGGCGGTTTGCATTCAGTCGCGGCCGTCGTCCTCACTGGGTATGCGTCCCCGAAACTCCTCGGCGAACAACATTTGCGCCCCCCGCACCACGACGCGATCGCCGGCCTTGAGACCCGCGGTGATGAACCAGCCTCCGCCCGTCTCCTCGTGTTCCGGAAGCGGCGTGCGCACGAACAGATCATCGGCCGCCTGCCGGTATGCCCAGAGTTGATCGGCGTACCAGATCACCGCGGAGGCCGGCACCTCCACGCCCTGGCGCGCCCCGCCCGCGCCGGGAACCCAGGCGTCGAGCCGCATCCCGACGCGCAGGCCGTCACCGGCGGTGCGGAAAAAATAGGTCTCTCCCTGAATCCCGCCGTCCGTCTGCACGGCGGACGCAATCAATCGCGCCTGCCGGGCGCGGGCGCGATCCCCGGCGGCGTCCACCCAGACATCATCGATGCCGGCGGGCAGCGTCCCGCCGGGCCTGAGGGTGACCAGCAGCAACACCTCGCGGTGGTTGATGAAACTTTCCAGCGGATCGCCTGAATCGGCGAGGGCCATGGACGCCAGCGTCGCGCCCCACTGCTGCTCGATCTGGGCATGCAGGTCCAGCAGGCGCTGCTCCACGCCCTTGAGCCGGGCCTGATCCTGCATCAACTGCGTCTCGGCTTCCCGCAATTGCCTGCCGGACACGGCGGTGTCCTCGCCGTGCAATACGCGCAACCGCGCGACGTTGCCGGCCTCCATGTTCACGCTGCCGCGCAGGGCCTCCCGTTCCGCGAGCGCGGCGTGGTGATTCGCCTGCGCCTCCACCAGCGGCTGGGTGTCGATGACTCTCGCCGACGCCCTGGACTCGACGGCGCGCGTCAGCGGCGTGAGTTCGATCAACTGCACGCCCGTCTGCCGCTGCTCGGCCGTCGTCATCTGCACGGCGGACAGGCCGTCCACCCGCCGCACCCGCGACGCCGGTTCCGGTTCCGGCTCCCGCGCCGTCGCCCGTTCCGCCCGGTCCCCGGCCGTCTCCTTCGCGCTTTCGTCTGCCGGCGCGCCGTGCCACGCCTGCCACGTTCGCTCGCGCCACGCCCATGCCAAGGCGCCGATCGCGGTGATCAAGAGCAGCGTGATCAAGGTTGATTTTTTCATGGCGATGCCCCGATGTTTTCGAGCAGGTAGTCCTGAACGACGTCCTCCAGCCTGAGAAACTCCCGCCACGCCTGCAGGCGCAGTTCGTGGCCCGCCAATGCCGTGCCCAGCGTCTCCAGGCGGGCGCGGATCAACGTCAACTGATCGGTTTCCTCGAGTTGAATCTGGCGTTTGACCTTCTCTTCGTTCGCCGAAAGCTCCGTCAGCAGCGGCGCGGCGGTCGCCGCCGCCGTGCGCGCCGAAAGATAGGCGCGGCACTCCTGCTCCAGGCGCGCGATCACCTGGGATTGCAGGGATTCGAACCGGCGCGCCTCGAGCTCGCGCCGGGCCTTCGCTTCCGCGATCGGCCCCTCATTGCGGTTGAGCACCGGCAGGGCCAGCGTGGTCGCGATCATCCAGATGTTGTCGGTTTGATCAAAAAGGTAGCCGGGGTTCAGCGTCAGATCGGGATATTGCCTTTCGATCTCCGTGCGCAGGTCCGCCTCGGCCACCTGATACTGCTGCAACTGGCGGCGGATATCGGCGCGTCCCGTCAGGGCCTGCTTTTGCAGCGCCGGCCTCGAAATGGCATCCGCCGGCGGCAGCTGCCGGAAAATGTCCGGCGAAAGATTCGCGCCCTCCAGCGAGTCCGCCGGAACGGCAAGCGCGCCGGCGAGCGCCACCCGGGCGTTTTGCATTTGCGCGGCGGCGGCGCCGAGCGCCAGCCGCGTGCGCTGCAGGTCCAGCCTTGTGGCGCTGACCTCGAACAGATTGGCCTCGCCCAGTTCGGCGCGCCGCTCAAGCAACCGCACGGCCTCCTCCTGCGTCCGCACCTGCTGCTGCAGCAGGTCCCGGCGGGTGGCGGCGTCGAAATAGTTCAGCAACTGCTCGCTCACGTCACGCCTCACCGGCCAGGCTTGCGCGGCCTCGGCCAGTCTGGCGACTTCGACGGCGGCCTCGGCCTGCGCGATTCTTGCGGCCCGTTTGGCCGGCCGCTCGAACAGCCAACTGAGCGCCGCGCCCGCGCTCCACAGCGTGGGCTGCCCGTTGAAATCGCTGTGATGCTCCACCTGCGGCGTCAGTTCCGGGTTGGGCAGTCCGCGCGCCGTCAGCACCTGGGCCTCGGCCACGGCCACGCCGGCGCGCGCCTCGGCGGGCTCCGGACGGTAATACAACGCGGCCGCGGCCAGCGCCCGCCGATCCCACGCGGGCAGCGGCCACTGGGTGACGCGAATCCCCTGCCGCCGGAGAAAATCACGCAGGCCGACACCCGTCAGGGTGCGTCCGGCAAACGCCGACGGCAGGGCCTCCGGGTCGATCGGTTTGGCCTGATAGGTCTGCATGGCGCAGGCGGCGAACATTCCCGCCCAGGCGACAAACAGCAACCCGCGGATGCTGGATGCCATTTTTTTTGTTGTGTCGGTTCGCATGCTCCGGCATCCACAGACACGCCCATGCGCGCCGTTTCGCATGCGCGATGGTCTTCAAGCCGTGATCAGTGCTGGTGATTCAGACCGGAGCGCCCGGCGGCCTGCCCCGGCGCGGCTTCCTTCTGGTATTTCGCCTTCCATTCCTCGTACGGCATGCCGTAGACCAGGTTCCTGGCCTCGTCTTTGGTCATCCTCATTCCGCGCTCCTCGGCGGCCGCCTGATACCAGTTCGACAGGCAGTTGCGGCAGAAGCCGGCCAGGTTCATGAGGTCGATGTTCTGGACGTCGGTGCGTTTGCGCAAATGCTCCAGCAGGCGCCGGAAGGCCGCCGCCTCCAGTTCAATCCGGGTTTTTTCGTCCACAAGAGCCTCTTTCGTCGCGATAGGTAACAGGATGGGCTATTATACGCGCCTAATTTTTCACGGGATATTTCCTCATGGATTCCGACCGGAGGATGGAGCAACCCTCGGGCGGCGCGCGGCATCAAATCATCGTGGTGGGGGGCGGCGCCGGCGGCTTCGAGCTGGCCGTCAAGCTGGGCCGCCGCCTCGGCCGGCGCGGCCTGGCGGACGTGACGCTGGTCGATCGAACGCCCGTGCACATCTGGAAACCGCTGCTGCACGAGGTGGCGGCCGGCACGCTCAACGCCAACGAGGACGAGCTCAACTACCTCGCCCATGCCCACTGGAATCATTTCCGCTTCCGCCTCGGATCGCTCGAGACGCTTGATCGCAAAAACAGGACCATCGTGCTGTCGCCCTCCTTCGATGAGCAGGGCCGGGAATTCATCCCCCGTCGCAGCTTCCACTATGACACCCTGGTGATCTGCGTCGGCAGCCAGGCCAACGACTTCGGCATCCCCGGGGTGCGCGAACACTGCCTGATGCTGGACACCCGCGAACAGGCGGAGCGCTTCCACCGCAACCTGCTGTACCGCTGCTACCAGGCCAACGCCCAGGAGGCGCCGCTGCGCCCGGGCCAGCTGCACATCGCCATCGCCGGCGCCGGCGCAACGGGCGTCGAGCTGTCCGCCGAGCTGCACAGCGCCGTGCGGCAGCTGGTGTCCTTCGGACTCGATCGTTTGGATCCGGAACGCGACGTCCGCATCCACCTGATCGAGGGCGCGCCGCGCGTGCTGCCCGGCCTGCCGGAGCGCATCTCGGCGGAGATCGGGCAGCTGCTCCGGTCGCTCGACATCCAGGTCATGACCGGCGAGCGGGTGACGCGCGCCACCGCGGAGGGGTTTCACACCTTAAGCGGCAAATTCATCCCCGCGGAGATCAAGGTCTGGGCGGCCGGCATCCAGGCGCCGGAGGTGCTGAAAAACCTGGACGGCCTCGAAACGAATCACATCAACCAGCTGGTGGTCCGCCCCACGCTGCAGACCACGCGTGACGATGATATTTTTGCCTTCGGCGACTGTGCCGCCTGTCCGCTCGGCGACGGCAAATCGCTGGTGCCGCCGCGCGCCCAGGCCGCGCATCAGCAGGCCGCGCTGCTGGTGAAATCCATCACCCGCCGCCTGCGCGGCGAGTCCCCGCTTCCGGAATATCGCTATCAGGATTTCGGGTCGCTCATCAACCTGAGCCACCACAGCACCATTGGCAATCTGATGGGCAATTTGATGGGGCGATCAGGCACCTTCTACCTCGAAGGGCTGTTTGCGAGACTGGCCTACCTGTCGTTGTACAAGATGCACCTGCTGGCCATCCAGGGGTGGTGGCCGGTGACGCTGAGGACGCTGGCGGATCTCCTCAGCCGCCGCACTAAACCCCGCCTGAAGCTGCATTGAGCGGCTGCAGGTGCGAGAGGCGCCGCCAGGTCAGCAGCGCGATCACCGGCGAGCAAATGGCCGCGCCAATCAGCACGGGCTCAAGCCATTCCAGCCAGGCCAGCGGCCCGAACAGGTACAAGGCGTCGTCGAAATCAAACCCGGCCACGCCCGAGTAAGCCTTGCGGCCGCTGTCGTTGAATTTCTCCAGTCGCTCCGACCACACCGAGGCGACGGCGACCGCAACCCCCGCCACCAGACCCAGCGGCACGGCCCACACGCCGAGATGGGAATGCCGCAACCCCACGCCTATGGAAAGAAACAGCAACGCGTTGAGGATGACGTCGGTGACATAGTCGTAAAGATGGCCCGTCGCGCTGCTCCTGCCCGACAGACGCGCCAACTCGCCGTCCGCGCGATCCAGAAAAGCGGAGCCCACCCACCAGACGCCGCCCCAGATTTCACTTGCGCGCGTGCCGTAGGCGAATGCGGCGCAGGCCAGAAGCCCGCTCAGGAAACGCAGCGTGGTCAGGTGGTTGGGGGTCACCGGGGTGCGGAGCAGCGGGCGGACGAGGCAGCGCGCCAGCCGGTGCGTCCATGAGGTGTACGGCGCGGTGATTTTCAGCGAAGGCCGCCACATGTTCCACCTGATCCGTCTCCGGCCGCCACGCCGGTCTGCGGCGCCGCCTCAGCCCTCGCTGCCGCGCGCGCGCAGGAAATGCATGAATTCCACGCCTTCGCGCAGGCGCCGCTTCATCATTTCCCAGCTCTTCAGCATCTCCCAGGTGATGGCGGCGATCTTGCGCGGCCGGAAATAAAACCGCTTGTAGAACTCGGCCACCGCCTCGAAGATCTCATCCTTGCCGAGATGGGGGTAATTCAACGAGCTGATCTGGAATCCCTCGGTCTGCACCAGGTGCCTGCCCTGCTCCAGCAGCCAGCCGTTCTCCACCGCCTGCTTGTAGAGCGCCGTGCCGGGATACGGCGCGGCGATGGACACCTGGATGGTGTGCGGATTGATCTCCTGTGCGAAACGTATGGTCTCCTCGATCGTCTCGCGCGTCTCGCCCGGAAGACCCATGATGAAGGTGCCGTGGATGGTGATGCCGAGTTTGTGGCAGTCGGCCGTGAAGCGGCGGGCGAATTCCACGCGCATGCCCTTCTTGATGTTGAACAGGATCTGCTGGTTGCCGGTTTCGTAGCCGACCAGCAGCAGCCGCAAACCGTTGTCGCGCATGACCTTGAGCGTCTCATAGGGAACGTTCGCCTTGGCGTTGCACGACCAGGTCACGCCCAGTCTGCCGAGACCGCGGGCGATTTCCTCGGCGCGCTTGAGGTCATCGGTGAAGGTGTCGTCGTCGAAAAAGAATTCCTTGACCTTGGGGAAGAGCTTTTTGGCGTGCGCGATCTCGGCCACCACGTTGTCGGCGCTGCGGGTGCGGTACTTGTGGCCGCCGATGGTCTGCGGCCACAGGCAGAAGGTGCAGCGCGACTTGCAGCCACGCCCGGTGTACAGCGACACGTAGGGATGCAGCAGGTAGCCGATGAAATAGTCCTCGATGACCAGGTCCCGGTGGTAGACGTCCACCACCCACGGCAGCTGGTTCATGTCGTGCAGAATGGGGCGCTCGGGGTTGCGCACGGCGCGGCCGTCCCGGCGGTAGGTGACGCCCTGCACCTCCGCCAGCGGCCTGCCCTCGGCGATTTCCTTGATCGTGAAATCGAACTCCGCGTGCCCGACGTAATCGATCGCCGGCGAAGCCATGAGTGACTCCTCCGGCGCCATCGCCACGTGGGCGCCGACGAAGCCGATCATGAGCCCGGGATTCGCCGCCTTGAGCGCCTCGGCCACCTTGATGTCATTGTGGAACGACGGCGTGCTGGTGTGCAGCACCGCCATCTCGAAATTCCGCGCCAGCGGCGTAATCTGCTGGAGCGACAGCCCCCGCGCCGGGGCGTCGATCAGCTTGCTGCCGGGAACCAGGGCGGCGGGCTGCGCCAGCCAGGTCGGATACCAGAACGAACGGATTTCGCGCTTGGCCTGGTAGCGCGAACCGGCGCCGCCGTCAAAACCTTCATAGGAGGGGGGATTCAGGAACAGTGTCTTCATCATGGGTGCTACACCCCTTGTTGGGAAAGAAGTTGGCCGCCTTTGTCGATGGAGAATCGCCGGCCGCGCCAGGAAACATCGCGGCCCAGAAAGCCCGCCGCCCAGATCAGGAATCCCAGCAGGTCGCGCAGCGGCGCCAGCCACGGCGCGGCCGGCTCCCGGATGTGGAGCCTCCACCGCGCGACGAAGTGCATCAGCACGCGCAGTCCGGCGGCGGCGGCCACCAGACACCATGCCAATGTTTGCAGAATGCCCGCCCGCACGTCGATGGCGGCGCACAACAGCGTGACGGGCACAGCGTAGGTGATCGCGGACAGGGCGTAGCCCGCCGGCTCCAGCGACAGTATCGTGCGGGCCCAGCGCAATTCGCGTCCCAGGGCCGATCCGAGATCGGGCTCGGCGATGATGTTGTCCACGACGTAGGGGGACAACACCACCCGGTATCCCGCCCGGCTGATGCGCTTGCCGAGCATGTGATCGTCGGCCAGCAGCGACGCCAGGGAGGCGAATCCGCCGGCGGCCGCGAGCGCCTCCCGGCGCACCGCCATGGTGGAGCCGAAGCAGAAATCCAGTTTCCTGAAACGCAACGCCACCAGCACCGAGGGCAGGAACCATTCGTTGATCGCCATCGCGCTCAGGCGCGAGGCCAGGCCGGCGGCGGGCACGCCGCGGTACAGGCAGGTCACCGCGCCCACGCGTCGATCGGCGAATTCGGCCGCCAGCGCCCGCAGATAGTGGCGCTCCACCCGCATGTCGCTGTCGGCGATCACCAGGATGTCGTGTCTGGCGGCGTGATACATGTTGGCGAGATTGCTGACCTTGTAATTGCTGCCGGTCAGCCGGTCATCCACGACCAGCTGGAGATCGCGCCGCGGGTATTCCCTGATCAGCCTGCGCACGACGTCCACGGCGGGATCCGACGTCTCGCGGACACCGAACACAATCTGGCAGTCCGGGTAATCCTGCTCGCAGAACGAGCGCAGGTTTTCATAAAGCGCCGTCTCCAGGCCGCAGATAGGCTTCAAAATCGTCATGGGCGGCAGGGCCTCCGTTCCCGGGCGCGGCGGGACGTTCTTGAACCGGTACAACCGCCAGGCGGCGTATGCCACGTAGCCCAGCGACAGCAGGCTCAATGCCACGCCGGCCATTGCAATCAAGGTGGGCACACCCGTCATACCTGCGAATTATAACCCATTGTTAACAAGGATACTTTCATTGATTTCGCCGAAAACTCCCGAAACTTCGACCCGCCGATTCCCCCTTGAACTCAATTCTCGCACGACTGACAGCCCGCCGCCATATGAACCCCGCCATTTCCGCCGCCGGCGGCCGCCGGGCCCATCATTTGAGGCCGTATTTTTTCATCCGGGTGCGCATGATCATGCGGGTGATGCCGAGCTGGCGCGCGGCCTCGGAAACGTTGTTGTTGGTCCGCCGGAGCGCGCGTTCGATCAGCAGCTTCTCGGCGGCCTCCAGGCTCATGCCATCAAGCGCCGCCTCCCCGCCGGCGACGGCGGCGGGCGCGCTCAGCATCAGGCTCCCGGCCTTGATCGGCCCCCCGCCGGAGAGCAGCACCACGCGCTCGATGAGGTGCTTGAGCTCGCGCACGTTGCCGGGCCAGTGGTAGCGGCGCAACGCCTCCAGCGCCGCCGGCTCGAACTGCGGCTCGCGCTGGCCGTAGCGCACCGCCGTCTGTTTGGCGAACTCGCGCGCCAGCAGCAAAATGTCATCCCCCCGCTCCCGCAGCGGCGGCATTTTGATGGTGAGCACGTTCAGCCGGAAATACAGGTCGGAGCGCAGCCGCCCCTCCTTCACCATCGTCTCCATGTCGCGGTTGGTGGCGGCGATGAACCAGCAGCGCACCGGCCGCTCATGGGTGCTGCCCACGCGGCGCAGCGTGCGCCGTTCCAGCACCGCCAGCAGCTTGACCTGCAATTCCGGCGGGATCTCGCCGATCTCGTCCAGAAACAGCGTGCCGTCCTCGGCCGCCTCGATGAGGCCGGTGCGCTCGATATGGGCGCTGGTGAAGGCGCCCTTCTCATGGCCGAACAGTTCCGCCTCGATCAAATCCTTCGGCAGCGCGGCGCAATCCATGTGCACGAAGGGACGTTCCCGGCGCGCGCTCAGGTTGTGCAGCAGGCGCGCCGCCACGTCCTTGCCGGTGCCGGTCTCACCCTGGATGAGCACGGTCGGCGGCACGACATCGGGGCTGGCCACCAGCGCGCCGATGCGCTCGGCCTGCTGGCGGAAATCACGGATGGGACCGCAATCGCCAAGGAAGAACTGTCCCAGATTCTCCGTCTTGGCGCTGCGCTCGCGTTTGCGCGAATAGGCGAGGCTGCGGGTCAGCTCGGCCTTCGACAGCACCTTCTGGACGTTGACCAGCAATTCATCGAGGTCGATGGGCTTCTTGAGGTAATCGAGCGCGTTCAGCTTCATCGCCGCCACGGCGTCCTCCAGCTCGCCGTAGGCGGAGAGCACCAGCACCGGCACCTCCGGCCCCAGCCCGTTGCGCAGCCGGCCCAGGAAATCCAGCCCGGAGCCGTCCGGCAGCCGCATGTCGAGCAGGATCAAATCGGGCTGTTGTTCCCTGCAGAACGCCTCGGCGCGCGCCAGGGTGCCGGCGTGATGGCACTGGTAACCTTCCCTGGCCAGCCGCTTGAGCACCGCCTTGGCGAACAATTCCTCGTCTTCAACAATCAACACATGCATTGCGTATCTCCATCATTCCGCCCGCGGGGCCGGCGGCGCGGTGATGACGACGCGCGTCCCCGAGGGCTCGTTACGTTTGAATTCCAGCTGCCAGCCGTGCGCGCGGCAGACCTTGTAGGCCACGGGGATGCCGAGCCCGGTGCCGAAGCGCTTGGTGCTGGGACCCGGCTTGAGTCCACGGGGTTCCGGCAGGAACGGCATGCCGGGCCCCTGGTCGGCCACGATGATTTCAAGACTGGCGCCGCGCGCGGCGGCGCCCACCGTGAGGACGCCGCCCTCCGGCGAGGCGTCCACGGCGTTGGACAACAGCCCATAGAGGGCCTGCTCCATCAAATCGGCGTCCACCTCGACCTCCGCCTCCGTGTCCCACGGTTCCTTTCTAATCTCCAGCCTTTTCTCCGCCAGCCGCGGCTGCAACAGCGTCAATGCGGCGTCCAGAAGCTGCGTGGGGCGGCGCCGGACGGGGGCGGGTTTGAGTGGGTGCAGGTAGGACACCAGCGCGCTGACCCAGCGTTCCAGCCGATCGACGGTGTCGACGATGGCGTTCTTGATCTCGGCGACCTCCGCCGGCTGATCGGCGTGCTCCAGCAGCTGCGCGCTGGCGCGGATGGTGGCGAGGGGATTGCGGATGTTGTGCGCGACGACCGGCACGAGCGCCCCGAGGGCGCTGTTTTTTTCGCTCTCCACCAGCGCATCGCGGCTGCGCGCCAGTTCGCCGGCCATGTGGTTGATGGTGCGCGCCAGGTCCACCATCTCGTCCACCCCCCGCTCCGGAAGGGGTTGCTGCAATTCGTCGCGGCTGATCCGCTGCGCGCCCGCCATCACCGCAGCCATCGGTTCCACGAATCCGCGCCTGAGCCAGCGGCGCGCCAGCACGATCAGGGTCAGCGCCAGAATGATGGGCAGCGGCAGGACGACGGGGGCAATCCGCGTCCAGCGCCGCAGCGTCTGATCGATCACCTGATGCTCGGCCTGGATGACCCCGCTGAATTTCGACAAGGCGGCCTCGAATCCGCCCACCAGCTCCTGCTCGTAGCGCGGATCGAGAACCTTGATGCGCACGCTCTGGGTGGGCAGGTAGGGATCGGAAAAAATGTGGTTCATGTCGCTTTGCAGGATGCGGTAGGCCTGCTGCAATCCCTGAATGGCCTGCCGCTCATCCCCCCGATCGGCGAGCTGGCGCAGGTCCTTGAAGTGCTGATCCATCAGGCGGGAATAACTGCCGTACAGCTCGAACGCCTCCGGATTCTCCACCATGCGGGCGTAGAGGACTTCCTTGATCTGACGGAACAGGTCGCCGCGGATCTGCTGCGAGAGATAGGTCAGCTCGTTCAAGCGCACCAGCTCGGCGGAGTTCTTCTGCCAGAAATACGCCCAGGTGCCCCCCAGCGCGCCGGTCACGGCCACCAGGAAGAGAAAGGCCAGTTCCTGGGCCAGCAACACACTTCTCAAGGAGGACGGCCGCCGCATGCGCGCCAAAGTATACCGCAGCGGCCCCCCTGTCACGGTGGATGACGGTGGTTTGTTAGAATGGCGGGGCATATGAACGCCGCCCCCGCTCCTGCACCCGCAGTCACCACCATCCAGGCCCGCGGTCTGCGCAAATGCTACGGCGACCATGTGGCCGTCGCCGGGCTGGATCTGGACATTGCGGAGGGGGAGTTCTTCGGCCTGCTCGGCCGCAACGGCTCCGGCAAGACCACCACCCTGCACATGCTGTCCACACTCATCCGCCCCACCAGCGGCACGGCCAGCGTCGCCGGAGAGGACATCCTCGCCCGGCCGGTGGCGGTGCGCGCCCGCATCGGCCTGGTGTTCCAGGAATCGGCGCTGGATCGCAGCTTGAGCGTCGAGGAGAACCTGCAATTCGCCGGCGCCCTCTATGACCTGCCCCCCGCCCTGGTGCGGCGGCGCACGGATGAACTGCTGAAGCTGTTCGATCTCGGCTCCAAACGCCGCGTGGCGGTGGGCGCGCTGTCCGGCGGCATGCGCCGCGCGCTCGACATCGCCCGCGGCGTCCTGCACCGCCCCCGCGTGCTGTTTCTCGACGAGCCGACCATCGGGCTCGACGTCATCAACCGCCGCGCCATCTGGCGCTTTCTCGCCCGCCTGCGGCAGGAGCAGGGCGTGACCGTCGTGCTCACCACGCATTACCTGGAGGAGGCGGTGGATTGCGACCGCGTGGTGTTCATGAGCCACGGAAAAATCATCGGCAGCGGCAAACCGGTGGAACTCATCCGCTCCCTGGCGACGTCGATCCTCGAAATCACCGCCGATGACGCGGCATCGATCATCGCCCGCTTGAAGCCCATACTCGGCGATTGCATCCAGGACGCGGACCACGTCCAGTTTCGCGTCCGGGACGGAACGGCGACGCTGGCCGACTGGCAGCGGCAATTGCCGCCGGTGCACGCGCTGGCGCTGCGCGAACCGGACTTGAATGACGTTTATGTGTGGATGAATCACGGCGCGGGGGGGACGCCGGCGTGAAACGCGCAATCGCCGCCATCATCGGCCGCGAACTCAAGCGCATGGTCAGGCAGCGCGGGCGGCTCGTCGCCGCGATGATCCGGCCGCTCGTCTGGCTGTTCATCATCGGCAGCGGTTTCCAGGCGCTGGTCGAGGGCGGCGGCCAGGGGCACTACAAGCAATTCATGGTGCCGGGCCTCTTGTGCATGGTGCTGCTCTTCGGCGCCATGCTGGCGGCGCTGTCGCTGGTCTATGACAAGGAATCCGGCGTCATGCGCATGCTGGTCATCGCGCCGTTCTCGCACTACTGGATCGTGCTGGCGCGCATCCTGAGCGCCGCCATCGCCGCCATCTTCCAGGCGCTGCTGCTGGTGGTGGTCCTGATCTCCTTCCGCCTGTTCGGCCTGGATTATTTTGGCCTGCCCGCGAACCTGTCGTTGTCCGCGCTCGGACTCGTGCTGACCTCGCTCACCTGCGCGACCACCGGCATGCTGATCGCCGTCCACAGCAAAACGCTCGACAACTTCGCCGTCATCATGAACTTCGTCATCTTCCCGATGTTTTTCCTGAGCGGCGCATTGTACCCGCTGGAACACCTGCCGCCGATCCTCAAGGCGTTCGCGCTCGTCAATCCGTTCAGCTACGGCGTGGACCTGATGAAACACTCGATATTGAGGGACGTCCCCGCGAACTTTTCCGCCGACCTGAACGTCGGCACCGACATCGCCGTCATGGCGGCTTATATCACCCTGGGCACAATCGTCGCCTGCCTGCGCTTCTCGCAGGTATCCGTGCGCGAAAAACTGGCGAAGGCCCTGAGCGGATCCCGCCGCGCCTGAATGAGGCCTCCAATCCGGCGAGGGATGACGCCCATGCGGATCCAAATCAAACGCGTCTACGACCAGCCCGCCCCGGCCGACGGCCGCCGCATCCTCGTCGACCGCCTCTGGCCCCGCGGCCTTTCCAAGGCCGGCGCGCGGATCGAGTTCTGGGCCAGGTCCGTGGCGCCCTCCAACGACCTGCGGCGCTGGTATGGCCATGATCCCGCCAGATGGGAGGAGTTTCGCAGGAGATACTTTGCGGAACTGGACGCCAATCCCGGCGGCGTGGCGGAACTGCGGGCGCATCTCGGCGCCGGCACGGTGACCCTGCTGTTCGGCTCGAAGGAAACGCGCCTCAACAATGCCGCGGCCTTGTACGAATATCTCAAAGCGCATTCCCCGGATCGTCGCCGCGCCGGCGCCGGAACCCGGCGACGCGCAAAACCCGCCCGCCGGCGCAAAGCGGGAACCGCGCGATGAGCGGCTTCAGCAAGCATGGTTGAACGCGGGCCGGCCCGCCGTTCAGGCGCGGGCGTGAAAAGGCGGAAACCGCCCCCCGCACGTGCCAAGTGGTCGCAGAGAGTGACGCAGACCAGCAATGCGCTGTCGTTGGAGCCCGGCGTGTTCACGCTGCGCGATCCCAAGGCCGTCGCCCGTTCCTTGCGGCGCTCCGCCGAGCAGAGCCGGCGTCGCAAGTCGGAGCCGTTTCGCTCCGCCATGTCCATGCTGAACTTTTATATCAACCGCGCCGGTCGGACGCTCACGCCCGGCGGCAGGAAACGGCTCGAAGCCGCCAAGGACGAGTTGCGCGCCCTCTACGGCAGGCCGCGCCGAAAGAAACGCCCATCGAACAAAAAATGACAAAATCAACCGCATTGTACTAGACTTCCGTCGGACTCCGCAGGGGGGCGACATGGCTGATCCTCGCGTTTACCTGGCGGCTGAGCGCACGCTGTTGGCGTGGATCCGATCCGGACTGACGGTGATGGCCCTGGGTTTCGTCGTCGCGAGATTCGGCCTGTTTCTGACGTTGTTGACGGCGACAAATCCCTCTACAGCCGTCGTCCATCACGCCCACTGGCCCTCCAGCGCGATCGGCATCGTGCTGGTGGTCCTTGGCGCGACGGTGATACTGGGCGCGTTGCAAAACCACCGCTCGTACATACGCTCGCTGCCGCCGGAGGACATTCCCAAGCCGGCGATCCCGTGGCTGACATCATTCATGGCCGTTGCCGTCGCGGTCATCGGACTTTTCCTGGCGGTGTATCTTGCCATCGCCTAACACGACGGGCACCACCGCCACCGTGACCGTGAACCAGCAAGCCGACGGCGGGGCCTTCAACCCGCCCGGCACCTACACCTTGAGTAATATGAGGGGACGTACCACCAACTCTTTTCTGAGAAAAAAACTGGATGGAGGTGTGCTCAGCCTGCCCCGAACTTGTCTCTACATAGCATTCCCTGCCTACAGGGAAAATAACAGGGAATTTTGCAATGCTTGGCCTTCCAGGACCAGAAAGCACGTTCTATAAGAGAGTTAAAAACCAATCCCTACACAAGCGAATAAAGAATTTAGTTAACCTAATCAGGAAAAAATCTGACGATGACAGAGAGATCCATACCCGTTGCCTCCTCGATCGAGTTTTTGGACACAACGGCACTCGAAGTCCCCGTACTCGACGATCGCGACGGGCACGCGTTCAGGGCCGTGTATGTGGTCAGTGGCACCCAGGGGGACCGACAGTTCTGATGGATGCTCAGGTTTCATGCTTCATCTCGCGGCTCAGGATCAAGAAAGTATAAAGCATGCAATTTCGCGGGCAACCGCACGAGGAAACCGACATCAGAAAAAAAGCAGGCGCCGGAAGGCGCCTGCCCATTACCTATTTAATTTCTCAGAAAACGCGTTGCTTGACTGATGAAATCGTCCGAATACTGAAACAGAGAGCCATGCCCAGAGTCGGGATACAAGATCAACTGAGCATTTTTCAGATGTTTGAACATGAAATATGCGTTTTGATCAGGAAGCATGGTGTCGTCACTTCCACTCACAATCAACACCGGTTGATTGATGGCTTTCAAGATCGAATTCTCCGGATCTTTCGTCGCTACCCAGGTAATCAGCGCTTTTGCCTGGGGATCGGTGATCTCCTTGCCACTTTCCGGATCTCTATCCACCGTTCTGGCCCTAGCGCGTTCCACGAAGGCGCGACCCGCGGCCTGACTGGCCTCTGATGGGGTGAAGAACAAGTACAGTCTCGGGTCGGGCAAGTCCTTCCGGGAAAATGCTTCACTCAATACTTTCAGCAGATGTTCCTCGCCTCCCTGTGGAGCAGTGCCCACCAATATAACCTTCCTAATAAGGTCAGGACGATCAGCCGCAATTTTCTGAGCTACAAAACCGCCCAGGGAGAATCCAAGGAGATCGACCTTTTTCAAGCCAAGAGCAGAGATGAAGTTTCCGGCGTCCGTGGCCATTTGCTCAACATTGTCGGGGGTCCTCCCACTTGTCTTTCCGACCCCGGTGTTGTCAAAGACAATCACAGGCCGATCCTTGGCGAGACCATTGACTACCGCCGGGTCCCAATAATCCATGGTCCCAGAAAAGTGCTGCAGGAAAATCAAGGAAGTGCCCGTGTGGCTCCCGAAACTACGATAAGCATACCTGATGCCATTGGCCTCGACGAATTTGGTGGGTGCGGTTTCTAGTTTCTCAGGCTTCTCCTTGGTAGCTGCAGTGGCGCCGCTTGCAATGATGGAAAGTCTACTGGCCCAAAGCAGCAATGATTTTAAATATGGCATGATGACGTCTCCTTAAGTTGGGTTTGATTGAATCATACTGTACCGATCGGTATAGCCAGTATAGGATGCCAGAATGAGCGCGTCAACAAATATCTTTACCTTTTGGTATAATTAGCAATCATGACGCAACCAACATCGGCCTCGCGACTACTGATGAAACCACAACCCGCTGATTTAACACCAAAAAGCCGCCGCGCGTTCGACATAGACGAAGCACTTGAACGTGCGCTGCAAGTCTTCTGGCGGAAGGGTTACGAGGGGGCGTCCCTGTCGGATCTGACGGATGCAATGGGCATCAACCGGCCGAGTCTTTACGCCGCATTCGGCAACAAGGAAGACTTGTTTCGTAAGGCGTTGGGGCGTTACCTTGCGGGACCCGTAGCCTATATCGGCGAAGCCATCGGCCAACCCACGGCGCGACAAGTCGTTGAGCAGTTGCTGTTAAAGTCAGCTGATTTTCTAACCAACCCGAAAAATCCCCGCGGTTGTCTTGCAGTGCACGGTGCGCTGTCCTGTAGTTCCGATGCGGCAACCATCCGCGAGGAACTTAATAAAGTCCGCCGGGCGTATGAGAATGCAATGCGCCGGCGTTTTAAGAAAGCCAAATCCAAAGGGGATTTGCCGGCCACCTCGAACCCTGCAGACTTGGCACGTTATGTCGCAACGATACTGCAGGGAATGGCCGTTCAGGCCGTTGGCGGTGCGACACGAAAGGACCTACGCAGGATTGTCGAACTGGTGCTGCGCAGTTGGCCGTCATAATGAACAGGGCGATTGTAAAAAATCTGGCACCAGATTCAGGCTGGTGTCATGGATCTCAAAACCTTTGAAAAGCCTGCCACCAGTGATTCTGCGGCGAACCGGCTGGCGCGTCACCGGCGTTGCAAAAATGGCCGCGTTTTTTGTCACGCCTGCGGCCATCGAAAACCTACCGCCTGGCGCGTGTACCTTCTCATCCGGCGGGCCATTCCGGCCGGTGAGGAGCCGGGGCCGCTGAGATGCGAGGTGGAAGCCAATGAATCGTATTGGGGGGTCGCCGTAGGGGGCGTCGCGGCCGGGCGGCGGCCGGCAAGGTGCCGGTTTTCGGCATTCTGGAGCGGCGCGGGCGCGTGTCCGTGACCGCGGTACCGGACGTCAAGGCCAAGACCCTGATGGAACAGACGTTGCGCAAGGTCAAACGCGGGAGCCTCGTCCATACCGACAAGTTCGAGGTCTGCGATGCCCTGACGTTCTGTGGCTGCCGGCCCCTGAACGTCGGTCACGGCAAGAGCTTTACCCGTGGTCGTGTGCACCAACGGTCTGGAGGGCCTCTGGAGTTATGCCAAGACGCGTCTCATCAAATTGATATTCAATGCCTCGGTAAAACCGGTGCCAAATCTTTGCTAATCACCCTAAACTCTTTTCTGAGAAAAAAACTGAATGGCGGAGAGGGAGGGATTCGAACCCCCGGTGCCTTGCGGCACTCCGCATTTCGAGTGCGGCGCGATCGACCACTCTGCCACCTCTCCGTGGGCGCATAGCATAAAGGCGGCGGGCCGCACTCACAAGATTTTCGAGGGGCAAATCCCCCCGCCCGTTCGTGGAAACCCTTCGACAAGCTTGTCTCAATCGGCAGGCTCAGGGCAGGCTCTGCGCGCAGTCGGTTGAAGGATTCGAAATCGAACTGACAGCCTCAAACCAGGCCGTCGTCTTCTTCGACGACCTGGGGGTTTTCGCGCTCCACCTCGGCGCGAAGCCTGGCGAGCGTTTCCGGCGGCAGGCGCGCCCCCATGCGCTTCGCCCGCCTGCGCATGCGCTCATCACCCGTCACCAGCGCCGCGCTGTAGATGCAGCGATAGGCACCGGCGTCATCGCGCGCGCCGCCCAGGCCCTTCGCCAGAAGCCAGCCCAGGTAATAGCGCGCGTACACGTGGCCCTGGCCGGCGGCGGCTTCAAACCAGCGCCGCGCCTCGGCGGGATCGCGCTTCACGCCATCGCCATGCAGATATATTTTGCCCAGCCGGTATTTCGCCTTGGGATGTCCCTGTGCCGCGGCGCGTTCGAGCCACTGCCGCGACTGAACGGGATCACGATCCACGCCGGCGCCCCTGGCGCAGGCGCGGGCCAGCGCATACTGCGCGCGGGCGTGGCCCTGCTCCGCCGCCGCGCGGTGCCACTGCGCCGCCGCCACGGCATCCTGCTCAATGCCGAGGCCGGTGGCGTAAAACGTCGCCAGATGAAACTGGGCCCGGGCATAACCCTGCTCCGCCGCCCGTTGCATCCAGTGTGCGGCCTGTTCCTCATCCAGCGCCACGCCGCGCCCGCCGCTGTAAAGCAATGCCAGATGATATTGCGCCTTGGGATGTCCGCCGCCGGCGGCGCGCTTCAACCAGTGCACGGCCTGCGCCTCATCCATGCCCACGCCCTCGCCGCGCAGGCAGGCCAGTCCGAGTTGCAGTTGTGACGGCGGATAATCCCGCTCCGCCGCCCGCCGGTACCATTCCACGGCCTGAACCGGATCGCGCCCGACGCCTTCGCCGTGCGCATACAGCCAGCCCAGATTATGGCAGGCGATGACGTGACCGCCGGCCGCCGCCAGCCGATACCAGTGCACGGCGGAGACCCGATCGCGTTCCACGGCGATGCCCTGGTGATAACACCAGGCCAGCGCCGCCCGGGCCCCGGCATGGCCGTGCTCCGCCGCCGCACGATACCAGCGCAACGCCCCGGCCGGATCCACGGGCACGCCTTCGTCGCCTTCGAAATACAGCCGCGCCAGCGCAAACTGCGCCGGCACGTAACCGCCCTCCGCCGCCCTGCGATACCACTCTTCGGCCTTGGCCGGGTTGCGTTTCAGGCTCCAGCCGTTGAGGTAATTGTCGGCGAGGCTCACCATGGCGCCGACATCGCCGGCCCGGGCGCGCTCGAGATGCACGGAGACGTTGACAGTCAGATCAGAGGACATTTGTCGTATTGTAATGAAGGGGGGTCTTGGCCATATTGCCAGTCTAGCAATGGCGGCGGAAACTGCTGCGAACTACTGCGCAATCGCGGGGGGAATTACTCCGGCTTGGTGATGTAATTTTTGGTCAACAACGCCGCCACATCCTCGGCCTGCTTGACCTCGTCCCGGTTCATGTCCTTTATCAGACTGGCGCGCGTGTCTGCGGCCTCCCTGGAGCCGTTGGCGACGGCGATCTCGCACCAGGCACAGGCCTTGATCTTGTCCGCGGGCACGCCGTGTCCCAGCCGGTACGCCAGGCACAGGAGATACTGCGCGTCGGTCTCGTTCTGCCGCGCCGCGCGCGTCCACCAGTACACCGCCTGCGCGTAATCCTGCGGCGTGCCGCGGCCTTCGCCGTACATCGCGCCCAGCAAATACTCGGCCTCGGGATGCTTCTGATCCGCCGCCGCGCGCAGCCAGCGCAGGGCCTCGGCGTCATCAGCCTTCACCCCGTCACCGTCGCGGTACATTTTGCCGAGCGCGTTCTGCGCGTCCGAGAGCCCCTTGTCCGCCGCCGCGCGGTAACGGCGCTCCGCCTCGGCGGGATCGCGATCGACGCCCTGACCCCTGGCGTACATGACGCCGAGATCGTAGATGGCCTGCGCCACGCCCCGATCCGCCGCCTTGCGGTACCATTCCAAGGCGGTCGCGTCATCGCGCGGCACGCCGCGGCCCGTCGCGTACATGTAGCCCAGCGCCGCCTGCGCCTGTGGATGGCCGGCCTCCGCCGCCTTGGTGTACCAGCGCACGGCCTCGGCGGCGTCGGCCGGCGCGCCCTGTCCACGGCGGAACAAATTGCCCAGATTGAACTGCGCGCCGGTATCGCCCTGCGCCGCGGCCTTCAGATACCAGTACATGGCCTGCGCGTAATCGACGTCCACGCCCAGACCACGCTCGTAGAGGACGCCTACGTTGTATTGCGCGCGCGCATCGCCGCCCTCGGCCAGCGGTTTCCACAGGCTGTAGGCCCGCGCATAGTCGCCGCGTTGCGCCGCCGCGAAGGCGGACTCGTTGTCTGTCCCGGCCGCCTGCACTGTCGCGAGCGGCACTCCGCACAGCCCGGCGATTATCGCCGCACGCAGTATTGAATCCATACGCATGGGCGTATTATAGGCCGACATCCGACATCCGCATCGAAAATGATTCAACGACTGTTCCGCACCGCCATTTTCGCCGCGTTGATTCCGGCCGGTGTCGCGGCCGCGGATTTCGGCGGCGCCATGATCCTCTACCAGCAGGGGCAATACGCCGCCGCGCAGCAGGAATTCCTCGCGCTCGCCAATGAGGGGGATCCGGACGCGCAATTCATCCTCGGCGACATGTACGCCAGGGGCCAGGGCGTGACGCCGGATCAGATCAAGCAGGGCGAGGCGCTCGCCGCCGGTCCGCCCGCTGCTGCGACGCCGCCTCCACCGCCCCCGGCGGCGGGCACACCGGCACCGCCGCCCCCGCCGCCATCAGCCGCGCCACCTCCCCCGGCGCCGGCAGCGAGTGATAATTTCTTCGCGCGGCTGTCGCGCGGCGCCACCGGCCTGCTCGGCAGCCAGGCCAGGGCTCCGGAGACAAATCAAGGCGTGACGCCCAGCCTCGGCATCCGCGGCCTGAGTGCCGAGGACCTGCGCACGGCGGCGCCCAACCCGCAGGCGCTGCAACAGATGGAGGGCTATCAATGCAACGCCGTCGACGCCGCGGATTTCGCCCGGACGGCGCAATTGACGGCGCAAAACGTGCCCTATCTGCAAACCGCGCCGCAGACGCCCGTCAATCCCCAACGCAACCCGCTGATGCACTGACATGCGCGTCCCCGGCCTGATCATTTCAGTGGTGGCCGCCGGCCTGGCGGGCAGCGCGTTCGCCGCGGGCTTCAACTTCAACAACATCGATCTGGGCCGCGTGGTCGACATGGGACAGAAGCTCGCCACCGCCACGGCGGAGGTGCCGGAGGATCGCGAGATCGAGATCGGCCGCGGCATGGCTGCCGCGTTGCTCGGCGCCACGCCGCTGGTCCGCGACGACGGCGTGCAGCGCTACGTCAACCGCATCGGCATGTGGATCGCCGGGCGGACCGAGCGCGCCGGCCTGCCCTGGCATTTCGGCGTCCTCGACACCGAGACCGTCAACGCCTTCGCCGCGCCCGGCGGCTACGTGTTCGTGACGCGCGGCCTGCTGCGCATCGCCGGCAGCGAATCCGATCTGGCCGGCGTGCTGTCGCACGAGATCGGCCACGTCCTGCGCCGCCATCACCTGGAGGCAATCCGCAAGCAGGCGTTGCAGGGTCTGGCGATCGATCTGGTCGGCGAGGCCGTCAGCCGCAGCGCCCATTTCGACGCCACGCCCTTCATCCAGGTGGGCATGCAGATTTACGCCCGTGGGCTGGACCGTGACGACGAGTTCGAGGCCGACGGCATCGGCGTGGTGCTGGCCGCACGCGGCGGTTACGAACCCTACGGCCTGCCGCGGCTGCTGTTGACGATCAACCAGCTCAAGCCGGGCGCCGCCGACCTCGTGCTGCTCAACGCCACCCACCCGCCGACGATGGAACGCCTGGCGCGGCTGGAGAAACTGATGGCCGGCAAATTTGAAATTTACGAGCACAATCCAACGGTCGCCGAGCGCTACCTGCGGGCGACCCGGTCCTTGCCTCCATGAGACGGACTGATCTGGATCAATTCGACTTCACCGTGACGGCGTAAAATCATTTTCAACCCACGCCAATCCGGCAAAGGAGGGTCATGAACCAGCAAGAAACGCCGACACTGGGCGTGAGTCCGGACAAGGTCTGTTTCATCATCCAGAAGGCGCGCGAATTCCACGCCAAGGAGGAGGTCGTGATTCCCGAGGAGCCCTCCGCGCCGGCCGACGATTGGGCGCTGCAGGTGCTCGCCGATCACGTCGACGACCCCTCCTACCAGGAATTGCGCGACCTCATCGGCGCGATGGATGAGGAGGAACAGGTCAACATGGTGGCGTTGATGTGGCTCGGGCGCGGCGACTACACCGGCGATGAGTGGAACACCGCGCTCGGCGACGCACGACAACGCTTGAGTGCACATACCGCCGAATATCTCATCGCCACGCCGATGGTCGCGGATTACCTCGAAGAGGGATTGTCGATGCTCGGCTATTCCTGCGGGGAGTGAGCGGCTGTTCGAAGCGGCGGTGGCGGCTCATTCCGCCGTTCCGGGCGGCTGGGGTGGCGGAGCGTCCGGCGGATTTCACACTGCCACACTGCGCCAGAACCGGCAGTCTCGAACGGACCCGCCATTCAGCGGCGCGACAATTGGCTAATTCCCGGCAAAGCTGTTATCGTGGTCACACCTGATGGTGTTACCCAGCCTTGCAGGCATCCGGTACCTGCCCTCTTGGATGCGATACCGCAGTAGGCGGCCCGCTCCCAAAGCGTCCACCCGATACCCCTTCCCACTGCTGGCGTTCTAACCACAAGGCCAACCCCTCGCCGCCAAGGCCGAGGTCATTCATTCATTCCGCCCGCGTGCGGACACGGAGCCACAGTCATGACCATTACGAGCATTTATGTAGGCAATCTCTCGCCCACAACGACCGAGGAGGAAGTGCGCAACCTGTTCACGGAATTTGGCACCGTTGAATCCGTGAATCTGCTCACCGATCGATACACCGGCGAATCGCGCGGCTTTGGTTTCGTAAAGATGAACAACAAATCCGCCCTGGCCGCCATCAAGGCGCTCGACAAAAGATCCATTGAGGGCCGCGCCCTCAAGGTCAGCGAGGCAAAACCCCGCGAACCGGGCGGTGGTTTCCGCCAGCACGGTCACGGTGGCGCCTTCGGCAGTGGCGGTGGTCGGGGGCGTTATTAACTTCGGGACCAAGAGGAGCGGCGGTTGGCGCGGTCTGCCGCTGTCCTCGATGCCGGTGACAGCCGCCATGGAACAGCCACCGAATCACATCTTCGCGGTCAGCGCGGCTTTTGTGCAGACCTGCGGCTCCTGCGGCAGCACTTTCCGCGTCGAGATCGAGCGCCAGAGATTCAACGGCGATCAGCAGGAATACGTGTGCCCGAGTTGCCGGCATCACGTCTGCCGGGTCGCCACCTCGACGCCGCCGCGCATCACCTTGCTGAGCACCCGTCCGCGGAAATAGGCCGTCGCCGGCCTAATTTCCCGGACCGGCGGCCGTGGAACGCCGCGCGACCAGATCGTAATCCCGCGCACCGGTGATCCTGACATCGATGAATTCGCCCACTTTCACGTCCCGCGCCGCCGCAATCAACACCTGACCGTCGATCCCGGGCGCGTCGGCGTGGCTCCTGGCCACGGCCGTCCCGTCATCACGAATTTCATCGACCAATACCTGCATTGTCCCGCCCACCTTTGCGGCCAGCCGTGAGCGGCTGATCTCCCGCTGCACTTCCATGAAGCGTGCATGGCGATCCCGTTTCACCTCCTCCGGCACCGGATCGGGGAGATCGTTCGCGCGTGCGCCCTCCACCGGCGAGTAGGTGAAGCAGCCGACGCGATCGAGCTGCGCCGCCCGCAGAAAATCGAGCAGCCGCCGGAAATCGTCCTCGGTCTCGCCGGGGAAGCCGACGATGAAGGTGCTGCGCAGGGCAAGGTCCGGGCAGATCGAGCGCCAGGCGGCGATGCGCTTCAACGTGTCCTCCGCGGCGGCGGGGCGCTTCATGAGTTTCAATATCCGCGGGCTGCCGTGCTGAAACGGCACGTCCAGATACGGCAGGATTCCGCCCTCCGCCATCAGCGGAATGATGTCGTCGACGTGCGGATACGGATAGACGTAATGCAGCCGCACCCACACGCCGAGATCGCCCAGGCCCCGCGCCAGGCCGGTGAGTGAAGTCGCGTATTCCCGATCGCGCCAGCGGCCGGCGCGATAACGGATATCGACGCCGTAGGCGCTGGTGTCCTGCGCGATCACCAGCAGTTCCTTGACGCCGGCGGCGACAAGCTTCTCGGCCTCCCTCAACACCTCGTCGACCGGCCGGCTCATCAGATCGCCGCGCATCGAGGGGATGATGCAGAACGTGCAGCGATGATTGCAGCCCTCGGCGATCTTGAGATAGGCGTAATGCCGCGGTGTCAGCTTGATCCCCTGCGGCGGCACCAGATCGAGATAGGGATCGTGCCGCGGCGGCAGGTGCCTGTGCACGGCGCCGACGACCTCCTCGTAGCGCTGCGGGCCGGTCACCGCCAGCACATTCGGATGGCGTTCGCGGATCTTCTGCTCGCGCGCGCCGAGACAGCCGGTGACGATGACTTTGCCGTTCTCCGCCAGCGCCTCGCCGATGGCGTCCAGCGATTCCGTCACCGCCGACTCGATGAAGCCGCAGGTGTTGACCACCACCAGATCGGCGTCGTGGTAAGCCGGCACGATGTCGTAGCCCTCGACCTTGAGCTGCGTCAGGATGCGCTCGGAATCCACCAGCGCCTTCGGGCAGCCGAGGCTCACGAACCCGACCTTGGGCGCTGCTTTCAAACGCGGCTGATGTTGAATCTTCGCCATGCGGCATTGAACCTGGACGAACGGGGCGTGAATTATACGCGCAGCCCGCGCAACTTTCTTATACTATCGGGCATGAAAGCATGGCGTGATAAAAACAAGAATGCCGCTGCGGCCCTGCTCGCCGACATGGGCGGCACGTACACGCGCTGCGCAATCTTGAACAACGGCAAAATCGAACGCGTCGAAGTCCAGGCCAACAAGTCATACGACGGCCCCGCCGCCCTCCTCGAGGCCTACCTGCGGCAGCTGCCCGGGGAGATCCGCCCGCGGCAGGCGGCGCTCGCGATCGCCGCGCCGGTCCGGGGCGATGAAGTGCAGTTGACCAACCTCGACTGGTCCTTCTCGATCGCAAAGTTGAGGCGGCAGCTGCGGCTGGATACGCTCGAAGCCGTCAACGACTTTACCGCCGTGGCGCTGGCGGTGCCGCACCTGGGGCCGGCCGGCGTCGCTCAGATCGGAAGCGGCAGGGCCCTGCCCGATGCGGCAATCGGCGTGCTTGGACCGGGCACCGGACTCGGCGTCTCGGGATTGCTGCCCTGCGCCGGCGGCTGGACGCCGATCACCGGCGAGGGCGGCCACGTCACCCTGGCGCCGGCGTCCCGGGAGGAGAGCGACATTTTAGCGACGCTGCGCGAACGTTACGGCCATGTCTCCGCCGAGCGCGTCCTCTCCGGCCCGGGCCTGACCGCACTGTTCGCCTGCCTCGCCGGCGAGGAAGCGACGGCCGTCCACTCGCCGGAACTGCTCATCAAAATGGCCGTGACCGAGCATCACCCGCTCGCCCGCCGGACGCTTGATCACTTCTTCGCCTTCCTCGGAACCACGGCGGGCAATCTCGCCCTGACGCTGGGCGCCAGGGGCGGCATTTACCTCGCCGGCGGCATCCTGCCGCGACTCGTGGACAACCTGAAGGCATCAGCCTTCCGCGAACGCTTCACCGGCAAGGGGCGCTTCCGCGATTATCTCGAGGCGATCCCGACCCTCGTCGTGATCGAACCGCACCCGGCGCTCCGCGGCCTCGCGGCGCTGCTGCAGCCGCCTCCCCCTGACTTCCAGCAGGGTCAATAAAAAAACCAATGCTCATCGCTCCCGCGCCGCCTCGTGAAAGGCCTGGGTGACCGGTGACAGCAGGTATTCCAGCACCGTGCGCGTGCCGAGTTTGATTTCGGCTGCAACCTGCATGCCGGGCCGCAGGCTGTACGATACGCCGTCAGCCACCAGCGTCTGGCTCTTGAGGTCCAGCAACGCCCGGTAAGCCAGGGGACGCACGCTGTCTGAGACGCCACCCGTTGACTTGCGCTGCGGCCCATCGGCGGCCTCGCCACGCTCGCTGGCGTCGGCGCTGACCTGGCTGACTTCGCCATCCAGCATGCCGTATTTCTGGAAGGTGAAGGCCGCGAATTTGAGCCTCGCAGACTGGCCGGGGCGCACGAAACCGACATCGTCATTGCGCACCCATACCTCGGCGCGCAGGGTCTCGTGCTCCGGCACCAGCGTCATCAGCACGGTGCCGGGGGAGGTGACGGTGCCCACGGTATGAGTGGCCAGGTCCTTCACCACGCCGTCCTGCGGCGCCTTGAGTTCCAGGTATTCGTGGCGGTGCCGCTGCTTGGCAAGTTCCTGCTCGGCCTGCTCGAATTTTGACGCCGTATCGACGCGCTCGGCCTGCAATTGCTTGCGGTAGTCGGCGCGGATTTGCTCCATGCGCTGCGTCGCATCGGCGATGGCCGCCTCGGCCGAACGGATGATGAATTCCTGGGTTTTCAGATCGCGTTCCTTTTCGATGCGCTCGCGCTGCTTGTCGGTGTAGTCAATGTGGGCGGCGTAGCCCTTTTGGATGAGTTTTTCGTACGCCTGTTCCTGCTCGCGGTAGTGCGGCAGCACCTCCAGCAGCTTGTTGCGTACCTCCACCGCCGCGTCGTGGTCGTAGCGCGCCTTGTCGAGCAGGCTCTTTTGCTCGGCGATGGCGTTGTCGAACGCCGTGCGGTTGGCCTGGTATTGCGCGGCGACCTGGTTGTAAAGCTCCGGCGGATCACCGGCCATGCGCGCAAACGGCTCGTCATTGAGCTGTGCGTCGATGCGCCGCAGGGCCAGCCGCCTGTCCTGCCAGGTCGCTTCCAATGCCTTGACGTCGGCCGCGGAGACGGCGCTGTCCATGCGGATCAGCGTGTCGCCCGCCTTCACCGCCTGCCCCTCGGCCACCAGAATCTCCTTGACCACGCCCTGCTCCGCCGGCTGCACGATCTTGAGATAGGTGGCCGGCACCAGCTTGCCGTCGGCGACGGCGACGATATCCAGCCGCGCCACCGCCGCCCAGCCGATGAGCAACGCGATGAACAAGAGACAAATTTGCAATACGCCGCGGCCCAGCGGCGCCGGCGGCGTGTCCTGCAACGCGATCAGCGACCGCGGGAAATCGTCCGCCGGCCCGTGCTGCTCGATAAGCGCGTTCATCACTGTATTTCCTCGTGGATTGCGCCTCGGCCGCTAGCCCAGCTTCACCATGCCCTCTTGCAGACCGGGCAGCGGGTGCAGGGCCTGGGCGCCGACGCCGAATTGCGATGAATGGATGACGTCCTGCGCCGCCGCCAGGCTGATGCCGGTGAGCGTCCCGCCATGGCCGTATTGATAGGCCAGATCGCCGCCCAAGGCTTCGGTGTCGCTGCCGCTCAAGTGGAACTGCGCAAGCGCGTTGGTGAGCGCCCAGCGGTTCAGTCCGGGATGCATGCCGCGGGCGGCGTCAAAGGCATTGACCAGGCCGGTGAAATCAAACTGCTCGACCTTCTGATCGAGCAGCGGATCGGCCCCCTGCGGGTCATGGCCGGGCATCCCCTCGGTCAGCACTTGCAGGCGGCTGACGCTGCGATTGCCGGCCTCGCCGTACCAGCCCCTGAACGTAATGCGGCTGCCGCCGCCCAAATCCAGGACGAGATTGTTGCCGGACTTGCTGAACGTCAAATCGCCGTAACGCAGCGCGCCGCCCAGAGACAGGGTGTTGTTGGCGCCGTCGCCGCTGATGACGGTGTCGTGGCCGTCGCCCTTGTTGTAGGCGATGATGTCTCTGCCACCGCCAGTCATCAGCGTGTCGTTGCCGCCGCCACCGATGAGCAGGCTGCTGCCATCGCCATCAGTCAGATTGTCGTTGCCGCCGCCGCCGTCAAAAAGATTCTGGCCGGCGCCATCGGTGAGCGTGTCGTTGCCCGCCCCGCCCTGGAGCACGTCATCGCCCGAGCCCTCGCTGTCGGTGAGCGTGTCGTTGCCATCGTCACCCTGCAACAGATCATGCCCGGCGCCGCCGGTCAGCTGGTCGTTGCCCTCGCCGCCGCGCAATACGTCGTTGCCGGCGTTGCTCCACAGAATGTCATTGCCCTTACCGCCGTCCATCGTCACGTCGCCGTAGCTGTAGAGCTGGCTGGTTAAATCCACGATGTCGTTGCCCTCACCCATGTTGATGGCCTCGATGCCGATGATGCGGGGACCGCTGGTACCCGCCGGGCGCGGGCTGAAGGCGTCATCCAGCGCCAGCACATCGTTGCCCGGCGTGCCGTTGAGGGTGTCATGGCCGTCGCCGCCGTCGTATACATCGAAGGTGCGGTTCTTGCCGGCGATGGATCGCACGTCCTCCGTGCCGGGCTGCCCGGGGCTACCGGCGTTGCGCACCGCAAAGCCGCCGGGCCACTCGCCGTCATTGCCATAGTTGAAGATGTCATCACCAGCCAGCCCCTGCAGGCGGTCCCTGCCCGCGGCGCCGCTCAAGGTGTCGTTGAAGGCCGTGCCGACCAGATCGTCATCGCCGGACGTGCCGACCAGAATGACGCCGCCACCGGCGGCCGGGACGACGTCGAGGCTGAAAAGATCGGCGGCGCTGGCGCCGGCTTGATCCGTGGCAATGATTTTCAATGTCAGCGTGCCCACATCGGCATGCGCCGGTGTGCCGCTCAAGGTGCGCAGGGCCGGATCAAACGACAGCCACGACGGCAACGTACCGCCATCGCCCAAGGTGACGGCGTAATTCAACACATCACCGGCATCGACATCGGTGAAGGCATCCGCCGGCAATGTGTAATCGAAAGCCCCGCCTTCTTCCACCGACTGATCCGCCACTGGCTGCACCAGCACCGGCGCGTCATTGGCGCCGGTGATCGCGATCGCCAGCTGCGCGGTTGCGGTCAGCGGACTTGCATCGTCATCGGTGGCGGTGTAGGCAAAGAGGTCCTGGACTGTCTGCCCCTGCGCCAGGGCCTGGACCGCCGCGGCGGCATTGTCGAGGGTATAGGTATAGACGCCATTCCCACTTAACGTGAGTGATCCATACACGCCGGTGTGGTTGCCGGCGTCGGCGATGGAGAGCGTGGTGCCTTGATCGATGTCGCTGTCGCTGCCAAGGACATTGCCGGTGGCGGTGAGCGTGCCGTCTTCACTGACGGCATTGGCATCGTTGACGGCCACCGGCGCATCATTGGCGCCGGTGATGGTCACCGTCAGTGTGCCCGGCACTTGCACCAGGCCGTCGCTGGCCTGATATACAAAACTGTCGGTTACCTGCTGGCCGCCACGCAACTGCTGCACCGCAGCCGCATCGTTATCAAGCGAGTAATAGTAACCGCCGTCGGCGGCAAGGGTGAGCGTGCCATAGCTACCCACATAGGTGCCCGGCTGGCTGATGGTAAGAACATCGCCAGCATCAGGATCGCTGTCATTGGCCAGCACATCGCCATCGACAGTGAGGACGTCGTCCTCGGAGGCATTGTTGCCGTCGGCAACGGTCATCGGCGCATGATTCGTCAGCTCCCGATAACTGAAGCTGCCGCCGTCCTGGAACTGGAATTGAGCCAGCGGGAAAGCTCCATCGGCGGAGACGGTGAAATTTGGAACACGCAAAATGTCGCCCTGGCTGCCGACATGGATCAGCAACTCATCGCCGTTGCGCTCGAATTGCAGATCGTCATGAACGATGCCCGCACCGAAGCGCACCGTGTTGCTTTCGCCCGGCCCGGCGCTGTCTTGAATGGTGTCATTGCCATCGCCCAGGTTGAATACATAGATATCGCTGCCCGTGCCGCCGCTCAGAACGTCGTCACCCTGCCCGCCGTTCAGGATATCGTCACCTGCGCCGCCGTTGATGCGATCAGCCAGGTTGGTGCCGGTCAAGGTGTCGTTGCCTTCGGTGCCGGCGATATCGAAGCCGCGTTGCACCAGCTGGCTGTAAGTCAGCGTGCCGCCGTCGCTGAAATCAAACGTGTCTATCGAATGCGTTCCCAGTACATCCTGCGGGTCGAAATTTTGCAGATGAATGGCGTCGCCCTGATCGCCGATGCGGATCAAGAGCGAGCCCAGCGACAGCGTCACCATGTCCGGCGTCACGCCGGGACCGAATTGAAGAACGTTGGGCTCCGTGGGCGTCGCGACGTCGTTGATGGTGTCCGTTCCATCGCCAAGATTGAACACATAGGTGTCGTTTCCGGGACCACCCTCAAGCAGATCATTCCCCGGTCCACCGATCAAAGTGTCATCGCCGGCCATGGCCTGAATATGATCATCGCCAGCGCCGCCGCTGATGACGTCCGGATAAGGCGTGCCGATCAGTTCATTGGCGCTGCCATCACCGTTGATGGGCGGGTTGATGTCCTGAACCGACAGCGTGAAACTTCCCGAGGCCGACAGTCCACCCCCGTCCGTGGCGATGATTGCAATGCCGTAATCTCCCGCCGCATCGAGCGGCGGCGTGCCACTCAAAGTACCTGTAGCCGCATCAAAGCCGAGCCAGGCGGGTAATGCGCTGTCGTCTGAAAGCATTGCGCTGTAGGTCAGGGTGTCGCCGGCATCCGGATCGGTGAACGCGCCGCCCGGGAGGGTGAAGCTGAAGGCACTGATCTCATCCACCTGCAGATCATTCAGGGACTGCGCGAGTACCGGCGCGTGATTGGTGTTCACTGGCAGCAGCGCTTCAATGTCCGCGGCAGTCAAGTCAGTCCCGGTGCCGGTGGTGTCATCGAACAGACTCACCATCTCGACCTTGTAGGCATCCGAGGTAAACCAGTTGTCGATGGTGATTGAGCGGTCAGTGTCGAGACTCAAGATCAGGTCCTGACCACTGCGGGCGATGCTCAAATCGGACACCTGAAGGTTGTTTTCGTCAATGACGATTTGATCGTTGCCGGAGGCGTCTAGAATTCGATCGTGGCCGAAGTTGCCACTGAAATAATAGCTATCATCCCCCGAGCCACCGATGAGTGTGTCATTGCCATCGAAATCGGCGTAGCTGCCGGCAATCCCGCCGTACAGTTGATCGTTGCCGGCTGCGCCGTACAGGATGTCATTCCCGCCGCCGCCTTGCAGGAAGTCGCCGCCTGCGCCGCCGACCAGAACGTCGTTGCCGTCCGCCGGAATGTGATCGAAGCTGAAGCTCGGATCGTTGGGGAAACCGTAGAGAGAGACCCCGGCCTGGCTGCCATCCACCAAGGGATTGGGCGAAATGATGGTGTCGTTGCCATTGGTTCCATAAAAACTGTAGGGATCATTAAGGGGATCGGCGGGGGTGCTAATCACCTGCGCGCCCGGAGCGACCGTAACCAGGGCAAAGGAGTTGGTAACAGCCAGGCCACCGCTATCGGTGGCAGTCACCGTGACACCGGCGATATCCCCCGCCGCTGCCGGCGCCACGCCGTTGAAGACGCCGGTCTGCGGGTCGTAATTGAGCCAGCTTGGCAGTGGCTGACCGTTTTCCCCCGTCACCGTATAGGTCAGCGTGTCACCCGGATCTGGATCCCGGAAGGCCTTGGCCGACAGTGCGAAGCTGAACGAGGCGCCAGTCGTGAGGGCTTCATTGGGTGTGGCCGCAAAGAGATAGGGAGAACGGTTTTGTGCCGGCCCGGCCATGGACTGCAGGTCGGACGCGCTCAACGTCAATGGATCGCCATTGGCGTCCAGGAGATTGACGCTCTCAATCTGATTGTCGGCAGAAGCGAACCAGTCTTTGATGGTGACCGTGTCGGTCGGGGTGGTTTCGATGACAAGGTCCAGCCCCGACTGGGAGACGGAGATGATCTGATCGACGGATATATTGTTCAATTGCAGTGCGTCGTTGCCACCGGCATCGACGATGGTGTCGCTGCCGTCACCAGGGTTGACGACATAGGTGTCATCCCCCTGGCCCCCATCCAGTTGGTCATCGCCGGTGCCGCCAATAAGGGTATCGTTCCCCGCGCCGCCTGAGATTTTGTCGCTGACGCTGCTTCCGAGCAGAATATCATCGTCCGGCGTGCCGTCGATGGGCAGGCTGATACCAGCATCGGTGGTCGATTGCGCGCGCGAGAGCATCTGCGCGCGGGTGAAGGTGGCATCGTTGAAGGCGTATTGTTCAATGCCGAAGCCCGGCATCGTCGAGTCGTCGTGTTCAAGCACAACGATGCCGTTGTCGTCCCCGCTCGCTCCCCAGGTGACGAGCAACGCGGGATGCGGGTCCTGGCCGGCACCGGGGTAGAAGATGGAGTAAACCCGCGCCTGATCCGAGTCGAGATTGAAACGCACCCGATCCTTCGCCGCCGCGGGCATAAGGCCAAACTCGCCCTCAGGTCCCAGAAGCTCCGCGGCGGCCAATCTGCCGGCCACGTCTTGATAGAAGGCGGCGTCATTGCCATTGAATTGGTCGTACCGATTGTTGAGCGAGTCGCGCAGGGCTGCATTGTTGGGGTCGTAGGTAGTTTCGATATTGTCGGGACCCAGAAAATACCAGGTGAGAGCGGCAAACACGCTGCTCGTTTGAGGCAAGAAGAAACCATTGTCAGTGATGACGTCGATGCCGTTGTTCTGCTGGGTAAAAAGATAAGTTTGAGCACCGTCGGTGCCATTCAAGTTATCATTGCCAGGTCCGCCAGCGAGAATCTGGGCGCCCGGATTGCTCATTGAAGAGTCAAGACCTATAGATAAGGTGTCATTGCCCGCGCCTCCCAGCAGCATGGTGCCGTAACCATAGCCACCGAGAGTGTCATTGCCGGCACCACCGTCCACCACGGCATTTTGTATGCCCCCTACACCCACGTCATCATCGCCAGGACCGAGGTGGACATTGTAGTAAGGCGCCAACGAGTTGGTGATGGTGACCGGCCGCACCGGCGCCGGCAAGCCATTGATGTAATCCGCGGGACCAGAGCTACCCGAAGTTGGGGTGTTGTCGTCGACGACCTGATAACTCACCGCCTGGAAGGCTTGAGTGACAGTGACGACATTGTTGGTGATATTGGTATCGATTAGCGGCAGGCCGCTCGGAACGCCAATTACCTGCGCGTTGACGACGTAACTGCTGGAAGATCCCGTGGCGCTGAGCGAGCCGGCCTGATAATAATTGGTATGGCTGTAGCCAATTTGCGAATACGACCACTGCACTTCATGATCGATGACGGTGCCATCGCTTTGAGGCTGTCCGGCCAAGGCATTTAACAAATCAAGCTCCCGATACGCCTGCAGCTCGGCGATCAGTGTCGCTTCGCTGACCCCGAAAAGGTTGACGCCCTTGCCGGCCAGGTAATTGTAATCGGCTTCGCTCAGTGCTGCGGCCGGACTTGCTGAAACAGTAATCTCGCCGGCGCCGCCAGTGATGGTTCTGGGGATGAATTGATCCCGACTCTCAAACGTGCCGCCAAAGCTGCTGATGCCTCCCTGGGCAATCACGGCGCGATAATAACTTTGAACGCGTGATTCATAGCTATTGATGAAGGCGCTGTCGGAGACGGCCTTGGACAGGCCTGCGGGATTGAATGACTGGCCATTGCCGTCTTCAAATTGCCAGGTCGCCGGGGCATTGTAATAGCCACTCACCAAGGTGCCGCCGGTGGGCGTGAAGATTTGCAGGTCCTCGCCCACACGCAGGGCGCTCAGCTGCGACACATTGATTCCCGGTGTGAACTGTACGGTGTTGACGGCGCCGTCAGAGGCGTCGTCAGTGATGGTGTCGTCGCCGACGCCGGTGACGTAGGTATCGGCGCCCTTGCCGCCTGAAAGAACATTCTGCCCGGTGCCGCCGATTAAGGTGTCGTTGCCTGTGGAGCCCGTGAGGGTGTCATCGCCGGCGCCGCCATTGAGATTTGCTGCGATATCCGTGAAGGCCGTGAGGGTGTCGTTACCGTCAGTACTCTGCTGTGCCAGTAATGCGTCGGTAAATTCGGAGAACCCATGTGTGCCATCAGCAAGAGCAATTCTGTCGTCGCCATTGAATCCCTGGATGGAGATGGTATTACCCAGGTTATCACTCAGCAGAAAACTGCCGTTGGCTTGCGCCTGAAAGGTAAGATCGCTTTTGTGGTCATCCAGTAGTTGCAGGGTGTCAGTGCCGCTATTGTCGATGACGATGTCATTGCCGAAATTCCCTGAAAACTGGTAGGTATCATCGCCCGCCTCGCCGCGCAGCACGTCGTTCCCCGTGCCGCCAATCAAGGTGTCGCCGCCGCCGCCACCGTTCAGAATGTCGTCGCCGGCGCCGCCGTCGAGGGTGTCGTTGCCGGCCACGTTAGCCCCGTCGGGGAATTGCCGCAGGTACTGATCCCAGTGGTTGCCCCGCAGGGGGACGAAGTCATAGGGGGTGTCGAAGGTGATGGTATCCGCCGTGTCGGATTCGATGACCGCGCCGGGGAATTCCGCCTGAATGCCGGCCGCCGTTATGCCGGCAAAGACGCGTTTGTTCATGGTGATCCGGGCGGCGCCGTTCGCCGGGTTGTAGTCGCCGGTGCTGATGAGCGCGGCGTCCACGGCGTAGGTCGCGGGGTTGATGTCGCCGTGGAGGATGTCGTCGCCAGTACCCCCGGAGAGTGTGTCGTTACCAGCTTCGCCTTCAAGGAGATCATTATTATCCCCGCCGTTCAGGGTGTCGTTGCCATCGCCGCCATTCAAATAATCCTCGCCCGCGCCGCCGTCCAGCACGTCATCGCCGGCGGCATTGCCGTGCGCCTCGGCGATGACGATGTCCACGCCGCCGATGGTGGGCAGCGGGATGGCGCCCAGGTTGCGGTTGTAGTTGCCGTCCCGCCAGCCCGTGGCGGTCTCGTCGATGGCGTCGGGCTGAAATTGCTGGCCCACGGATTCGGCGTCGCCCCACAGGACGTCGTTG